>Ga0207426_1000284_pt1 | contig 103307 bp, 69 predicted proteins | sample AraplaMF_Cvi_mMS_FD_184265 | JGI IMG/M metagenome (GOLD analysis project Ga0207426, IMG submission 184265) | Arabidopsis root microbial communities from the University of North Carolina, USA - plate scrape MF_Cvi_mMS (SPAdes) (version 2) | ecosystem: Host-associated > Plants > Roots >... | reverse complement strand
AAAAAGGAGGTATAAAGGTACATGCAATGATGGATGCTTTCAGCGGAGTGACCGAGTTTATTCGTATTACAGCTGCCCGGGAGCATGACCGTAAGTTTCTGTACCACTTGAAGTTACCGGCAGGTAGGCCAGATGGCCGGCCTTGGATTTGTAAAAGGTAATATTGCCAATAGTACCTTTCAGGGGAATAATTCCATTCTGTTTTGCCATTTGGAAACAATTTTGGATAACAAAAGGGGCTTTCACATAGCCAAGCCCGTTAGGCTCACATCTGCGCAGCATGCAGTAAATTTGCATTTAACCACACCAAACGTAAGCCGGCATTTTCACCCAAAAAAATTTCCATTCCGTTTATGCCGAATCCGCACTAAGAAAGGTTTTCTCTTCATTTAAAATATATCTGCAAGAAGTTGCTTCGTTAGTGTTAAACCCACTTATTCGTTCCGATAACCTTAGCAGTATAACGAATGGGGATGAAATGATACTCCCGGGATGCAAACGATAGGTCACTTTGAGGTGATTGAAGCCAACAACCCCTAAGTCTGGGACAATTAATTAAATTTCATCCTGTGGTATATTTTCCTTCAATTGAAGGGACCGTAAGTTTGTTTGATATTCTTTAGGAGTGAGGTCATACTTTTTCTGAAAGCTTTTGGTAAAGTAAGATGGTGTTCCGAAGCCGACTTCATACGCAATCTGACTGATATTCATCTTACCTTCCCGTAACAGGCTCACAGATTTCTTGAGGCGGATATTCTTGATGAAATCATGAACCCCCATTCCCGTTAATACCTTGAATTTGGCGTAAAGTACCGTTCTGCTCATAGCAGTGATTTCACCAATCTTTTTGTAGTCCAAATCCGTATCACTCAGGTTTTCTTCTATGTAGCGGGTTACGTTGTCGAGGAATTCATCATCCAATTTGCCGTAGCTGGTTTGTTCCGGGTACAATTCGTTGGCGGCGGAATATCTTTTCTTTGCATTTTCCTGCTTCCTGATAAGGTTTACGATGACCTGGAAAAGTACCTTCTGATCAACTGGCTTGGGAAGGAAGGCATCGGAACCAGCTTCGAAGGAAGGCAGCTGGCCGCTTTCGGCGGCCGCTCCTGAAATCAGAATAAGTGGGATATGACTGGTGTTATGATCGTTTTTTATTTCGCGACAGAATTCGAGGCCATTCATCACAGGCATCATCAGGTCCGTGATGATCATGTCGGGTTGGATGTCACGGGCTATGGAGATACCTTCTTTCCCATTGCGGGCTTCAAAGGTTTCGAACGTGTCGGATAACAACAGTTTGAGAAAATTCCGCATTTCCTCGTTGTCGTCAACGATCAGGACCCTTTTTCCTTTCAGCATGGCGATATGGTCATCCCGGAAGCGAACATTTTCAGGTTTGAAGTCTTCCGCTTTTTCCGCGTTGGGAGTCCGTAATGGAATATTGGCGGTTCTTGGAAGAGAGATCGTGAACGTACATCCGTGGCCGGGTTCACCGATAAACGTCAGCCGGCCATTATTGGCAATGGTGAATTCTTTCACGATCTGTAATCCAAGGCCAATCCCTTTTTCACCCATGGTGCCGTAGGTGGAACAGATTTTCCTGTCCTGTTCCAGACTTTTGAGCTGTTCAGCTGTCATGCCCACCCCGTTATCCCGGAAGGATAATTGTACTTCTTCTGGTGTTTCAATGGAGAAAATGGTGATTGTACCATTTTTTTCGGTGAATTTAATGCTGTTGCTTAGCAAATTCCTAACAATGGTATCCACCATCTGTTGATCTCCTTTGGCGAAATGAGAGGTTGCCACATCTACCTTAACGCTGATATGCTTGGAGGTTAACTGTGATTCCGCAAGCAAAATGTTTCTCGCGAGCATACTACTAATGTTGATTTCCTGCGGATGGCAGGTTAGCGCATTCGATTGACAGCTGGCCCAGTGCAACAGATTGTTGACCAAATCCTTGATGGAAACGGAGGCGCTGTAAAAATCCTTTATTTGTTCGCGGATCATTGCGGTGTCCATCTCGCCGGAACGGTGGTACATTAAGCAGGATAAGCCATGAAGCGCAGTGATGGGATTCCGGAGGTCGTGTGCAAGTATGGAAAAAATTTTGTCCTTCGTATCGTTGCTTTGCCGGAGTTCACTCACCTTGTTCTCCAGCTCCAGTTTCTGACTGAGGATATGTTGCTGCTGGTCTAGAATTTTCTCCGTTTTTCGCTGGTTTTCCCTGTTGGAGTCTTCCAGGTAAATATTCTGAACCTGTATTCGTTCGTTGCTTTCAGAGAGGAAGGCATTGGCATCGGATAACTCTTGGGTCCTTGCCACAACCTCTTTTTCCAGCAGCTGGTTGCGCTTTTTAATAGCAGCCAGCCGGAAATAAAATATCGATGCAATGACAGCTGCTCCTATTATGATCTCCAGCGTCAGGAACCACCATGTTTTCCAGAATGGTGGCGTGATGATTAGTTCGATGCTGGAAACCGGGCCACTCCATTGGTTGATATTGGCGGCGCTTTGCACCTCTAAGAGGTAAGTACCAGGATTCAGGTTGGTGAACGTAACATTGTTTTGGTAGCCGAGATCGTGCCAGGCATCGTCGAAGCCCTGCAGTCTGTACCGGTACCGGGGTTTTTCGCTAGATGTATAGGCCAGTGACGAAAATTCAAAAGAGAAAACAGACAAATGATAAGGCAGGGTGAGTCGACGGGTTTGCGAAATGGTCTGAAGTAGCGGTGAATCTCCGGAAGCAGATTCGCTGACGGGAACGGGTTTGTTAAACACCTGGAAGCTGGTAAAAACAACCGGATGGGATAGGGGGGGCGACAGCATATTTCCTGGCACAAAAACGTTGAAACCGTTTTTACCTCCGAAATACATATTGCCGGTGCTGCTAAGGAGGGTGCCGGACCGGAATTCGTTGTCCTGCAGCCCGTCATCCACCCCGAAATTCAGGACAGCGTTTTCTGGCCCAATCCGGGAAAGACCTTTATTGGTGCTGATCCAGATGTGGCCGTGACCATCGCCGCAAACAGCGGCAATCACATCATTCGCCAGTCCATTTTCAACGGTGAATATGGTGTTGGTGCCTGCGCCGGGATCGAATTTGTTCAACCCGAATTGTGTTCCAAGCCAGAGGTTTCCCTGTTCATCCGGATAAATAGCCGTAATCCGGTTGTTGCTGAAGCCGGCTTGCCGGTACAAACTGGAAACAAAATCGTTTTCGGCTTCCCTGAATCGGTTCAAACCGTCGCCGTCGGTGCCTATCCACAGGTTTCCCTGCCGGTCTTCTGCGATGGCAAGGATATAATTGCTGGAAATGGATGTAGTATCCCCGTCGCGGTGAACGAAATGTGTGAATCCGTTGGTTTTTGGATCGTACAGGTCTAGCCCCCCACCATAAGTTCCTATCCAAATTCGCCCTTTTCGGTCTTTATATATCCTGAACGCATAATTACTACTCAAACTCCGGGATTGGCCCGGGATGTGTCGGAAATGGATAAAGCGGCCGTCAGGCGAGATAATGGTGATGCCCTGACCCCATGTACCGATCCATATATTACCGGTGTTATCTTGTGCGGTGGTCAATACATAGTCGCCACCAATGCTCTGTTCGTTGCGCGGTTGGTGCTTCAGCGTGTTGATCATGCCCGTTTTTTCATCAAACAGGCAAACGCCACCACCATCAGTGCCGATCCAGATTTTCCCAGATGCGTCTTCGAAGAAGGAGTTGATGATGGGACAACTAAGTCCATGCGGTCCGCCACTATGGCGGTAGTGGGCGAACAGACTTCCTGCCGGGTCAACTACATTAATCCCTGCATCAGCTGTGCCAAGCCAAATGTTGCCAGAGCGGTCTCTTTGTATACAGTTGATGGTATTACTGCCAATGGACTTGTCGTCATTGATTGAATGCCGGTAATTGGTGATGCTGCTTTTTTGGGGATTGATGATGTATAAGCCCTCGTTTTCCGTACCAATCCAAAGTTGACCAGCTTTATCTTCGGCCATACATAGCAAGTAATTCGGTGGATTGGCGCTAGTCGTAGCGGATTCCAGTTGATAGCTCTGGAATTGACGCGTTCGCCTGTTGAATAGGAAAAGCCCCTTTCCGTACGTTCCCACCCAGACCTGCTGTCGGCTATCTTCGAACAGGAAGCGTATATGGCAGTCTGGCAAACCAGAAACACCATAGAAGCTTCGGAAGTCCTGGAGGTTCTCCATATTGTGGGAAAGTACGAATAGTCCGTTTCCTGAGCTGCCTGCCCAGATCGTGCCGTCACTTAATTCGAGCATGCACGTGAAGTTAGGATTTCCCGATATGGTCTTGTACCGGATGGCTTTTTTCGCCGTCGGGTTACATTGGTAAATTGAGCCGTCCTTGGTCCCGGTCCAGCAGTGGCCATTTTTGTCGTGGTATACAAACCGTACGCCTTTTACCTGTCCGGGTATGTTGATAGTAAATTTTTCTTGTCGCAGGTCCAATAGGTTCAGTGTTCCATCACCGGTTCCAATCCACAGTGTATCATCAAGCCCTCCGCTGAGATATTGGATATCATTGGAACTGAGACTGTGATCCGACCTTACACTCCTTTTATATACCGTAAAATTATAGCCATCATATTTATTGAGTCCGTCGTTTGTCCCAAACCACATAAACCCCGTCCTGTCCTGGTAAATGCTACGCACATTGCTTTGCGAAAGACCGCGGGACGTACCGATTGTCTCAAACTTCAGACCAGGCGACTGCGCATGGACAAGATCTGCCATCAGGAGGACGTAGTATAGTAGGATTCTACAGATTTTACAAATCATCATGCATAGGTGATTGTCGGATTATATTAACTGGGCCCATTACAATAGACTGGTTTCCCGCTTGCCGGTTTGGTTCTCCGTATTTAGACAAATTGCAAATAACCGGACCAGGATGGCAGTGTATTGCATTTTGATTCATTGCTCATGACAAATAGCAAACGGTATAGTCTTCTCCGGAGTGCGTAAATATAGTAGGTGCCCCTTGCTAGTGAAGATAATAAGAATTTGCATCCGTAACCCGGATTTTCTCCTGAAAACCCGCTTGCCGGACGAGTTTACTATTAAATAGGACTATAGGAAATAACAACTGCACTGCGGCATCTAATTTAGCAGAAGGCATTTAACCACAATTGATCAATGAATCTGACAGCTCGCTTTTACCGCTTGACATTATTGACATTCGTTTCAATCTGCTCCGGATTTTCATCACCGGCTCAGGCTCTTTTTGATGATTTCGATCACCCGGAATTGGACAGCTCTTGCTGGGGAATCGCAAATACAAAATGGGGAGAGAATAGTACTTCCGTTACACATGGGGGCGTAATCCCTGAGAACGTTTGGGTGGAAAACGGTTTGCTGGTCATCAGGGCGTTGGGTAGGCAGTATACAGGTCCGGTAAAAGGGCATGGCATAAACAACAGGATTGGCGGCGCAATTTTTACAAAAAAACAATTTGCCTCCGGAAGCTACGAGGTGAAGGCCAAAATCTGCCCGCAACCTGGCGCCTTGTCCGCTTTCTGGACATTCTATTATGAAAGCGACACTTTTAACCACGAAATCGATTTCGAATTCCCGGGAAGGAACCAGCCTCCACGTAAGCCTGGTGATTCAGATTTGCAATGGGGGCTTGTATCTAATTGGCGGGGAGTGAGAGACAGTATGCGGCAGACCAAAGATATCCGATTTGGCCCGCAGGCCGATGGAAAATTCCACCTCTACAGATTCGATTGGTACGCAGGGGCTAACGGAGAAACGTCCAGGATAGAATGGTATTTCGACAACAAATTGATGTATCGTTCAAAGGCACATGTTCCGAGTCACCCTTCCGCTTTTTGGCTGGGTATCTGGTTCCCTGCCTGGATCGCGCCTGCCAGATTCGATATGGATTACATGTATATCGACTGGGTGAAAATTACGCCATTCAACGAAAAAGTAGCTGTACGGTGAATAGATGCGGATCGGGTGAGGCCAATCGCCGTGGAATAATTCTTTTGACAAATGGAAGAAATCTAAAATCGATGAATACTAAAAGTAGCATAAATATACAAATCAACTAAATCCAAATATGGCCTTTGGAAGGCGAAACACTACCACGTAACATTCAATTATTTATCATGATGAAGAAAAACTACAACTGGTTGCAGCCCGGGACCCTGACGCAAAGGCGCTGGGCAGGTCCGAAGCAAGCGATCTTTTTCCTCCTGTATGGCTCGCTGCCGGCGATAGCGTTTGGCAATCCCGTGGCCGACAAACCTCTTTTTTACGCGGACGTCCGTATGACATTTCCCGTAAAGGGAAGCGTGCGGAATGCCCAGGGGGATCCTATACCGGGAGTTACCATTGTTGAAAAAGGCACTAAAAATTTCACACAAACGAATGCAGATGGCCTGTTTACCCTTACCGTCAAGGACGAAGCGTCCATTATTGTGCTCACCAGTATTGGATTTGCATCCAGGGAAGTGCCGGCAGCCGCGTTTGCCAGAGGTCCGGTGGTCCTGGCAGCTGCCGAAAAAAGGATTGATGAAGTGGTGGTAGTGGGATATGCGAAACAGAAAAAAGCGAATTTGACTGGCGCCATCGCCAGTGTATCAGGCGAAGCGCTGGAGAAACGGGTGTCGCCAAATTCGGCCACGTTGTTACAAGGAGTCCTGCCGGGCCTCCAGGCTGTACAAAGTTCCGGCCAGCCAGGAGCCGATGGTGCGCAACTGCTCATCCGCGGTATGGGTTCTTATGGATCCAGCAATGACCCTTTGATTATTGTAGACGGTATCCCCGGTTCAATGCCCACAGCAGATAACATCGCATCTGTAACTATTCTGAAGGATGCTGCGTCGGCTTCCATTTATGGTGTGCGCGCGGCTAATGGTGTGATCCTGATTACCACCAAACAAGGCCGGCCCGGCACAGCCACGCTCACCTATCACGTCAATATGGCCAATTATCAGGCTACCAAAACGCCAGACCTGATTACCAATTCAGCTGATTTCATGGAACTTTGGAACCGGGCAGCTGTTCATTCGAATTCGGAAGCAACTGACCGGTATCAGCAATCAGACATTGATAAATACCGCGCATCCAACGGTGCTGACCCTCGTTATCCCAATACTGACTGGATGAGCCTCATCTTCCGGAATGCACTGGTACAAAGCCACGCGTTAACCGTCAGCGGAGGTACAGATAAAGTTACTTACAATCTCAACTTCAATTACCTCAGCCAGCCCGGTGTGGCGGCAGGCTACAATTTTGACAGGTTCACATCCAGGATGAATGTAGAGGCGAAAGTCACAAATGCGATCAAAGCCGGTGTCAATGTATCCATCGGGTACAGCAAGACGAAAAGCCCAGCCGGGGACCTGCTGATGGCAGCTTTTACCCAATCGCCAACCTATGGCCCTTATCTGCCTGACGGTTCCGGCCGGCTCACCAAATATGCATTTTCGGCGATTGAATTCAAAAATAACCGTAACCCCTTCCTGATCCTGAACGGTGGAGACGTGAGGACCATCGGCCTGAATATGCAGTTGAATCCATACGTTCAAGTCAAATTCACAGAATGGCTCACCTGGGATGTTAACGCCAGTCTGAGCGCAGGTTATGGCAAGACAAAGGCTTTCAATACCCCACAGAGCACCTATGATTGGACAACTGGCAACCAGATCGAGAAAGCTGTGTACGCATCATACACAGGACAAGGTCTGCGGGTAACTGACAATAATTCTATTAATCCCATTGTTTACTCAACCCTGAATTTTCATCAAAATTTCGGGCGGCACAGCATTGGTGCGATGGCAGGTACACAAGTAGAATATTCGAAATCGGAAAACCTGATGGGCTATCGTCCCGACTACATCTCCAATCTTACGCAGGAAATTGATGCCGGAGGTCTGACGGGAATCCAGAACGGCGGTACTGCGACTGAATATGCCTTGGTTTCTGGTTTTGGTAGAGTTAATTACGGTTATGCTAACAAATATTTGCTGGAAGGGAACCTCCGTGCAGACGCCTCTTCCCGTTTCGCACCCGGATATCAATGGGGCTATTTCCCTTCGGTATCAGCAGGCTGGAGGATCCTGGAAGAATCCTTCATCCCCAAAATTTCCTGGTTGAGCGAAACTAAATTGCGTGTGTCTTATGGTAAGCTTGGCAACCAGGGCACAAACAATTACCCCTACCAATCGGTGCTTGCTCCGACAGGTCTGTATTCCTTCGATAATGCCACAATCAATACCGGTCTCGCGCGCTCGGGGCTTGTGAACCGGCAGATTTCATGGGAGGAAACAAAAGTGTTCAACCTCGGGTTAGACCTTGGATTGCTGGAAAACAGGCTTATGATTACGGGTGACTGGTTCAAAAAGAACACCACCGGCATTCTGCGGCGGCAGCAAGTGACAGCGGAAACGGGCTTCTCCCAATCTTCCCCTTATATCAATGGCGGAGAGATGACCAACACCGGATTTGAAATTTCGGTTGACTATCAGAACACCATTGGAAAACTCAAATACGGTATTAATGGGAACGTGCAGCGATATAAAAATACTGTCACCAAATTTGGGGCGGAACAAATTCAGGCGAGTCCATATGGCCCTTCCATTATCCGCGAGGGAATTCCTTATAACAGCTATTACATGTATGTATGGGACGGAATTTTCCAGACCCAGGCGGAGGCCGACGCATCAGGGCAGTCTAACAGCCCGAAAGCTGGTGACCTGAAGATCCGCGATATAAGCGGGCCTGACAACAAGCCTGATGGCAAGATCGACGGATATGATAAGAAAGTCGTGCCAGGAGTGTTCCCAAGTTTTTCTGCGGGTCTTACCATTACCGCCGCTTACCGGAACTTCGATTTTTCCGCTTTCTTCTATGGCTCTTATGGTCAAAAGGCCTACGTGTACGGACCTGGCTTCGAACCCTTCTACCAGGGCTCTGTTCCTACCAAAGAATGGCTCAACGCCTGGACGCCGGAAAACAAAAGCACGACGCTGCCAGCTGTCTACAATTCACAACGCTACAATTCCACCTGGAGTACTTATCCCAATACATGGTTCTTACAGGATGCGTCCTTTACACGGTTGAAAAGCCTGAATATCGGTTACACACTACCAGAGAAACTGGCGGGAACGATTCACTTGAAATCCGCGCGTTTCTACCTGGCTGGCGAAAACCTGTTCACCATTACCAAATATAAAGGGCTGGATCCCGAGCGGGCGCTGGGAGCAGGAAACTATCTGACTTATCCGCAGAACAGGATCTATTCTGCGGGTGCGATTGTTAAATTTTAAAACGAAACACCGATGAAGGGAAAATACCTTTTACTGTCTGCCATAGCCGCAATGAGCTTTATCTCCTGCAAGAAATTCCTGGATAAAGTACCATTGGATAAAATCGCCACTGATGTTTATTATACCAATCAAACGCAAATCGATATGGCACTCATTTCCTGCTACAGCCGGATGATGCGCGGCGGATGGGATGGCAATATCGGCGCCGATATGAACGTCTGTTCTTCGAATGCCATATTTGACTGCTTTGGAGATAATGGATTCATTAAATGGGGCTTTCTGGGCATAACCAGCGGAAACCTTAGTCCTGCCAATACTGCCACCCAAACCATTTATGAAGGATCGTATTCATCAATTGCGATTTTTAACGATTTTATTTACAACCTGGAAAGCCCGAAGGTTGATTTTCTGCAACAGGCAGCGCGACAGAAATACATCGCTGAAGTGAAATTCATGCGGGCCTACGTTTATTTCACGCTGACGAATTTATATGGCGATGTGGTGCTGACTCTTACGCCGGAAGGCCCGGATTACAGGCCGGCCCGCGCATCAAAGGACAAGGTGATGGCTGCGATCCTCGATGATCTCGATTATGCGATTGCTAGCCTGCCAAACGATCCGTATATGAATGGCCATGTAGTGAAAGGTGCTGCTTATGCGCTGAAAATGAAAGTATTGCTTTATAAAGGAGACTATGCGGGCGTAGTTAGCATCTGGAGCACATATTTCAATACAGCGAATAATAAATTCAGTATGTCACCGAAGTATTATGATCTTTTCCGCGGTCCCAATCAGCCCAAAAATCCGGAGATCATTTTTTCTGCGATCTATGTGCCGGACCAACGCTACCGCAACGACATTGATATTACCCTCACCAATTACGCTGACTTGCTGGCATCCGATGATTTGTTGCATGCCTATGAATTCAATGATGGTACCCCGTTTTCGACTACCAATCCGAAATATGATCCCTCCAATGAATATAATAACCGTGACCCACGCTTGAAATACACCCTGTTCAACAGCCTTGAGATCAGCCAGCCGGGTAGCCCTTACTATGGTAAAATAGCAGGAGGCAATGTTACAGGGAAGCTGATCGTAAAGAAGTTCGTTCAGGATGAACTGTTGCCGGCACAAGTAAGCGGTTCCGACCAGGATGCTGTGTTGCTGCGGCTGGGCGATGTGGCATTGATGTATGCCGAGGCGGAAAATGCTCTGAACGGCCCAGGAAACAAGGTCATTGATGCCGTGCAAATGGTACGAGGTCGTGCTGATGTAAATATGCCACCTTTACCTGTGGGCCTCAGCAAAGATGCTATGCGCGACCGTATCCGGCATGAACGACGAATTGAAATGGCATTTGAGGGCCAGCGGTATTTTGATCTCATGCGCTGGCGGCTCATGGGAGACATCATTCCCAGGATAGTAGACCCCAATGGCGTCCGGCGGGTGTGGGACAACAAGAACTATCTCTGGCCCCTGCCCACCAGCGCGCTGAGCAAGAACCCTAATCTGACGCAGAACGCAGGATACCCCAGGCTTTGACCTGCCCCCGGCGCAGGTACCGGGATGAGTGCCGGCGCCGGGATTTTAGGAAGGGCAAAAGAGGTAGAATGGATTTCATCACAACGATTTTTCAATATCCTATTTTAATGAACCTTAAAACCAGAATCATGAAAAATTTTCGACTCTTTTGGACCTTGTTGCTGAGCATAGCACTGCTCCCATTAACTGGTGCATTCGCTAATACAGGTCCGGTACTTACCCGCCTTAAGCCCGAGAATAATATAACAGATACGATCACTATCGTAAAAGGACAAACGATCGTCTTCCACGTTTTGGGTACTGATGCGGATGGAAATATGCGGGGAATAGAATGGTATAACAATGCTTTTATCGGAGCGGATTCCTTTACGCCTACCGGTAATAAGGAAATGACGAAATCGATTACCTTCAACACTACTGGCAACTACAACGTGGCCTGCGTAGCATTCGACGCGGTGAGCGCGTATGGGAACGGCATAACATGGAAAGTGAAAGTGGTGGATTTTATCCGGACTGCTTATGTAGATTGGAGCGATGAAATTGTTGGTACCGCCGCAGCAGAGGATTCCCTTTTCAACTGGGCCCAGCGCAATAACATTACCGGTCTATCTCTTTACATGCCCACCACTAACATGCAGAACCATCACGCCGAACTTAACAGCTTCATCGGCCGGGCGAAAACCAAAGGCATCAATGAAATAGGAATCATAATCGGCAATGGTACCACTGACCTGACTGCTGCATTGTCTTACTATGATGATCCCGCTGTGACCAATAAATTTACCGGTCTGCTGACAGAAATTGAGTACTGGGGTAGTAGTAACTACCAGGCGGCGCTGGATGCTTACATCCAGGTGGTAACAGATATGAAAAACGCCTCTAATGCCCGCACACCGGGCTTTAAAGTAGAGTCTTATATGGGAGGAGGAACTTCTCAAGCTGAAGCGGACCGATTGTGCGCAGTTATTGACAAAATACTGCTCGTGTGTTATACCTCCAGCACTGATCCTTCTTCCGTATATTACAGTTATCGAAGAGGCCGATTGCAGTATTTTCTAAATGCTGCCGCAAACAAAAACCGTAAGGTGGAAGTGGTGCCGCTCTTTTCATTGGAACCGAATTTCAATGGTGGCCAGGCATTATCTACCATCGATAACGGCTTTTACGGCGGATTCACGACAGATGATGGTTTGACCAATAAATATCTGAAAGGGATTTTGTCTGGCTCGCAATATTTTACCTACTACTATATGAATCCTAATAAGATTTACGTGCCCCGGCAATATTACCATGCTGGAGTAGGTTATCCTGGCGCCGCAATCAACGTCGAACTAGGCGGCACCGTTGCCTTTAAAACAGAAGGCAACGACCAGAACGGGAATTTCACCGGGGCAGACTGGTATGTTAACAATGTTCTGAACGGACAAGAAACGATTTCGCCCGTGGTGGATGCTGTTGTGAGGCACAACATCACTTTCAATACTGCTGGAGATTATACAGTGGAAGCCAGGACCAAAGACGCAACCGGTTATTTTACACCAGCAGGCTATCGCTTCCAAACCATGGTTCATGTTACTGCGGATTCAGTGAACCTCGCAATAAATAAGACGGCCTCGCAATCTACCACAGATTTCGGTGCCGTGGCAGGCCGCGCTGTGGATGGTAATCCTAACAGTAGCTGGGCTGGTGGGTCACTCACACATACCAGCGTATCGGATCCGTCCACACAAGCATGGTGGCAGGTAGACCTGGGTGCGATACAGAATATCAGTACCGTCAAGGTCTTTAACCGTACAGATTGTTGTTCAGACCGGCTTTCGAACTTCCACATTTTCGTATCGGACGTTCCATTTATAAGTAATACTGTTGCAGGAACACAGGCCCAACCCGGGGTGCTGGACATCCCAAATCCCGGTGCATTCTCCGATGCGGGCACTTTTGTAGCTAACCGGACAGGCCGCTACGTACGCATACAACTCGTAACAGCAGGGGTTCCTCTTAGCCTGGCCGAAGTGAAAGTCTTCCAGGCTCCTGCCAGTAGTCCAATGTTAGCTCCTATCAGCCAGACAAAGGTAGAAATGATCACTCCTTCCGCCCAAAAGAAGATCGAAAAAATACGGCTCTATCCGAACCCTGTTACTTCCGTCCTGAATGTAGCAGTACCCGAAAAGGCCGTTATGCAGGTCATTTCGATGACAGGCACAGTACTATCCGCGCCGGTAACGGTGCAGGGCCCAGGAGTGGCCACCATTCGTACGGACCAGCTACAACCGGGCATGTACTTGCTGAAAGTTCAATTGAACCGGTTACAGACCGTATTGAAATTCGTTAAAGAATAATAGTCCTGCCGAATAATATCCAGTGTCAACCAGAAGTTCCTTCTGGTTGACTTTTTTAAAAACAGAAGTGTACTATGCGTATATTTTTTTTGATTTTATGGGGAATATTGATAACCGGGAAATCGACCTGGGCACAATCTTCCATCTCGTTCAAGAACGGCCGGCAGTTGAAATCGTCGTCACCCATTTTCAATGTTGAAGACACATATCTGTCCAGGCACGACATTGTATTCCAGTCGCCGACTGAACTGGAAGCGGAAGGGTTTCCGATGGGGAATGGAGATATGGGTGGTATGATCTGGAATCATGACAACGGAATCGAATTCCAGGTGAATAAGAACGATCTGTGGTCGGCACCTGTTACTGAAGAAATGGACCGCAGTATCCTAAAGCACGCTGGCCGGCTAAAGATCGATTTTGGGGCGCCTGTCTTCAGCTGGATCCACCTCGAAAATTTTACAGGCAGGTTGTCGCTGGCTAAAGGGGAGGCGAGCTACGAAGGACGCACGGGTTTTTCCGACGTCCGGATCAATTCCTGGATTGCACATGGCAAGAATGTGTGGGTGGTAGAATGCGAACATACCCTCCGGGGTAACTCTTCACTACAGCCGGTTGCAACGATTTCGTTGGAAAGGTTGGGGAGCAGGGCATTCCTGGGTTGGTACCGGGGCGGGTTCCCTGATGATGTTACTGTGGGCATGGGCAAGCCGAAAACAATACTGAAGGGGAATACGATCCTTCTCCATGAAACCGGTGATGGGTTGGATTTTGTGGTAGCCTGTCGCATCGTGGGGGATCAAAAAGGAGGCGAAGTTATCAGTGATCGCCGCCTGGAATTGAAAACACGCGCGTCGCATTTTACAATCCTTCTGAGCGTGGTAACAGGGGAAGAAAGTACGCAGCCAGAAGCTGCCGCATACGCTTTACTTGATAAGGCAGAAAATCAATCGGTGGTAAGCCTGCGGCAAGAGAAAGATACGTGGTGCCGAAATTTCTGGGCCCGGTCTTTCGTCAAGTTGGGAAATGACTATCTGGAGAACATTTATTATCTCCGTCGCTACCTGATGGCAGCCGGATCACAGGGTAAGTACCCGGTAGCCTTTAATGGAGGGCTTTGGCGGTGGAACAGAGATGTGATGAATTGGGTAACACCACACCACTGGAATACCCAGCAACAGTACTTTGGGCTTTGCGCACAAAACGACTGTTCATTAATGCAGCCGTACCTTAATACCTATTTTAACATGATACCGGCTGCGCAGGAACTCGCCAGGGAAAAAGGCGCATCCGATAGCGCGATCCTCATTACCGAAGCACACGAATTCAGCGGACGGCAGGTGAGCAAAGATTGGGACAACATGGCACGAAACTACACGCCGGCAAGTCAGATCGCCTTGCTGTTCTGGGATTACTATCAATTTACCGGCGATGAAGCTTTTTTACGCAATAAAGCCTATGTTTTTATGAAGAAGGCAGCCCGTTTTTATCTCGACAAATTGCAGTGGGATGAGAAAAAACGGCAGTATTATCTCTTGTCATCACTTTACGAGTCAGCCGAAATTAAGGAAGTGAAGAATGCATTGTCAGATCGGGAGTGTATCGATGCCTTGTTCCATGCGTGCATATCGGCCGCAGGAAAACTTAAAACAGACAAAACCGAATCGAAACGCTGGAGTCATGTGTTACAGTGTCTTTGGCCGCGAACTTTTCTGAAGGACCCGAAATGTGGAGAGCTTCTGGCACCGGCAGAGGAATACTATTCCGATTTGCGTTATACGCCGTTCATCTGGTCGGTAGGAGGACTGGCGGCATTTCCCGCCGGGCTAATAGGGCTGGACAATATACAGTCACGGACAGGGCAGGCTATCGTGCACCTGGTACAATGTCGCGAATCTGTGAACGCGCACTATCCTGCTCCGGTTATTGCGGCGCGGATGGGCCTGGGCGATGTGGCCATGCGATATCTGAAAAATGGCGTGGCAATTCATCAAGCCTACCCACAGGGACTGATGCATAATGTGACGGGCTATCCTGATAATATTTATGATTTGCAGTCCATTCATGACCTGGTTGGCGGGTACAAAATCCGTTCGCGCGCTTTTTTCCAGATGGGCATGGAAGCCATGAGTGAATATGCGACAACGGTGAATGAAATGCTTCTGCAAAGCAATGAAGGGAAAATCAGGGTCTTCCCGGCAGTACCAACCGAGTGGAAGGACAGTGGAGATGTTGCTTTCACTTTACTAGCAAGAGGCGCCTTCCTCGTTACCTCAAGAATGAAGGCTGGTGGAGAGATTTCCGCAGTCAACATCCATAGTCAGCAAGGTAAGCGGTGTGCGTTAGCAAATCCCTGGCCGCGCCGACCAATCCGCGTGACGGTCAGCGGCAAGACGGTGAAATGCGAACATGATCCAGGAGATGTGATTACGTTCAACACCAAAGCAGGCACTGAGTACCTGATCACACCAGCGGATACACCGATTTCTGAAAAGGTGGTGATATACGCTGGCCAACCTAACCAGGCTCCTAAGAAATGGGGGGCGAAGATGCTCGGCAAACTGAGTGGTTGGAATAAAGACTTTAAATGAATAATGGGCGGCGACAGGGACCTGGCTAAAGAAAAGTGTTCTCTTCTAAGATCCTTATAACAGTAACAAAAAAAGGTAACACTAACTTTTTAAACCCTGAAAAGCCGCAGTTTATAGGGCATTGATATAGTCCCATGGGGATCACCTGATAAAATCCTATATAGGATAAATTATCTAAAAAATGGGTGATCAAGCTTTTTCAATTTGAATAGTTAGTTTTCATTTTTAATCCATTGCGCTATGACTGCTTTTTGTTCTTCAGTAAGGTCACCCGGTTTATATTGCATTTCAATAGCAGCTTTGTCTCCATTTTGATACAATAAGTCCAATCTCAAAAGTGTTGCATTATATTTTGTATTGAGTATATTGCTTATCTGCAGCGGTGACTGGACTTTTATCGGTTGAAAATAGGCAATGTACTGAACAGCACTGGTATCTGATTTGAGCAGTACCCGTTTGAAATTTTTGTGATCAATTATGCTATCGTTTAAATCCGCCACTACGGACATCGTACTTGAGTAGTCTTCAAAATCATTTAAATTTACGCTTTTACTTATCGTGCCTTCTTTACTTTTTATGGCGGATTTAGAGAACGATGTATAACGCGTGTATTTCCTCTTTTCTAAATTTATCAGATCGTAGCATTCGACCTGGTAATAAATGGAGTCGGTCGTTATTGATTGGTGGGTAATGCTGTCTATCGTCGCCATTGAATTCTGAAATGTTCGTTTCATCACATTTACAAAGTATTTACCATAGTATAAACATTCCTGTGGCGGAAGATAGGGTATACTACAGTATTTTCCTGAATCTTTATTAAAGTATGATATGCAAAGTGATTGAGAACCATAGGGGATGTCATGCTGTACATCACTACCTGATGCATGTGAGTTGTTTGGTACAACACATCCAATTTGAAGATAAATGAATCCGAATACTACAATAAGATTTAAAAAATACATGAGAATTAATTTCAAATAAAGAGACTGCATTGGAGTGAATGGTATTGATGATCCGGTGTGCGACCAATTGGATAAGTTTTTAGAAGAGAGAACGCTCGACATAGTAAGTATGTACAATGGAAAAAACATTGCCGGAGATTATAAGGTAGCTGCTTACCCGGTATTATATATCATTGGAAAGGATGGCAAAATACTGTTTGCACAAGATGGGTATTCAAATTCTCTGAAGGCAGATATATTGCGGCTGCTGGAGAAAAAATAGAATAAAGAAGAAACTACAGTTTGATAATGGCTGACCAGCTCACATGCTGATCAACCACTACTTTAATAAACATTAAACCGTTTGATCCTCCACAGTTGCACCAGGCGCATTTGACTTAACCGAGGCAATACCACCGTCACAACTAGAGCTGCTTTCGTACAATTCACTGGTTCCAATGACTTGCCCATTAGGCGCCTTGAGATTAAAATAATGCTTCGCATTAGAGGAAGTCTTTTTCTCGAATCTTTCATCTATCTGCGAGTTGGTCCTCACAGATTCGATGCCGTTTTCACAGCTAGCTTTCTTTGTATAGCCTTCGCTAGCCAGGATTGGTTCGCCATTACCCGCTTTTAATTTAAAACGGAATTCACCTTTGGCGTCTTGGGAGATAACAAATTTACCCATAACAGAATATTTATTGTAGTGGAAGTTACTTAATAAATCAAAACGATCCAAGGGATATTGAATGAATACTAGTGGGCTGTCCCTATCTCAAGGGAATAGGAGAGGATTTCAGGCAAGATAATGATTTGTTGAAATCACCGGGAGAACAAGGCGCGCGAACACCAGCATCAGTACCCTGATCCACATTGTACTATCGCGCGGCGTCCGGGAGAACAGATGATGGGGGCAGCTGAGGAATATAGGTTGAACTTAAATAGAACTCACTGATAGCCCAGCGTCCGGTCGCCTCCTGGTAATTGGTTGCCTCCCCGCTACCAGCCCACTCCATATTGCAGCACAGCAATGCTATACTTGCCATAATGAAGGCAACCAACTATTGGTATTAAATTCAAAATGTAATTACACAGAGATGGAGAAAATATTTCTGGATAAGAGTAGGTTATTTTGCGGCTTTTAGTCGCTGGTTATATCTTTTTCTAACAGCTTTCAGGTCTTTCATTATCCATTTTTACCAGATCTGAGAGGATCAGTTTTTAACGCCGGTTTCGAATTCTTCAAAAAGAGCGAGACTGTGTTCTTTGAATTCTTTATCAAAACAGCCCCCTATAACTGACGTATCAGTATATACATGTATCATGAAATAGCAATGAAAAGATTAACAAACTGGATTTTTCTAAATTCGGCCGGGGAGGTCTATCTGGTTGGAGTTCGTGGGCGGGATTTTTGCGAATATAGCCCGCCCTCGAATTCCCACGTGCTCATTTTTGGAGTTAATATGGTTTTATAGATCCCCAAAAGAAGTAGGTTGGGGAAGAGCCTTTTGAGCCACTGTTATAGTGATCGTATTTTTTTCCACGGCAATAGCGATATTATCGCCTACATCGAAACCAGCTTCTTCAAGCCATACGCCAGATAAGTTTAACCATGGAACTGTTTTGGACTCACACAACCTGGGAACTCCTTTTGCATGTATTTTTGCAATTCTGTTTTTGCTTTGCATAAGACAGGTATTTTTAATCGTTATTTGATGTAAATATACCTTATTTGTCTTATTTAAAAAAGACTTATAAGGCGTTTGATTGCTATTTAAGTCATTTTATTGTCAAAATAATATACCTTAAATGACGTATAAGTATCTGATATGGCGTTTTAGCATGGGAGTATTACTTAAAAGCATGAATAAGAATATCCGCCAGGTTGACTAGCATTTTACTTTAAAGTCATATTTTTAATTTCAAAACACTAACCCTGATGACATTTGGACAAAGAGTTACATTGGTAAGACGCGAAAAGAAGTTAACCCAAGCCCAGTTAGGTGCTGCAATCGGAACTACCGGAGATATGGTTGGGAAATATGAACGCGATGCCATCAAACCATCTATAGAAGTAGCCGCAAAAATGGCGGACGCGCTGGACTGTACACTGGATTATCTTATTCGAAACATCCAGGACAATGGAGACAAGGAAAAACACATTTCTTCTACATTGATAGCGTATTTCAATAAAGTAGAGAAGTTGTCAGCTAAAGACAAGGAACATGTACTGGCTGTAATCGATGCCTTTACGGCAAAATCGAAAATTCAATCCATCATGGAATAACAAGAACATCGGATATTATCGGGTGTTCACGCATCAAATAATTCAGAAGGTAACCACATGTCAAGCCGGTTCCGGTTACTCAATCGCTTTCTCACCCCCTCAAAATCGCTCAAAAAATCGTATATTCATACAGCACCATACTAGCTTGTCAGATTGTGAATCCATTTACCTTTCGTTAACTACTCAAGATAACCCCTATGAACTTTATTCTGCCTAAGTATCTGCGGAAAGACATCACTGTTACAACTATCACTCCCCCTTATGATCAGGGCACGTTGATGCCTTTTGTCGAAACGGTTACTATCAATGGAAGCTTTGGAGGTATGCAATTACAATCCTTCCACAGAAACGACTTCTCGATCTATCAGCACATTTTTCGCATGAGGCGGAAAGCCAGTGTAAAAGTAGATGCGGATCAGCCAATGATTACGCTTACCTATGTGTTGAAAGGAACCATTCCCTGTAAGCTCAATGGGTTTGGTAAGGCTACGTTATCGGAGGGATGGTACCATCTTTACTATGTGCCGGAAGGCAAGCATATAGCCAGTATGCCGGAGGGAGAAGCGGTGATTCTGCAGGTGAATTTTTGCCCGGCGCTTTTACAGGAGCTTGGAAATAAATACCAGGCGCTCCGGGAAGTTTGTGAAAATGTGCTGAATGAAAGTGAGCGTGGTTTACAGCAATGTGCCGCTGAAATTACGCCTAAAATAAAAGAATTATTACACAGCATCTGTAGTTGTAAACTGGCAGATGCAGAGCTTGACCTGTTTCTACGGGCCAGGGTATACGATTTGTTACTGTTATACCTGGAGGAGTTAAACGCATCGCGGAAAAGCTTTAATACGCGTTATCATTTCACGGATAATGATTTGATGGCGTTGCATAAGGCAGGAACTTTGTTGTTGGAGCATATGCATGAACCTTTACATCAGCAGGTATTGGCCAGGTATGTACATCTGCATCCTAAGAAACTGGCGGAAGGGTTCCGGCTGGTACATGGGATAACTATTCATGAATGGATTTCGAACACGAGGATTGATAAAGCAAAACAATTACTAAAGGATACCGGTGCTTCTATCCACGAAATTGCATTGGAAGTAGGGTATGCCACCACCTCTGTTTTTACGCGGGCATTTAAAGGAATAGTAGGATGTACTCCCAAAGATTACCGGAAATAGAAAACCGGGTAACAGGTACCCGGTTTTCGACAACGATTATATCACCTGTTCTTTCGCCGTAGCATTTCCGGGCAAGTCGCTGGCCTGCACTTTTATTTTACATCCGGCCGGTGTGCTGTTTGCCTTTGTGGTCGTATATATCCAGTCCAGGCCATTAGCAGCTACTATAGCAGCGCCTTCTTCCAGTAGTTCATTAGTTGTACTGAAGATAGACACCTGTACGGCTTTCACCTTAAAATCATCGATGGCGCGTACCCGGATGGTATTACCAATGGCGCCGGTATAAGCGCTTACATCCAGTTCGCGTATGTCGGGTGCGCGGAAAAAATCGGCCACGGCAATGTTGTAGGCCGACAAGCCATCTTTTGCCGCCGCCTGGTACATAGCCAATAGATCAGGATTCGCCTTTACCGATTTTGCATACACGGTGGCTGCCTGGAATTGTTCTCTGATGGCTATCTGCGCATCTGTTGGAGGGGTGTTCGATTTCTTAGGCCGTTTACAAAGGATAGATTGCCCGAAACGCTGACGAAATACAAGTTGTTTCGCAAAGGTGCCGTGTGCTCCCTGCAAAATCACATTATCAGTTGAATGTGCCATTTTTTTGGGTTTTTAAAGATGATAAAATCACTGGGGATGACATGGCCGGTACCTGCACATACATCTACAGTACCAAGTTAACAACCCAAAGTTGGCGAATAGCGCGGATTTTATGCGTTCAAAAATGGAGAAAAAATGTTCAAAAATGGAGATTTTGTATAAGGGCAGTGCTTACAGTAAAGGAAATGTGGGAGAGGAGCGGACCAATGATATAATATTCTCAAATATTCTTACCACTATATTACCACTACAACAGCCCTTCTTTAGCAGCATGTCGGCGGTTGGACCTACTGGTTAAAATACTATTATTGACCTAATGTCTTGGGGGGAATTCAGTTTGTATAGTGAAATTAAGAGAATTTTTGGAGACTGAAAAATGGATGCTGCTAAAGATTAAAAATAATTTCAGCCCTTTAAGGCAAGTTATTTTTAGGAACAAAGAAAACTTTAATCCTGATGTTTATAGAAGTAGGTTCTCGCTGATATTTGAACAATTTAAAAATGAATGTGACAATGCAACACCCTATATTCTTAAGTAATATACCCCTTTGATTTAGGTAACCCGCATTTTATTTTTTCATAATACTGTTAGCTATTGACGTAAATCGTATGTTTGTTGGGGAAATATTAACGAGTGAATTATTAGACTTACAAATTGATTCATCATGAAAACGCAGATCATTAATGTACAACATCCGCTTTTAGGTCAATTCATACAATCGTTCTTTTTTTTCGTCAACAAATGGAGCCCCTACTTTCCCCAATACTTATGCCTGTCCATATATACCAACAACGGGCCTTTACTAATGTTCCATACGAACAGCTGATTGATTGTGAAAAGGATAAAATTGAATCTTCAAACCAGTAACCTGATGTATAGTTTTATAATTAAAGATTGCCTGAGCGATGACCAGATTCTATTGTGCCTGACATCATGTTTTAAAGACAATAACATATCCATAACTGCTTTTGATGCGAAAGTGAATAAACAGGAGGATATTTTATTTGAGCGGCAGTTAATAAAAGGTGACTTTTGTGTGCAGCTTTTTTTATATACTAAAATAGCATTGGAGATGGAAAAGGTGGCGGAATTTTTCTGTCGGGATTTGAATACGGAGGTTTTAATAAGTGATAATGATCCTAATCCATTTGCCTGGACCTTGATTACAGAAAGGGGTAAGCGAGTGGTTTATCAAAAAATCGATGAGGATGACGAGGCGTTATTCCTGATAAGTGAGCAATATTAAATGCCCAAATGCCAACTGCTGGTTGGTATCTACATTAAAGAATATTTTGCGAAATGGAGTTAGTGCAACAGGAGCTGGGGGAAGATGTCCCAATGGCTGGACAACATATACATTACCAAATTGAAATGCAGCAAGTTGGGGCCTTGACGGAACCTTCATTGGATTTAGGGGTGTGAAATAATTTATATTATGAAAAATATAAGAATAGAAGAAGTAGGAGACATTAACTATGATTTTCCTTATTTGGAAGTTTTTTTAAAAGACGCTAAAAATCCATTTTTGGAAGTAGCAATATCGGAGAAAAGAGAATTGGGATTCAAGTTTTATGCTTCAAATGTTGATATTTCCCTGAATGCTAAAGAATGGGAGGATATTCTTTTCGTGGCTAATGACTTCCTATTACGAGCATTAAAAGGTGAAAATTATTTTTTGAATTTTAATAATCAAATTGAATGAAAAGTAAAAAAGGCTTCTAGTGTATTCTGCATTTAACGGTTTTTAGCTTTAAGATATTTGCTTAGTTAAAAGGCGATTTTTCACATTCATTCATTTTGTACTATTTCAAACAGCAAGCATCAAAACCCTCGTCTGTGATGACAGATCGGAAAAACTGATTAACACCTTAACCGGTGTTGCACAAAAGAATAGACAGACATAGAAAACGCCTCACAATGGAACCAAAAGTAGTCCCAAAGGCGAGGCGTTTTTTAAATTAGATAATCCGTATTCCAATACAGCCTTTATGTTTATATACTTTTGAAATGCATTGAGTTTAATAGATCTTGCAAAAATTGATTGGCTTTTGTGCTATCGCTGTCTATGTATTGGATGTGACCCAATAGTAACCTGTTATTTTTATCATAATCAGATGTAACTCTTATAAAATTATCTGTATACTCTTTGTATTTTATTATTAAAAACTTAATCCCATTTACGGTGATAATTTTAGAGTCAATTACAGTTATAGCATTGTTCATTTTAAGGTAGGCTGGCATTGCCTTTTGTTGTGATTCCAGACTAGTCTTACCGATTTTTGATTCGCTCATATTTCTGAATGAAATGCCAAGCCCATTATTCTTGTAATATAGATCGTCAGCTAAGTATTCTGTAGTATGGCTAAACTTTGTAGCACTAAAATCTCTAAATTGTTGAAGCGTCAACTTCTCTGTTCCTTTAGGTAGTGTTATGGTAAAAACTTCATCTATAGGCTTTTCCTGACAGTATGCAAATGAAATGTTAAAGAGAACCAAGAATATAATTATTACTTTTTTCATTTTATTAAATTTAGAGTGAATTGTTATTGTGGACAAGGTGTTGATAGTTTATTATCAAAAGTTAAGGACACCGGTACAAAATCTGGTGGGCTTGGAGTCTCTGTCACATATAAATTAATTGAGTTCCCAAATGTTCTAATAAGCGCTTTCATGCCGGAGTTATAAGAATCTGCTTTCTTTTCGAAAGATTGATTAAAAGCAGCTTCATTACTATGAAATGTATTATATAATGCCTGCAGGGCATCCCAGTCATTAATAGTGACTACATAAGTTAAGTCTCCAGCAATAACGGTTACGGATGCATTACTAAGAAAAAAGGCTTTGCCTCCCCATGATCTATCCAAATCCTGATTACTTATCCCATATTCTACCATATCGAAAATGTCATTGGGTGATGGAGCCTTGCCAGCTGGATGATCGTGAACGAACCCAATAGTATATCCTTCTGAAGCATCCCAGGTAAATTTAGAACTCAAACCATCGACTTGATTGTCTGTCCTAATTGGTTTGTCTTTATAACCCGCTGAAGGATTTTGATAGTCAATTAAGACGTGTTCTGTACCCCATTCATATTGGGACGTGCTAAGGTAGGCTTTAACTTTATCGTTTTGGGCTTTAACAATAGGGTTTAAAGCATTGCTATTTACAACCTTTTTCTCTTCACAGGGGTCCTTGACAGTATTGTATACTGGCTCACCGCCACCGCCGCTACCACCATCCCATTCAGGGTCGGCTTTATCATATCTATCTATTGATGGCCCCCCGTCATCAGATCCCTGTCCTTGTTCTCCGCTTACGGGTCCACCCACATTATCTGGATCACAATGGTAATAAGATATCACGCCGTATACTCCGTTTGAATAATAGGTTGCTTGCACAGAATAACAACCTTCTGGTTTAGGAGCTTGAGTATATGCTTTTTTAGATGGAAAGGTTTTAATATCACTTTTATATTTCATTAACCCTTTCTCATAATAATCAGCATATTTAAATTTCATCTCAAAATCATATGTGCCCAAAGTTCCTTCAAAATCAGTATTATCTATTCCCTTGGGATGAGCATTAAAATAACTAATTGTTGGTATCGCTTCCATAATTTCGCCAGTTAGTTTTTTTCTCCCATCCTGACTAATTACTAGTCTTCTATAGGCTTTTTGTTGGATTTCAAATGTAGCCGTCCAAATAAGGGGAAAAGATACCCGTTTTAGATCATTTGAAAAAATTGGATGATCCCAAGCGATGCTCAATGAGGCATGAGTGGATGATTCATAAAATTTTTTAGCAGCCTGAATTAATTCCTTTTGAGGGCTTGACTCATTGTTCTCAATTCTCTCTTGTTTGGTACAGGAATACAAAACAAAGAGTGAACTCGCCAGTATTATGGCGATAAGGGATAACTTTTTGTGCATACTCGACAAAAATTGGAGGTTAATAAAAATATTGTGTATTTGCTATTATTCTGAAGACTTTTCTACAAACTGCCATCGGATGGGATAGAAATATTCGGATTAACGGTTGAAATTAGTACTTTTTTTGATTCCTCAAAAAATAAAAGTTGTTTTCATATTGGCGAACAACGTCATTTTATCGTGTCAGTTAATGCAATTAATACATTGGCAATATTGAGGAAAACACAGCAAGGAAATATTTAAAAAATACAAGGCATGTCCTGAAAATATGCGCTGAAAGGAAATGGATTCCGGCACTGCTATTTTTGAGGTTAACTATCCAATAATACTAAAGCAATACGCCTTCTATCTGCGTAGGTCAAACAAGCCACTGCGAAAAATTCAATATTGCCAACTGCAATCGATCTTTTCCAGGCACCGCTCTTAAATGACGAAATACCCTTAATAGTGCAGCGCGCATTGATAAACAGGTACTTAGTATATAGTTGACATTTAATTAGTTATACATTATTTTATTAATATTCGTAATTTTTGGATGATTGCTATAATTTGAGTCTTCATTTAAGAAGCGATGAATTAACCTTAAAGAAGAAGTATAAAAAGATTAACACTCAACAACTTCCATGAATCTATTTAATATTTGCAAGAGCCCTGAGTTAACCACCTAAGTTCCTGTTATTGTCGGATTATAAATCAGTAATTATTAAACCCAAGCAACCTGCGATTTTTTGCCATCTAACTTAAATATTATATTTATGAAAATCTTCCTATTTGTGCTGCCCGCCACAATTTTTTTGTTCTCATGTAAAAAAGATCGTGCTGATTTGTATTCCTTAAAAAATGAAGACGCTCAATTATCTTCATTAAAGAAAGATAGTTCTACACTTCTGGATACAGGAAATGTACAACAGCAAATGCTTATTTACACTCCTCAACAGTTGTTGGAACTTTCTCCATCATGGGGAGAAACGACCGGAAATGGCTCGCTTTCATGGAGTGGTTACACTCTCCGCAAGTCTAAGACATGGAATGTTGTAAAATGTTTGTATGGGGTTTGGTTGGTAACTTCAACTGTTTATTGTACCGGGGATTATCAAACCGGGACTTTTTTAACTTCTGAACACATGGGTTCTCATCTCAGTGGGCTTACATTTGATGTTGCTGAGTGGAAAGAAACAAAAGGAATAACTACGATAGATCAAGACAAGAAAACGACATATAATATTGTAACGGGTTATGTACATGTAACGGGTGCTGGTGCCACACCTGAAATAACACGTTCTAAAGGATATAATTTCCAGGCCCTATTCTTGTCTCAGGACTAGTTTTATCTGTTTGCATCTTCATATCAATTTGATTAAAAAAATAGTTTAGTCACCAATAATTTTTTCAAAAACTGCTTCAATGTATTTTTTAAACCTAATAGGGCTCCTTGGCGTCATTATACTTCAAATTGGATCTTGTGCACCGCATTCTTCAAAGGTTTTAGGAAGTAATACCCCGAATGAAATCCCGTCTGGTTCGCAAACGCTTTATACATTATACTTTAATAAAGATTCAGGGAAATATTGTAGCATGCCGTACTTCGTCCCACAAGAGTATTTATATTTTGATAAGTACATTGTGTCTGTGAGGATGCAAACAGTTGAGCGGTCATTGACGACAAGGGACTCTATAACCCACCAAATAATAACCACTGATACAAGTTTTCAACAGATCCTGGGTTATGATCTCATAAACGTAGAAAAAAGGACGTATAAGCGTTACACTTCGTTCTCTGAATCAGCCGTAAAGAGCGAAGAAGGTACCGTAAGCCCAGGGGTAAATTCGAATGATTTTGAAGACTATGGGCTTAAAACGTCAATAGTAAAGGATTTAAACGATACTTTAATTGATCACAAAAATTTCAAGCGGGTATTGCTTAAATCAGACACCGGCTCTTTTCATTATATTGCCTATTTCGAACCGGTAAAAGTTCAGTCTCCATTCCAGCTGAGCAAAATACTCAACACAAAGTACAATGCAACACTTTTTAGATTGGAGCTATTCCATCAAAATGGAGAACGATTTGATATTGAAATGAAATATAAACCAGGTAATCTTACTAAAGAACAAAAGGACGTAATTGCCCAATGGATTAAGAATGAAAACTAACTACTTAAAGGAACAACCATTTAGATCATAATTATAGATGTGGCAATTGCGGATGCACCGGCGTCAGTTTTTTTGTCTATTTCTATGGTGCGGCGCCTCTGGTGCACAAGGCATAGTAAACATTCGAGCATTTATTTAAAGGCAGGAAACGATGATTTATAAATTTGCTGTATCAGAGAAAGGCTATGGCGTTGCGATATTTATAGATGTGGATGAAATTAAAAATTCCGTTATTATTGATACAGATAAACATGCTGTCAATAACATTTATTTAAGAGTTGATCGTCCCATTTATTTTTTGTCGGAAGATGATCTTGACAAATATATCATAAAAGCTATAAAAGAACTTTCGGGTAACATTTACCATAAAATAGGGGATGCTACTGTTTGTTTTCATATTAGGTCAGTAGATACAAATCCCGTTCATTTTCAACCGGAGGGTCTTTATTGTGCGATGCGGGGCTGGCTGGCACAAAACTACGGTCTTGAATTGACTGCTGTAAATATCGAACTTGACGAAGAGAATGAGAAATTTATCTTCAATATTTAGTTGATAGTATGGTATGAAGGCAGTAAGCCAGGGCGATGGCTGGCTGAAAAGTGCTGAGTTGATTCTAACCGGCGAACAGTTTGGTTAGTTAATTTTGATACTATGGAGAATGCAATAGATAATTATCAAGCTGGTATTATCAATCACTATGAGAGGATATTCAATAAGAAACCGGAAATTTATCTATGGGATAAAGGTCCATATGAAAGGCTGCCTTATGGTTTTCGGATTCTTGAATTTCCTCCGGGAGGAGCAAAGAATATGTGGACATATGCAACCTGTTGTATGTCCCGGCCAGAAGATTTAACGAAAATAGAACTTCATATATACTCTTCAAGGAAGGATGAAAGTATAATTGAATTACTTACGGCATTGGCATTCTATCATAGAACAACAAGTAAGATTGGTTTGAATCATACAGTTTATTTGGGCCGTCCCTGGCAAGACAGTTCAAAGTGTAATTATGGTTTTGTATCGTTACCATATATTGATGGTCCGGCGTTAGAAGATTTTAATAATGCTAATGGCCTTATAAAATTTTATTGGTTATTGCCTGTAGCAGAAAAGGAGGTTGAATATAAAAAAGAGTATGGAGTTGAGGCGTTAGAAAGTAAGTTTGATGAACCTCCGTTCAACTATATTGATCCAAATAGATTGAGTGTTGTTTGACCTTTTAAAAAGTTAGTAAAACCGGAGGAGTACCTTTGCCACTTTTTAATCTCAATGAGGGCTTAGTCGCCATCCCACCGACGTTCATTTTTGATTTTGAAAGCATCCAGAGTTAGGAGTAGATGTAAATGCAGCAATTGACAACGGGCATACGCTAAAGAACCCAGGAACTACATTAACAAATTAAATGGAAGATGCTTATACTAAAACAGAGGCAAATGGAAAAGAGCATTACTTTGCGGTAGGTAATGAAGGAAAAATATCAAAGACAGTGGAAGGATCAGTGGGAGATGGTAAGAATAAAGAAATAATGGATGCAAGAAAAGATTTAGTGGCTCAAGGAGATTTATTTAATTATGACGCTCACACCCCTCCTCTGGAAAAAGATCAAGATGGAAATATTGTCAATGTTGGTACTCCTAATCCCTCCCAGACAGACATGTCAGGTTCAGATACTAGGCCTAATATTGTTTGGGGTTACACTCAAGCTGTTACTCTCTGCCGTCTGGTCAGATAGGAGGTAGTAGAACGGTAGAAACCAAAAGGACGATTGGATTTTATACTTCAGGAGAACTATTATCACTATAAAGTTTGATGATTTTAAAGACGCAGTGAGAAAAATAAATAAAAATTAGGTTATGAAATTAACGTATTCAGTAGTTTATTGTCTTTTATTACTGCTGCTACTTCAAGCAAATTCTTGTAATCATCATATTGATAAAGTAACAGGAGAAAGGAAGATGCAAATAATGGAGGGTAATATGACTTTTTATCCGGACAGTAATGTATTAATCTATAGAAGTGGAGTCGGGTTAAGGATGGATAGTGAGATTTTAAAAGCTAAACCATTTTATGCTAAGCTTCCCAAAGGACTAAAATGGTATTCAATAGCGAACTCACAATCATTTGTGTTTTATTACTCATCAACAGGTAGTTGCTATCAATATAGATTTGTCCAATAAAGCATTTATGCAGGATACGGTGTATGAACCGACAGGAGCTGAGATAGATAATTTTCTCAATAGAAGCACATCCGATCATGGCAAATATGATATACGCAAGATTAATCTTAATCCTCAAAGAAAGCACCGTGTTATAAAGAAAGAAGCAGCGACAATATTATTATATAATATCACTTCTGAGAATTTTAGTGAGTTTAACGAATATCTGAAAGGGTTTAGATTTTTATAAGATGAAGGCATGACACGAGATGGGGTAGGATTTAGTTTAAATTTAAATCCACGAAAACTTCAATTCCGATGTTTAAAGAAGTAGGTTCTCGCTGACATTTGGACAATTTAAAAATAATTTTGACAAAACTTATCTAGTCAATAAAACTATTGTGCATTTAGTAGTTTGTTTATACATTCGTGCGAATCGATGTGAATGTTATGTCGATAGTGTTAATCTATACTTAGTATCCTAACTATGAAATACATGTACCCCCATGTAGTATTGTTGTTGACTTTTATGGTGCTATGCAGCTTGAGAGGACATTCACAGGACAGCATATCAGTCGTCTCTAAAATACTTTCCCTTCCGGATAAAGTTTTTAGCCGCATCGATAAGGAGAGCTTCCGCCTGGAGAAAAAGATTGCCTCCGGTACAGACAAGTATTTAAATAAACTGGAAAATCGGGAACTGCGGCTGTATAAAAAAATGTGGCGGCAGGACAGCACGAAAGCCAAAGAGATATTTGGTGATATTAAAGGAAGGTACGCCGACCTCCGTACCGAAGTGCACTCAACTCAAAAAGGAATAACAACGCCTGGTACTCCTTATCTTGGAAAATTAGACTCGCTGACAACAACATTTAAATTCTTACAACAGGACCCTTCTTTACGGCAGGCGACAGAACTAGCCGGCAAGCTGGGAAGTAATATGCAACATCTAAAAGGATTGCAACAAAATTTGAATGCCGCAGAACTGCTGAAAAATAAGATCAAAGAGAGACAGGACTTGCTCAAAGAGCAATTGCAGAATACACCGCTTGCCAGGCAGCTTAAAAATTTCTGCAAGGATGTCTACTATTACCAGCAACAGGTAAATACATACCGGGAAACCTTGAATGATCCCCAAAAGCTGGGGACACGTTTGTTGCAGACGGCGCAAAAGATCCCTGCTTTCCAGGATTTCTTCAGCAAACACTCTCAGTTTGCCGGTATGTTCCGGCTGCCGGGAGGCGATGATGCTGTAAACACCCCATCCTTAGCTGGTTTACAAACCAGGGCAGATGTGCAGAATCTTTTTCAGCAGCAGTTCGGCTATAGCCCCGCAATTGGTCAGCAAATGCGCCAAAGCCTGCAATCGGGACAGGACCAGCTTCAACAGTTGAAAAAGATAGCGCAGCAAAATATAAGTAAGGGTGGCACAGGAAATGAAGAACTGGATTTTAAACCCAATAATCAGCGGACAAAATCATTTAAAGAGAGGTTGCAGTTGGGCGCCAATGTACAGTCGCAGAAACCGAACAGCTGGTTCCCGGTAACGAGTGACCTTGGGCTTTCAATTGGCTACAAGCTGAACGACAAAAGCACTATAGGCACCGGCGTTAGTTATAAACTGGGCTGGGGACAGAATATCCAGCACATTAAGATCAGCCACCAGGGCATGGGAATAAGGAATTTTATTGACTGGAAGCTCAAAGGGTCATTTTGGTTAAGTGGAGGATTTGAAATGAATTTCAGGAGTGAAATCAAAAATATTGATGAGTTAAAAGATCGTTCTGCATGGCAGCAAAGTGGGTTAGTGGGATTGAGTAAGGTTATCTCAATGAAAACAAAGTTCTTTGAGAGGACAACATTACAGTTGATGTGGGATTTTTTGAGTTACCAACAACTTCCCCGGACACAGCCCATAATATTTAGAACAGGTTATAATATTCGATAAAATATTTTTCTATTAAAATTTGAGACCGCTAATACGGCAATGGTATCATGTTCAACACCTGGTACCGGAATTATTGAATAGTTGTTATTTAAATAGGATAAGTAATAGAACAGATACATATGGGAACTAGATATTTATTAATTGCATTGTTTGTCTGCAGTATGTTTGCCCATCAGGCAAAAGCCCAAATTGATTTTCCAACGCCTAACGCAGCAAGTCTCGGGAAGTTTGGCCAGATACCAGTAAGTTATTTTAATGGATTGCCAAATATATCTGTGCCGTTGTATGACTTGCAATATAAAGATATTAACATACCAATTGCCTTACAATATCATTCCGGCGGAAATAGGCCTGAAGACCATCCTGGTTGGGTAGGTCTCGGCTGGAATTTACAGGCAGGAGGTGCCGTTACCAGGATCGTAAACGGAGTTCCCGATGAGGCAGATGAGACTTTAAAGAATGGTCCATTTCGCAAGTTGGGATATTTTTTCCATTATTCGGATTTGGAAGTCGCGGACTGGGCAACAAACACTGGATTGACCAGATACAGTCAATCTGGAAGCCAGTATTGTAGTACTTGTCCGCCCTATGACGCGGAACCGGATGAATTCATGTTCAACGCAGGAGACCTTTCCGGCAGTTTTTATATAAGCAGGGATAATCAGAATAATGTAATTGTAAAAGTAAAAAGCAAAGAAAATGAAGATTTAAAAATTATTCCTGAATTAGGCTCAAATCGTCTCACCTATCAATTCTTTAAATTGCCGGGTGCGGATATTAATGCGATAGGCCTTCGCAATGCAACGCTCGATTGGCCAACTTTTACCAAATTCACCATCATACGTCCCAATGGTATGCAGTATGTTTTCGGCGGTGCTTATGAGGGGGATCTAAGCGCCGTTGATTTGACCTCGTCACCTGCATCTGGATATGTGTATATACTTCCTACTACATGGTATTTAACGAAGATTGTTTCACCAAACGGATATTCTGTGAACCTTACATACAAAAAACAGGGGGATCCGGTGGTTAGGCGCGATAATAATAGTAAGACCTTTTTGTATTTACCAAATCAGAGTGTACCTCGGGAGTCTTCCGATAATGCGAAAGGCATCTCTTATACAATACAGCACCCTTCGTACCTATCAAAAATAATTACTCCAGATAACAACGAAATAGAGTTTGTTACATCGAAGGCTACCCAGCTGGACTATGACTTTATTACAGATTATACACCGAAGGAAGCGTTTGATCCCGTAATAAACGGAGGAGGGTGGCCCTTTACTGCAACCTCCAGTGCTATCTATACTGATTATGGCTATTATTTAAAGCTTGACTCGATCAAAGTTAAGAATCGAACCGCTTTTGCTTTGAATTATATCGAAAACGCCAGCCAGCGTTTAAGGCTGGATAAGGTTACTACGCTTGATGCTACTTCAATACCCGCCCGGAATATATCTTCATATTCTTTCCAATATAATTCTACAAATCTTCCTGTTTACAATTCCATGCAGACGGATAACTGGGGTTACTACAATGGTAAATCCTATAAAAATTTTGTCATAAACTATTATACTTATACCCAGGATTTGTATGCATTCCGATCTCCTGATGCAGCTTTGATGAAAGCAGAAATGCTGGAAAAGATAAATTATCCTACGGGAGGATATACACAATTCACATATGAACCACATACGTATAGTAAACAGGCAACACAGCACCCGTTTGGATTAACGACAAGTAACGGGACTGCAGGAGGTTTGCGAATAAAAACCATCGTATCAAAAACGGATGTAAACACAACCACCCCCCTGCAAAAAGACTACATGTATACAGATGCAAACGGGCAGTCAACCGGTATTTTATCAGGTATACCGATCTATCACACACAAGGAATACAGCATAGTACATATAACTGGGGCGGATTTTACGGAGTTGTTTATTTTCAGCAAGCCAGCAACTTTACTCAGGCATATGATATTTTTTCTGCAGACCCATTAAACCCGTTAAGTACCACAAACGGAAGCCATATTACCTATTCAAAAGTTACTGAACAGTTGACCGATGGTAGTAAAACAGAGTATGTTTTTTCTAATCACGAAACGATGCCCGATGAGAATTTTGTACTGACCATGTACAATTTTGATGGTTTATTGGTTTCCAATCCATTTACTTCTAAAGAATTGGAGCGTGGATTGTTGCTATCCTCCACCCGGTATAAAACGGGGAATATTCCAGTAAGTAAGACAGTAAATGAATACAACGATGCCCCGGCCCGATATAACGATTATGTGAAGGTTATTAACAACGAAGTTGTGGAGGGCATATCCATCCTATACGTCAATTTTAATCGTTTTACAGCAAGGAAAATCTACACTTTCCATCCTTATTTGAAAAGAAGTACAGAGTATGTTTATGATCCTGCAGGACAGAATCCTTTGACCACAATAAAAGACTATGAATATTATGCCGGCTGCCGACGTCTGAAAACCATTACAGAGACCAATAGTCAGCAGCAGACACTAAAAACACTGTATAAATATCCTTCGGAGTATAGCGGTACCGCGGTGTATGATAGTATGGTAAAGAAAAATATACTGTCTGTGGTTGAGCAAACCGCTTCCATCACAAAGGGAACAACTACTACTGAACTATCGAAAGCTCAAACTAACTATGCGTTTTGGAATAGCAATACCCTTACACTGCCGGGCAATATTAAAAAATCTGTATTAGGTAGTATACTCGACACTGAAATGACTTTTAGTAATTATGACAGCTATGGAAACCCACGCGAGTATATAACGAAGAATGGTATAACAACAGTTATTTTATGGGGTTATAATGGTCAGTATCCCGTTGCCAAAATAGTAGGAAGTACTTATTCCGTAGCCAATGGAAAAATCGCCCAAAGTATTTTGGACAATCCTTCTGATGATAATCAAATGCGGAGCGAATTGAGTAAACTGCGTACAATTCCCAGTACAATTGTGTCTACCTACACTTACAAACCTTTAGTGGGTATGACTTCACAAACTGAACCTAATGGCCGCACAATCTATTACGAGTATGATGGTCTGAGTCGGCTTAGACTTATTCGCGACCAGGATAATAATGTGATTAAGATATTTTGTTACAATTTCATGGGCCAGCCTGAAGACTGTAGTATTAATGTTTACACAAGTACCAAGTCACAGGCATTTTCAAAAACTGGTTGTACCGGCGGTACTGTAGGGTCTAGCGTGACATATACTGCTACTGCCACATCCACAATAAGCCAGACAGATGCAGATTTAAAAGCGCAGGCTGATGTGAATGCCAATGGGCAAAATTATGCAAATACTAATGGTGCTTGTGTGTACACAAGCACTAAGTCACAGACGTTTACAAGAAATAATTGTGGCAGTTGCGCGACAGGAAGCTCTGTGCTTTATACTGCTACAGCCACATCTGCCGTGAGTCAGGCAGATGCAGATTCCAAAGCGCAGACCGATCTTAATGTCAACGGACAAAACTATGCTAATCTAAATGGTACCTGTACGTTAGGCAATAACCCTACAACGCTAAATGCTAGCAGTCAGGCTTCTGTAGGGTCGTTTTCTGCATCAACGAATAATGGTGTTCTAACTGTTTCGCTCATTTTTTACCCGACCATAAATATTGTGCCAGGCGCTCCCTTCCAGGTGGGAACGCTGTCTAGTAGCTGTTATAGCTCGTATACGGGTTCTGCCACTGTGAGTTCCGGTGGAGTTACGATGCAGTTGATTTGCGACAGGGGAAAGATTTTGGTTCAAACTATAAGCCAAACAGTCAATGCTTATACAACAATCAATATATCAAATGCTGCGCTCCAACAAGGCGGTGGCCATTAGGCAATAAATCCATTTGAAAAAATGAAAATATTAAAAAACATGACAAGCAAATTTTTATTGCTAAGCTTAATTTTTTTAGGGTTTGCAGTCGCTTTATATGCCCAGGATGATTCCATCGCCATAAGCCATGCGGACACTACCAACTTTACAGTTTGTAAAGAGACAGGCTGGATTCTTTATAATTCTTACGTAGCGCAAAACACCAGGCAAGATAGTGCCAGCATTGAATTGATATTAAAACATGCGAACAATATTGACTTGCAGCAGGAACAGTACGTTGGAAAGATAAAAACGGCATCACTGTATCCAAAGGAGGAACAAACTATTGCTTATAACCAGATGGCAGATAACTATGCTCTTCGTATCGATGACAAAGGCAACTGTTACATTCGTTTTGTAAGTGGAAAGCTGCCGGATACAGCTGCATTTTTCTTACCAGTTGTAGCAGTTTATAAACTATAAATTAACTACCTCTTATGAAAAGCATTAATGCCTTTTATTTATGATCGTGTGTCTGGATGCTATCAGGCAATAGTGTGTAAAATAATCAATCAATAAACCGTTCAACAGAACATAGCCAATTGACTGTATGTCGTTATTTTATCTGTCCCTGAAAAAACAAGCAAAGTCATTGCTGAAAACAGCAAGCCTGGCGCTATTGGTATTCCTGCTATCTCCACGCTGGTCTTTTGCCCAGGTCACGCGCAACTTTATAAAAGTGTGGGAAGCTGCGGCCCCAGAGACTAATCCCAATACATTAATGACCAGGGCTGCAAGGGATGAAAGAAATAGTGCTCAATATTTTGATGGCCTTGGGCGCCCGGAACAAGCGGTGATCACGAAAGGATCACTGGTAACCAATACAGCTGCCACAGACCTGGTAAGTCCTGTAGCTTATGATGCTTTGGGAAGGGAGTCAAAAAAGTATTTACCTTATGCTGCATCAAGCAGCGATGGCCTGTATAAAACCAGCGCATTAACAGACCAAAACAGCTTTTATACAGGCGCCAACAGTCCTGTTCCTGGTCAGGGTGAAAACTTTTTTTACAGCAAGACCAATTTTGAAGCGTCTCCACTAGACCGTGTGCTGGAGACTTATGCACCGGGGGTGAGCTGGGCGGGTAGTGAAACTGATCCAGATCCTGCAAAGCGAAGGAAGCTGGAGCGCAAATACTGGCTTAACACGCTTACTGATGATGTGAAAATCTGGGCGGTAACAGACGTTTCCAATAGCTGGGGTACTTATGCCAAAACAGGTGAATATACTGCAGGGCAACTATTTAAGGATGTAACGGTAGACGAGCATGGTAAGCAGGTGATTTCATTTAGAAACAAAGATGGTAAAGTAATTCTAAAGAAAGTGCAATTAACTGCTGCAGCAGATGCCGGCACCGGAAGCAATTATACCGGCTGGCTTTGTACCTATTACATCTATGACGATCTGGGACGATTAAGATGCGTCATTCAGCCGGAAGGGGTGAAAGCGCTTTCCAACACGGCTACCTTTAACTGGAATCTGACTTATTCTTCCAGTATTTTATTAGCCGAGCAATGCTTCCGCTATGAATATGATGTCAGAAGCCGCATGACCATGAAAAAAGTGCCTGGGGCGGGTGATGTATATATGGTGTACGATACAAGAGACAGACTTGTCATGGTACAGGATGCCAACCTGAGAGTTAGTAACAAATGGCTGGTCACACTATACGATAACTTAAATCGTCCTGTCCAGACAGGGCTGTTATTAAACACTTACACATCCCCCAATCCTGCTAAAACTTTTGCCCAGCACCTGACGGATGCGAGTACCAGTACGGCTTATCCTTTTGGGGTATCCACACCACCCACTGTTACCTATTGGGAATATCTTAGCCAAACGGGTTATGATGATTATACCACTATACCTGCTGCCAGTGGTCTGACGGGTAGCATAGATGGTACTTACAATAGTAGCACCTATGGTGTCAATACCAGTTACAATACTTCACCGGACTATGCCCAGCAAATTCCATCCACAGCTTCAACGTTGACAAAAGGCCTGGTGACATGGACGCTGACAAAGGTGCTTGGCACCACCACGTACTTATACTACGTCAACCTGTATGATGATAAAGGCAGACTGGTGCAGGTAAAAAGTAAAAATATTACCGGGGGCGCCGATTTGCTGACCACCCAGTATAGCTGGTCGGGCCTGCCGCTGGTGACTATTTCCAAGCAGGTAAAGGCCGGAGCCAGTACGCAGACAACAGTCGCGGTCACAAAAATGACTTATGATGACCTGGGTCGGCTGCTACAGACGGATAAAAAGGTACAGAATACCAATGTAAACAGCAATGCCTTACCGGCCAGTTATACTACCATAAGCAAGCACGAATATGATGCCCTGGGGCAGCTGAAGAAAAAGATCTTTTCTCCCACCGGCGGGGCTGGCGGGGGACCGCTGGAAACAATGACCTATGATTATAATATAAGAGGTTGGTTGCTGGGCGCTAATCGTGCCTATGCCAAAGATGCGATTAGCACTAACTATTTTGGTTTTGACCTGGGGTATGATAAAGCAAACAACAATATCATTGGAGCCCAGACTTATAGCTATCCGCAATACAATGGCAATATTGAGGGTATGGTTTGGAAAAGCAAGGGAGATGGAGAGAAAAGGAAATATGATTTTTCTTATGATGCAGCCAATCGGGTATCGAAAGCAGACTTTACGCAATTTACCAGCGGCACATTTAACACCACCGCCGGCATAGATTTTAGCATTGGGGGTAATACCGCCACGGATGGGAAAATGAAATATGACGCCAATGGTAATATCACGGAGATGTGGCAGAAGGGGTTGAAAATAACCGGCAGTGATTGGATCGATAAACTCAGTTATAACTATTATGCGAGTAGCAACAGGTTGCTTAATGTGATCGATGGGCAAAATGATCCGCAGACAAAGCTGGGTGACTTCCGTACCTCGTCGCTTCACCCCAATAGCGGGGCAAAAACTGCCACTACGGTAGACTATACATATGATGCCAACGGAAACCTGAAAAAAGACCTGAACAAGGATATTGGTACTGCCACCCTTGAAGATATTGTCTATAATGCTCTGAATCTACCGCAGACCGTTACTGTAAGAACCACAGGCGGAGCGGTGAAGGGAACTATCACCTATACCTATGATGCAGCAGGCAATAAGCTGAAGAAAGATGTGGCAGAAACGGGACAACCAACAAAAACCACATTGTACATCGATGGTGCTGTATATGAAAATGACGTGTTGCAGTTCCTTGCTCAGGAAGAAGGACGGATACGTTTCAAACCCGCTGCCGGACAAACTACCGCCGGCTTCCAGTATGACTACATGTTAAAAGATCACCTGGGCAATATAAGAATGGTACTGACCGATGAGGTGACTACCAATTATTATCCTGCTGCTACCCTGGAGGGGACTTTTGATGCTACCACCAACAGTATGGTCAACTATGAGCGTAAATTTTATAATATCGATAACAGCAAAATAGTAGCAGAGACCTCCATTCCTTCCTGGGGTACAGAAACCACGGCCAATACCAAGCTGTATTATAACCATAACAATGTACCGCCGGCATCACCCAATCCGAACTACCCGGCTGGGGTGTCCCCCACAGCGGCCACAGGGAGTACGAAGCTATATAAACTCAATGCAGCTTCCAATAAAACAGGGCTGGAGTTTGTGATGAAAGTGATGGCAGGGGATAAGCTGGATATTTTTGGGAAGTCCTATTACCTCAACACCACAGCGGTCAGCAATAGTAACTCTACGGCAATGGACCTGCTGGGGATGTTTACCAGTCTGTTGCTGGCACCTGTCAACCCAGTGGGCGGCAAGGGGATTACGGCCTCTCAACTGCAAAGCCAGAACACAGGACTGGTGCCCAGTACATTCTTTCGTGGTAACAACAACGAAACCGGCACCGCGGTACCGAAGGCTTATATCAACTATATCATACTCGATGAACAGCTGAAATATGTGAAAGGTGGCTTTAGCAGGGTAGGAAGCAGTGGATCAGTAAAGGATCATTGGGCAGCCGACGCTACTTTGCAAAACATCACCGTGGATAAAAATGGTTATCTGTTTGTTTATGTGAGTAATGAGAGTAACTTTGACGTATTCTTTGACAATTTGCAGGTGGTGCACAAGCCCGGTCCGGTGCTGGAAGAGACGCATTACTATCCATTTGGACTCACCATGAGTGGGATAAGCTCCAATGCTCTTCTTGGTAGCAATTATCCGAACAATAAGCTGAAGTATAATGGTAAGGAATTACAGCGAAAAGAGTTTGGAGATGGAAGTGGATTAGAGTGGTATGACTATGGGGCAAGAATGTATGATGCGCAGATAGGGAGATGGCATACGCCTGATCCGTTAGCTGCTAAATGGGATAGTTATAGCCCGTATAATTATACTATTAATAGCCCTGTTAACTACGTTGATCCCAACGGAAAAGATGTAAGAATTGCTGCACAGCAAGATAAGAATGGGAACTGGACGATTACATTGTCTTCAACTATATATGTCAAAGGATATGAGGCAGAGAAACGCGTGGGAGAATATAACCAGTTTTTAGAAAATAATAAGAGTCTGCTTTCTAAAAAGCTAGAAGATAATGGCAAAACCATTGATATCAATTTGAATATAAATTATGTCTTAGCTACTGACGAAGATGAAGCAAGGGTGACAGATGAAAAAACAAGAAATGGGGATAACTTGCTCATACTACAAAATGACGAATATAGATCTGCATCCGGAGGGTCTACAAAGCAAATCTATAGCAAAGAAAAGAACCCAAAAACAGGTAGTTGGGACTTACTTGGATTAGAGCATTTTACAGATTATAAAGCGAGGATGGGGAACTCTCAGACGGCAGTAGGAAGGCAATATGGTTCTGCTCCGACGGCGTTTCATGAAGTGCTTCATTTGTTTGGGTTGAAAGACTGGTATAATTCACCAGATAGAAGAGCTGCTGTTGGTCCCAATGATATTATGAATAACCCTTATTCAAAACAACTGATTATGCACCAGATTCATTTGAATAACTGGATTACAGATATAAAGAACAGACAGCCGACGCAAGGCAATAATTTTATTTTAAACCATTTTGTAGAATAACCAGATTATGAAACTTATCCTAACAATCGCACTTCTTTTTTGTTGTCACGCTTGTAATTATGCTATTCTTGTTCCAAGAAAAAATATCATATACAATCAAAGAGGATATATTGTATTTTATTATGAAGAAGAAGAAGCTTTATTTTTCCCGTGGAAAGATACTGTGGATACTGATTTTTTGAAGAAAAATCATCTGGATGGATATAGAATACGTGGCAGAGAAAATGATTTGCGTGATTTGAGCTCGGTTGCACCAAGGGATTCAGTATTACAGTACAGGTTGTATAATAATAAAACCGTTCCAGAATTCAGTAAGTTCAAAATAATTCCTGTGAACGTGAAGTATTATTGGGACTCAAATGACGCTTTTAAATCAAGGGATCGTAATGAGGAGCAGAATGACATTAGATACTCCATGGATAATAAAAACGTGATACTTCGTTACAGGTTATATCATGAGCGGATTATCATGGCTATTACTGCAATTAGGAGCAATGATATCAATAGGTTGCATTTGTCCGATGTGTTCTCGCACTGATATCATAACCTTATGAGTGATAGAAAATGGGTACTTTAAGGCCGCAAACTAGATAGCTGGAAAACCGCCATCCAAGGAAACATCATCTCAATAATGAACAGGTTCGCATTTGCAAACCTTTTTATTTTGTCGTATTCCACAAATTGAACAGAGATATGAGAATTGCAATATTCGACGCTCACAAGGTTGGTAAAACGACATTGCCCCAGGACTGCTACATATTTTTAAAATACATTGAGTTTAGCAACTCCTGAAAAAACTGATCGGATTTTGCCTTGTCACTATCCAACGCATTTAGCTGGAAGATTGAAGAAAGTCAATGCACCCGTTTCATTATTAGTTACAGCTGATGCGGCAGCTGGCCCTGAATCAGATAATATTATTAGAGCGGTACCCTCCAATGTAGATGAGAACATAAATATGTATCAAACTAACCCCTCTATGGTAAGGTCATATGGAGATAAGAAGTAAAACTAAGGTAGTGAATATAGATGTTACCAGTGTGACAAATGAACATGGTAAGATTGATGATTACGCCTTGAGAGCAGTTGTGAATAGGATTTTAGCAGACCTTAATAAAAAAGAGAATAGAATAATTAAATCATTATTTATGTTTTTTTCAGTAAGAAAAGTAGCTTTAGGTTCCCTATATATTATTGCGATAATTATGGTTTATCCAACTTTATTATATTTTTTGCAAGATTATAAGGTTATTTATAACTACTTACCATTATTACCTCTCCATTCATATATCCAGGTTTTTTTAAGTGGCCCGATTTTAATTGTTTTAGGAGCGATACTTTTTTTTGCATACAAACAAAGAATATTCGGATTGTGTATTTTTTTAATAGGAGTATTATGGATAGGAGCAATTTTTCATGAATTAATAACAAAGAATTAAATAGTGTAAAAGCATAAAGCAATATGGGCCACAGTTTCTGTTGTAGCCCATATTGCTTTGCGCTTTTAGTTTTTTAGATGTAGTAGTGAGCTGCGCTTTTTTAAGGCAGGGAACTACAGCTATGAAAGTAGATGAGAATAATAATAGTTCTTCAGTTAACCTTCTTAATCAACTCGACATAAACTATTCCAAGGAGCAACAGGCTGGCTTATTTCTTTTTGGATATGTTCATTATAAAGGGTTAATGAACGGCTTTTTGTATGGAGATGGATCTCCAATGACTATGCAAAAATTTTTAGGTGGTCCTACAGATCCCGACGACTATCAACCTGGATTATATAGGAGCGGAAACGCTTCTGAAAAAGGACAATCTCCGGCGCTCATACCAACTTCGTATGGAGTAACCATCTATGGGACAGGAACAAGCTCTAGTAGGACAACATATGGCAATGTTTTAACCATTGAAAATCAGGTGAATCCAACTAACAACAGTTTTTTACTTTATAAAAGTCTCAAAAGATAACCATGAGAATATTAATATTGATAACATCAATATCCCTCGTGATCTCCTGTCAACGTCAGGAGCATCACGCCAAACAAAACAATGCTGATTCTACTTCTCATCTATTAAAGCCACTGGTGGAAAGATTCTCATTGGCAAATAATGGAATATTAGCTGATAGTAATCAATTAATTTTTTATTATGAAAAAAGATTTGATACTTCTCTGTTAATATCTTTAAAAAAAGATGCAGATGGAATAAAAGCTATTGTTTATCAAGTGGCACCACCCTATTACCGGAATGGTGGAAGCCTTAAAGAAAATCACACCCTCCCTCAATTTTTTGAAGGATTTAGCTTTAGTATTGATACTGCTAGCTGGAAAAGCACGGTAAGTGGCGCAACTGAGATTCTGAATACTAAATCTTTTCAGGATGAAAAGAATAGTGCCTTTGATGGAGCCACCTATTTGCTGGCCTTTAATTCCAAGATAAGAGTAAATAGAAATAGAATAGATGATTCGCTATTGTTGGGATATTTAAGTCTGCTGAAGAGTCGATTTCTATATAAATATATGGAACAAAAACCGGCGTGGAGAAAAGAATTGTAGGAGGGAGAATATTGGGAAACACACTATTATCTGTCTAAGTTGACGATGGCGGAGATTAGTTCGAGTGTGCTCAAGCGGACCAACTACTCTGAGAATCACCTGAAATGAAGTGAGAAAGAACTATAGGGTAAGGAGTTCGGTGAATAGCCATGGCCGGGAAAATGAAGATCAATGATGATCCAGCAGCAAAGGGGATCTATTTCCATGAAATAGATCCTGTTAAATTTGGAGGGAGCCATACAGATAAAGCAAATAAAATCATGCTTACTCCAGCCCAGCATACAGAATATACTAGTTGGTGGAATGCAGAAATGTGGGAACTCAAAAAACAAATGTAATTATGCAAGAGTATATTAAATTATTAGAAAAGAACCCTCCTGCAGATCCGGATGTATTAACTGTTTTTTTGTCGCAAATTGATTTTATACCCCCTGTAGACTACATTGATTTTATTAAGCAGTACAACGGAGCGGAAGGGGAAATAGGTAATCAATATTTAAAGTTATGGGGAGTTGAAGAGCTTATTGACTTAAATAAAGATTACGAAGCGGATCTTTATACAGCGGGTTACTTTATTTTTGGTTCTAATTTGGGAGGAACAGCATTTGCTTTTAATAAGCAAGACTCGTCAATAGTTACATTTGAGTTTATTGGAATGTTAATGGATGATGAGGCTGTATTTTGTGGAGCGAACTTTGTGAGATTTTTAAAGTATTTATATAGCCTGTAAGAGCTCCGATTTTATCCGACAGTAGGATAAATTTTTAGGCAGCTGGAGGTAGAGCATCCAGCTGCTTTTCTTTCCAAATGTAAACCGGCGTCAAAAATAAATTTGCTCCATTCTACTGTGCAAAAGAATAGACAGAAAGCGAGACGTTTTTTTAATCAGATAATCCGTATTCCAATACAGCCTTGTTTTTATATACTTTTGAAATGCATTGAGTTTACCTGCCGATCACATCACCGGAAGTCCCGATCATGCGCCCCAAATCCGCCTGGGATAAGCCTTTCTTTATTGCTGATCTTCCTGCTCAGCCTATAGATAAATGTATCGCAGGACCAGGTTTGTTAACCCAGATAATTATAGAGAAATATTGTGACCATCTTCCGCGTCAGGGCTTCTATAGTCTTGGACATAATTATAGAGCTTCTTATCGTAAATTACTTTAAAGAAACCGCCGTATACGTAAATACGTACGGTGGTGTGAGAGGACAGTGAGGGAAATAATAATCCCTCACTTCCTACTCGATTTCATCACCAGAAATCCTACCTTACCTCCAGCTTATAAGGCGGCGTATCCGCTGCCACCAATGCTCTGAACTGTTTAAAGCGTTCTGTATTCTGTTGCTCACGGCCAAAAATTTCCAGGTGAAATTTCATTCCGCTGACCTCTTCCTTCGTGTACTGATTCAGACTAACGGCTCCAGATATTCCCAGATGCGCCTGGCAATTGGCACAACCACCAACATCCCAGCGGCTCAGTACAGACTGATAACCGACAAGATATCTTTTATCATCCCCTGTGGTGGCATATACACCAACAACAAAGGAGCCTTTGATACCTCCTCTGCTAAGCCCTGAAAAATAGAGATGCAGATCGCTTCTCTTTGAATCAACAGCCCTGGCAGCTCTTGCAGCTGCAACAACATCGTTTTGCGACAATGAGCCATCGGTATAGGTATAATTTAGCTGTGATTCAATATTTATACAATCTTCTGATGTGAAATAGGTAGTACCTGTTTTTATAAACGGTTTCAGCGCAGTTGTCATAGTCAGTGTTTCATTCTCTGTTTGCCCGTTGGCAGGGCCTTGTCCGGCGCCGTCATTGAAACCATTTGAGGTACCCAGATCTGCGGAGTTTTCGATGATGTCAAAACGTTCTGTAAAACCCTGCTTTTGCTGCCATAACCAAAACACACGATCTATATTACAGTGGTGAAAAAAGAAGATAGGATCCAGTCCTGCAGTATCATTCTCACCCATATCACCATTTGCATCTGGTAGCTGAGATAAATCATAGCCTCCGTTATTTATGCCGGTAGGAAGATTCAAACCACCAACTGCCAAATGAATATCGTTGTGCGGATGCTCCAGTGCAGTGTACCCTTTACCATAATAAGCAGCAGATTGCGTATTGGAAAATATCGTATAAATAGGAGCGTCAAGACAATCACTGAATGCCTTTGCTATCCCTGCCGGTTGTGTTGTCCCGTCTCCTGGGCCACATCCGGGTATGTAGTAAGTCACATTATTAAGCCATTGCAATACATTCGCATTCAGCAAGGCAATATTTGCGTTAGGATCAAAGAAATTAGCATTATACTCGTAAGTAGTGGCTTGGGCCTGCGGTGTGCCCACAAGGCCAGACAGTGGGTATCTTACTGTTTGGTAACCTTGTGGTTTGCTATAAACTGAGTCGTCATTGTTCACCTGGTCAGTTATTTTTTTAGGGAAAATAAATGAGGCCAGTGGATTGTCGATGGCATTATTTTCATCAGGTACAATTCCCTTATCACGCAAACACTGCGGGAACTCTCCCTTGAATGTAAACTTCGGAGCTGTAAGTGCACGCGGTATACCATATGTGGTTGAATAGGAATCTGTCTCATCCCAGTAGGGTTGCATTACATCCTCACAACCAGGAGTGATCTGCAGGGCTTTTTCCAGCTTGTATACATATACCCTGTGCCAGGTGGGGAAAAGCACATTCTGGTGATTACAGTAGCCACCCCACCATTCCGGGTTTGTAGCGCCTTCCCCCGCAAATGGTTCTCCGTGATACCCACCTATCACAAAAAAAGAGTTAGGGTCAGTAGTTGGTAATGCTTTAATATAAGCCCATGCTGTCATCAGTTTTTCCAGATCATTATTGATGCCTGCATCATAATCCTTCTGAATTTCAATTATAGAGCGGCGAACGCCTATGCCATTTATTGTCATAGTTAAGCAATTTTATGTTTCTTGTGAATAAGTTTCAAGGATACATCGGGAAAATTATTCAGTAAAGACCCTGTCAGGATCATGCCAACGCCCGCAACCAGCGACCATTGCGTGCCAGGGAAGAAAGCGCGGCTGCTCATAATAAAAACCGCACCCAGCATGCTGATAATGAAAGGCAGGTATCCTGCCGCTCTTATCCGCTTATACAAAAAGAAAAGATGTATCGCCAGGAAGATCATCATTACAGGCAGCAGCCATTTCATATAAGGCAGCTTCGCCAATCCCAGGCTACCGAACATACTCATATAAACAGCCCAGCACATAGGACATTTCGGAAAAAAAGCAATCAGGATGCTCAATATGACCGAAGGTACACTCTTGGCGGTTTTCGAGGACATTGTCCCCGATGATGGCTGCTCATCGGAATGCCCGACATGGCAATTACAAGTGTTACATTCATTTAAATTTTCCATAGCCCATATTAATATTGTAAGTGGAAAGGCCGAAAGATATTCCTATGTAATCCAGCCAAGGACAATGATTTCAAAGAAGCAGCAGGGACCATCTCTGCAATAATTACTATGAAAGAAATAGGGGACACCATTTTTCATAAGACAACATTTATGGATAAGACAATCAGAGTGCCGTGGATATTTAATATCAACGTATTCATTTTTTCTTTTCTGCTTTCTCCAGCTTTTCAAATGCATCTATATACGCTTTCAGTTTGTCGTCTGTTCTATCGATATCTGGTACTTTATCCGGCTGATTAGAAGTCGCATCCATCAGGAAAGAGAAATCAGCCCCAATCCCCTGGGCAGCGCCATGGCAACCCTGACAGCCTCCCATGCTGTAATGTTTTCCATTTAAGAGAACATTATGACGTCCATCATGAGGATGCTTGAAGCCGCTTCCTCTGAAATCTCCCAGTGTTCGATCTGATTCTATAACATAGTTAGCCAGGTAGAAGCTGAATGAAGTGCTATCATTAGTAGGCATGCCCTGCACACCTACCAGGCGGTAATTCAACCAGATGGATTTTGGATTCTTTTTCTTTAATTGATCCTGTACATATTTGGTGGAAGCATCTGCCACAACTGATATAGGATGAAAACGATCGTATCGTTGTGGTGTAGGATTGCCTTTTTGTGGCAACTCTATGTAACCCATGCTATCCTTTTTAACATCTACATGTTCAAAGGTAGCAAAGGTGAAAGCAGGGTAGTTAGCAAGTTTATGGATGATATGAATACCTATAAGCCCGTATGTTTTGTTTACGGAAACCGTTTTACCTGTTTTCGGATCCTTTTCATAGACAATTACTTTCCGGGTAAAATGTGTATTTTCTTCTGCGTCATTGATCATCTCTCTCCAGGCGCTCTTTACCTCCAGTGCCCCGGTATATTTACCAAAACGCGTATTAGGATCCTTAGCGTTTCCACATGGCAGACAAAATATACCCGGAGGGCAATTACAATTGCCGCCTGTATACTTACCACCTGGATAATCTTTTGGATTATAATATGCTGAATCATTTTTGATATTGCTGGCAGTTTTATTTACCGCAGCTATTAAAGATGCCTCATCAGGATAATTATTACGCTTGTAATCATATTCATCCCTGTTTACTTTTGCCTGATACAATACCTGATATTGGGTATTGTACAGATTGACTTTTGCGTACAGGTCACAGGAACCAATTTCATTGTTCTCATCAAGGTTATTGAATAAAGTTGTATCAACACTATTATCCTTGCGGGGAATATATTTTTGATAATCATACCTGGGAACCTTATCGAAAGGGAGCGTATTCCCATGATTAGGTCTCAGCTCAACGCGATGAGCATAGGTTTCCCATACCACAGGATCATTCATCGGGTAAGCGCTTTGATCATTATATGTCCATTGGGAATCCGCATATCCTCTATATACGTGCGTATTTTTCTTGTAACTTGATTTCCAGTTCAGTGCAAAAAACTCATTCCAGGCAAAGCTGCATAGAGCGGCAGAATCAGCGTATTGACTCAGTGTATTGGGAACGGTCGAATCGAATGTTATATTGAAACTAAACTGTTCCGCTTTTCCGTGTACAGCCGCAGCCCTGGTGGGCGACTGTTTAAAAAAAACGATCAGGGCTGCCCCTGCTGCAATACCGGCGGTAATAATGAGGAGTGCTTTTTTCATAAGCTGAAGTGTTTGATAAATGGATAGAATAAACATTTTCTGTTGAAGAAATGAAATGACAGATCAGGCAAAAAGTACAATGCTTTCTGGCTTAGTCAGAACAAAAGAAATAGGCAATATGAGTACGTATCAAGTACTGAGGTCAAAGGTTATTTGAGGGTTGAATTAAATGCTGTAACGGGTAACGTACTATTGAGTCTTATTAAACAGGGCGGATAGTTCTGAGTAATGATTGTCTAATCTATTTAAAAAAATCCAAAAATCAAATTTTTTCTATACTATTACAAAGAATCGGTCTAAAAAAACATAGTTCATTATATACTATTCGGATTACTAATTATCAATTAGATAGCAGGTGTTTACCGGTAAAGAATAATTTTTTTATAAAAAAATTGTTCCCGTCAAACAAAATGACATCTGCTCTTGTTAGTAAGTCAGCAACTTTTTATCATTAACTCAAAATGACCATAATTTAAGGCGTTATACCCTACCCAAGATTACTGCGCGAAAAGATGGGAAATACTACAACAAAAACATTTACGGGTATAAACATTCATCTGTAATGTTTACGGCTAGTCTTTACTGATAGGACTTTGCAGCCGTTCGTTCATGGGTGTTTAATGCAGAGGGGATACTATGCCCTGTCCATGATAGTTTCTTCGTTTTCAATAACTATCTTTTAATAAATGGCGGATACCGAAAAGCCATAACAGAGTAGGTATAAACTTAAAAATCCTATTTTATGACAACCACAAGAACAAAAACAGTAAAAGGTCCCCACACAGACCAGTATGAACCAGCTGACATTGAAATCACAATAGTGATCGACACAAACTATATAGTTAAATATTGTGAAGACAACCATATTGATCTTACCAAGTACACGCAGGACAACCCATATCCGATAGACCATAACAGCGAATACATGGTTTGTACCGGATCACGTGGAATCATCAGTGGTCAGGGTACCGCCGATTTAAACTTCAAAGCACATGTAGAGGATACCGTTTCTTTCCGTGCAGTATCTGCTTCTGATAATCAGGATAATGCAGTGATTTTGTATGGTATTGTTAAGAACCCGAATGTATCACATAATGACGACGTATTTGACACATTTCAATATACCCCTGTAACAAGAACAGGTGCAGTAGTAGTAAATCCAGACAAAAAATCAAATGGGTTGCCTCCGGAACAGAAATCAGTCACCTTTTATTCCCATAAAGCAACGGTTGGTCAATCTGGAACCGAAGCATTTATGGTAAATTTTGCGCTATACACGTTGGATGATTCTGGAAATAATCAAACCATATATGGCTATTTCCAATGGGATCCAACCATTACGGTACCAGAATAATAACACATACACATATCCAAAACTTCAGGCTGACTAAAAAGCATATACCCATTATATGTTTTTTGGTCAGCCTTCTACTGCCATGCTATATCTGTACATGTTTAACCTTTCACATTTCCAATAGTTATCGTTTAATAAATGGTAGATGCTGAGATGCCATAAATCTATTTAAGTAATCGTCCCAGCAACCTTGGCTAGTGATGTACACCTGGAAGATGATTATTCTCCCCGGTTAACTCAAGCCACAGAACCATCCATTACGGCGGGTTTTGTGGCTTGTACGTTTAAAACCCTCACTGCAGTTCTTCCCGATAGGTGATCTTATCTACGATCAACCATTTCCCGTCTAACTTTAGGAGGTTAAACCGGTCAATGAACCGGAAGGTGTCAAAAGTCAATTGTACCAACCAACTTCATTAATATTTATCGGAAGATAAATGGACTTATTCATGGTTCTCGGGGCACGCCGGTCAAATAGATTTTATGAAAGATATTACACATAGCATAGAAAAGGCCATCAGTCAGAATGCCTCCTGGCGACAAGGGTTTTCAAATGTAATTAAGAAATTGCAAGATAACGGATATATTGTTTCTTTTTGGGAGAATGAGGAAAATTGGGCCTCTATACTTTTAGATGATAGCCTTATTGGCTACATGTGGGAAAAGTATCCGTTAGTGTTTATTAAGTCTCAATATTCTGATTCCATAAAGAGCCTTTTGAATGGAGAGCAACCAGTATTTTTTATAGATGTCAATGAAATTATAGAGAAAGCATTTATAATCAACTATGAGGTATTAAAGGATTATATTGATTGCGGTTTACCTGATGATGGGTTTTCTGCAGAAGATTTTTGGTTTGTTACAAATACGTAGCCTGTAACAAAAAAGCCACAGGTGTTCATTCATTTTGTACTATTTCAGACAGCAAGCATCAAAGCCCTCGCATGTGATGACAGATCGGCAAAACTGATTAACACCTTAACCGGTGTTGTGCAAAAGAATAGACAGACATAGAAATCGCCTCACAATGGAACCAAAGTGGTCCCAAAAGCGAGGCGTTTTTTAATTAGATAATTAGATTAGATTAATTTGATTAGCAGACTATTTTAATTTTGCAGCGTAATTATCTCTAACATGCCTCCCAATATAACTATTTAGTCCGCTTCCACTCAGGGCTAGTGATTTCATTTGCTCTACATGGCTGCTACCCGGCTGACTATAATTGTAAAGGTACACACCGCCTTTACTAAATTCAATTGTTATTGAGTTGTCGTCAATTAAAAAAGCATAGACGCCAGAATTACCTCCTAGATTTTGGTAAACTTCCATTTTAACATTTATTGATGAACAATGAACAAATAACCGTAGAATATATTTTTAATAGGTATCCTAGTTCTTACGGAAATTAGATTAACCAATCAATAACAATCAACTAATGATTATAATGCTTTTATCCCTTGAATAAATTGCTTAGCCTCATCATGTGCCTATGCAATCAAAGAAATAAACAGGAATCGAATAAGAATAGAAAAAAATAGTATTTTGCAGCAGGAAATCTGATACGTTGAGCTCGTCATCCCCTAATCCACTGACATTCCTTAAAAAGGCTTGTCAGGCTTTGATTTCCCAATCTAAAGCGCGATAATAAATCATTGCAAAAGAAAGTACGGATAAGCCCTTCTTGTCTGTTCATCGTCTATCTCAGTTTATCAGTATTAATATTTTGTATTGGAACACGAAACAATGACTATTTACTTAACAATTAAAAGTATGACAAACTAGATTGTACCCAAAGAATTCACAGTGAACGATGTAGGCTTGCTTTCTCAGGACTGAACCGTCTTGAAAGTATATTGTGTACCATCGCATTAACAAACCCTATCAGCCGTACTCTTTACGCCGGTTTAAGGCCGGTATTTATCAATCAATCTATTTCCACAATCCTATTAATTAGTACCCTTATGATCAAAAAAATTATCCTTACAGCCTTATGCGTTGGAGTATTTCTATTTGCCCATTCACAACGAAAGGTTCAGACTAATCATGAAACTGAAGAAAATGAGCAGCATGACCAGGAATTTAAAAATACGCAATGGTATAAATTAATGCAAAAGCCACATGCTGACTATTTCAGGATCCGAAAAAAATTTGACCGTTACGCAGAGCGGCATCCGCAAGAGGAAGGCCCCAGGGAAACGGGTGAAGAATGGTTCAGGAAAAATATTTATTACCTGGATAACAAGGGTAGGGTACAGGCCCCTCCTGCCTTTAACTACCAGGGCCTTCGTGCAGGTATTGTCCCCACCTCTAATGTTACAGACACGATGGCGGGAGACTGGCGTATGATCGGCCCGCGTAATCAAACATTACCAGGTGGTGGTGCAGGTGTAAAGGGAGGATTCTCCTATTGTGTACGGATGGACCCAACCAATCTGCAGAAAATGTTCATCAGTTTTCAGACCGGTGGTCTTTGGGTATCCTCTAATGGTGGAATTGTATGGCATCTTGTAGATGGCAACATGCCTGATAACCCTTATTTTGATATTGTTGTTTGCCCCGTCAACACAAACATCGTATATGCCATTTCAAAATCCGCCGTCATCAAGTCCACTGACGGAGGTTATACCTGGGCTGTAACCGGACTTAATAGTACTACTTATTCTTCAGGCCAGGGAGTTGATGTCGCAGTGTCTCCTTCAGATGCCAATATTGTTGTAGCTCGTTGGGGCAATTCATTATACCGGTCAACGGATGGTGGTACCACATGGACTTCAATTTTATCTTCCCTGAATACCATTAATGCAGACGGCTATGTCAATAATACTGGTGGGATCCTGGAATGGAGCAATAACGACCAAAACCGTGTTTTCTTTATAGATGCAGCATGGGATGGCACCACAGCTGGCATTTATGCATCCACTAATAAAGGAGCATCCTTTACAAAATTAACAACAATTACTATTCCAACCGACATTCCGAGCCAATACCAAAACTTAAAATTCATAAAAATTGCGACAGCAACAGATAACATGTCTGCTGTTTTTGCTTTTTTAAACTGTGGTTACAACTATATGCAGTTATATCAAACGGATGTGAGCAACGGAGCAACAACGCTCCTGCGGAAAAATATGGTCAATAATTCAGGAGCTGATGCCATAGCGATGGATATCAATAGTTCCAATAACATTATTTATGGTACCTATGGCGAAACAAATGTTCATTATTCAACAGATAACGGGCAAACTTTTGCTACATCCAACCCGGTGCACTTCGACATTAGGTCGGTACATATTGTCAATGGTAAAGTGATGGTGGGAAATGATGGAGAAACCGTTGTGTCGAACGACAAAGGCGCCACTTTTTATAATGTTTCTGCAGGCATTTCAAATATTGAACTCTGGGGTTTTGGTGCTTCCTTTAAGTCTGATATTCTGGCTGCTGGCTGTAACCATGGGCCACTTACTATTCGCGACTATGCCGGGAATGGAGGCTGGTATACTGTATTCGGAGCCGATCAGCAAAACACTGATGTGAACCCGCTCGACAGTATTCATGTGATTTCCAGGGGATATGGTGCTTCTTATGTAGCAAGAACAGGGATCGGCACATTTACATCCGCTGGTGCCCAGATTGATCCTGGAAGGGAAGACTGGATCAATAACCTGACATATCATCCTCATCTGTTTAATACGATCGAAAGCCACACTGCAGGTGACTTCCCGGACGATATTCCTGCCGCCACAAGACAAATTTGGCGGAAATCCCTGGTCAGAAGCGACGACAATGGCCTTACTCTCAGCAAGGTGGTGTATACTTTCAATGACAGATTAATGAGCGAAAAAATCTGTATGAAAGATACCAATCGCATTTATTGTATCGTTTCCCCTTCCAATAACCATTTATGGAAAACTTCCGATGGTGGTGTAAATTGGGCGGAAATCACGCCCAGCACATCAGTAACCGGATCGGGTGTAACAAACATCAGTGATGTGGCAGTGAGCGATACGAATCCTGATGAGATATGGGTAACTTATTCGGGGGTGCAGAGCACCTGCAAAGTGTTACATTCAACAAATGGAGGTGTTAATTATACTAACCTCACTACATCTACGCTTGGCTCATATCCTATTTCAAAAATAATCTTTCAACGGGGTACCAACGGTGGTGTTTATGTGGCGAATAGATCAGGTGTTTTCTATAGGAATAATAGCATGACCGACTGGCAGAAGCTAGGTACAGGACTACCGATGTTGGATGTACATAACCTGTTTATCAATTATTATAAAGGAAAATTATTGATCGGTACCACCAGAGGTGCCTGGGATCATGACCTCTACGAACATTCCTCCACGACGGCACAAATATCTGCCAGTACAAAAAATCCCAGTTGCCAGTCTCCAACTGTACAGTTCCGGGATTACAGTGTGGTGAGCAATGGAGGTACCGGCGCCACCTATTCCTGGAAATTCCCCGGAGGTACACCATCTACTTCTACCTCAGAAACACCGTTGGTCAGCTATGCTAGTGCTCCGGCAGGTAGTCATGATGTTGAATTAACCGTTACAGACCAATATGGGACCAGTACGCAGAAACTTACCGGGTTTATCATGTATGATCCTGCTAATTGCTGTCAAAGCGCTGCTCCAGGCTGGACATCGGAAGACATTGGAAGCCCGGCAATAGCAGGAACGACCTGCTATAATTCAAGCTTAAACCGTTTCACGGTTAAAGCATCTGGTACCGATATATGGGATTATTCAGACCAGTTCAGGTTCAATGATACTGCACTGAACGGTAACGGGCAAATTGTTGCAAAAGTAGCAGGCCTTAATGGTACCAGCGTCTGGACAAAGGCTGGTGTGATGATCCGGGAAACCACGAATACTGATAGTAAACATGTGTACATTGCAATAACGCCAGGCTTCGGAGTTAATATGCAGTGGAGAGCTGTTACTGGTAGTAATTCTTCAAACGTACAGGGTACCCCAAGCACGCCTACGCCATATTGGGTAAAACTTGTACGGGCAGGTGACCTTTTCTCCGGCTATAGTTCGCCCGATGGTGTTAACTGGACCTTAATTTCTACTACTACCGTATCAATGAATGCAGCTGTAAGGATCGGCATTGCTGTTACCAATCATGATAACACCCAGCTCGCAACTGCTGTTCTCGACAGTGTGAGTGTCTCGTCTTCCTGTATAACGATTACGAAACAACCACTTTCGACAACAACGTGTCTTGGCAACAATGCCACCTTTAGCACTACCGTGTCAGGAACAGGTAATACCTATCAGTGGCTGACAAATAGCGGTGGTGGCTGGTACAATGAAGGTGATGGCAACTGGCCTAATGGTGCTGTTACAGGTTCTGCTACGACAACGCTGGTGAAAACAGTAAATGGTGCAACTAATAATGGCCAGCAATGGCAGTTGAAGGTTACCAATCCTACCTGCGGCACCATCCTTTCCAATCCGGCAAAACTTACCGTAACCGGGGCTGCTATCACATCACAGCCGGTGTCTGCAACAGTATGCATGGGCAACAATGCTGTCTTTAGTGCAGCTACATCAGGGGCAGGTAATACTTACCAATGGCAAACTTACCAGGGTGGCAGCTGGATTAATGAAACCGATGGTTCCAAGTCTGATGGAGATGTTACAGGTTCAACTACACCAACCCTGACAAAAGTAGTGAATACTTCTACGCAAAATGGCCGGCAGTGGCGCCTCCTGGTTAGCAATGGAACTTGTAGTGCGCTAACTTCTAATACAGTAACGCTTACCGTTGCAGGTACAGCCATCACTACACAACCTGTTTCAGCAACGGCATCCATTGGCGGTACAGTCACTTTCAGTGCAATAGCTGCCGGTACTGGCAATGTTTATCAATGGGAAACCAATCAGGGATACAATTGGTACAATGAAGCCGATGGTTCCTGGTCTGATGGCGCTGTTTCAGGTTCTACCACACAAGCGCTCACGAAAACGGTGAATGCCTATACGCAAAATGGCCGGCAGTGGCGTCTCAAGGTTACCAATGGTGCTTGCAAAGTTGTTTCCAATATCGTTGTTTTAACGGTTGCATCAACAGCACGGATAGCAAGTACGCAGGCCTCCTCGCTCGATACTAAGGAAAAAATCTCCTTGTATCCTAACCCTACGCATAATGTGCTCACCATTACAGGAATGACCGGCAAAAAAATAATTGCTGTTTATAACACTACAGGCGTGTGCATTTATTGGGCAACAATTACTGAAACAACGAAAACCATTAGTACAGACAAGTGGACAAATGGTGCGTACGTTGTAAAAATCACGGGAACAGATGGCCAAATACAAAACTTTCAAGTTATTAAGAACTGATAATGATCAGTTATAGTCTTTAGAAGCATAAAATCCGCCACTAAATTGATAGACCTCATAATAGTTCATGCGATTTCTGCCAGTTTTCGGAGATCAATGAGAAAATGGTTTGAGTTAACTATATTAATCCTTTGTTTAGAATGGCTTATCTTGCCTGGGAATCCAACGGAGGAAAAATCAAGCAGGATTTAGAACGTCTGCCGTATCTAATAAATAATTTTATGAAAGTGGTAAAATATATCCTTTTATTCTTTTTTGGAGCTGTTTTGATATTTTTTTGTTTCCGGTATTCCAAAGAGGAAAGGCAAGAAGACAGATTGATACTTACAATAGAAGAGTAAAGGAATATCTGGAAAAAGATAGTCTAAATAAGGCATCATATAAGCAGGATACTCTTATAAATAATTAAGATCGAACAATGAGAACGCCGCAGATACTATCTTATCTGCGGCGTTCTTGCTTTATGAATTACGTGCTTTTTTACTTTAAAATCCCTGAGCGCCATATCAATGAGGTTGAGTATAAATTTTTTATTTTCTAGCAGAAAGATATCCTCCAGGCGCTTAAGTGCCTGTTTATCCAGTTCCATTTTTGTTTTACCAATGAGGTAATCAATAGAAACTTCCAGCGCATCGGAAATTTTAGACACTACTTCGATAGAAGGAGTAATGCCCCCGCGTTTACTCCCGCTTTTTTATTTGTTATTGCTTTTTTAATAGTTCTTCATACGCAGACTCCTCAGGCTTTCCCGTACCATCAGAAATTTTTATTCCGGCTTTCTCAAATGCCCGGATTAATCTTTTATCGAAACCTGCAATGTATGATGCAAATGCCAAAGAATCTTTTACTTCAGGAATTATCTTAAAAGGAACATGCGATTCTTTAAACCTATATAAAGTGGCTTTAGTACTATCGTTGCCTTCAAGAAGTACTGAGTCACCGTAGTCTGTAACTTTAGCCGTGTAATGATTTGTAAGGTATTTCAAAGAATCATTTTCTATTTTGTAAGGAAGCCAGAACCGGCCAACTTTCTGATTATAAAAAACTATGTATTGCGAATCAATATCAAATTCGCTATATCCATTTGCTATTGAAAATCTATGCCATTTTCCGATTAGAAATTTTTTATTTCCTTCAATGTTTTTAAGATTTGGTGAATCGCAGGCAGAAAGAGAAAAAATGAAAAATGTAAGAAAAAAAAGTATTGATCTCCTCATAACTAATTGTTAAATAATATTAAAGAGGTATTCTTGATCAGGGTAAGTGATAGGAAATACCCGCACCAAATACTGCCTGGCTGAAAGCCAGGCAGTATTTGCCTGTTATTAATTTAAACCAGTGTTTATTGCATCCAAATAGTACAGTTAATATTGCCATTAGTATTAGAGCCCCAGGTCTCTGCAACCATAATAGCCGGAATATTTAACTGACCAAGAGTATATCCTAAACTACTCCACTTGTTATAGTGGTTGGCAAAAGTAATGACGCGATTTTGTCCGGTAGCAACTTTTGTAACTCTGGAGCTATAAATCTGTCTGAAGCCATCACCACCATCGATATTTTTACCTGTCACCCAACGGGTCCATACGTTATAACCTGTACCATCGCTTTCAAATGTCCCTAAATAGGTACCGGTATGAGGTGATACTGCACCCCATGTTTCATTCACATAATACTCATAATAAGGGTTTCTGCTCCATCCGTACCAGCCGAAAGTACCGCCACCAGAATTTGAATAAGTACCGAGATTATATCCTATTTTGTAGGATGCAGAACCTACCGAATAGCCTTTTCCGCATGTAAAATTGCCATTAAATCCGTTCCAGTTAACGCTGTAATTTCCGCCGGGGCCATTTGCGTAATTAACCGTACCGGTGGCACCATCACTTTTCCAAAGTGACCAAAAGAAGCCGTTATGTGTACCCGATTGGTAGAATTGGGCTGCGACTTGAGTTTTGGAAGAACGCTCAGTACTAACTACCCCAGGTTGGGTCTTTGCTTCTTTTTTACAGCTTGTTAAAATTGTAGTGCCTGCAAGTACAACGATTGCAGCAGCGCCAAAAGCAACCTTCCTGGTTACTCCTATTAGTGAATTTTGTTTTTTCATATCGTGATTTTTGGTTAGAGATGCAAAAAAGCATATTTAAAAATGGAACAATGCCAATAATCACCAAATTTGTTACACAAATGTTCATACGCTGCTTATTGTTAACCTATATTCAAAAATGCCTGATTGACCACAGAAAGCTTTGAAAAATGCTAATTTCCAGGGTATGGGAAAATATTGAGGTAATGGCGCTTTTCAAACTGTGAAGTAAATACTGGAATGGCGGCCACAACCACAGACCAGGTTCCAGGAATTTCCTGATATTGCCCACCGGCAGGCCTTCTTTTCAATATTTCCTTTTCATAAAACTGTTTATGGCTAACATAAAAAATATGCTTCCCCGTTATGAAGGTCGTATCAAAATTTTCTTTATTTTCGGGCGGAGTTCTACTTTTCTTCAATTTGAGCGTATGATGGATATTGTATTACAGTAATTACCGCCCAGGTAATTACGTCTTCAGCTGATAATTCTATTCATGGCTTCTGCGCCTTCGGCAGCGGGGGTACTTCTATTTATTTAATTCTATCAGTAATGCACAAATACAATTATACTATCAGGAGGGAAGTGCCTTCTGACATCAACGCTATCGATCAGGTAACAAAGACTGCGTTTGCCTCAGCAGCATATAGTAGTGGAACGGAATCATTCATCATAAAAGCGCTGCGCGCAAATGGTCAGCTGACCATTTCTCTGGTAGCAGAGGAGGAGGGGGTATTGATAGGACATATCGCTATATCGCCTGTATCCATTTCTTCAGGAAGTGAAGGCTGGTTTGGTCTTGGGCCTGTATCTGTGATCCCTTCCAAGCAAGGATCTGGCGTGGGGTCCGGACTGATCAGGGCCGCCATTGACACATTGCGCGGGTTGCATACAGCCGGCTGTGTGGTGCTGGGCGAACCTTCCTATTATGGCCGGTTCGGATTCAGGAGCGATGCCCGTTTGCAGTACCTGCATGCTCCTGCAGAGTATTTCCAGGTACAGTCATTTATAGGAGAGATACCAGAGGGGACTGTGGAATACGATGATAGTTTCAACGCCACCAGCTGAGATTAATCAGATGTAATAGAAAAGGCTGCCTCAACATGATTGAGCAGCCTTTTTTTGCAATGTTTTTACCGGGTTCGATTGTATAACTTCTTTATAACGTATATACTTATCATTTAACCGGTTGCAATTTTCCTGCGTAATGGCTCATAGTGCTCCATATCTTTTCAAATCCTGTCAGCAGTTTTTTGTTCACGCCATTCAGCCCTTCCAGTTCTGTATTGGTGATTAATAACATGCCATAACCTTTGATGGGGCTGAAGAAAAGGAAAGCAGTAACTCCTCCATCGCTGCCGCTATGCCCGATGATACCATTTTTTTTCATGGCATAGAATACGCCAATATTAGGCTCTCCCGGATCTATATTCTTTGGATTATAAGCAGTTGAAAATGCAGGTTGTAACATGGTGGTGTAAGAGGCAGCAGTAAGAATTTTTCCTTTGCCTTCCTGCCCTGCAATATTGTCTCTCAGGAAAAGACTCAGCTCATGACAAGAAGTGGTAAGCCCGCCATCTGGATAAGTAACGGAACTGTATTTGGGATAGGGGATTTTGAGGCCGGTGTATAAGGTTGCCAGCTTTGCCTGGTCTGCGGTGGCGGTAGACCAGGTGGTATGTGTCATCTGTAATGGCTGCAGAATGTATTGTTGTGTGTACTGAGCGAAGGAAATACCTGATTTAAGTTCTATCAGCCAGGCCGCCAGATCAGAACCGATATTGGAGTACTCATATCTTTTACCTGGGGCAGCTTTATCAAAATTATTATTTGAATAATAAGTGCCAGACGCGCTTAAATAATCCTGGAGAAATGCGCCTAAAGTAGTGTCTTGTCCTTTTGCACCATAACCTTTTGATTTTAGTTGACTATAAATGGGATTGTCTTCCTGCAAGGGGGGATTATATAGGTAGGTCTTTTTGTATGCAGCAGGGTTATCCGTTATCCCTGAAGTGTGCGTAACGAGTTGCTTTAACGTGATGGGTATGTCAGGCGTGTACGGATGTTGTACTTTAAAAGGTAAAATACTGTTGATGTCAGTGTCCAGTGTAAACAGGCCTTGTTCGATAGCTTTCATCACTGCCATTCCAATAAACAGTTTGCTGATAGAAGCAATCGGTTGTACCGTAGTAGTGGTGTAAGGAATGTTTTTTTCAAGGTCAGCGAATCCGAACGCATGTTCATATAAAATACTATCACTGTTTACAATAGATACGCTGAATCCAGGAAAACCGTTTTGCTGGTATTGTGCAGTGAGCGCAGCTGTTAGCGAATCAGCTGCTAACTGTCCCCTGACACGATCTGCATTACAGATAAACAAAAGAAGGAGGAAGAGTTTTCCGGTGATTTTTTCAGCAGAACCCTGGCGTATACTTTTCATAGTAAGAATATATTTCTTACCATAAAGAAAGGTTATTTTAATGAGAACTTTTTTAAGAAAATGAGGGTTGGCGAATGTTTTCGAGTACTGTACTTTTTTGCAAAAGTACGAATGTACAGTTCGGCTATTTCGGCCAATTTTCGTAAATCAAAGACAGAAATGTTCGGGTTTTGTACCACAGGGATCACCTGAATATAACAGTTTGCAAATATTGTTTCCATCTAAAAGTAGCGTATAATAGCGGAAATATAATGTTAGCGGCAAGCAAAAACGACCACACTACTTGTCGCAAATAACTCTTAAAATGTCGCAATAGCCTACCTGGATTGTAAGACGACCTAATTACTTTTGTAAAAACTAATAAAATGAGAAAGATAAAATTACAAATGAACATTTTACTTGACAATAAATGGGACAGCGGAATGTCGGATTTTAGTATTGACAATCTCACCAATGTGGACTGCATTCTGCATGGGAGAAAAACCGGGGAAGGGTTTATTCCATATTGGACTGAAGTGGCAAACAATCCCAATGATGGTGAGCACAAACTTGGAAGACGGTTTGCAGAAATTCCAAATGCAATTTTTTCAAATACCCTCAAGGACAGCAAGTGGGACAATACAATCATTATAAATGGTAATTTAGCAGAGGCAATAAAAGCACTGAAAAATCAAGATGGGAAAGACATCATTGTATATGGTGGCGATTCATTTGTATCGTCATTAATACAACATGATTTAATCGATGAGTATTATGTGCTTGCAAACCCTGCTTCATTAGGTAACGGACAGCAAACCTTTAATCCTTTAAAAAACGAATTAGCGTTAAAACTTGTAGCGTGTAAAGCGTTTGCCTGCGGTGCAGTTTTAGTATATTACTCAAGACGGCAATAAGATGTTGCAGTAGGACGGTGCCGCTTTGTTCAAATGGATTGATCCATTGCTTGATTTCCTTGAAGATCGGGTAAAGTTGTATATCGCCATCATCCGAAGTTTTACTATCTAAGTAGACAGTTAGTCCAGTTTGGATGGTAATTTATTTATACGATTGAACGTCAATTCTAAATCATTTTTCCACGTCATGTCGTCCTTAGATAATTCTCCCTTACTAACTATAGTATTACCTTCATCAGAAATTGTCCAGGTGAATCGTTGCGAAAACCCGGAAACATTTCTCCACCATTTCAATGTATTCTCGCTAAATGAAACATCTAACTTCCTTGAAACTTTCCGTTCGTCAAAGTAGAGCATAAAATATCCGCCGGTGGCATCGTCGCTACCGAAAACTGCGATGCCGCTGGGGATGCCTTCTTCATCAATTTCAGAATGCATAATCATGAAAGCGCCGCCTTCAATCCATTTGAATGACGTATGCCCATGAAAGGTAGTTCCGGGAAAATAGGGATGCGTTCCAATAGTCTTCCATTCTCCAATCAATATCTCAAAAGGTTTGAGTGCAGGATTCGGTATTGCCGCTTCGTGTGGTGAGTTTTTCATATAATAAATTGATTTGTTTCACAAATATATCCACTCCTTTTCGAACGTATGGGGCATGAAAACGTCAATCCGAAGGGGCAATTGCGTCATAATATAAAGCTTCTTCTAAAGGCGAAACGAGACATAAATAGTCGGATTTGTATAAAAAAAAGTCCTATTTGGCCAAATGTAGGGCAGGTATTCTGGAGTAAGTTTGATTTTATGAATTATCGGTTGCCATTATAAAATTTATAATCAACCAATAAAATTAAATTCCATGAGAAGAAGAACGCTGATAAAAGGCATAGCCACGGGGCTGTCATCTCTATATCTATCCAATATTTATGCAAACAGTTTACTAAGCACCTCGTCGATTCCACGTATGGCGCCAGGCCCATTTCAACCTACCTGGGATTCGCTGGGGCAATACCAGGTACCGGATTGGTTTCGTGATGCAAAATTCGGCATCTGGGCACACTGGGGCCCGCAATGCCAGCCGGAACATGGCGACTGGTACGCACGTGGCATGTACGAAGAAGGAAGTGACCACTATAATTATCATCTCCGGAAATACGGACACCCCTCAAAATTTGGTTTTAAGGATGTGATAAACGAATGGAAAGCGGAGAACTGGCATCCGGAAGAGTTGATCGCCTTATACAAAAAAGCCGGCGCCAAATATTTTATGGCCATGGCTAATCACCACGATAACCTGGATTTGTACGATAGTAAATATCATCGCTGGAATGCTACCAAACTGGGGCCCAAAAAAGATATTATTGGCGGCTGGGCGAAAGCAGCTAAAGAACAGGGATTGCCCTTTGGCGTAACGGTTCATGCTTCCCATGCATGGACGTGGTATGAGGTGGCACAGCGTTCCGATAAAAGCGGATCTTATGCAGGTATTCCTTATGACGGAAAGTTAACCAAAGCAGATGGCGATAATAAATGGTGGAAGAGTTATGATCCCCAGGAGCTCTATGCTCAAAATCATGCGTTGAGTAAAGATAGTTTGAAAGGCGATATGGGAGCCTACTGGGATTGGGGGAATGGGGCCAATGTGCCTGACAAGGCCTATTGTGACAACTTTTTAAAGCGGACAATTGATCTCATTGATAAGTATGGGCCGGACCTCGTTTATTTTGATGACAATGCATTACCGCTTTGGCCTGTCAGCGATGCCGGCTTAAAAATAGCGACGCATCTCTATAATACCAGTATTAAAAAACATGGGAAGTTACAGGCAGCATTGTTTGGCAAAAAGCTGAATGAACAACAACGGAGGTGTATGATATGGGATATTGAGCGTGGCCAGAGTAATAAGATAGAACCTTTGCCGTGGCAAACCGATACTTGTATCGGTGGGTGGCATTACGATCGCCGTTTGTTTGATAATAAAGGCTATAAAAGCGCCAAAACAGTGATCCATACACTGGCCGATGTAGTAAGTAAGAACGGTAACCTGTTGCTGAATATTCCGGTGCGCGGAGATGGATCTATCGACAGTGAGGAGCGGGCAGTTGTGGAACAGGTAGCTGCCTGGATGCAGGTCAACAGTGAAGCGATCTACAGCACACGACCCTGGAAAATATTTGGGGAAGGGCCAGCCACGGAGTCGGTGGCCGCTTTGGACGCTCACGGATTTAATGAAGGAAAGGGCAAACCGCTTGTTGCTGAAGATATTCGTTTTACCACAAAGGGTAAAACACTGTATGCCATTATGCTGGGATGGCCTGCAAATAATACGGTAACAGTTAAGAGCCTGGCAGCAAATGATCAGCAGGGGAAGGTGAGTAAGGTAAGCCTGCTTGGAAACGACAGCCTGAACTTTCAGCAAACATCTGAAGGTCTGAAGGTACAGTTGCCGGAGCAGCCACCACGTAACGAAGCGGTTGTATTAAAAATTGAGGGAGCAATCGGTTAATAGGTGTACGTGCTCTTCGGAAATGAATAACGGCAATCATCATCTTAGTGATCATTGCCGTTATTAGTGGGTTGCTGCTTTATGATTTATACAATAAGGCTATTGTTTGATAATCTTAAATGACGTTATTCCGCTGTTTCCTGTAACCTTAACAATATATGTATTGGGTTGTAGTGAGGCCCCGAATTCCAGGCGGTTTTTAATCGCGGTAGGTTTTATGGATTCGACTAACCGGCCAGTTATATCGAATATTTCAATAAGGATTATTTTTTCATTGTGATTAACTGTCAGGTTAAAAACTGAAGAGGAGGGATTAGGGTATACGGTTAGCTGTAACGCCTGCTTGTTAATAGAATTGGACGTTAATGTTGGGGATACTGATTGTGCGGCCACCCGGGCATTGGCTGCTGAGGAAGATGTCCACTGCTGATTGTAGCTGGAGCTTGTACTCCATTGCCCCAAATCAACTCCGTTGCCTGTTTGACCAAGACCATCAAGGTATAAACCGGTTGCCCTGTTCTTGAATTTCACAAAACCACCGGCACTTTCCATCGTCCATTGCTGGTTATTACTGCTACTGGTAGCCCATTGGCCTGCAATTGATCCGTTGGTAGTTCTTCCCATTCCATCTAAATACAATCCTGTAGCGCGGTTTTTCAGTTTTACATAACTCCCGGTTGTTTCTAAAGTCCATTGCTGGTTATAACTTCCACTGTTGCTCCACTGTGAACAATTAGATCCGTTAGCTGTTCTGCCTATTCCATCCATCAACAGACCGGTAGCGCGATTGGCCAGCGTAATATAACCTGATGTGGATCCGCCTGCCCCTTGCATGATGGCGTTAATTACGTCCTGGTCGTTTACTGCTGCGGTATTACGGTTAAATAAACCAAAATCAGCGGCGCCGTTATCCCAGTAAACCGGAATCATACCTTTGCTTTTTGCTGAACTGGTAACATATTTATTAAAATACGCTCTCGATGCCAGGTGGAGTGAGAGATCAGAAGGATTCGTTCTTTTAATGGCCCCAAATTCACCAATGATGACCGGAATACCTTTATCTGCGAACTTTGTTTTCATCAGTCCCAATGCACGTTCAACTTCGCTTTCTTCTCCCCAGGTACTGTTGCGGTCTGTTTGCGTGGTAGAATGGTAGCCATTTCCCCAATAATAAAACATGCTGCCCCAGGTAGCGTCTGCCGTCAAACCACAAAATTGCCATGGCGCGTAGTAGTGAACTTCTACCATCAACCGGTTGGAAATGGGGTCGGTTGGCATGGTATTCATCAGGGTGTTGGTATTATCTATATTTGTTGATGGTCCTTGTATGATAAGACTGCGGGAACTGTTATTGCCACCGGTTGCACGAACCGCGTTTATAAAAGTCTGATGATAAGACAATAGAACAGACATCCCTGTTGCATCGCTGACAGCCGGTTCATTGGCACTGGCGAAAAGCAATCGTTCATTGTAGTTTTTAAAATAATTGGCAATCTGGGTCCAGTAATTTTGTTGTTTGGCATTTACAGCATTTTGTGCGCTGGGAGTGCAGTTATTCTCCAGCCAGCCACCGTCCCAATGAATATTGATGATGACGTACATATTGTTATTAATACAATAGTCTACCACTGTTTTCACGCGTGCTATCCAGGCAGGATCAATTACACCATTGCTGGTGTGGCAATCCCAGGCGCAAGGGATCCGTACTGTATTGAAACCGGCTGCCTTTACAGCATTGATAAGCGTTTGGTTTGTATTTGGATTGCCCCAGGCGTTTTCACCACAAATGGCTTCCAGGGTATTCCCAAGGTTCCAGCCAACTGTCATCTGGCTGGCCACCTGCTGCGCTGTGGGTAACTGACTCCACGCAGGTATGGATAAAAAAATACCGGCTGCAACAAATAGTAATTTGCATCTGCGTTTTAGCAGTGAGGATAATAATAGAAGATGTTTCATGGTGTTCATCTTTTTAGATAGGTTGAAAGAGATTATTAATTACATTTTTATTCGTGGATTGTAGTATGTCTGGGAGAGGAAAGCTATATTTGTCAAATGGAGTCTGTCATCAGGGGAATGAAGTCCTTGCGGTAGAGCAACACTCAGGTATCATTACAAAATCACAAAACATTGTCGGCCACCTTTGATCATCAGGTAATTTATTCTTATAAAAAATTTATGTGTTATGTTGACACTTAAAATGCCGGTTATGGTGGTGATCCTTTCAAACAGGCAATGGAAACCAGGCCGGACTGGAAAACAGGGGGTAGTAACGATACTTTCATAACGAGGCAAGTTAACTACGTGGAATAATCTGATAAAGTTATATACTCTGGTCCATAACCAGGGGGATAGAATATTTCACATTAGGGTATAAGATGTTGCAATACCCTGGAAAATATTTTTCCCGGTAACATAAACGGGAAAGTGGCGCCGGCAGGAAGCACAATAATACCACGCTGGTACCAATTTTTTAATACCTTAAACCTACTTCAATGCGTTACCTTTTTGGGGTTGTTTTGTTGCTGCAATCCCTTCTTGCTTTATCACAAAATGAGCATTATAATTTTGCCAAACTTAATGCCTATACCGGTCTGTCTCAGAATCAGGTGAACGCAATTTTGAAAGACGGGGACGGCTTTTTGTGGTTTGCTACTGCGTATGGATTGAATCGCTATGATGGTTATTTTTGCAGGATCTTTCGCAAGGATCGCAATGACAGCTCTTCGATTAAAGACAACAATATTGCCAATCTTTACGAGCTTCCCGACAGGAAATTGTGGGTGTCAACCATGGCTGGGCCTTGCATTTACAATTCCGATACTGAAAAGTTTGATTCCGACCACGATGGCTATTTATCTTCCATGGGTTTGCCGGCGGCATCGATTTCCAGTATAGTAAAAGGAAACGATGGCAGATACTGGTTTCTTTACACGGACAAGGGCTTATATTTATATTCATCCAACGATAAAAGCGTGAAACCATTTACCCCGCCGGGAAATGTTTCGCGTTCTGAAAAAATTGCTTCGATAAAAGAAACGGCCGATGGAAAGTTATGGCTGGTGTATCAGTCCGGCTTTTTGCAGGAGTACGACTTAAAGCATGGAAAAATGCTTTTTTCCAGCTCCGCATTACAAAAAGAGAATAAAGGAGACAAACCTTTTAGTCTTTTTGTCGACAACGACGGAGATGTATGGTTCTGGCACTACAACAATGGCCTCTTTTTTTTCCATCCGAACGATAATACCATCCTCCGGATTGGCAAAGGTTCTTTTCCCGTGAGATTGAATTCAGAACAGGTAAGCCAGGTTGTACAGGACAATAATGGCCTGATCTGGGTAGGGACGGACCATGGAGGTATATCACTGATCGATAAAAAGAATGGGTTCAACACCAGTTTCCTGTTGAATAACCCCAATGATCCCAAGAGCATCAGCCAAAACAGCATCACTTCAATTTATAAAGATGATCAGGGAATTATCTGGCTGGGAACCTACAAGCAGGGAGTGAACTATTACAATGGCAACATCGTACAGTTTCCATATTATCATCACCAGGAATCAGATGCAAAAAGCCTGCAGTTTGATGATGTAAACCATTTTGTTGAAGATAGGGCCGGCAATATCTGGATAGGTACCAATGGAGGAGGATTGATCTGTTTTGACAGAAAGAACAATACTTTCAAACAATACCTGCACGATCCCGGCAATAGTAATAGCCTAAGCAATAATGTAGTGGTGAGATTGTGGATTGATCACGAAAACATTCTTTGGGTGGGCACCTACCTCGGTGGTCTTAACAGTTTCGACGGCAGGAAGTTCACGCATTACAGGCACAATGATAATGATTCTTCGAGTTTGGCGGATGACACCATTTGGGAAATATTTGAAGACAGAGAGCAGCAATTATGGGTAGGTACTTTAGGCGCCGGGCTGGATCGTTTTGACAGAACTACAAAACGGTTTATCCATTATAAAAGCGGGGGTGGAGCGAATTATATTTCCGCTATTATACAGAACAAAAAGGGGGATTTATGGATTGGTACAAGCGCGGGAATCACTGTGTTTGAGAAAAATAAAGCCGCTGCTGTCTTTTATCAGCATACTAACAAAGAAAACAGTTTAAGCGACAACGGTATTTTCTGCCTCCTGGAAGACAGCAAAGGACGTATTTGGGTGGGAACAAGGGAAGGTCTTAATTTATTTAATGCACAAACAGGCAAATTTCAGACATTCACGATATCTGACGGTCTTCCGGACAATATGATCTTAAATATCCTGGAAGACGATCATCAAACACTCTGGATTTCCACGCCCAGTGGATTATGTAACGTGGTTCCCAGGCAAAATAATAACCATCTTACTTTTTCTGTTATCAGTTACGATGCCACAAATAACCTCCAGAACCGCGAATTCAATGACAATGCGGCATTGAGAACACGGGCAGGTGAATTGATTTTTGGTGGGCCATCCGGGTTTAATATCATCAACCCGGCTTCCATCAGAAAAACCGTTGAGCACCCCAAAATTATTTTCACCGGTTTCCAGATATTAGATAAAAATATTGAACCAGGCGAACAGGTCAATAACCGGATACTGCTGAAACGCGCGCTATCCCAGCTGCAAAGTATCGACCTGAAGTACAAGGAGAATGTTTTTTCCATTGATTTTGCCTCGCTCGACTTTTCTCATAACGCCTATGACAGGTATGCATACATGCTGGAAGGGTTTAACGAAGACTGGCTTTATGCCGATGCCAGCCATCGGAGAGCCACCTATACAAACCTCAATCCCGGTCATTACGTTTTTAAGGTTAAAATGCTCGATAAGACGGGAGCGTGGAGTGAAGTGAAAACTTTGCAGATCAATATTGAGCCGCCATTTTGGAGATCATATATCGCATATTTTGTGTATTTATTGATCGCTGCAGGATTGTTTTTACTTATCAGACGCATTACATTAGACAGGATACACATGCGCTTTGAAGTTGTACAACAGCGTAAAGAGGCAGAAAGGGCGCATGCTGTTGAACAGCTGAAGACAAAATTCTTTACGAATGTGAGTCATGAATTTCGTACGCCGTTAAGCCTTATCATCGCGCCGTTAGATAAGATCATTAAACAGACTACTGACAGGCAGCAGGCAGAACAACTAAACCTGGTACAACGTAATGCAAAACGCCTTTTGAACCTGGTAAACCAATTGCTCGATTTCAGGAAGATGGAGGTACAGGAGATAAAACTGCATCCCGCCGTAGGTGACATTATCGATTTTTGCAGAAAAACCAGCCTGTCTTTCACCGATATCGCGGAAAATAAGAAGATTCAATTTTCATTCTCGTCTAACATTGAGCACCTCGAAATTTATTTCGACAAGGATAAAATAGAGAAGATTTTATTTAACCTGCTGTCCAACGCTTTTAAATATACCCACGATAGTGGGGATGTAAGTGTCAAATTGACATATAATTCACCTGTTGACAGTGAGGCCGATGGAACGATTGCCATCAGCGTAAAAGATTCCGGTATCGGTATTCCTGCCGCTCAGCATGAAAATATTTTCGAACGTTTTTTTCAGACAGAAGTGCCGGAAAGTATGGTGAACCAGGGCACTGGTATCGGTTTAGCTATCACAAAAGAGTTTGTAAAACTGCATAACGGTAGCATCACGGTAGAAAGTGAGCCGGATCAAGGTACCTGTTTCACGGTATTGCTTCCGGCAAGGAAGGTGTATGTTTCACCCCGGCCCGCCACCCATCCGACACCTATGGATGAGGGGGGACAATTGACAATTGAAGAAGAAAAAAGGAAGTCCAGGAAAAAAACAATCATGATAGTAGAAGACAATGAAGACCTGCGCTTTTATTTAAAAGATAACCTGAAAGAACAGTATCATGTAGAGGAAGCCACTAACGGAAGTGAAGGTTGGGAGAAAATAAAGCGGGTAAATCCTGACCTGGTGGTAAGCGATATTATGATGCCTTTAATGGATGGGGTTGAGCTGGCGGGGAAAATTAAGTCTGAAACGCTCACCGCCCATATCCCCGTTATTTTGCTTACAGCCATGGGCAGCGAGGATAAACAGCTGGAGGGATTGAAAGCAGGAGCCAATGACTATATTACAAAGCCCTTTACCTTTGAAATCCTGGCATCCCGCATTACTAATCTGCTGGCGCAACAACAATTATTGAAAAAAAGATTCCAGAAGCAGATAACCGTTAATCCGGAAGAGGTAACCATCACGCCGGTAGACGAAAAATTCCTAAAACAGGCATTGGAAATTATTGAGAGGCAAATAGATAATCCTGACTTTTCGGTGGACGAATTCAGTAAGGAAATGTTTATGAGCAGGGTTACCCTGTACCGGAAAATAAATTCCCTCACCGGCAAATCGCCATTGGACTTTATCCGGTCGATCCGTTTGAAAAGGGCTGCCCAGTTATTGGAAAAAAGCGGATTGTCTATTGCAGAAGTAGCTTACCAGGTAGGATTTAATAACCCGAAAGTATTCCGTAAACTTTTCAAAGAAGAATTCGGGACCACGCCTTCAGAATATGCGGCAAATGTTAAAAACAAGACCCGTTAAACATCAACATACACGAATGTTAATAGTGATATTCAGTCATTTGTAACATTTGAGTCCTGTTCTTGAATCATTTGAGCCCCCGGCTTTTGGCAGCCTGAGAGTAGCTTTACAGCATCTAATCCACGTATATGAAATTGCGATTGTTGCTGCTGAATTTGCTGACTTTTTTATTGCTGAATAATTTGTTGGCCGCGCCACCTGCCTACTATATCAAGCTCCCGGACGGGGTGATGATCTTTACAGACACGCTTAATACGGGTACTCCGCATGCTGTTAAGCTGGAAGTGATAGCAGATAATATTATTCGGGTGATTGCGGCGCCGGGTAAAGAAATAGCGCCCGCAAACAGCCTGGTCACTGTTTATCAAAAAAGACCGGGGCTTACCTGGGATATCATTCCTTCCAAGGAAAACCTGGTACTTAAAACAAAAAAATTAATCGCTACCGTCAACCGAAAAACCGGGGCTGTCACTTTTACAGACCTGTCGGGCAAAAAAATACTGGCTGAAAAACAGTCGCCCGGACGAAATTTTCAGCCTGCCGTATTTGATGGCAAACGATATTATACACTCACACAAACATTTCAGACCACAGACGGAGATGCCTGGTACGGACTCGGTCAGCACCAGGATGGCATTATGAATTACCGGGGCCAGCAGGTTACCTTTTTCCAGAACAATACTGAGGTAGCCGTTCCTTTTCTGATTTCCAATAAAAACTATGGTATCCTGTGGGATAATTATTCCCTGACGAGAGCAGGTGATATCAGGCCGCTTCATCCGCTTTCTTCCCTGCAGCTTTTTTCAAAAAAGGGAGAACAGGGATGGCTTACCGCCACCTATGCCAACGATCGGCATAAGCCGCAGGAGGTAAGTATTGAAAGAGCCGAGGCTAACATTAATATGGAGTTCCTGGGAGAGTCAAAGATCCATTTGCCGCAAGAATTTACACCTGCCACCGGCATGGTTACCTGGGAGGGCCTGTTGTCCAGCAATCTGGCAGGCATTCACAAACTCCGGTTCGTTTATGGCGGCTCACTAAAAGTGTGGCTGAATGGAAAATTGGTACTGGATCGCTGGAGAAAAGCATGGAATCCCGCATCTGCATTGATTGCCCAGGATTTTGAAAAAGGGGTTAAAGTACCTGTGAAAATTGAATGGATACCGGAAGGCGAATCCTATCTTTCTTTGAAATGGCAGGAACCATTAAGTGAGGAACAGCAAAATAGCTTTGGCTTTTGGTCCGAAGCCGGTAAACAGGTGGATTATTATTTTGTGTATGGTGATAACATGGATGAGGTAATCTCCGGTTATCGGGCGCTTACGGGGAAAGCGCCTATTATGCCCAAATGGGCATTTGGTTTCTGGCAAAGCAGGGAGAGATACAAAACACAGGAGGAAATAATTTCCACGGTAAACGAATTCCGCAAGAGAAAAATCCCTATTGACAACATTGTGCTTGACTGGAGCTATTGGAGGGAGGCCGAGTGGGGCAGCCAGGAGTTTGACGAAAAGCGTTTCCCTTCTCCCGATAGCATGATTGACGTGCTGCATAAAAAATACCATACCCAAATCATGATATCTGTGTGGCCAAAGTTTTATGACGGCATACGCGCTTATAATGAGTTTGATAAAAAAGGATGGCTCTATAAAAGGAATATTGCCGACCAGCAAAAAGATTGGATAGGCAAAGGATATATTTCCACTTTTTACGATGCCTTCAATAAATCAGCCCGGAAAGGATTCTGGGATCTGATTAATAGTAAAATCTACAGTAAGGGAATCGATGCATGGTGGATGGATGCCAGTGAACCGGACATTCTTTCCAATGTAAACCCCGAAAGAAGAAAACTACAGATGACACCTACTGCTTTAGGTAGTGCTGCCGAATTCCTGAATGCCTATCCGCTGCAAAATGCAAAAGGTATTTATGAAGGGCAGCGTTCAACAGATCCCGATAAAAGAGTTTTTCTGCTCACACGTTCCGGATTTGCAGGTTCACAACGTTACGCGGCAGCCATATGGAGCGGCGATATTGGTTCTACCTGGATTGATATGAAAGCGCAAATAGCGGCAGGGGTGAATTTCTCTATGTCCGGGCTTCCCTATTGGACCATGGATATAGGCGGTTTTGTGGTGCCGCAGAAATTTGAAAAACCCGATAGCGAAAACCTGGAAGAGTGGAGGGAGTCAATGACCCGCTGGTCGCAGTTTGGCGCATTTGTTCCTTTATTCCGCTCACATGGACAATTTCCTTATCGGGAAGTATTTAATACCGCGCCCGAGGATCATCCTGCCTACAAAAGCTTTCTCTACTATGATAAATTACGTTACCGGTTACTTCCCTATATCTATTCTTTAGCGGGGTCGGCTTATTATGATGACTATACCATCATGCGCGGGCTTGCAATGGATTTTCCAAAAGATACCGCCGTATTAAATATCCCGGACCAGTATATGTTTGGTCCTGCGCTCCTGGTAAATCCTGTTTGCGAATACAAACAAACACAACGTGCCATGTATTTACCGGAGAGTGCAGGGTGGTATGATCTCTATTCCGGGAAGTGGTATGCAGGCGGCCAAAAAATTATAGCGGCAGCTCCTTATGAACGGATGCCTCTATTTGTAAAAGCCGGATCTATACTTCCTTTCGGTCCCGATTTACAATACACCACGGAAAAACAGCCCGATACCATCACCTTAAACATTTATACAGGTGCAGATGCATCATTTAACCTGTATGAAGATGAAGGAGCCAACTATAATTATGAAAAGGGCGCCTTTTCTGTTATCCCGGTAAAGTATGATGAAAGAACGGCAACAGTTACCATAGGTGACCGGAAAGGTTCTTTTAACGGGATGTTGCCAAAAAGAACGTTTCGGATCAATATAATAACACCCAATACTTCCAGGCGCCTGGATGCTGATACCGCCTGCGATAAAGAAGTAGTGTATGAAGGAACACATCTAAGTATAAATAAGTAGCCAATTTAAATTCACACGTATGAACTCAGCCAAAATTATTCGCTTGCGAATACTGCTGCTATGGGGTACTATTTTGATCTTTACCCCTGGCAAAAACATTTTTGCCCAAACTGCGAAAGTGACTGGAACAATAACCAGTCAGCTCACCTCTTTGCCGGTTTCGGCTGCATCGGTCACCGTAAAAGGGTCCCATGCTTCGACTATTGCTGATGAGGCAGGAAAGTTTACTATCGCGGCATCTACCGGCGATGTACTGGTAATTTCTTCGGTTGGTTTCATACCGAAGGAGGTGAAAGTAACCTCCCACGAATTGAAAATTCAATTGCAGGATGCAGAAAGCCAGTTAGAGAATGTGGTGGTTATCGGATATGGTGTACAGAAGAAAAAACTGGTAACGGGCGCCAATGTACAGGTTAAAGGCGCTGATATTCAGAAACAGAATACCACCAATGCATTACAGGCACTACAGGGACAGGCGCCGGGTGTACAAATTACTACTTATTCCGGACAGCCTGGAGCCCGTATGAATGTTATTATCCGTGGTAAAGGTACCGTAGGCAATTTTGCTCCGTTATATATTGTGGATGGTGTTCAAACCAGTGATATTTCCTACCTGAACCCCGCGGATATTGCCTCAATAGATATCTTGAAAGATGCAGCTTCCGCCGCCATTTATGGTTCCCAGGCGGCGAACGGTGTTATACTGGTTACCACCAGAACAGGAAAAAACAATCAAAAGCCACAGGTGACCCTGGATGCGTTCTATGGTGCGCAGCAGGTAGCCCGTAAAGCAAAATTGCTGAATGCAAAAGAGTACGCCACCATCATCAATGAAGCCGCTACCAACTCCGGTAAGGCGCCGTACTTCAGTAATGATGTAGTTAATAATCTGCCGGTAAGTACTAACTGGATGGATCAGATGTTTAAAAGTAACGTACCCACTCAAAACTATGTACTGGGGGTACAGGGAGGAGGAGCTAATTCTACTTACGCTATCTCCCTTGGATATACCAGTCAGGGAGGTATTGTTGGTGGTTCTGATATTTCTTATTTCGATCGTTATAATTTCAGGATAAACTCTGAACACAATCTATATGAGAACATTGTTAAGATAGGAGAGCATCTTACGTTCAATTATCAAAACAGCCATGGCATTTTAGTAGATGGTCAATACAACAATACTTTACGCAGCGCTTTCGGCACCAGCCCTTTTTTGCCTATGTATGACGCTGCCGGCAATTATTTCAGCAGTGACAAAAAGGGCTGGTATCCTGGAAAGCCCGACCAGTCTTGGAATAATGGAGAAGCCAATCCTTATGCCGTTATGGACTATACCACGAGGAACCGGAACAGTAGTCAGGGGTTATTTGGAGATGTGTACATACAGGTAGAACCCATTAAAGGACTAAAGTTCCGGTCAAGCCTCGGTTTAAATTATTCTTCAAACCAAAGTCATGGCTATACGCCGGTGTATCACCTGTCTATTTATTCCTTTAATGATACGGCTAAGGTGACCCAGTCTATGGGTAATGGACGGACTATCCAGTTTGATAATTTACTCAGTTATGATTTCAATGTGCACCAGGATCATCATTTCAGTGTAATGGCAGGTAGTTCTTCGCTGAAACAACAAACGGTGGCCATGAACGGCAGCAACTGGGATCTGCGTATTGCCGATATGCAACATGCTTACTTATCTGTTGCCCAGAATGTGACCAGGGGAGCACCTTATATGAGTGTTGGCGGAGGTCCGACCGAAAGCGCTTTGATGTCTTATTTCGGAAGGCTTCAATATGATTTCCAGGAGAAGTATTTATTGAATCTCACATTCAGGGGAGACGGGTCGTCGAAGTTTGCGCCGGATAAGCGCTGGGGCTATTTCCCTTCTGTGTCTGCAGGATGGGTAACTACCAGGGAAAACTTCATGCAGGGCGTTCATTGGCTTGATTTCCTCAAGATACGTGGTAGCTGGGGACAGGTGGGTAATCAGAATGTAGATGCCTACCAGTTTTTATCTCCTATCAGTTTTGCCAATGCAGCTTACATATTCGGACCTGTTGAAGGCGCAAACACACAGGGGGCTTATCCAAGCCGCATTGCGAATCCTAATGTAAAATGGGAAACCTCGGAACAAACCAATATCGGCTTTGACGCTACCGTGTTGCAGCGCCTGAATGTGACTTTCGACTATTATGTCAAAAAAACAAAAGACTGGTTAATTAAAGTTCCCATCCTGGCTACTGCCGGAGCTGATGCACCTCTTATTAATGGCGGTGATGTGAAAAATACGGGTGTTGAACTGGGGCTTAGTTACAGCAACAGTATCGGTAAAAACTTTAATTACACTATTGGCGTAAACGGTGCGTATAATAAAAACAGGATAGGAAATATACCTACAAATGATCATGTTATTCATGGCAGTACCAATTCGCTGTATGCCAATGCAGGCGAGTTTTACCGGGCAGCGAACGGAGAACCTGTTGGCTACTTCTGGGGATACAAAACAGCCGGCCTTTTCCAGACGGAAGACGAAGTACAGGCTTATAAGGGAAAAACAGGAGCGCCTATTCAGCCTAATGCCAAACCCGGTGATGTTCGCTATGTGGACTTAAACGGAGATGGTGTTATTGACGCCGCAGACAAAACAAAAATCGGAGATCCTAATCCTGATTTTACATTTGGTTTTAATGTAACCCTTTCCTGGAAAGGTTTTGATTTCCTGGTACAGGCATCCGGCGTATCTGGTAATCAGCTGGTGCAGTCATGGAGAAGCCCTGGTGGTTTTGCCAATTATTCTACTGAAATCCTTGATCGCTGGCATGGTGCCGGAACATCCAACAGGATTCCGAGAGTAACAGAAGATGGTGTCAACTGGGCGCAGTTCTCCGACCTGTACATTTATGACGGCAAATTTCTTCGCATCAACAATATTACGTTAGGCTATGATTTTGCCGGCCTGGCGAAAAAAAGTTACCTGGGCAAAGTGAGAGTCTATGCGTCTGTACAAAATGCTTTCGTCCTTACCAAATATAAAGGAATGGACCCTGAGGTAGGATATAATGAAGGCTTTTCATCCGGGGTGGACGTAGGTTATTATCCACGGCCCAGAACTTTTATGGTAGGCGCAAACATCCGTTTTTAATTTAAAATGAATTGGCGATGAAAAACTTAAAATCTTATATACTGGTTACAGCCCTGTTATCATTGGCAGCCTGTAAAAAGAGTTTTCTGGATACAGAAGATGTAACCTCTGCAACAGAACAGAATTTTTATAAAACACCGAATGATGCCTGGAAAGCGCAGGTGGGTGTTTATGATGGATTACAGCGTGTATGGTCGGGCGGCGTTGCTTTCCCGGTTGCGTCTACTATCATGTCTGATGAAGCGTTTGGTGGTACGGGTAATGCCGACGGCTTTGGTTTTCAGATGATGGATGAATTTGACAAGCTCCGTTCTCCTTCGGATCAGGATATGTTTGGTGATTCGTGGAGCCTTTATTATAAGGCTATTTACCGCGCCAATATGTTGTTGTCGCATTTGGATGGAGTGAACTGGAACGGGAACACCAATTTGCGTAATACTTACGAAGCGGAAACAAGATTTATCCGGGCCTATTGTTACTTTGATATGGTTCGGTTATGGGGTAATGTTCCGTTGATTACCACGCCTACTACGGATAACGTGCCACAGGCAAGTGCGGAAAGTGTTTATAAGCTGATTACCGATGACCTGAAATTTGCCGCTGCTAATCTGGCTTCCACCAGTTACGGCAGCCAGGATCCCTCCACCCGGGGGCGGGTAACCAAATGGGCTGCTGAAGCGCTGATAGGCCGCGTATACCTGTACTACACCGGCTATTATAACAAACCAGACCTGGTGGGAGAGGTATCGAAAGCACAGGCACTGGCTTACCTGGAGGATGTTATCAATAGCGGTGGATTTGGTTTGGTCGACAAATTTGCCAACTTATGGCCTGCCGCTTCGCTGAATAACTATGTGGGGGAGGATAATAAAGAAACGGTATTCGCTATTAAGTATACCTATACCAGCGACTGGAATGGAAATGTGGATGGCAACAACTGGATGGTAATGTACGGTATTCGGATTCAAAGTATTTATCCTTATGGAATGGGCTGGGGAGGCGCTACGGTGAATCCAAAACTCTGGAACGCCTTTGCACAGAACGATAGCCGTAGAGGCGCTTCTATTATCTCTATAAAGGATGAGAAGCTTGATTTTCAAAATATAAAAGATCAGAGAGAGTATACCGGCTACACGATTAAAAAATATACACCAATGGCAGATGAGGCAGGAAGAAGCCTGGCAGAAAAGATGGGAGGGGCGAGCTTTATGATCAGTCAGTTCCAGGATTATGTTGCTATCCGTTATGCCGATGTTTTGTTAATGGCGGCTGAATTAGGCGCTGGTGGTGCGCAGACCTATTTTGATAATGTTCGCAAAAGAGCACTGGGAGCGGATTTTGTCCAGATTCCGGTAAGCCAGGCAAATATTATGAATGAAAGAAGACTGGAATTTGCCGCAGAAGGAATCCGCTACTGGGATTTACTTCGCCAGGGAGTAAACGTTGCTGCTGCAGCCATTGCTGAATCGGTAACGGTTCAAAATGGAGGAGTAAACACCACCAAAACCATTTTAGCATCGAAAGTGGTGGAAACAAAAGGTCTGGTGCAGATACCTTACACACAGATTACCTTGTCGAACAACGTATTGAAACAAAACGCGGGATGGTAGCGCTGGCATACTACCTGCCTTAGTAAGATAAATCATCCATTCCAATAATATGGTCAGGAAAACCGGGTGGAGAGAAATAGTCGATGTTGGATGAATGCAAACACGTGCTCCCGGTTTTCCTGATTTTAGCCACCGGGATTATTGCTATGATACGGTTATCGAAGGAAGATGGATATATCAATACAAGCATGAATCCGGGCTTCCGGAAAAATGACTGGTCAATTGTAACAATTGAGACCCTTAGTTGAATCAATCAGGGCCCTGGATTGCGCGGTCATAACTATAGCTTTACAACATTTAATCCACGTATATGAAACTACAATCGCTGCTACTTCACATGCCGGCCTATACTTCCTTTAGGAAGTTGCTGGCAGGCTATTCTGCCTGTTTGGCAGAACCTGGCCCGCTTTTTATCGTTATGATTTCTTCACTATTTCCCTTACCTCCAATAATTAAACCTGACGTCGTCAGATTATAATTGAGAAATGACTTGTAAGACTGGCTTCTGAAGCATTGACTTTTAACAGTCTGTTTCCTGTCACAAATGCGACGACCTTATGAAATATATCTCCGTCTACCGGGGATAATCATCTACTTAAGTAAAATTTTAAAAATGAAGTCAACCAAAATGATTCGCTTGCGAATACTGCCGCTATTGGGTATCCTTTTGGGATTCCTTTCCAGCATTAACCTCTCTGCACAATCAATAAAAATAACCGGTAGCGTCATCAATAAAAGTAATTCCTCTCCTATCCCGGGGGCAACTGTTACCTTAAAAAATACCAGCCGCTTTGCAATTACTGATGCGGCGGGAAAGTTTACCATTGATGCCTCCACCGGCAATACCCTGGTTATTACGATAATAGGCTACCAGAAAAGAGAGGTAGTTGTTAACAAAAGCTCCTCCATTGAGGTGGCACTGACGGAGAATATTTCTCAGCTGGAGGATGTGGTGGTGATTGGGTATGGCAAAGCAAAACGAAAGGATGTTACGGGTGCTATATCTTCCGTTTCCGGTGATGAAATCCGTAAAACACAACCGGTAACCTTTGACCAGGCCCTGCAGGGAAAAGTTCCGGGGTTAGTGGCCCAACAAATATCGGGTCAGCCTGGCGGCGCTGTGTCCGTACAGGTCCGTGGCCTGTCTTCTTTTGGAGGTAGTTCACCTATGTATGTAATAGATGGGATTATTATCGGCAGCACCGCTACATTAGGCGCTGGTGTGAATCCACTGGCGGGTATTAATCCTTCTGAAATTGAATCTATCGACGTATTGAAGGATGCTTCTGCAACGGCTATTTATGGCTCCCAGGCCACCAATGGGGTAATAGTGATCACCACCAAGCGGGGACAGGTGGCGCCGCCAAGTATTACCTACGATATGTACACAGGCTATCAGCAAATACCCAAAAGATTGCCCGTGATGAATTTAAGAGAATACGCCACTTTTATAAATGATAGAAATACAGGGCTGGGATGGGGTTTTGACACCCGTCCGGAATTTGCAAATCCAAAGTACCTGGGCAACGGCACCGATTGGCAGAAAGAACTTTTTAGAAATGCGCCGATGTCCAACCATACGCTCACTATCAGCGGGGGCGATCCCAGAACACAATACCTGCTGTCCGGTTCCTATTTTAACCAGGAAGGTATTGCCCTTGGGTCTAACTTTCGCAGGATGTCACTAAGATTGAATCTTGACAATAAAACAACCAATTGGTTAAAGATCGGTACCAGCCTGCAACTGGTGAATATTAAAGAAAACGTAAACTCTACCAGCTCAAATGTAATTAATACAGCATTAAGCCAGACACCCGATATAGCGGTGAAAAATGAGGATGGTAGCTGGGGTGGCGCCTATAACCCCAACGGATGGGTAAATAGTACCGTAAATCCATATGCTATCGCTCTTATTAATAAAGATGAGGCAAAGAGAAACCAGCTTTTTGGTAATTTATATGCAGAAATTGCATTTACCAAGGACCTGACCCTTCGGAATGAAGCAACAGGAAGCTTTTCGATGGCTACAGAAGACCGGTTTAACCCCTCCTATACATTTGGGCTTGTAAAAAATAATCTTAACAGCGGATCTTATAATTCCTCCCAAAACTCATTTACTACACTCAGAAATTTTCTGACCTATGCGCATTTGTTTAAAAACAAGTACAATGTAAATGTGTTGCTGGGGCACGAAGCACAACTGAGTACTAACGAAAGTTCCTCTGCAGGCAGAAGTAATTTTCCATCCAACAATGTGCAGGTCATCAGCAGTGGAGATCCTACCACGGCTACCAATGCGGGGAGCAAGGGACAAAGTGCCCAGGAATCCTACTTTGGCCGCATCAACTTTGGCCTCGATGATAAATACCTGTTTACCGCCAATGTTCGGGCCGACGGCTCTTCAAAGTTCGCTGCTGATAACCGGTGGGTGACTACCTATTCAGGAGCCTTTGCATGGAAATTAAATAATGAAGAATTTCTAAAGCAGGTTGCTGCGATAAATGAGTTAAAGCTGCGATTGGGTTATGGTTTGACGAATAACCAGGGTATCCGGGATTACGCATATACGTCAACGTTGGCCACCGTAGCTACTGGGTTGACGGGTATCGCCCAACTAACTCAGAATGTGGGTAATCCTTATGTACAATGGGAAAAAACAAAGTATGCAAATATAGGACTGGATGGTACGCTCTTTAGCTGGAGAATAAATTTCTCTGTAGATTTTTATAATCGTAAAACGGACGGCCTTGTGTTACAGATTCCTTTGCCGCTGTATTCCGGTACATCTATCGGCTATTCACCTGGTTCGCTGGATGCCCCATACGTCAATGTGGGTACAGTTAACAACAAGGGCTTTGACTTTAGAATCAGTTCAACGAACATTAAAAGCAAACATTTCACCTGGAAAACTGACCTAACAGTTTCGCGCAATATTAACGAAGTATTGAAACTTAATACCGATGGGGCTTCGCTGGATAAACAATATAGCAAAACCGTTGTGGGCCGGTCTATTGGCGAATTTTACGGGTACGTGATTGATGGAGGAGTATTTGCGACAAGGGAGGATTTCAAGACCCACGCTTTGCCCACTAAAAATGGAGTGCCATTACCTGTAGGGGCGGCTGGTGGAAGCATCTGGTATGGTGATCTGAAATTCAAGGACTTTAATGGAGACGGCGTGATCGATGAGCATGATCAAACGTTTTTGGGTTCTCCCATACCTAAGTACCAACTTGGCGTCAACAATACTTTCTCCTATAAAAATTTTGACCTGAATATATTTTTCGCTGCCAACGTTGGCAATAAGGTATATAACCAGCTGCGTATAAATGGTGAATATCCGGGTACGAGTTATGGATACCTCAGGACACTGATGGACTATGCGAAACTTACTTTGATTGATCCGAAGGGAAGCGCCACTGATATTGATAATATCAAAGTAACTAACCCTGAGACCAGGATTGTAGGCATCAGGAATGATAATACCAATGATAATAACCGGAACTCTGATAAGTTCGTGGAAAGCGGAACTTTTTTGAGATGTAAGAATATTTCTTTGGGATACACACTCCCTGAAAGCCTGGTTTCGAAGGCCAGTATTAAGTACCTGAGAGTTTACTTCAATGTTTCAAATGCTTTCATCATTACCAACTACAAAGGAATGGACCCTGAAATCGGATCATGGGACCCGCTGACTGCTGGTGTAGATGGTGGTTATTATCCGCAGCCCCGGGTATTTACTATTGGTGCTAACATTAAACTGACCAAATAAAATATTTATCTGTTAATATCTATAGTTATGAGATCAATATTGGATAAAATAATTGTATTCCTGTTAATGGTAATGGTGATGACAGGATGCTCCAAAAGTTTTTTAGACCGTCCGCCATTGTCACAAATAAGTGCCGATAATTTTTATCAGAGTACCGGTGATCTGAGACTGGCAACAGCGGCATTATACGCGGGTAGTCCCTGGGCCGACTGGAACTATAACTGTTTTTTACCGGTAGGCGATGTGTTAAGTGGAAATATGGCGGTGGGTTACTGGGGAGATGCGGTGCAGTTGAATACGTTTACCGTTACCGGCTTGAATGGGATTATGATTGCCAACTGGAAGTCGATGTATAAAATCATCGCGCATTGTAATGTTACTATTAATGCCATCCAGCAAAAAGCGCCTGATTCCATTGCTGCTAAAAACAAAAATGCCGCTATTGCAGAAGCCCGGTTTATACGCGGATTTGCCTATTATAACCTGGCAGTGCAATGGGGCGCCGTTCCTATTATTGAAGATAACAGCAAGTTGATTATATCTCCCCTGATTAACCGCATAAAAACGGAAGACGTATACAAATTTGCGATTAACGATCTGACGTTTGCGGCAGGGCATCTTCCTGCTGCTGATGTCGCAGGAAGAGTTACCACCTGGTCTGCCCAGGGTATGCTGGCTAAAGTTTATTTAACCGCTGCCGGATTGAACCGGCAAGGCTCCAGGAATCAACAATTCCTGGATAGTGCTGCAAAATATGCGGGAAGTGTATGTAAGAACAGTGGGCTGACATTGTCCGCTAATTATGCCGATCTTTTTAAAACTCAGTTTAATGATAATCCTGAGTCATTGTTTGCCTTACAATGGGCGCCGGGTGGGTCCTGGCTGGAAGGTAATATGCTGCAGATCTACTCAACAAATGCAGAAATATCTGCCAACGGATCGGCTGGTTGGTTTGGCATAGGGCCAACGGTAGATATGTACAAGTTATACGCTACAAGAGATTCAATACGGCGTAAAGCTACATTTATGATCAACGGGGACTATTACCCGGAGCTGAACGCAGCCGGTGGTGGATTTAAATTTACCGGATCATGTGCATTGAAAAAACATGTTATCGGCACCAGCAAGGATAATAATGCACCTACGATGACTCAAACCACTTCTACAGAGCATAATGCATTGTTGAGACTGGCGGATGTTTATCTCCTGTACGCGGAGGCCAAACTGGGTAACAATGGTTCCACGAGTGATGCCGATGCGCTTTTATATTTCAACAAAGTTCGCACCAGGGCGGGGATGCTTCCGGCTCCTAAAATAGATGCCGATAGCCTGCTGATTGAACGGAGAATTGAACTGGCAGGAGAGGGGCAATACTGGACTGACCTGGTAAGGTTATCTTATTATAACCCGGCCAGGGCCATCAGTAAATTAAAAGGTGAAACACGTGTCACCTTTACGATATCAGGTGGGATTTTAACGCCTGCCAGTCCATATGGAGTGATTACTCCTCCCACTATTCAGAGCTTTACTTTCCCAATACCATCTTCTGAGGTGACTGCCAATCCAAAACTGCAGGAACCTCCGGTATCATATTATTAATAAATTGAAAACTATTATACCGTGAATAAAGTAACATTCCACCAAATATATAGCAGCTGGCCGCTTTTCGCGCTTGCGTTAGTTTTTACCTGTATGCAATCCGCCTGTAAGAAGGATGTAACGGCAGGAGCCCCGGAAATTATAAGTGTTAGAAATTATGCGGCATCGCCAGCAGACACTCTTGTCAGCACAATCATTACCGGCCAGCGGGTAGTGTTGATCGGGCATAACTTAAAGGACGCCGTACAAATTTCTTTTAATGGGGTACCTGCTACCATCAACAGTGTCCTGTTTTCCGATACCAGCGCTACGGTGCTGGTCCCTGCTGTGATCCCATTTCCGTCGGTACCTGCGGAAAGCCTGAACACCATTCGCTATATTACCAGGCAGGGGGCCACTACTTTCACATTCAGCATTGCTGCCCCGCCGCCTTCCATCACCGCTATTTCCAACGAAAATGCCAACGAAGGGGATTCCGTTTATGTCTCGGGGCTAAATTTATTTTTTATAAAGGAACTGACTTTTGCCGGTAAGGCGATTACCCATTTTGCCGAGTCCAGCGATGGCACATCTGTCGGGTTTATATTGCCAACGCTTGCCCAGGCAGGACCAGTGTTTATTGCCACAAAATCCGGCACGGCTACCACTCCCTATAATGTAAATGACGACAAAACAGGAATGCTTTGCAATTTTGATAACGTCAATACTTTCAGCTGGGGCGCCAACACTGACAACAGCAACCTCGCTTTTCCCGGAAACAGGGGCTACTATGCGGTGCTGAAGAATGATATATTGCCGGCTGGTGACGGTACCTGGTGGAACGGCGGGAGGAGTATAAATACCAACGATGTACAATGGGTTCCTGCTGATAGTTTAAGCGTTTCTGTTGACGATTATGCTTTGAAGTTTGAGATCAGTGTTCCGGGCGCGTGGACAGGTACTTCTATTTACGTGATCAAAGGCTATTCATTTGATTACCTGGCCCGCTATGAGCCGTGGCAAGGTACCGATGGCGCTGTTTCTCCTTTTACTACAAAAGGCTGGCGTACCGTCACCATTCCATTGTCGATGTTAAGAACAAATGACGGTAAAGGTACTGCAGCTGCGAGCCTGACCACCTTGCTGGGCAGCACAGGCAAAGCAGCAGTGAATATCCAGACCAGGAATTTTTCTGCTATGCCTTCCGCCTCCGGCTTAAATGCTGGTATTGATAATATCAGGGTGGTGAAGATTAAATAGTGTAAATGAGTTTATCTAAATATATGAGTATGAAACTAAAAAGGATGTACGGGGCCGCAGGAATAGCCATTTTTGCAGTAACGTTTGCGTACTGCAGTAAAAAGAGTACTGTTACGCCGGAATTGTCGGTTTCTTCATCAGAAATTACTTTCCAGGCAGATGGAGGCGCCGCTGATGTAACTATCAGCAGTAACGTAGACTGGAATATCAGCAATCCTGCTTCGTCCTGGTTGCAGGTGAATCAGACAACCGGTAATAGCGGCAAGGCCGCTATCCGGTTGACCACCGTATCCAACACTACAGGCGCCACCCGGTCGGCCGTATTAGTGGTTAATGCGGGAAACAGCCAGGTACGCAGGGTTAACATAAAACAAGCCAGCAGCTTATACCCGGGCTACAATATATCACCGGCGCCTGCAGATGCAAGTGGTATGGGAAGCAACGCTGTACAACTGGCGGCAAAATTCAAACTGGGCTGGAATATCGGGAATACGTTGGAAGCTATTGGCGGAGAAACCGCCTGGGGAAATCCTTTGATTACTGAAAGCTATATCAAAGCAATAAAGCAGCAGGGATTTAATGCGGTACGGCTGCCATGCTCCTGGAATCAGTTTTCGGATAAAGCTACTGCCAAAATCCAGGATGAGTGGCTTAACCGTATAAAACAGGTGGTACAGTATTGCGTGGATAACGATATGTATGTTTTGCTCAACATTCACTGGGACGGCGGCTGGCTGGAGAATAATATTAACAAGGCTAAACAGGATTCTGTTAATGCAAAACAACAAGCATTCTGGGAACAAATTGCCACCCGCATGCGTGATTTTGATGAGCACCTGATGTTTGCCAGCGCCAACGAACCTGCGGTAGAAAATGCGGAACAGATGGACGTTCTGGCCAGCTATCATCAAACCTTCGTCAACGCAGTCCGGTCTACAGGCGGCCGTAATAGCTACCGGGTACTTGTGGTACAGGGTCCATCAACGAATATTGAAAAAAGTTATGACCTGATGAATACACTTCCTACAGATATAGTGAAAGACCGTATGATGGTGGAAGTGCATTATTATTCTCCTGCCCAGTTCTGTATATTGAACGACGGCGACGCCTCCTGGGGTAAAATGTTTTATTACTGGGGCGCCGGCCACCATTCCACAATTGAGCCGGACCGAAATGCTACCTGGGGTGAAGAAAGCGACGTGGATAAATCCTTCCGCCTTATGAAAACCAAATATACAGATAAACAAATCCCTGTATTATTGGGTGAATATGGCACCTACCGGCGCGGCAACAGCAGGTATGTTCCCAAAGACCTGGCCACCCACAATGATGCAGTAGATTATTGGTTGACCTATGTTACCAAACAGGCAATTGCTAATGGTGTGAAACCTTTCTATTGGGATACCGGCGGTGCATTAGACAGACGCAATAATACCGTGCTTGATCAACGCACAATGAATGCACTGAGAGCGGGTGGTAATTAACTATTAAACATGTTGAATGTATTGAAATAGAAATTGAAGGAGATGAAAAAAATAGTATGGCAATTGATACTCGGGTTTACCGGTATAATGATGACAGGTATAGCGAATGCGCAGCTTGTGGTAAAAGATAAAACGCGGGAGGAGAAGATCCGTTCACTGATCGGCCGGATGACCCTGGCGGAGAAAGTGAGTTTGCTGCATGCAAATTCAAAATTTTATGTGCCGGGAATTGAAAGATTGGGTATCCGGGAATGGGCATTGAGCGACGGGCCTCATGGGGTGCGTGCGGAAATAAACCGGCACAACTGGGCTTATGCCGGATGGACAAACGATTCGGCTACCTGCTTTCCGCCGGGAACTGCATTGGCTGCCACCTGGAATCCTAAGCTGGCTTATCAGCGCGGAATAGTCTTAGGTGAAGAAGCCCGTTTCCGGAAAAAAGATATCTTGCTTGGACCGGGTATCAACATTATCCGTTCGCCGCTTTGTGGAAGGAACTTCGAGTACATGAGTGAAGATCCGTTGCTTATTTCAAAAATGGCGGTCGCTTATATTAAAGCATTACAGTCAAAAGATGTGGCAGTTAGTGTTAAACACTGGCTGGCCAATAACCAGGAAACGCACAGGGATTCCGTTGATGTACACATGAGTGAACGGGCCCTGCGTGAAATTTACCTGCCAGGATTTAAAGCATCGGTAACGGAAGGCGGGGCCTACACGGTAATGGCCGCCTATAATAAATTCAGAGGCGATTGGTGTTCTGAAAACGAATACCTGAACAGGGAAATTCTTCGTAAAGAATTTGGCTTTAAAGGGGTATTGATGACCGACTGGGCAGCTGCGCATTCCACCATAAAAGCTGCTTTAACCGGTCTTGACCTGGAAATGGGGACGGATAAAAGCGATTACAATGAATGGTATTTTGCCAACCCATTGATCAGCGCAGTAAAAGAAGGGAAAGTTCCCATCGCAGTCGTCGATGAAAAGGTAGCGAATATATTACGGGTGATGATGGCGACAAATATGTTTGATGAAAAAAAACGGGAAAAAGGGAAGATGAATACGCCGGAACATCAGCAGGCGGCATATAATGATGCAGCGGAAGCTGCGGTGCTATTACAAAATAATGGAAACATACTTCCGCTTGATTTCAAAGCAATAAAGTCAATTGCCATCATCGGCGATAATGCTACACGCAGACATTGCGATGGCGGACTTAGTTCTGAAATAAAATCATTGTATGAAATTACGCCGTTGGAGGCTATCCGGAAAAAGTTTGGCGCTGCTGTGAAGATTAATTTTGCACAGGGATATGAAAAGCAATCCACTTTCAAAGAAGGCAGCAATACCGGTCAAACAAGCGCTAATAAGATCGATTGGAAACTAATTGATGAAGCAGTAAAAGTGGCTAAAGAATCAGAAGTGGTGATCGTTTTTGGCGGGCTAAATCATGATTTTGATACAGAGTCATCTGACAAGCAAAATATGGATTTACCTTATGGACAAGATGTGTTGATTCGTGAAGTGGCAAAGGCAAATCCTAACACCGTGGTTGTTATCATCGCAGGTTCACCGGTGAAGTTGTCTGGTATTGTTCAGCGTGTGCCTGCCATATTATGGTCGTGGTTTGGTGGAATGGAAGCAGGAAATGCGGTGGCTGATCTGCTGAGTGGTAAGGTAAACCCTTCCGGTAAATTGCCCTTTACGTTGCCGGTATCGCTGGACCAGTCGCCCGCACATGCACTGGGAAATTTCCCTGGAAGAGACCTTAGCGTTAATTATGAAGAAGATATTCTGGTAGGCTATCGCTGGTTTGATACAAAGAAAATTGTTCCTCAATTTCCCTTTGGGTATGGCCTTTCCTATACCGGGTTTTCGATCAATGGCTTTTCTGCAGACAAAGCCAGTTACGGAAAGGACGAAACTATCCATGCAAAATGCACAATAAAAAATACAGGCTCGCGCGATGGAGCAGAAGTGGTGCAGCTGTATATCAGCGACCCGGTATGTTCTGTTTTGCGCCCGGAAAAGGAGCTGAAGGCTTTTGAAAAAGTATTTCTCCATGCCGGTGAAACAAAAACAATTGAACTGGAGGTAAAAGTTGCTGATCTGGCTTTTTATAATGAAGAAAAAAAGGCCTGGAATGTGGAAGCGGGAGAATTTGTATTACAGATTGGAAATTCATCACGTAGCATTTCATCATCTGTGACGATTTCGGTGAATTGAGGTTGAAAATGAAAATAACAGTTCAAATGAGTAAAAGCACCGTACTTGTTCTTATAACAATTTTGCTGTTGGGTTGGAAGGCAGAAGCACAGGAGGCCGATCAGTTTTTTCCTGCGAAAAACCTTATTACTACCGGCATCTATTATTACCCTGAGCATTGGAATGAAAGCCAATGGGAGCGGGACATCAGGAAGATTGCTGATATGGGCTTCGAGTTTGTACACCTTGCTGAGTTTGCCTGGTTTAAAATAGAACCCACTGAGGGGAAGTTTGAATTTGACTGGCTCGACAAAGTGGTGGATCTCTGCGCGAAATACCATCTGAAAGTATTAATGTGTACGCCTTCAGCTACCACGCCAGCCTGGATGAGGGCCAATTATCCGGAAACCTTTGTGATGGACGGCCACTACATCCGCGGAGAGCAGGGAACACGTGGATTAGGATCAATCGTTAACCCTGCCTATAGAAAGTTCGTAGAAACTATTGTAACGAAAATGGCTAAACGTTATGGGACGAACAAAAATGTGATAGGCTGGCAGCTCGACAACGAGCCTGATGCAAAAGCAGACTACAGTCCTTCTTCGCAGGAAGCATTCCGGCAATGGCTGCAACACAAATACAGAACAATCGAAGCACTGAATACCGCCTGGGGAACGGCCTTCTGGAGCCAGTGGTACAATAATTTTGACCAGGTGATCATTCCAAATACGAACCTGGTGGGTTGGTGGGGTAATAATCCTCATGCCCTGCTGGATTTTAAGCGGTATTGTGCAGATGCACAAGGTGCATTTCTCGATTTTCAGGCGGGTATATTGCGAAATTACATCTCAAAGGATCATTATATTACCACCAATTATACGGCGGTTTCTACAGGAGCTGATCCCCGCCGGACAACTAAACTTGATTTTGCTACCTATACCGCCTATCCAAATGGTGGTACTAATAATATCGGGGATCAGGGCTTTCGTTTGGGAAATAGTAAAGTGATTCTTTTTGCTGCCGAATATTATAAATCAGTCGGAGGTATATCCGGTGTGATGGAAATTCAACCTGGCCCGGTAAACTGGGGCAGTTACAACCCACTGTTATTGCCTGGTACCGTGCGTATGTGGCTCTATCACACTTTTGCCGCAGGCGGAAAGCTTGCCAGCTCTTACCGGTTTCGCCAGATCAATTATAGTGCAGAACAATACCATGCCGGTATTATGCAAACAGATGGCGTAACCCCTTCAGCGGGTGGCGGGGAGTATATGCAATTCATGAACGAAATAAAAGAACTGAGAAAACGATACCAACCTGGTGCAACGCTACCTGAAGAACTGGAAGCCCGTTCAATAGCTATTCTTTGGAACCTGGAGAATTACTGGACGATTGACAGGCAAAAACAAACCGGGCAATGGGATACCTGGGGTTACCCGGTTAAATTCCTGGAAATCGCCAAATCCTTCGGTGCACCGGTAGATATAATTCCGGAGAGCGCTGATTTGTCGAAATACAAATTTGTGATCGTTCCTGCATATGAAATGGCGGATAGCGCTTTGATAAAGAAATGGCAGGAATATGCCGCTAACGGCGGACATTTGATCATCACCTGCCGTACGGCCACTAAGGATCGCAGCGGACACTTCTGGGAAGGTGAATGGGCTGCTCCCATATCCGGACTGATAGGCGCCCAGGTGAAGGCCACTGATATGCTTTCTAATAGCGCCAAAGGGGATATCCTGATGAAATCAACACACTACACCTGGAATAACTGGGGCGACTTACTGGCGCCAGATAAAAACACGGAGCCTCTTGCGGTGTATGACAACCAGTTTTATAAAGGAAAAGCAGCCGCAGTAAAACACAGGGTAGGTAAAGGTAGTGTTACGTACATCGGCGTGGATACCGATGATTCAAAATTGGAATCAGATATTCTGCAGGAGATCTATACCAGCGCAGGTGTAACCATTGAGCATTATCCGCCGGGAGTATATGTTTATTGGCGGGATGGTTTTTATGTGGCGGTGAATTATTCCTCTGATAATTATGAAATGAAAATACCCGCCGCGGCCAAAATATTGATTGGAAACAAAACACTGGCACCAGGAGGAGTATTGGTTTGGAAGTTGCCCTTTCAGGCAGACACTGTACCTACTTTCCCTGCTCCGCCTGCCGGATTCAATGTGCAGCGTAATAATATACCTCACGGAAAATTAACAGTTGTTCAGTATAACTCAAAAACGCTTGGGAAACTCCGGGAAATGAGTGTATATACGCCTCCCGGATATTCGGCTGACAGGAAATATCCGGTGCTGTACCTGTTGCATGGTTTGGGGGCAGACTATCGCCAATGGACGGAATGGTGCCAGGCAGATAACATTGCAGATAACCTGATTGCAGATGGTAAAATACAACCTGCAATAATGGTCTTTCCCAACTGCGATACTAAGCTGACAGTAACAGACACGGCAGCAGCCAGTCGTTCCGGGAGAGCGGACGGTTTTGAAGGTTACAGGAAACCATTTGAAGAGGAGTTATTGAAAGAAATAATTCCCTACATCGATTCACATTATTCCACTATCAGTGATGGTGAACATCGTGCATTAGCAGGGTTGTCAATGGGCGGCGGACAGTCGTTAAATATTGGTTTGCATCACCTGGAAACGTTCTCTTATATCGGTGGATTTTCTTCAGCGCCTAATACAAATAAGTTTGGCGGTATGTATACCGATGTTCAGTTTGTTCCGGATATTAACGCCGCCCGGGAGAAAATGAAACTTTTATGGGTGGGATGCGGTAATAAAGACGGCCTTTTTAAGATCAGCGAAAAGGCCCATCAATACCTTAAGGAAATAGGTGTTCCGCACATCTGGAATGTAGATACTAACGGGCATGACAATACGGAGTGGGATAATAACCTGTATATGTTTTCTCAGTATATTTTTAAACGATTGTAAGAAAGGTAAATATATCAATAGATGAAAAAAGTTGTCATTCTTTTGCTGCTCCTGGTTTCTGCCGTTGCAGAGACATTGGTTGCACAAAGGATAAAAGAGAAAAAACCGGCCATTCCTGAACGGGTCATCAACATTGACTTTAATAAAACAGCCGGGAAACTCAATACCATGTTTAATGAATGTGTAGGGGCAGGCCGTGCTAATGAGGGGCTTCGGGCTGATTGGCAGCAGCAGCTGGCGTATGTAAAAAAGGAATGTGGTTTCAGGTATATCCGTATGCATGGTCTTTTAACAGATGATATGGCGGTATATACAGAGGATAGTAAAGGGAATCCGGTTTATAACTATATGTATATAGATGTTTTATTCGACTTTTTACAAAGTATTGGAATGAAGCCCTTCGTGGAACTTGGATTTATGCCTTCTGCGATGGCCAGCGGATCTAAAACTATTTTCTGGTGGCGGGGCAATGTAACGCCACCAAAAGATTACGAAAAATGGGCAGCATTGGTGAAAGATCTTACGCGGCATTTTACGGAACGTTATGGCGCTGAAGAAATAAAAACCTGGTATTTTGAAGTGTGGAATGAGCCTAACCTGGACGGTTTTTGGGCAGGGACCCAGGAAGATTATTTCAAATTATATACTTATAGCGCCAAAGCAATTAAAAGTGTTAATCCATCTTACCGCGTAGGCGGGCCGGGAACTGCGGGAGCTGCGTGGGAGCCTGAAATGATTGCATATTGTGATAAACATAGCGTGCCGATAGATTTTATAAGTACCCATGCCTATGGTGTAAAACAAGGATATCTCGACGAATTTGGACACTCAGGCACGGTACTGGATAAAAATCCTATGAGTATCAGCGGGGACGTGCTTCAATCGCGGAAAGAGATTGCCGGTTCTGCTATGCCTCAGCTGGAGCTGCATTATACCGAATGGAGCGCCTCCTATACCCCGGCCGATCCTATCCACGACAGCTACCACGAAGCAGCCTATGTACTGCAGAAACTGAAACAGGTAGGTAAGGCTGCCAACTCAATGTCATATTGGGTTTTTACTGATATTTTTGAAGAACCCGGACCCCGTTTCACGCCTTTTCATGGAGGCTTTGGTATGCTGAATACACAAGGTATTAACAAACCGGTATTCTACGCTTATCAGTTTTTAAACAGGCTGGGGAATAGTGAATTGCTCAATACCGATTCTTCTTCATGGGTGTGCAGGGATTCCGTAGGAAATATTCAGGCGCTGGTCTGGGATTTTACCAATACTCACCCCGGAGACTCTGTACACAATCAGCAGTACTATATTCGCGACCTTCCTTCAAAAGCGAAAGGGAAATTGAATGTCAATATAGCCAATGTTACTGCGGGTACCTATGCACTTGAAATCTATAAAGTGGGATATCATAATAACGATGCTTATTCCACTTATCTCTCTATAGGAAAACCATCTTCACTTAACAGGCAGCAGGTGGAACAAATAAAGAAACAAAACGACGGCTCGCCTGTTGCCAGGGAAATTGTTACTGTAAAGACTGATGGTCTTTTTGCAAGAGAGCTGGAGATGCGTGAGAACGATGTTTTCTTTCTGAATATTGTCAAATTATAAAGCTATTTGCTGATGAAATATTTACTGTGTGGAATCGCTTTTATGTTGTATTCGATTGGTGTTAGCTCTGCGCAGGTAAAGGCGCCGGCGCCTTTCGGTCCGGTACCAACGGAAAACCAACTGAGGTGGCAGGAGATGAGATACTATGCTTTTGTCCATTTCTCTCTGAATACCTATACAGATCAGTCGTGGGGATTTGGCAATGAAGATATCAGCTTATTTAACCCATCGAAACTTGATTGTCGTCAGTGGGCCCGTATATGCAAAGAAGCAGGTATGAAAGGTATAATACTTACCGTAAAGCATCACTGCGGTTTTTGTCTCTGGCCTTCTAAATACACGGCATATTCCGTGAAAAATGCGCCATGGAAAAATGGGCATGGAGATGTGGTGCGCGAATTGTCCGAAGCCTGTAAAGAATATGGCTTGAAACTGGGTATATATTTGTCACCCTGGGACAGGAATCACCCGGATTATGGAAAACCTGCGTATATCACTTATTTCAGAAATCAGCTTACGGAACTCCTTACCAACTACGGACCTATTTTCGAAGTATGGTTCGATGGGGCCAATGGTGGTTCCGGATATTATGGCGGTGCTAATGAAACCCGTACTATTGATCGCACTACCTATTATGACTGGCAAAATACCTATAAGCTGATCCGCCGGCTCCAGCCTGACTGCGTAATATGGAATGATGGTGGCGATAGGGGGGACCTGCGCTGGGTGGGTACGGAAGGCGGTGTAGTAGGAGAAACGAACTGGAGTTTACTAAATGCCAAAGGCGAGGTGGAATGGAATATGTTACACTATGGCCTGGAAAGTGGCGATTCCTGGGTGCCTGCGGAAGTAAATACTTCCATCAGGCCAGAATGGTTCTACCATCCGCATGAAGATGGCGAGGTAAAAACAATACCGCAATTAATGGATACCTATTATAATTCCGAAGGACGCAACGGAGCATTACTACTTAATTTCCCGATCATGCCCAATGGACTGATTCATCCAAACGATGAAAAAGCAGCACTGGGATTGGCCAGGGCTGTAAAGGAAGCATTTGCTGTGAATCTGGCTGTAAATAAGAAGGTGAATGCCACCAATGTTCGCGGAAATGCCAATGAGTTTGGCCCTGATATGACTGTTGATAATAATAATGATAGTTATTGGTCCACTGATGATGATGTGACTAACGCCTCGCTAACGATTGATTTTGGTAAGCCAACCACATTTAACCGTTTCCTGGCGCAGGAATATATCCGATTGGGGCAGCGTGTGAAAACCTTTACTGTAGAAGGATTGGTGGATGGAAATTGGAAGCAGCTGGCCAGGGGAACAACCATCGGATATAAGCGAATCCTCCGTTTCCCGGTTGTAACGGCAACGCAGGTTCGTTTTAATATTACCGGTGCAAAAAGCTGCCCGTTAGTTTCCAATATCGGCATTTATAATGCGCCGCAGATCCTTGCTGCTCCTGTCATTACCAGGAGTCAGTCCGGCATGATAACGATCACTCCCGCAGATTTGGAATCGGTTATTTACTACAAGGTAGGTAAGGGGCGACCCACCTCTAAATCAAAAAAATATACCGGTCCTTTTCTCTCAGACGGGAAACTGGAAATCAATGCCATTTCTTACGAAACCACTACGGGTAAAAACAGTCCCGTGTCCAGGGAGAAATTTGATATTTCACGGAAGAACTGGAAAGTTATCGGATCAGACCACGAAAAGGCAAACATGGTACTGGATGGAAATACATCTACTGCGTGGCATCAAAGCAATAGCAACAAAATGCCTGTTGATCTGCTGCTCGATTTGGGTAGTGAACAAAAACTTTGCGGTTTCAGCTATATGCCGGACCAGGGCACTACCACTGGTACAATCGCCAGGTATCAATTTTTTGTTTCTCAGGACAATATAGACTGGAAACTGGCCGATGAAGGAGAATTTCCAAATATAAAAAATAATCCATTACGGCAAACCAGGCCCTTTGCACCCGTGAATGCCCGTTATATAAGGCTTCGCGCGGTGCGTGAAGTAAATGGTAACAATGATGCGGGATATGCAGAGGTAGACGTGATCACTAAATAATTAAGATACGTAATCGGAGGAACAGCGGGATTGCTTGCTATCCCTTTCAGAACCGATGAATGGAAGGGTATTACCCCAAATAAAATGGAAGTATAATAATATTCTTCAAAGCAGTACGAAACTAGATAAAACGGGTTGTAAGCAAATATTGCTTATAACCCGTTTTGTTAACTGTAATTTAATAATCCACTTTGGTGCGGGTGTGAAGGCCAGACCGGATGAAAAATATATTCATCCAGGGAAAATATAAACAGGCAACTTACGTTACTGATTTACCGTATCTATTATTTATTGTCTTATTAACAATTATAAATTTAAAAACCTATGAAAGCTATGAGGCTATGTGCCCTTGGGGGAACTTTTTTATTTTCTCTATTAATGGCATGCAGAAAAGAAATGGCCAATGCAGCGGAAAAGCTGGCGTTGAACGATCACGACACTGTTTTTGTACATCCGGGGTTATTACATAAACAGTCGGACTTTGATCGGATGAAAAGTAAAGTGGAGGCAGGAGCTGAGCCTTGGCTGAGCGGCTGGAACAAGCTGACCACCAATTCACACAGTGGGCTCAGCTGGCAGCCTAACCCGGCGGATACTGTTTACAGGGGCAGTGACGGAATCCATCGCGAAAACTATGGTCAGCTGTATAATGATATTGCCGCTGCCTATGCTACGGCATTAAGATGGAAGGTCTCCGGCGACAAAGCATATGCAGATAAGTCGATACAGATCATGAACGCCTGGTCCGCCCGGTTAAAGAGAATTGCCGGTAACAACGATGCCAACCTGGCAGCGGGGCTGTATGGCTATGAGTTTGCCAATGCCGCAGAGATCATGAGGACTTATCAGGGCTGGGCGCCGGCAGACTTCCGCCGGTTTCAGCAGATGATGCGGAACATTTTTTATCCTATGAATCATGCATTCCTGACAAGACGGGAACGGTGTATGAGCCATTTTTATGCAAACTGGGATCTGTGTGTGATGAACTCCATCCTGGCTACAGGCGTATTGTGCGACGACCGGGATATTTACAACGAGGCGATCAGTTATTTTAAACATGGCGCCGGCAACGGGGCTATTGCCAATGCCGTTTATTTTGTTCATCCGGATGGCCTGGGACAATGGCAGGAAAGCGGCCGCGATCAGGGACATGCCACTCTCGGTATAGGATTAATGGGCGCATTTTGCGAAATGGCCTGGAACCAGGGTGACGATATGTACGGTTATGACAACAACCGTTTCTTAAAGGGGGCGGAATATGTAGCGGCATATAACCTGGGCGATTCCGTTTCTTTTAAAACATATACCAATTGTGTTGGTGTAATACAGACTATCATCAGTAGTGGCAGCCGGGGAAATACCCGCCCCATTTGGGAACTGGTGTATAATCACTACGTAAACCGCAAAGGACTTGCTGCTCCGAATTGTGCGCGGTTTGCCCAGAAATCCCGGCCGGAGGGTGGTGGCGGAAACTACGGGCCTAACAGCGGCGGTTATGATCAACTGGGTTACGGAACATTAACTTGTACATTGAAGTAAAATTTATAAGGTTAAAAATAAAAAAGCCCGGTGCATTTTGTAATGCCCGGGCTTTTAATTTTTACATCGTGAGTGGGTTAAGGCCGGTTATCAGTACGGAAAGGGCCAACAGGCAGACCTTCCGAAGAAAAAATATTACCGATAGCGGTATTGGAGAAACTGTATCTCACCGATTCAGGCTTCTCCACTTTTTTACTCCACACAATCAGTGCATCTTTTTCCACCTTCGCGGATGCTTCATAGAAAATACCGTCTACTCCGGCTATATATAAAGCAACCGGCGCTTTGCCATTGATCTTCAGAGACGTGGGAACATTGTTGAAATGGATCACTGCTTTGTTTTTACGGATGCTTATTTCTTTGAATGCCGGACTTTTCCAGGTAAACCCTGTTTTGCCATAATTCTCCCCAAGTGCCCAATCGGCCAGCCTGTTGCCGACTGTTTTCTTATCCTGCGGATGAATATCTTTCACGTTATCTGTTACGTCGGATACTACGACCATTCCTGTTCCGGCAAGGGCGCTGCTGTTTGCCTGCGCCTCACGGAGCAATGCGCTCTCGTTTTCCTTTTCGTAGGAAAACGGTGCTATCTGAACATAATAAAAAGGCAGCTGTTTATGCCATGCATTGCGCCATGCCTGTATCATGCCGGTGAACAGTGGGGTATAGGTAGCCGCAGTTTTCACATTTGCTTCTCCCTGGTACCAGATAACTCCCTTTATATTGAAATTAAGAAGAGGTGCAATCATCGCATTATAAGCAAGGCCTGGTTTATGGGGCCACCAGGCAGCCGGCACCAACCTGGCGGCAGCTGCAGCAAGTGGTGGTTGATCAGTTACAAGATGCTCCGGCGCCCACACTTCTGCTGGTGTTCCTCCCCAGCTGGCATTGATCAGTCCAACCGGTACTCCCAAAGATTTCTGTAGTTTCGCTCCGAAAAAGTATCCCACTGCACTGAAAGGCTTCAGACTATTGCTGTCGCATACTTCCCAGCCTCCGGGACAGTTGTCCTGGGGGGAATCAGCGGTAGTTTTTGGTATGTTAAAGAACCGGATATTACTGTTATTACAAACAGGCAGCTCCTCTGCTATTTGCCGGATGCCGTTATAGTAGCTGAATTCCATGTTAGATTGCCCTGAGCATAGCCATACTTCTCCAATCAGGATGTTTTTAAGTATAATCTCATTGGAGCCTTTCAGTCTTATTTCATAAGGTCCGCCTGCGGTTGGCGTATGTACTTTAAAAGCCCATTTCGCATCTCCGCTCGTGAGGACGGTCGCTGTTTTATTGTCCCAGCCGGTATATACCGTAACTTTTTCTGAAGGACTTGCCCATCCCCATATAGTTACACTGTCGTTTTGCTGAAGCACCATGTTGTTGCCAACGAGGGCCGGTAACCTGATGGCGGCACTAAGTACTGTAGGTAGTAGCAGCATAGTGCCGTAAAGGAGAAGTTTTTTCATAATCGCGTTGAATAATTTTGGAGGTTAAATATAATATCCATACCCGATAAATGAAAGTGCGGATGGTGTCATTTACGAAAAATGAAATAGCAGGAAACATACATTCCCTGCTATTTTTTATTTGTGCCTGAGTTATTTTTTTTCGTACCCTTTTGTATAATCATAATGAAACCAGGCAACATCCATATATCCCTTATCTTCTTTTGTATTTAAATTAAAAATGCCTATGCGATCTCCCCGGTAGTTTCCCCAGGTAAGTTGATACGTGTTCCCAAATGTTTTATAAGATTTTCCGTTGGTACTAAAAGCATACCGGCTAATTCCGTTAGCATCCCATGTTGACCGGAGCCATATGTATTTTCCATTTATCCTGATACCGGTGGTATCCTTTCCATTGTTGTTATACACCAAAGTCCGTATTCCATTTTCCTGTTTGATCCCAAATAAGCTATTGCTGGTAGTTGAAAAATGGGTTAATCCGCCAAATTGGCCATCCGCCATATGGCTAATATCGATTTTTACGATCGCTGTATTGGCAGGCGTACGCATGCTGCGTTGTGTGAGTGTGTTTCCCGCCCGGAGTATAATGTTTTCCTGTTTGTTTGAATGAATGGGCATAAAAGCATGTAACCGGAGAAAACCCTTGCGTGCGGTTAAAGACCATTTGTCGCCTCGTGGTTGATAGTTCCATTCCCATTGAACATTTAGTTTTCCGGCACTGAACTCATCACTGGAATGTATGGAAACTTTTCTTTCATAGGATACGGGTTTTGCACCGGTCCAAACCATATGTCCTATGGTGTCGGCGCCTGGCTTGCCAATGATCGGCCATCCATCGATCCAGTGAACAGGTAAAAGACTGGCAGCACGCCCTTCCCAATCCCCCGTACCATGGTGGGTGAAAAAATACCATTTGCCTGTTGGCGTTTGCAGTAGTCCACCCTGGTTGGGTTCTTTGTCAAGTTTTTGATCGACATGATTCAGCTGCTTTATTTCCCACGGACCGTACATGTTTTTCGAACGTTCCATCATGATCACGCGGCCTTCCGCTTTTACTTCGCTGAAATAGTGGTAATAAAGTCCGTTGATTTTATAAAGCTTATTTGCTTCACTTCCATGGGACTGATGTATGATGGAATCAGATGCTATGATGAGACTTCTCCCATCCGGCGTCATTTTAAATAAATGGATGTTGTATTTTTTTTTGTTTTTAGGATCAACTGCAAAATTGGTGGCAATAAAATAGAGCTGTTCATCGTCATCGTAAAACGAGCAGCAATCGTCCCAGCCATTTACTTTCCATAATTGATGCACGGGTTCCCACGGGCCGGCAGGGTTGGTGGCAGAACTCATAAAAAAACCATCATCAGGTGTGCCGAAATACACCCAAAATTTGTGCTTGTAATACCTGATGGAACCTGCCCAGATGCCTTTGCCATAACAGTTCATCCGGTCCCAGTTCAATTGCGGGCTAATTCGTGTGAGGTCATCAACCACATGACCTATAATTTCCCAGTTTACAAGATCCCTGGAATGAATAACTACCATACCCGGTGAAAATTGCATCGTAGAAGATATGGCGTAATAATCGTCACCTACACGTATGGCATCAAGATCACTGTAATCTGCCGGAAGAACAGGATTGACATAGGTTCCATTTCCCTGGTCTCCCCAGTTTCCATTCATTTGAGCCTTTGAACATAAACCTGCTAGTTGCCAACAGCAAAAGAGTAATAAAAGCCTGAGATAATTCATCTGAAAATAGTATCATTTGGTTTTAATATATATGCCACTCCCATATACCATTAACACCACTTAAAATCTTCACCCGCAGGTAGCGTGCTTTAATATTTAAATTGTCGGTATGTGGCGACGCTATAGAAACCTGCTGATGGTCCCCGCAATTTTTCCATGCTTTACTATCGGTAGAATATTCCAGCACATAAGCATGTCCGGCAGTAGGACGTACAAAACACACTTCGCTGCGTTTGATATGTTGCGGTTTTCCCAGATCGGCAATAAGCCAGGAGGTTGAATCTTCAGCAGCAGCCATCCATCTTGATCCGTTCGCATTGTCGAAAGCAAACTGCGGAGAAAAAGACTCTGTTCTTTTAAGCAAAGAATCCTTTTGAGGTTTAATGTTCAAACCGGGGCGCGTACTTGATGCTTTTGAGTTAACAACCTTGATGCTGTTTTCAGCTGGCGCGGGATGGAGAGGGCCTGTGCCGTTGAGCGTAAGATCAACGGGACGAATAGTTCCATCTTCATTAAATTCCAGTTTGTTTACATAGGTTTGCCGGTTTGTGCTTCCACGGCCAAATTCCAGGTAAGCAAAATAGTAGTCGTCAGTGGCCGGTACATTAAACACGCTGCCATGACCGGGACCAAAGATCTGTCGTTCATGATTCGTAGTGGCTATAATATCATTCTCAGGAAATACGAATGGACCCAGCGGTGATGTTTTGCTCATTCCATAGGCATATTGGTATTTTTCATCACCACCGAGGGTGTACAGGTAGTAGTAGATTCCTTTTCGTTTAAAGAAGATTGGGCCCTCAGAATAGCCTTGTCGCTTTGTAGAAATTTGAATGACAGATGTAGTATCGACGGAAACCATATCCCGGTTGAGTTTAGCTGCGAACCGGCGCTGCCAGAAAACGTATGCCTGTCCGTTATCGTCAATAAAAATTTCTGCATCGATGCCTGCAGGGCCTTTGGGATCTCCTGATTGCAATAAGGTAGCCGGCGTAAAAGTGTTAGAAAAGCTGTCAACGCCTTTTGCCAGTTTAAATGGACCATCAGGTGAATCTGCAACGGCCGGATACATAAAGCCATTTACCGTTGGATAGATATAGTATACGCCATTTCCGGCAATAGCTTTGCTCGGCGCCCAGTATTTTTGCCCTACTGCAGATGGGAAATAAAAACCGGAGAAACTCCAGTGAATAAAATCTTTCGACTTCCATACTACCGGGGGACCAGACGTTTTTAAACCCTGATCATAACCATCTGTTGTAGCATAGCAGTAGAACACTCCGTTGATCTCCTGGATGCTGGCATCAGCGATCATATCAGGAATCAATGCGTTCCCGAAAGGATTTTTAACTTGAGCTTCCACCGGAAGAACAATAACGCATAAAAGGCAGTTCAGTAGTGTTTTCATCATAACACAACATAATAATTAATTTACAATAAGCTGTTATTCCTATGTTGGCTTCGCGGAAGGTGACGGAAATTTCTTTGGCGTGCTGATAAGCAGCGTATGTGTGTGAATTGGCGTGCTGACACAAAACAGGCTTAGTTCTTACAAGATAAAAAATAGAGCCCGCCACAGCGGGCCCTATTTTTACGCTTTACGAATACGTCTAAGGAAGCATTCCAGCAACTGGTGATATATTTATCAGGGAACAATGAGCTTCTTTGTGTAACTAAATCCTTTCAGATCTATTGTAACAATGTAGAACCCTGTCTCCAGCCGCGACTCTATTTCTATTTTATTACTGCCTTGAGCTGTCTTTTGGTAACGCATTCTACCCTGGTTATCATAAATTCTTACGACAGTATTTTTGGAAATTTCCGGAAGAAGAATGGTAAATCTTCCTTCACTGGCAGGATTCGGATACAGACTAACAGCATCTTCGTTAACGTTGACTTCTGATGCTATTTTGGCAGCCAAAGTACCACCTGTTCCCGGAGCGAACGGAGAGAGATAGTTTCCGGCAATTACCTGTTGTGAAATGCCAGGGCCCTGCCAGGCTACAGCTACATTATCTCCACCACTAGCTTCCTTGTGAAGAACTTCAATGTAGTACTTCTGTCCCGCAACCAGGTTAATGGCAGCGGACTGCTGAGAGCTGAACTTATTCCATTGTCTCGAATTGGTCCAATCATTTACATAAGCTATCCTTGAGGCACTGGCGGGGTTGTCGCTGGTGCTCAGGTATAAATCTGTATTATCATCCCCTGCAACCCAGAAAGTGTAGCTTCCACTTGCGGGAGGATAGATATATCCACGAATCCTGGATCCATAGTTATCTGCCTCGTTTGTAGGGCCTTCCAGGCTGGTGATCTGATCTCTGGCAGTAGGGTTGTTTGGATAATTGGTATTGGAGGTGAGGCTGCTGACAGTAGTTCCGCTAATTCCTGTCCAGGATTCTCTCAGTATGGAGCCAGTCACAGCAACGTTAAAGGTTTGTGTGCTTTGGCATCCTCCGCTATTGGTGTAGGTAGCCACATAGTTCCCGGCCTGGTTGGTCTGGATATTTGAAATGAATACTTCCCGCGTAGCAGCACTAAAATTATTCGGCCCGCTCCAGCTCCAAGATCCTCCCTGCGTAGGCTGAGGACCAAACTGTACGCTGCCGCCAGCAGTTAAAGAAGCATTGGCTGTTTGCTGCCAGGTCCCGCCGTTAAGTTGTACATACGGGGTAATGGCAGTAGATGTACAGCCGGCGGGATCCCAATAAATTAAACCTCTTCCACCGCCGGCACTCATATATACCCTTCCGGCAACGTTCATGTCCCCGATCAGCAATGGCGCGCCTCCGAATTCATTGGCGTCATCGTTCATCCTCGCCCAGGTGGCGCCCTGATCTGTTGATCTGAAAAGACCAGTCACGCCTGACACGGTTCCCCAGATGAAAATAGTAGGATAGCCGGATCCTGGCATCGCCTTTCCTATTCCTATCGTTTTACAGTAGCTTACATTTGGAACAGTCGTATAAGCCGCTCCTGCGTTGGTTGAATATTTTAATCCATTGCGGCCAAGAGGTACCCACACATGCCCTTCAAGGCCCGGGGCTGTCCGGATCAGGGCTGGTTCCCATGGATGATTCGCGGTGGACGCACCCGGTGTACCTGCTACTGAAAAACTGACTCCTTTATTGGAGCTCCTCAGCATTTGTCCGTTGGTTGGATTGTAGATATAAAAGTAGTTTGAATTTACCTGGTCGGCAACCGGAGCAGCGTCTCCCAGGGATACCCCAGAACAGGCAGACCAGTTGGCGCCGTTGTTCGTTGTATAGTAGGTAGTTGTTGAACCTCCGGGGCAGTGTAATATAGTGCCTCCGTCGGCGCTGACGGCGAGCCTTCCTCCCGCACCCGCATTAGTGGAGGCTCCTGTCCAGGTAGCGCCTTTGTCGTTCGAATAGTAAACAACATTTCCCCCGTTAGAAGCCCTTACTACTTTGTTGGTGTTACCCGCAGCATTAGCAACGCTTTGGTTGTTATTATCTGAGGGACTAAGTTTTTTTGACGGATAAGAGGTCAGCGGATCATGTACAAAGCCTGTTACATCTCCAAAGGAAGAAATAAACGGTCCGCCGGGAATGCTTGTCCCGTCGAGCAGCGCAGTTTCTTCAATCCCTATCACATCGTATTTCCAGGAAGGATTAGCGGCTGTAATATCGGAACAGGTATATACTCCACCTCCGCCGATTACCCGCACTTTCGAAAGATTGGATTGATCGAACTCGATACAGTCCATCCAGTTAACAGCGCCCCCGTTCGTCCATCCCATGCCGTTACTGTCATATGTGGCGTTCGTACCGTTTTTAAGCGTCCAGGTTGATCCACCATCGGTAGAGAGGAAAACAAAGTCACCCCAGCCGGTACCAAACTGGTTGTTCCAATACATGCCACAGGTAGAAACGATTACCCGGTTAACATTAGTGGGGTCTATACTTACTCCTCCGTATGAATAATCTTTTGAATGAACGG
>Ga0207426_1000283_pt1 | contig 103487 bp, 98 predicted proteins | sample AraplaMF_Cvi_mMS_FD_184265 | JGI IMG/M metagenome (GOLD analysis project Ga0207426, IMG submission 184265) | Arabidopsis root microbial communities from the University of North Carolina, USA - plate scrape MF_Cvi_mMS (SPAdes) (version 2) | ecosystem: Host-associated > Plants > Roots >... | reverse complement strand
CCCAAAAACCCTCGCGAGCCAACGAATGTTCGTCGCGCTAATTCCCCTGTCATTTTCCTGAAACCAAAGCTGCACCGTCCTCAGATCAACCCCAGAGCGGTTCGAATCGATCTGTGAAATCGCCTCGGCGAGCAGTTCGGGCGTCCACGGGCCCGCGGGAAATCCGTCTTCACCAAGTGGTCTGCCAGCGCCCGCCGCGGTTAATTTCTTGAATAATTCCTTCCAATCGCTGCCGTCATCTGGCGGCGGCAGAAATAATTTTCCGTTCTGAAACAATCGATTACCAGTTCTGATTTCGTTTCGTTTCGCTGCACTTCATATTACATCGTGCCAAATCACTCAATCACCCCTTATCGAATTCAGGTTGGATAAATTTCGTACAAACGCATAGCAAGTGGTCGACATGACCAAATGAATGAATCAACCTCAGGCTGAGTTGGCGTGTGCGCGTTAATGTTGGCTGAGGAGGTTGGGCAGGAGCAGGTCCACGTTACGGTGGTGTCGCCTTGAGGCGCGGGACAGGAGGAGCAGCACTGAATGGAGGGGATTTGGATGAACCAACTTGTCGCGGGGCTTTTAGAAATCAGCGCTGTCGCCCATGACGACGCAACGCTGATAACCGCTCTGACGGATTTGGCAGAACGGTTCGAATTTTCCGGCTACGACTACGCCAAACTGCTGCCGGGGGACTTTTACGTGATATCGAACCTGCATCCCGATTGGCTGAAACGTTGCCGAAAGTTGGACCTGGATCGGCGAAATCCAATCATGAAGCGGGCCCAACAATCCCGTCGCGCCTTTGCATGGTCAGGTACGCAAGAAAACGGGACTTTGTCGGAGGAGGACCAGACTTTCTATGACACGGCATCGCAGTTCGGGATCCGTTCAGGCGTCACCATTCCGATTGCGATTTCCAATGGTGCCATTTCGGTCCTCAGCTTCGTCTCACCAAAAACCGTTCTGAGCGCGCGGGACGAAATCGATCCGATCGCCGCATCCTCTGCGGTTGGGCAGCTGCATGCCCGCATCGAACAACTGAAGGTAACGCCTTCGATCCAGGAACCGTTTTATCTCTCTCCGAAGGAGGCGACTTACACGCGATGGCTTTCACTTGGCAAAACGGTGGAAGACACGGCCGAAATTGAGCAGGTAAAATATAATAGCGTCCGTATTGCGCTCGCCGAGGCCAGGCGGCGTTATGACCTTTGCAACAACACGCAGCTCGTGGCGCTGGCAATCCGGCGGGGCCTGATCTGATCAAACCTTCGGTGTTCGGCCCAGGATATTGAGAAGTGTTGTGAGCGCAGACATCTGTGCGTGCATTTCGATCGTCGCATCCAGATAAGCTAGGTAAGCCTCACTCGGCTCCTTATCATCATCTCGGCCACCTGCGTGGGCGATTTGGAACATTCTTTCTGCACGGTCCACAAGCGTGCGGTGCTTCTTGATCGCGCCGACCGTCAGGATTTCGATAACTTGTTCGGACTCGTTTGAGAGCAGTCCGACAATCGGCCGCAGGTCGATGTGCGCGGTAATGTCATTTCTCTCGTGACCCATAATTTCTCCCAACGCCCACGCACGGCCTGCGGTGTACGCCAGCAGGATTGCTCGTGTGAGAATCGAGCAACGCAGCGCGTACTGTCTTGAGAGTTATTTTAGCGATTGGCTGGTGACACTTCCACTGCAGTTTTGCAGGATGGACTGATCCCTTACTTCGCGTGCCCATGGCATTGGCCTGGCGGCCGCAGCAGCCGGATCCTTAAGACCCAGATCGCTTGGCGAATGCTATTGTGATTGCCTGCTCTTGTTGCTCAGAGGTGAGATGAACCTCGTTGACCTCCGTATCTGGACCGACAACCTCAAAGTTGGTGGGCGTTCGATCTTCGAACATACGGTAAGCGTTCATCGCGGCCTCTGCGGGATTGTCAGCTTCGATGAGCGAGGTGTGGGAGGTCACTCTGTAAAACGGCATACTCTTCCCCGCGACTCGTTGCTTACTGGTCTAGCACCCTGGAGCTTCACACGGAACGGCCACCACCTTGATAGTGAGCAGGCTGATTCCTACGTGAAGACCTAGCAAACACGGACCGGCATGATGAAACCCGTAGCCACATCCATCACGAAGACCTCGCTTGATGCCTTGGCCGCAATTGCGAAATTTAGGCGCCAAAGGCGTGTGGGTCGAGTTTGGCTTATCGGCGACCGTCGGGTTGCTACCAAGACTATCGAAACGCTGGAGCAGAAAGACCTTCTTCGCGAGGTCGCGTTTAACGGGACCCCGGCTTTGATTTTGACTGACGAAGCCAAAACTTTCTTGGCTGGAAAGCACTAGCGGTGCGCTAGGGGAACTGTCAGCTGGTACGCAATCGGATTATCGCCGTATCATCGGCCGTCCAAAGAAGCGGTCTCGCTCTTCCATGACCGCGTGTCCTGCGGCATAGAGGTGCGCAATCGCCTCTCGAATGTCAGAGAATGCCTTCATGGTCCGCTTTGAGATGTAGTCGCCGTCGGCATCAACGTTTGACTGCAGCGCATTCGCACAGTCAGCGGCAAGCTTGTCGACCTCGGGCGCGATTGCGTAGAGTTGTTGTACTACACGGTCGAGATCGTCTTTCGCACGCTCTGACATCCTGTCGACCATCGACTATCTCCTTATTCTGTTGAGCCCGGTCGGGTGTCGGACTTTAACCCCCGTAGTTGCCCGGAAAAATTATGTCCTGATCTACGAGCACATTGAACCTGTAACCTGGCCTGATCTTGATCGTCGGCTGGACATTGAGATTTTTCGAGATGGTCTGCTCGGCGACCCGTCCAAAAGTTTCGGCAAAATTCCGACGCGCCGCGTCTGAGGCCGTGTCCTGCGTGGCAAGAGTTGAGCTCTCAGGGATCGACATGTCGATCCCTGTCCCGATAAGCGCGACGAGCGCGGCCGAACCGAAGGTCCGGAGATAGTGGTTGTCGACTTTATCGCTGAAACCGCCATAGCCCTCCGAGTCGGTCCCGGCCATGCCGCCGATCTGCAGGGTCGAGCCATTCGGGAAGATGATATCGGTCCAGACGACGAGGACGCGGTTCTGGCCGAATGAGACCTTGCTGTCATAGCGACCAAGGAGCTTCGTCCCTTGCGGCACCAGCGTGAAGTGGCCGGTCGCGCTATCATAAACATTCTGGCTGATCTGGGCAGTGATGCGGCCCGGCAAGTCGGAATTGATGCCGGTGATCAGTGTCGCGGGGATCACCGATCCACGTTTGAGTTCGTAACGTGACTGCTGAGGCACGACCTGATTGGGCAAGTAGCCGAGATCCTTGATGTCCGCGTTGAAGAAATCTTCCTTGGAAGTTTGTCCGTTCTGATCGACCTGACCCGCAGCGCCCGCTCTCAACGCTGCGGTATAGAGATCCTGCGAGCCGTTCGTCGCGCTGTTCGATTGACGCGGTCCGGCAGAAACAGCGCCCGGCGCTTGCGCCGAGACATCGGTGATGTCGACTTTCAGCGGCGAGTCTAGGGCCGCCCCTTTTGCCTGTAGGCTTGCCATGCGCTGGCGCTGCTGTTCGCGAAAGATCTGTTCCCGCTGTTCGCGAAGCATCCGAGCATTCCACTCCTCGTCCGACTCCATGCGGGACCTGCGTGGCTCACGTGGTTCAACCTTCGGTTCTGCCTCCAGCGGGCGTGCAGCTTCCTGCTGCCGCGGGACCGGGGTGGGCTGAAATACCGGCTGCTGTGGTTCCTCCCGGTCGCCGATAATTCCATCTTTGACACCCCGCTTCAGCTGATCGGCGAAGGTCGAAGCCGGCGTGCCAGACCCGCTATCGTTCGGGTCGTGCTGCCCATGCCTCAGGCCGCGCGAGGAGAGGCCGTAGACCAGAACGGCGAGGAACAGAATCAGGATCCCGATGCCGAAGAACAGGGGCACGCGATTGAGGCGCTTCATCCCTTTCTCGTCAGCAGACTGATTTGACGTTCCCAGTTGCAGCGATTGGACCATGATCGTCTCCGCCTGTCAGTTTCGCTTCATAAGGGAAAGGGGGCTTGCCGGCGTCGCCACACCATTGCTGACCGAGTAAGCTCGGCCGAGCTCCACCGTGTCAGTCGAAAGGCGCGCCAGCACTTGTCCGTCTACGGCAGCGATCGAGTAGGCCAACTCGACCGGCTTGGGCGCATCCTTCACGCTTGCGCTCTTGTCATCGGTGACGATGGCAAAGCCCCATCCTTTCAAAGCAGCTTCGAGCGCGACGGAGAATTCGGAGGTGTCCTTGTGCAGTTTGATGGGAGTGGTCGTCGATCCGGCTTGCTCGGCGAACCGTCCTGCCATGTCGCCAGCGATGGCACCGGCGGCGGGCCCGGTGACCTCAGCGGGTGCTGCGCTGGTGGACAGTCCGTCGGTTGCGGTCTGGCATCCGGCGAGGCTGAGGGCAAGGACAATCGGAATGAGGCGATAAAGCTGCATGGATCACCCTCCCCGCCGGATCGTGATCTTCTGCTGCTTCCAGCCGATCCCGGAAATCAGGATCGCCTTGTCGATATTGTAGTCGACGATCATCATGTCGTTCTTCATCCGATAGTTGACGATGCGGTTCTGGCCGCCCGAGACGACGAAGAGGACCGGCGCATCCTGACCGGAGATCGCACGGGGAAACTGGATGTAGGTCTTCTGCCCATCGGAATAGACGCGCTTCGGCCGCCAAGGTGCGCTTCCGCTCAACGAATAGGAAAAGGCAAGCTGTTCCGGAGCGACACCGCCGCCCGGTCCGGTCATAGCCTGGATGCGGGCATTGATATCGGAGAGCTTCGTGGCGGCATCCTCGGGATACTCGAACCCAACGCGAGCCATGTATTGCGTTGGATGCGATTTCAGCTGGATATGGTAGGTGCGGCGTGAGGTCGTCACCACCATGGAAGTGACGAGCCCCGGCTCGGACGGCTTGACGATCAGGTGGATCGCCTGTCCACCGGCGGCGCCAGACGTTGCCGGCTCTACCTTCCAGCGTACCGTATCGCCGACGAGGACATCGCGGACAATTTCGCCACCCTGCAGCTCGATGTCGCACACCTGCAAGGGTGAGCAGACGACGGAGGGCTGCGTCTCACCAAAGAGGAAGATCACCTTGCCGTCCGGTCCGCGTGTGACCAGTCCGGCCTGCCCTCGCCATTTGCCGGAGAGGTTCGTCCCTTTGACCTCATTGCCCGTCAGGCTTTGCGCGATGGCCGTCGATGAAACCCCGGTCGATACGGCAAGCGCCAGCATGCAGCGAAGAGCGACGCGTTTGTGTTTGATCCTCATTGCAGATCCCTGCCCTTAAAGTTGCGCGGTCCAGTCGAAATCGGTCACATAGACACCGATCGGATTGAGCCGGATTGTTGCTTCGTCCTGTGGTGATGTGATCGACACGGTCGCGATGCCCCGGAAGCGTCGGGTCGCGACCTCCTTGCCTTTCCGATCGCGCTCGTACTCGGTCCAGTCGATCTGATAGGTCTGGTTCGAAAGCGCGACGATGTTGTTCACCTCGATCGCGACAGTCGCGTTGACCGCCTTTTCGAACGGCGAGTTGCCGCGGAACCATGCATTGACCTTTTGCGTCGAGGGATCGCTCGTCCGCAGGAGGGCATAGGTGCGGTCGATATATTGCTTCTGGACCACCGCATCTGGTGTGATCGAACGGAAGCTGGTCACGAAGTTCCCGAGCGTCGCGCGAACGACCCGCGTGTCCGCATACTCGATCTGCTGCGGGAAGCCGCCGGAAACCGTGTTCCCGAGCTTATCAACCTCGACGATATACGGGACGAGCTTGACCTGCGTGCTGAGGTGAAGCGCGTAACTGAAGCCGATCACGGCCATCCCGAGGCTTAAAATACCGACGGCCCGCCAGGCGGAAGCCGCCTTGACGTAGGAGCCGTAACGTTCTGACCATTCCTGCCGTGCGGCAAGGTACGGGTTCTCAGGTGCGGGGTGCCCTGCCATGTGTGTGATCCTGTCCGTGGATTATGGTTTGTCCGGTCTTTCCGGAGGGGGCGTTGGAGCCGACGGATTGCCCCTTGCCTGATCGAGCTTCGCGTTGGCCAGGCCGAGAAGGGAGCCGGCATAAGCGCCGGGCGAGCCGATCGCTTTTTCCTTGGCGGCGGATCCGGCAGCCACGGCACCGGAGCTGAAACTTGCGCCCATGCCCCGGAGTACCGAACCCGCGGCCGAGGATCCACCGGCCCGCGCTGCCTGCGCGGCGGCAAAACCGGCGCCGACGGCGCCAGCTCCGAGAAACGCGCCGCCCGCTGCGAACGAGGCCGCCTGTCCGCCGTGGCGGATTATCTCCATGCCGCCGGAGACGGAGGCTCCTTGCACGACGCCCTGGATGATGTTCGGAACGTACATCGCGATGATGAAGACGACCACGGAGATGCCAGCAATCGCGAGTGTGGTGATGAACTGGTCGCTTTCGGTTGTCGGAGCCTGCGCGAGCCCAAGCAGGACGTTAGAGCCGATCTTGGCGATCATGACCAAGGCCATCAGCTTCATCCCAACGCCGAAGGCATAAACGAGATAGCGGATCGCAAAGTCTTTGGTGAAGGATGAGCCGCCGAGCCCGAGCATGATCATGCCTGCTAGCAGGCCGACATACATCTCGACCATGACCGAGACGAAGATTGCCGCAACGAGTGAGAAGCAGATGACGACGATGCCCATAGCAAGCACTGCGGCGATCGCTAGGGCATTGTCCTCAAAGACGCCGAACTTCGCCTGTTCCGACATCTGGGACGCAACGCGAATGCCGGCGTCGAAGACTTCGGCCGGAGACGCAGAGCCGCCACCGGCCCCGATCTGGAAGAGGCTGTCGACGACAGCCTTGGCGAAGGACGGGCCCTGCGTCAAAGCGAATGCAAAAAAGCCGATGAACATGATGCGCCGGACGAGCTCGGCAAACCAGCTATCCAGCGATGCGGCCTGGATCGCGAGCCACACGGCGGCAATGCCGACCTCGATGCCTGCGAGGATCCAGAACAGCGATTTAGCCGCATCCATGACGGTGGTTTCCCACCCTTTGGCGGCCGACGAGACCTGGTTTTCCAACTCCGTCAGCACTTGGCCTTGTTGGGCGTAAGCAGGTGCTGCCAAAGCAAGGAAAGCGATACCCGCGACGAGGATGGTGCTTCTCCGATTGCGCTTTACCATCTCGGGCGCATCTCCTGGCCCTTTTCAATCGGCGGCAGCGCCTTGCCCGTGCCAAAGAACTTCTCGCGTGTTGCTCGTTGCTCTTCACTCATCTGCGGCGCGGCGGAGCTTTCTCCACGCACCAGAACGACTGTGGTGACCGCAGCAATCCCTGCGATCGCAATCCACACGACGGCGATCAGTACGGGGCGGGTCACCAGCGAGGCTCCATCTTCTGTCCGGAGGGAATGGATTGGACGTTCGCGTTGAAGAATTTCTCGCGACGAGCCTGCGCCAGATCCTTGTCCGTCTGCTCGCTCTGCAGCCAGGTCCCCATCATCGTCGTCTGCTGGGAGACAATACCGCGGAGCTTCTGCATCTGGGCGACCTGCTGGGCGGCGATCTGGTGGCCAACCTGAAGTGCTTTCATCTGGCCGTCCGCCGATTGCGACATCGATCGCAGTTGGCCCATCGTATCCTCTTCGCTATCGAATTGATCGGCGGTGAGGCTCGCTGCCTTGAGCGTGCTGGAAATCGTGTCGCGGTTCGTGTTCGACCACGTTTGATAGGTGGACGAGAAGCTCTCGGCCTTCGGCAGGCTGGTCTTCAGATCAGCGTAGCTTTTGAAGCGTTGTTTCAAAAGATCGTCGGCGTTACCCATGGAGAAGGCAATGCCCTGACCCTGATTGACGATATCGCGCAGCTGGTTCAGGTCTCCTTCGACCTGGCCCCAGATATGGTTCGGAAGCTGCGCCGTATTCTGCAGCATGTTCTGATAGATATTGAGCTGGTTTTGGATCTGCTCGGCAAGCTGGGTAATCTGGGTGATCTGGTTGGTGATCTGCTCGCTCGATTGCCCGACCAGAGATATCAGCTCGCCGTTGTTCAGGAGCTGCGTCATCTCGGTCGCGCCAGTTACTGCGCCTCCTGCATAGGAAACAGTGGGCGTAGTGGTAATTCCCGCGGCGACCAACATAGCCATCAACGATTTGCCGAGCTTCAAAAACTGGAATGCTTCACTCATAGCGGTTGATCCCCCTTTCGATGAGCCACTGACCCGGCCATTCGTGGCCGTGGGTCGATGAGAGCGCCCTGATGCGGGCGAGATCGGCTTTGCCAGAGGCGCCGACAAAGGAGAGCGTGACCGGACCGAGAGACATGTCGAAAAGCCTGCGGCCGTCAGGCGAGGTCACGTAATATTCTCGTTTCGGGATGGCGTTCGCAACAATCTCGATCTGCCGCTCGTTGAAGCCGATCCGCTCGTAGAATTCGCGGGTGCCGGATTCGCGGGCTGCGCCGTTCGGAAGGCAAATCTTGGTGGGGCAAGATTCCTTCAGGACGTCGATAATGCCCGAGCGCTCAGCGTCGGAGATCGACTGCGTCGCCAGTATGACGGCGCAGTTCGCCTTGCGCAGCACCTTCAGCCATTCCCTGATCTTGTCGCGGAACACAGGATGGCCGAGCATCAGCCATGCCTCGTCCAGAACGATGAGGCTTGGCGAGCCATCGAGCCGCTTCTCGATCCGTCGGAAGAGATAGGTCAGAACGGGGACGAGGTTACGCTCGCCCATATTCATCAGCTGCTCGATCTCGAAGCACTGGAAGCGCCCAAGCGTTAGGCCGTCCTCTTCCGCATCGAGGAGCTGACCCATCGGGCCGTCTACCGTGTAGTGGTGGAGCGCATCCTTGATCTCCCGCATCTGGACGCCGCTGACGAAATCCGACAGCGAGCGACCGGGCGCCGACGCCATCAACCCTATCTGCCTCGAAATCGCGTTTCGATGGTCCGGCGCAATCGTGACCCCTTGAAGCGAAACGAGGGTTTCAATCCACTCGGAGGCCCACGCCCGATCAGCGTCGGTCGAAAGCTCTGACAATGGGCAAAAGGCAAGACTGGCCCCCTCCCCGCTCTCGCCACCGATCTCGTAGTGATCACCGCCGACACCGAGCGTCAGCGGCAGCATCGAATTGCCTTTGTCGAAGGCGAAAACCTGCGCCTTCTCGTAGCGGCAGAATTGGGCAGCGATCAGAGCGAGGAGCGTGGATTTGCCGGAACCGGTCGGACCGAAAATCAGGGTATGGCCGACATCGTCGACATGCAAGTTCAGTCGGAAGGGAGTTGAGCCGGACGCCACTTGCATGAGTGGAGGCGCATCGGGGGGATAGAAAGGACATGGCGCGGATGGCTGACCCGACCAGACCGAGTTGAGCGGAACAAGGTCGGCAAGATTGCGCGTGTTGATCAACGGTTCGCGGATGTTGCAATACCAGTTGCCCGGTAGGCTGCCGAGAAAGGCATCGGTCGCGTTCAGCGTCTCAATGCGGGCTCCGAAGCCTTCCGCCTGGATGAGGCGACGGACCGCTTCCGCCTTTTCCTGCAGTGCAGATCGGTTTTCGTCGAAGAGAATGATGACCGGGGTATAATAGCCGTAGGCAACCAATTGAGATGAGGCTTCGGCGATCGCATCCTCAGTCTCGGCGACCATCGCCATCGCATCCTGATCGATCGAGCGGGATTGCGTCTGGAACAACTGATCGAAAAACGGCCGTACTTTCTGCTGCCACTTCTTGCGGGTCCGCTCGAGGCGCTGCTTGGCTTCCTCCGCATCCAGGAAGATGAAACGCGACGACCAACGGTATGTCAGTGGCATTAGGTTCAGGCTATTCAAGATCCCCGGCCAGCTCTCGGCCGGAAGCCCATCGATCGCGATTGCGCCGAGAAACCGGCTCTCGACCCGCGGCGTCAGTCCATGCTCCAGTTCGGCCGTCGCGAGCCAGTCCAAATACATGGGGATTTCTGGCAGGCGGACGGGGTGGTTCTCGCCGGTGATCGCAAACCGAATGAATTGGAAAAGCTCGTCGTAGCGCGCAACGCGACTACCTTCGCGCTCGGGAACCTCCCGGGTTTGCATTCGCTGCACGGAAAGGATGTTGCCGAGATACTGCTCAATCTCCCGGATCGAGCGGCGAAACGCATCAAGAGCGGTATCGGCATATTTCGCCGAGCGGCTTTCCGTGTCCGAGTAAATGTATCGGGTCAGTCCCGATCGGCGCCGCTCTGGCGGCCGATAGGTCAGAATGAGCGCATGACGGCTTTCGAAGTGCCCGCGCTCCTGTCCAAAATGCCTGCGGCGCTCGTCGTCGATAAGCAGCGTCACGGTGTCGGGAAAGTGGCTTCGTTCAGCAGACGGGTATTCCGTCGTCGGCACGCGCACGGCCTCGACCTGGATCATCCAGCCGGTACCAAGTCGCGAGAGGATGGAGTTGATCTGGCGGGAAAGCTCGTTGCGCTCGAAATCCGTAGCGCTTTCGGAATCAGGACCGGCAAAATACCAACCGGCCATCAGACTGCCGTCCTTCAGCAGAAGGATGCCGTTATCGACAAGGCCCGCATAAGGAACCAGGTCGGCGAATGATGGACCAGTCGATCGAAATGTTCGTAAAGCGACCATCGCGAGATCCTCAGTATCGGCGCCAGGGCGCGGAGGTCGGGAGGTAATGCGCCCGATACCGCATATGACGCGCATAGACTTTGCGCATCATGGGGTCCGATTTCGCCATCATGCGGAGCGCGCCGACGACCACGATCCAGATCGCGATGCCGAACAGGGCCGAATAGACGGTCAACACCACGAAGATGAGAATGATCGCCGCGAGCCCGGTCAGCAGCACGAGCTCTCGATCCGCTCCCATCAAGAGGTTCGGCCGCGACAAAGCGCGGTGAATGCGGTTGCGATGAAGCCCTGTGCCGGCGTCAGCCATGACGCCCCTCCCCTCTCCCGACCCGATTTGCATTCGGGACCGCGGTTTGGTCGGCGACAAACGAGCCACCGATCGAAGCGCCGGTCGAGCCGAAAAGGCCGACGATCGTTGTCGCGCCGAGCAGGATCCCTGCGACCAGCACCACATACATCAATCGCCGCGCGAAATCGTTGAGTTCTCCGCCGAAGATCAGCATGCCGCCGGCAATCGCAACGGCCGCCAATGCGATGTAGCCGGCGACCGGTCCGGTGATTGATTGTTGGATCTGCTCGAGTGGTCCTTCCCAAGGGAGGCTCCCGCCCGAACCGGCGACTGCAGGCCCTGCGAGCGAGACGCAAATCAATGCGCCGATAGTTCCCAAACGGAGAAAGCGATTATGCAGCATGACTGTCCTCATCGATCTGCGGATAGTGTTCTGTCTGGTAGCGCGAGCCGTTGAAGCCCTCGACATGGAGGACCTCCCTCACCCGGCGTCCCCGCCCCGCGCGTTCGATCGAGATTACGAGATCGACCGCTTCGCCAATGACGGCTTGCATTGGCTGTTGACTTGCTTCCGACGTCAGTTGCTCGAGGCGTCGAAGCGCCGACATCGCGGAATTGGAATGGATTGTCGTGACGCCGCCTGGGTGTCCTGTGTTCCAGGCTTTCAGAAGGGTCAGCGCCGCGCCGTCGCGAACCTCGCCAACGATGATGCGGTCGGGACGCAGGCGCATCGTGCTTTTGAGAAGCCTTGCCATGTCAACAGCGTCGCTCGTGTGTAGGCCGACGGCATTCTCCGCGGCGCATTGGATTTCGGACGTATCCTCGAGGATCACCATCCGGTCTTCCGGCGCCGTAAAAACGATTTCTGCGATGACCGCGTTTGCGAGCGTCGTCTTGCCTGAGCCCGTCCCGCCGGCGATGACGATGTTCAGCCGGTTGGTGATGGCGCTGCGGATGATCGAAGCCTGCGCTTCGGTCATGATCTCTGCGGTCACATAGTCGTCGAGCGGAATGAGGCGCGAAGCGCGCCGGCGGATCGTAAACGTTGGCGAGTTGACGACGGGAGGCAGGAGGCCTTCGAAGCGGTGGCCGCCAATCGGTAGCTCGCCGGAGATGATTGGTCGTTCTCCATCGGCTTCGGACTGCAGAGCGTGCGCTACCGATCCAATAACAGTCTCGGCTGCGGCCGCCTGCATTTCGCCAGCTGGCGCAACGCCGTGACCTAGACGCTCTATGAACAGCTTGCCATCTGGATTGAGCATGATCTCGACCACTGTCGGGTCTTCAAGGGCGACGCAAAGGCGCTCGCCGAGTGCGTCCTGGAGTTTGCGGACAAGCCGGGAGTGCGACTGAAGCATGGGAAGATCGTCTCCTCGATTGAGTGCGTGAAGAGACAGACCCCGGGGGCCGCGCGAAGTCTATGTGCAATTTTGCACCTCGCGAGTCGCGAGTGATTCCGTCAGGTTCGCCTGGATTCGCCCGCCGGAGAGCGATGCCGACTTCAATTTAGATCGATGAGTCACAGGAAAGATGAGACGCCGAGTACGACAAGATTTGTCCTAACATAAGGAAAACCCACGCGTATTTCGCGATCCGTAGGAAATGAACGGAATCGAATTAAGGCTTTGTTAACTTTAAATTCCTTGCCGCGCAGGCGGAATCGAATGATAGTTGCGCAAATGATGGCTCCATGGCCATTTTTTCGAAAATTTGACCGCCAAGGAAATAGTTCGCAAAATGAGCCAGCCGCTGTCCAACCGTTTTGATCTTGAGATCGCCGAGCAGGGATCAAAGATCTCTAGCGCGCTGCATATGCTGCGGAGCCAGCAGTATCCGCCCGATGCTCGAAAGGGTCTGCGAAAGTTCCAAATTGGTGAGGTCGCGGATTTCATGGGTGTCACGCAAAGTCATCTGCGACAGATCCATTCCGAAGGCAAAGGTCCGGAGATCGAATCGGTCGGTGGTCGCCGTTACTATACGGCCGATCAAATGCTCGAGCTCAGAGAATATCTCGAGACAAACAAGAAATCGGACAAGCGATTTTACCTTCCCAAACGCCGGCAGGGCGAACCTCTGCAGGTCGTGTCCGTCGTGAACTTCAAGGGTGGGAGCGGAAAGACAACGACGGCGGCCCACCTTGCCCAGTATCTCGCGCTAACCGGCCACCGAGTTCTTGCTGTCGACCTTGACCCGCAAGCATCGCTAACATCCTTGTTTGGTATCCAGCCTGAGCTTGACGAAACATCTTCGCTATACGAAGCGTTGCGCTTCGATGATGAGCGTAAGCCGATCGCTGATGTCATCCAATCGACCAACATCCCTGGCCTCGATGTCGTGCCGGCCAACCTGATTTTGCAGGAATACGAATACGACGTTCCACTCGCCATTTCTTCCAGGAAGGGCGATGAGGGGCGCCTTTTCCATATGCGGATCGTCAATGCGCTTAAGGAAGTCGATGACCGATATGATGTGGTGGTCATCGATTGCCCACCTCAGCTTGGGTATCTGACCATCACCGCATTGATGGCCTCAACCGGCATCCTGATCACCATCCATCCCCAGATGCTGGACGTCATGTCGATGAGCCAGTTCCTGATGATGCTTGGTGGTATAATGACGCCGGTTGCCGAAGCAGGTGCCGAGATCCGCGTGGAATGGTTTCGCTACTTGGTGACACGTTTCGAACCGACAGACATACCGCAGGCACAGATGGTCGGCTTCATGCAGTCGATGTTTGCCCAACACATGCTTCGAAATCATGTGTTGAAATCGACAGCAATCTCAGACGCCTCGATCAAGAAGCAGACCCTGTATGAGGTCGAGCGCGGCGATTTCGTCCGGTCAACATATGATCGCGCTATCGAAAGCCTAAATTCCGCAAACGGCGAGATCATGGAATTGATTCACAGTGCATGGGGGCGGAAATGACTACCTTGTCAGCCGTTTTTTCCCTCCGTTTTGTAAAGGGTAACAAGGTTTTATCGAGGTTGATGCCGGATTGGGAGGCGAGCAATGTCGCGTGAAAACCCCTTCGCAAAGTTGGACCTCTCATCTCTCGAATCGGGCAAGGCTCCTACAAAGCCAGGCTATGCCATGACCGGTGCTGCGAAGACGGTTGTCCGGTCCATCGAAAATCTGGCGGAGAACACCAAAAAGCTGATGGAAGGCGAAGTGATTGTGGAATTGGATCCACAGTCGCTCGACGCTTCCTCCATCTCTGATCGTCTCTCCGATGACGATGAGGAATATCAGGAGCTGAAGCAGGCCATTCAGGAATCGGGGCAGTCGACCCCGATCCTCGTGCGACCAAGCCCCGACGGGCAGCGCTACACAGTCGTTTTCGGCCACCGGCGCCTGAAAGTGGCCCGCGAGCTGGGACTTCCCGTCAAGGCGATCGTGAAAAAACTCGACGATATCGCCTCGGCCATTGCCCAGGGACAGGAGAACTCGGCTCGTTCCAATCTGTCGTTCATCGAGCGCGCCTACTTTGCTCGGAACCTGCTTGCCACGGGGATGACCAAGGACGTAGTTCGTGTTTCCCTCGCTATCGATGAAGCGATGCTGTCTAAGATGCTTGGCGTCGTTGAAGTCGTCCCTGCTCCAGTAATCAAGGCGGTTGGCGCCGCGAAGAAAATTGGGCGCGACAAGTGGTTGAGCGTCAGGCAGCTGATGCTTACCCCTGCGCTGCTCCGAGCTTCGACGGATCGCGTGGCTGACGCTGAGTTTCTCAAACTTTCCGAGGACAAGAGGTTTGACGACCTCCACGACTATCTCAAGCGGTACAAGACCAAGTCGGATGCAAAAAAGCCAAAGACGTCGGCATCTGGGAAAGAGTGGGTGTCGCGTGACAGCTCGTTGAACTTTTCGATGAATGCCAAGTCTAAGAAGGTGGCTATCGAGCTTTCGAATACGGAAGCCAAGCCATTTAGTGATTGGCTCTCGAGCCGCATGGACCAGCTGTATGACGAATACAGGCGGTCTAAACCTGACAACAACGGAGATTAAACCGCAAAAGAAAAAGGCCCCCAAACGGTACCCCGTGGAAGCCTCTCTCGTTATCCGTAGCAAGATCGAGAATCGCATTTCCCGGAATCACAGTCAAGAGTCTTTGGCACCGATTTGGTGAGCGGATTTCTTTTGCCCGACGAAAGGTGAAGGAAAGATGCAAACGGGACATGTGTCGACGCCCTTTGGGCGCCGATCGATGACGCTCGCCTTGGTGAAAGGCCAGCTTTCTATCGCAGAATCAAAAACAGATATTTGTGCCGATAAGTGGAAGGTCTTCCGCGACATCAGTGAGACGCGTGAACGGTTGGGACTCCAGGACAGGGCGCTCGCGGTGCTAGATGCATTGTTGACGTTCTATCCTGACAACGAACTTGATACACAGCGCGGCCTGGTCGTCTTCCCATCGAATGCGCAGTTGTCGCTCCGCGCACATGGCATGGCCGGAACGACGTTGCGTAGGCATTTAGCTGCGCTTGTCGAAGCGGGTCTTATCCATAGGCGCGACAGCCCAAACGGAAAGCGCTACGCTCATCGAGACCGCGATGGCGGGATAGAGCAGGCCTACGGTTTCGACCTTACGCCATTGGCCGTTCGCTCGGCGGAACTGGCTCAGCTTGCACAGGATGTGGTTGCCGAACGCATACGCTTTCGCAGAGCCAAGGAAGCTTTGACCATTTGCCGGAGGGATGTCCGCAAGCTCATTACTGCCGCTATGGAGGAAGGAGCCAGTGGAAACTGGGGCGCCGTTGAAAGCACATATGTTGGGATCTTGGACAGGCTTCCGCGTTATGCGACCCGCCAGCAATTGGAGTCTACCCTCGATGAGATGGAGCTTCTTCGCGATGAAGTACTCAACCAGCTGGAAATTCAGATAAAAGCTGAAAATACGGATGGCAATGCTATCCAAAATGGTCGCCACATACAGAATTCAAAACCCGAATCCATCTATGAACTTGAACCTAGCTCTGAAAAAGAGCAGGGCGAGAAGTTGGAGCCAGAACTCGAAACGATGGGCAGGGGTCGAGATAGCGGGCGGGATAGTATCGAGCCGATCAAGACGTTTCCGCTCGGGATGGTGCTTCGCGCTTGCCCGCAGATCAGCGATTATGGGCTTGGCGGCAAGATTGAACACTGGCGAGAGTTGATGGGCGCTGCAGTGGTTGTTCGATCGATGCTGGGGGTCAGCCCATCCGCGTACGAGGAAGCGTGTGGAGTGATGGGGCCAGAAAATGCCGCCGTCGCTATGGCCTGTATTCTGGAAAGATCGAACATGATCAATTCGGCGGGTGGATATTTGCGCGACCTCACGAAGCGTTCGGAGCGGGGTGAGTTTTCACTTGGCCCGATGCTGATGGCACTTCTCAAGACCAATGGGGCAGGGGGCAGGCTCGCAGGATAAGAAATCCACGCCCGACCTGAGATTGATCTCCGCTAGATCAGTTGTCAGCCGTTTTTTTTGCCCCTTTGCGTCGCTAAATCAATTGTTTATCTCAATTGAACCTCATGTTTTTGGGTCGGTGGGGAGGGACGGCGAAGCTGATATCATCCTTTCTTGCCACCCTTGGGAGGTGGCCCCGAAAACCGCGCTGCGTTGAGATCTATTCGCGCTACCAAGGTATTGGTATTAGCACCTGTGCGGCCGCTTAGACATTCACAGGCGACTGAAACCCCATCGGCCATTCGGAAATCGGAGCAACATCTATGACCGCCAACTCTCTCTCCCACGCGACCGCATTTCCGTACTTCTGCTGGAAGGCATCAGTCAGAGCGCCGTGGACTATTTTTTGTCATCCGGCTACACCAACCTCACTCATCTGCCGAAGGCGCTCGATGACAAGGAACTCAAGAGCCAAATCGCGGATGCCCATATCATCGGAATTCGTTCCCGCACGCAGCTGACGGAAGAGATTTTCGAATCCGCCAAGAAGCTGATTGCCGTCGGCTGTTTTTCTGTTGGTACGAACCAGGTCGATCTGGATGCGGCGCGACGGCGCGGGATTCCGGTGTTCAACGCGCCCTATTCGAACACGCGCTCGGTAGCGGAACTGGTGATCGGCGAAATCATCATGCTGACACGTCAGATCTTTCCCCGTTCGGCATCCGCCCATGCCGGCGGCTGGGAGAAGTCCGCGGTCGGTAGCCGCGAAGTCCGCGGGAAAACGCTGGGTATCGTCGGCTACGGCAATATCGGCTCGCAACTCAGCTCGCTTGCCGAAAGCATGGGGATGGTGGTGCGCTATTTCGATCTTTCCGATCGGCTGCGCCGGGGCAATTCGGAGTCGATGGCTTCGCTCGGCGACCTTCTTGAAATCTCTGACTATGTGACGATGCACGTTCCCGAAACGCCCTCAACGCATAACATGATCACGGAAACCGAACTGCGCCGCATGAAGAAAGGTGCCATTTTCGTCAACAATTCCCGCGGCACGGTGGTCGATCTCGATGCGCTCGCGAAAGTCCTGAAAGAAGGACATCTGGCGGGTGCCGCCGTGGACGTGTTCCCCAAGGAGCCGGCATCGAACAAGGAGCGTTTCGAAACGCCGTTGCAGGGCTTGAGTAATGTTATTCTGACGCCGCATATCGGAGGATCGACGGAAGAAGCGCAGGAGCGCATCGGCGGAGAGGTCTCCAGAAAGCTGGTCGAGTATTCCGACATCGGCTCAACGATCGGCGCGGTAAACTTTCCGCAAGTTCAGCTGCCTGAGCGCCCGAACGGAACGCGCTTCATCCATGTGCATGAAAACCGTCCGGGCATGCTCATTCAATTGAATGAGATCTTTTCATCGCGCGGATTGAACATCGTCGCTGAGTTTCTTCAGACCTATGGAGACACGGGCTACGTCGTCGTCGAGGCCGAAGGGATCTCGCAAGCAGCCGACGACATTCTTCAGGCATTGCGCCAGATTCCTGGAACGATACGCACGCGGCTGCTCTACTGACGCTTGAAGCGAGGTTTGGCAACAAGACGGGCGCTGTTCTCGTGGCTTCATTCCTGGTCCAAATTCGGCGTCGTGTGGGGAATTCGAAAGGGTTTCGGGGGCAGATGCCTCCTGCGGTCTGTTAAAGACGGCTGCCTCAAAGCATTCGCGCTGCGCGGCCACTTCTGCGCGTGGCATCATTGTAATAGCTCGACGCTTGTTGAACCGACCTATGGCGCGACTGGTCCATCGCCTCGGGCAGGGGAATGCCCCGGTTGGCAGCCTCGGTGAGATAGCCGGACCGCAATCCGTGTGCGGAAAACTCCCCAGGCTCCAGCCCGGCCATCGCCGCCCGCTGCTTGACCATCGCATTGACCGACTGCGGATCAATCGCCCGCCGCGAAACGTTGCCCCAACGCCCGATCGCCCGAAACACGCTCCCTTTGTCGATCTTCGCCGCCGTCATCCAGGCGTTGAGCGCCTCCACCGGCCGGCCGGTGAGATAGACGACGTCGTCCTGCTCACCAGTGCTCGTCTTGGTGCGGCCGAGATGGATGGCGAGAGAGGGGAGGGGGCTTCCGCCTTCGACCAGAATCGGCGGCTCGACGGTCAGTTGTTCGCGGCGCAGTCCGGCGATCTCGCTGCGCCGGCGGCCGCCGGACGCAAAGGCGACCATCAGGATCGCCCGGTCACGCAGGTCGCGCAGGCTGTCGGTCGCGCAAGTCGCCAGCAGTTTTGCCAGCACGTCACCGGTGACCGCCTTGGCGCTCTTGCGACTCCGCGTCCGGGGGACGGCGCGAACCGCAAGGCGGATGGCCGACTTGAGGGCTTGGGAGGCGAAGGCGCCATCGAGGCCCCGCCATTTGGTTAGCGTCGACCAGTTTGCCAGCCGCCGGCGCACCGTCGATGGCGCATGCGGACCGACGGATTTGAGAAAGCCCTGGAGCCGAAGATTCTCGTCGACGTCTACAGGCATGCCGTGGTCGGCATCGGTGTCGCGGCGCTGCGGGTCCCAGAGATGATGGGCGACGAATTTCAACAGCAGCGCTTCGGGCGCCGGCCAGGGCAGGGATTGTCCGGTGGCCGCCATCCCCCAAGCTTCGAGATAGGCAAGGTCCGAGGTCAGCGCCCGCAGCGTGTTGTCGCCCATGCCCTGGTTGACGAGATGCCGCAGCGTCTCGACGTCCTGGTCGGTGAGCAGCTCGGCGAGCTCGTCGCGGCGCTCGATCGGCAACACGGCGGCGATGGTATCGAGCTCTTCGGCGCGGCGCTCGACGGCAGTCAGGGATGTCTTGGATTTGGCCACGGGCGCTCCAAAAGGACGGTTCTGGCGGCCTAGAAGACCGTGATTTGTCCGATTCTTTCTGATTTGCGCCCTGAAATCAATCTACCATCGATAAGCGGTACTTATCGATGGTTAGAGCACTAACCCACAGAACCATGCTGTGACGGACGCAAACTATCCACTGGTGTCCGTTTAGAAAATCATTTACCATGATTTCAATGATTTACGATCTCGCGAAATTACCAATCCAGAGCCTGCTGCGACCGATTTCGGACGTGGGCTCCGCGTTGACCCGTCTGGACGAGCGCATCGCCCAGTCGACGGTCGGGCAGGGATGGATCGAACGATCACATTTTGCCGACGCCTGCGCCTCGCTGTGGATCGATGGCGAGCTCGTCCACCTCGAAGACCTCGTCCTTCATGACGCCACGAAGGATATTCGCACGCCGACCCACGAGCTGACAATCGCCCGCGATGTTTTGCGCACCCGCCGACGGATAGCAGCCCAGCAATCAGGCTGGGCATTGTCGGCAGACGGTGTTCGCAGCTTGCGCGGCCAGGCGGGGACGGTGGCGTCGGATGGCACCACCGCGAGCAGCAAGGATGAGCCAAGCGCCGACGATCCGCTCGGAGGAGAGCAGGCGGATGAGGTAGAAGATGGTGTAAGCCTGCCGGACGTTGACTATGCCGCTATCGACGCACTGCTTGCCCGTTCGGATGCCGCCATCGATAAGGCAATGAAGCCGGGCCGTGCCAGCGGCCGCGATAAGGATCCCCTGATATACGATCTTGACTGGGACGAGGACGAGCGGCTGGAGGAATGGCGAGGCGCGTTGCGCCAGACACAAGATCTACCGTCGGTGCTGCAGGCGATCGTCGCCCTCGATGTCTGGAACGAGATCACTGTGCTGCAGCACGCGCCTTGGCTTGGCCGGCTGTTTGCCGCATCCATCCTGCGCCAGGCCGGGATCACCACCGGGGCGCATCTGGCCGCCATCAATCTCGGCCTGAGAACCATTCCCGTCGATCGCCGTCGGCATCGCGATCGTGAAACCCGGCTGCTCGCCATCGCCGGCGGGCTGATTGCGGCCGCCGAGACCGGGCTGAAGGAGCATGACCGGCTGGCGCTGGCGCGCAAAATGATGGAACGGAAGCTGGAGGGGCGCCGTACCTCTTCGAAATTGCCGGATCTGGTAGAGCTGGTGATGGCGAGGCCATTGGTGTCGGCCAGCATGATTGCCAAGGAACTTGGCGTCACCCCGCGGGCGGCTCTGCGCATCGTGGAGGAGCTCGGCCTCAGAGAGATGACGGGGAGGGGGAGGTTTCGGGCATGGGGTACGATATAGATATAGGCGTTCGCGGCGGAGGATTTCAGGATGGGGCGTCAGATCCCGAACTCGGTGATTGGGGCAACGGCATCTGTCATCGGACAACATTATTACAGCCACAGCAAGCTCGACACGCTCTTTATGGAAAGCGGGGCGCCCGGTGAGCCACCAGCGGGAAATTGCGAATCGAAGTGTGCCTTGTGGCTTAGGAGGTGCAATGAAGATGAAAGCGTCGACGCCTTAGACGTCCTCGGCGAGGTGATCCAGGATTTCATGGAGCTCGAGCCGTACAATGGGAACGTCGAGAAGGGGCAGCAGCGAATTCGCGATGCTTTGGCGAAGAACAGCCTCTCATACCAGACGAATGGCCGCATTTCACTTGCGGGTAGTGCGCCAGTCGCGGTTGGATTGGGTGACCTGCTCAAGCGTGGTGATTTTGCATCTGTGGAACGCGAGTTTGAGCGCGCATATCAACAGCTGGTCGGCGATCCACATGCCGCCATTACCGCGGCGTGTGCGATCATTGAAGCTCTTTGCAAAACCTACATCGAGACGTTTGCCCTGGTGCTGCCCTCGAAAATGACAGTGGTGCCTTTGTGGCGCACGGTGCAAGGCCATCTTGGCTTAAACCCCGATGTGACGCTTGCTGAAGATCAGCGAAAGATGCTGCAGGGATTGGCATCGGTTGTCGACGGCGTTGGCGCCTACCGGACACATATCGGTTCAGCACATGGACGAGGAATTGCGCCGCCGAAGATTTCGGTCTCGGAAGCGCGTCTGGCGGTCAATGCGGCACATACCCTTGTGACCTTCATCATGGAGATCTGGCACGACCCAGACCGGTAACTGAGCCAGTAAGATCCCGCGCCGTCAGCATCTATCATGCCTGCGCGAGCTCTGAGATAGATAGATCGCGGAGGCCGCAAAGTCCGTCATTGACAGCCCCTCGGCTTGTCTGCTTGGTGATTTCTCAATCAAAGGGGGATCGATGTCGACGATTACGCTCAAGGCGAAGCATGACCATCTTGAGAAGGTCGCCAGCACACGCGACCCGGTTAAGGCCATTGCCGAGTTCGTTTGGAATGCCTTGGACGCGGACGCGACGAGGGTTTGGGTCGATTTCCCGCGAAATCCGCTCGGCGGAGTTCAGTCCATTGTCATTTCCGACAACGGGCTCGGGATCTCCAGAGATCGTGCCGAGCATGATTTCGAGAGCCTCGGGGAATCCTGGAAACGCCAGGCCCGGCAAACGAAGGTCCATGCGCGGGCCATCCATGGGAAGGAGGGGCAAGGTCGCCTCAAGTTCTTTTCGCTGGCGCAAAAGGCGAATTGGAACACGGTGTATGAGACAGATGGCAAACGCTTTTCACTGTCGATCTCTGTCGACTCGAACAGGCTGCACACCGGGACAGTTTCGGAGCCCGTCGAGGTGCAGGCTGAAGAAACTGGCACCGTGGTCGAACTTGCCAATCTCAAGGAAAGCTTTGAATGGCTGACCGGCGAACAAGCCAGCGCCGATTTCAATGCGACCTTTGCACCTTACGTGCTTCAGTATCCGGGCCTTGAAATCCGGTATGATGGCGTGCCGGTCGACCCCAAGACATCAATCGAGCGATCGCATGACTTCAAGACCAAGTCGGTTGTCGGCGCGACGCGCGTTATTAGCGACCTCTCCCTGAAGGTCATTGAATGGAAGTCAAAAGTATCCGCCCGGCGCATTCATTTCGGCGGGGAAACCGGAGTGGTCCTGGGAACACTTCCTGCAAATGTTACAGCGCCGGACTACTCGTTCTCCGTCTACGCCTATTCGCCCTTCTTCCAGGAGATTGCCAATGCCAACCTGCTGGAGCTCGACGGTCTTGGCGATCCTGATTTCACCCGTGTGGTCGACTACATCCGCGACGAAGTCGGTGACTACTTCCGAGACCGTGAGGCCGAGAAATCGAGCGAACTGATCCAGTCGTTGAAGGAAGCCGGCGTTTATCCCTATGAGGGTGATCCGAAAGATGAGATCGAGCGCCGGGAACGACAGGTCTTCGATATCGCCACCCACGCCGTTCAGTCCTATTCCCGCGATTTCAAGAAGGCCGAAAATGCGCTGAAGAAGATAACCTTGGGGCTGCTGAAGGAAGCCTTGGCGCACAATCCGGAATCGGTGACGCGCATCCTCAGGGCAGTGTTCAATCTTCCCAAGAACAAACAGGACGATTTTTCGGATCTTCTGGAAAGGACACAGCTCTCTCATATCATTTCGGCGTCGAGCCTGATCGCCGAACGTGTCGTCACGCTGCAGGTGCTGCGCGAGATCGTCTTCGACCCGAAGCACCGATCGACCATCAAGGAGCGCGGCGAACTCGATGTCCTTGTTGGTGAGAACACCTGGCTCTTTGGCGAAAACTTCCATTTCACGATGCAGGAATCGGGACTGACGAAAATCATGGCCCGCGTTTCGGAGGAACTTGGCAAGACCCGGTCTCGCCATAGCAAGGGCCGCAAGCCCGACGGAAAGATTGGCCGCATAGATTCCTTCATGGGCCGGATGGTGCCGCATGCCGATCCCGGCCACCGCGAGTTTCTCCTCATCGAGTTGAAGCGGCCGTCATTGACGGTTACCCGGAAGGAACTGGATCAGCTCGAGGACTACGTTCGAGCCTTGATCCAACAGCCTGACTTCTCGACGACGTCCACCGTCTGGAATTTCTACCTGGTTACGACGGAATATGACGATTACGTCAAGGACCGGGTCACCCAAACAGGCAGGCCGATCGGCCTCTTTCTTGACAAGGAGAACCACAAGGTCTGGGTAAAAACCTGGGCTGAAATCATCCGAGATTGTGACGGTCGGCTCAACTTTATCCAGGAGCGCCTGCGGGTCGAGGTTTCTGCCGAGGAAATCGAGCAGAAGATCGCGCTCCTGAAGACGTCGATCGTCAAGACCGGCAAGGAAAAGGCCGACGCACAAGGCGACCCCAGCGAGTGAGCCTAGGGCTCATTTGCTTGGCCATGATTTTAGATGGGAATGCTGGGACGCTTGGGGTGGGGTGGACGGTGGAGGTAGCGACGTGAAGCGGATCAAAATCGAGAGTCTCCAGCCCGGCGACATCATCCTGACCGCGCGACCGGGAAAAGGGAGCAAGTTCATCCGCGGAGCGACTGGAGGTATGGTTTCTCACGCGATGATCTGCGTTCAGCAGGGATCCTTCATCGACTCCACGATGGATGGTGTTCAGGCCCGGAACATACAGCGAGAGTTTTTTGAAGACGACGAGAACGTCTTTGCTTTTCGGTCGAAGACCCCTTTGCCGACCCACGTCGTCACGCAAGTCGTCGATTACGCAAGATCGCAGATAGGAACCCGTTATTCATTGCCAGAAGCCGCACGCTCGGTTGTTGCGGTCACCAAGCCCCGCACCAACCGCCTGTTCTGCTCGAGATTGGTCGCCCGTGCATATCAAAGCGTCGGTATTCAACTGGTGGGGGACCAGGACTACTGCTCGCCGGAAGACTTGCGCGTGAGCCCGCTACTGGTCGAGCTCCCTTTGGAGACTGAGGTTGTGTCGCAAGACGAGGTTGAGGCGATGGCCAGTCGTCCCAATCCGATCGCAATGACACATAAGGCCCAGAACGAAGTGCTTGATGCAGCCCGCTCGCTCGATCCAACCGTCGAGAACTTTCAGGATCTAGACCGCTTGATCAACGATCACCCGGAATGGGACAATCGCATTGCGGATGTTCTGCAAAGCACCGGATATCTGGATCTTTGGCGGTACGAGGTCGAAACGCATCCATGGCGATATGACCATGCCGTCATGGCGACAATGACCACTCCAAGTATCCAGCAGGACCTTCGCGCCTATTGCATCGGAACTGTGCAGGAAGCCTATAGCGGCGGCGTTCGTTTTGCTGTGAACCTTGAACACTATCGGCGAAGGCACCAGGTCTCGCCACGTCGATCGTGGCAGTTATTGATCGAGCTTTACGAGACGTTGGTCAGCATTGATCATTGCCGTCGGGAGGTCGCTCGGACGTGGTTAGAGACGGCATATCCTGCTGATCTTGAACAGCATATGGAGAAAATCGAACCACATTCCGAGATGTGGTTCTCGATCGTGGACCGCGTCGAACCCCGCCTGGGCGCTCTTGCCCGTGTCGCGATCCAGAGCGAAAAGAGCGCGATGGTCTGTTCTTCATGCGGTGACGGACCGATCACGGATTATCGGATCGCCAATGCAGCAGAAGCGATGCCAGGCGTTCCATCGCTCAGGCTTTGCGATGACTGCGTGAGCATTCGCCGAGGATTTGGCGAACGGCTGGAGCCTCTGGGCTGAGCTTGGGCGAAATAGAGAATTGCGGCAGGTGATCGCGGGCAGCGCGATTGTATGTGGGCTGGTGGCGAAGTCACAAATTCATGTATAGACCCACTTTGCAACCTCCATCAGAAGGCGTGAGAAGACTTTTTCAACTATTTGAGTTACGATTCGCGTTGACGCGAGTTTAAGTTAAGAGCCCTCAGAAACGCGACAGATATGGCCAGAAGCGACCTTCTCATTTCCCTTGTACGCGCCGGCGCGTCCGGCGATCGGGCGATGCTGAAATCCGCAACGGAAGCACTGGTCGCCGAAGAGCGTGCACAGAACCACCACATCGTCGCCGATCGACTCGAGCGCGCTCTATCAACGGTCGCCGTCACTCCGCCCGCGCTGACGGCGGCCTCCAGTCCTGCCGGTTCCGGAAAGGACACGATACTCGAACTCGAGCCGCGACTTCAGCTCAATCAGCTGATGCTTCCGCTTCCGGTGGAGCAGGGCGGCCGTCAACTCATCGAAGAGCATACTCGCGCCGATGTCTTGCGCGCTCATGGCTATGAGCCGCGCCATCGGGTTCTGCTCTCCGGTCCACCCGGTAACGGCAAGACCTCCTTTGCTGAGGCTGTGGCGGAAGCACTCGGGCTACCGTTTTTTGTTGTCCGATACGATGCGCTGATCGGAAGCTACCTCGGCGAGACGAATGCTCGTTTGCGCAAGCTATTCGACTATGTCCGTACACGGCCGAGCGTTCTGTTCTTCGACGAGTTCGACTCGATCGGCAAGGAACGTGGCGATACCCACGAGACCGGCGAAATCAAGCGGGTCGTCTCGTTCCTCCTGATGCAGCTCGACCAGCTGCCCAGCTACGTCGTCGTGATCGCCGCAACCAACCACGCCGAGCTGCTGGACCGGGCAGTTTGGCGACGCTTCCAGATGCGGTTGGCTTTCCCGGCCCCGGACCGGCAGAGGATCGGAGTTTTCCTCGACCGCATTATCTCGCAATGGCCCGATGCGCCTAAGGCTGCGGCGAAATCGATCGCCGCGAAATTGGGTACCGTAAGTTTTGCAGAGGCTTTGGATTTCTGCCAAAACGTGCGAAGACGACAGATATTGGGCTTGGGGGAGCTTTCCATCGACGATGCACTTCGTTCAGAACTGGACCTCTGGGCAACAAGAGTTAGCCCCGAGGTTTTGAATGGCGAGCGATCCGACCAAACCGATACTGAGACTGCATCCGAGCGCTCCGCAGCCAAGAGCACCCGGCCGTCAAGCGGTCGTACGCGGCCCTCAACCAAACTCAACCGCTGACCAGAACCAGCGATTTGGCGCGAAATTTCAGCGCCTGACAGACGTGCTGCAGCGCGACCCGGCGGGGCTCGCGCTTCGCGCGGATCCAGCCGCGCTTGCGCCTGAGCGACTTCTCGTATTCGAAGTGAAGGGGAGCATTGCCGCCTTTGCACGGGCAATCAACAACGTGCCGGGCCTCGAACTTATTGACGAGGAAGAGCTGCCGGGCGATGAGGACAAGGCGCCAGTTGCTTACTTGCTTGTACCTGATCTGCGGGCACTGCAGCAGATAGAGTCGCTATGGCGAACATGGGTGGCGGGCCGGGTGTTACCACAGGGCTTTACACCCTGGCGCGACGTCTTTGCCTGTCTTCGCGACCTTCGTGTTTGGGGTACTGCCGATCGCGTCCAGCGATTGGACGCGGATGTCCTGGCTGAAGAGATCGAAGGTCGGGCCGACGACGAGCTTGTTCCTCTTGAAATCGAACTAGTTTTCCGCGGGTCTCCCGACGCAGGTGCGATCAGTGAAGCGACGGTCGTGGAGGCGATCAGGCAGAGTGGCGGTCGACTTCTCAGTCGAGCCAGACTGGATGACATTGCCTACCATGCCATCCTTGCCGAATTGCCAGTGGCAGCAATTCGGATGGTCGTGGAACGGGCTCCTATGGGCCTGGCCGGCGTCGAGCCGATCATGCACATTCGCCCGCAGAGTGTCGTTACGGAAATTGACGCAAATGATCTTCTGCCGGCTGCGCCTGCGCCGGTGATGGGACCTGTCACCGCCGACCCGATTCTTGCGCTTCTCGATGGTGTCCCAGTGGCGGGTCACCCGCTGCTGCAACCCTATTTGAGTATTGAGGATCATTTCGGGCTTGAGCCCGGGGCTCTCGTGGCGCAGCGCTATCACGGCTCGGCCATGGCCTCCCTTATTGTTCACGGCGATCGCAATAAGCCGGAGCCACCACTGCCTCGTCAGGTGCACTGCATTCCGGTTCTCGGCGACAACGATCGCTTTCCGCCGGACAGGCTGATCATCGATTTGATCTATCAGGCTGTCATCCGGATGCGCGCGAGCAATCAACCCTCGGCTCCACATGTGATCATCATCAATATTTCGCTTGGAAATGTCCGCCGCCCATTCTACGGCCAGCTTTCGCCTTGGGCGAGACTTCTCGACAGGCTGGCATACCGTTTCGGTATCCTTTTCCTCGTCAGCGCGGGCAATATAACGACACAATTCCCCGTCGCGGCCTTTGCAAACAGGGTCGCGTTCGAGGATGCCAACGCCGATCAGCGCGCGCGCGGCGTGATCAATGCAGTTGCGGCAGTTGTCGCCGACCGCCGTTTGCTCTCGCCATCCGAAACGATCAACGGCTTGACCATCGGCGCTCGAAACCTGGATTGGGTGCCGACCGCTGAGCGGGCCTTAGCACGCGTTAACGTGAACCCCTATTCCGAACTCAACATTGCGAACCCGTCCAGCGCGTTAGGGCCTGGATTCGCCGGCTCCGTTAAGCCAGACATTCTTATGCCAGGCGCACGAGAGCACCTCCGCGTCGTCGCCAGCGCGGAGACCATCACGGTCGCACCGGCTGGCGCAAGTCGAGGAGCGGGCCTCAAAGTTGCCGCACCGCCACGCCCTGGCCTTGAGAATGCCGAAGGGTTCACAAATGGAACGAGCGCAGCAACGGCACTTGCTTCCCGAACGGCACACCGCATCCACGACGCTTTGGAGGCGGCCTATGGTCAGGAATTCCTGCAGCTGACGAATACCCAACGAGCTGTACTCATCAAGGCTCTGCTTGTGCACCCAGCACGCTGGCCGAGTGCAGCGGCTAGCTTGGTCAAAGGGCTACTCGGGCCGTTCGGCCAGGGCCAGGCTCCACGTCAAAAGGACAACATTCGCCGTTTCCTCGGATATGGCCTCTTCGACAGCGACGATGCCGTCGCCTGTGCCGCCGACCGCGCTACCTTCTGGTGTGTTGGTTCACTCGGGAGGGAGCGCAGCGTCGATGTGCTGGTCCCGATACCGGCAGCGATCGGCGGACAGGCACGCGCTCACTCAGTGTCCGCTACATTGGCTTGGTTCACACCGGTCGTGCCCGGTCGGAAATCCTATCGCGCTGTGAGGATGAAGATCCTCGATCCGGCCGAAATCGCGGGTCTTGGTGTTTCCGCTGACGCATGGCAACCGGATGGAAACCAGACCAATCGCGGAACCGTCTTTACGCGGGTTTGGAGCGGCGCTCAGGCCGCGGTCGTCGCCGACGGTATGAGCTTGCGATTGAAAATTCAAAGAGAACCCGATCCCGCCGGCGCCGTTGACGAATTGGTTCCGTTCGGTCTTGCGGTTACCCTCCAAATGCCTGGCGAGCTCAGGATTTACGATCAGGTGAGAAACCGCGTTCAACCGCGTCCGGCGCAACGAGCCGCTCCATAATTAAGGAAAATAGACATCGTGGTCGAAATACCGTCAAACTTCATTGGCGACTTCAAGGTTGGGGACAACCTTGTTTACAACGCCGGCGTTCTGCGCTCGCTCTGTGACCATAATGGCGACGGTGGTTTGAATAAGCTCGTGGTGGTGCAGGTCGGGGCCATTCTCGAGGCCGCGCTGGGCCAAATCATCTACCGTGCGCAGAATTTCAATCGCGAAGGCGTCCCTAACATCGATGAAGTCGACCGGCAGGAAATCGAAGGCAAAAAGATCGACAAGCTCAACAACATCATCGATGTGATGCGCAAGTATGGGCTGCTCGACGAGCTCGGCGGAGGCATCTATGAAGAGCTCCACACCCTGCGCAAATTTCGCAATAAGGTCCATATTCAGGATGACAACCAGGATGTTCCGCGCGATGAGGCGGTAGCCTTTACGTCCGCACGGTGCGCTTGGTCGCTGGGACTTTGCGCGACCGTCCTTGGCTTTCTAAGTCAGAAGTTTCCTCGCCCAGCTGATTTCGCTAAATATGTTGAACCACTTCGTATTCCAGATCCGTGAAAATAACAGCATTAAGTGTGATCGCTGAACCTGCACCCCCGGCGTCGGCGAAAGCAACGATAGTGCGCGCAGCAGGATACAACGATGAGCGACAGCTCGGATGTCAGAAAAATAGGCGACTCCGACTGGGTTGAATGGCTTGTTGCTTTCAACGATCTGTCGCGCGGGTTCATAGAGGACGCCGCGATTGATCCTCCGTATGGCGACGATCCACGAAGGCAATCCGCCATGTTGGCAATCGCGGCTCGGGCTTTCACGCTATTTCGTTCGGCACTCACGCTCCTTCAGCAAGGCGAGCAACTCGGATTTCGAATACTTGTCCGCGGGATTGTCGAGTGTGCGCTGCATATGGAAGCCGCCTGCTACAGGCCGGAGTACCTCCAAATCTTGCTGGACGATGACAAGGCGAGCCGCATTTCAAGAGGAAAGGCTTTTCAGAAGATCGCCATCAATTTGACCGAGGAGGCGAACCGACGTCTTCAGCAATTCGTCATGGGTGACGGGACAAAACTTCAGAGTCTAAATTTGGGGGATTTTTCAAAGGGCAGTGACTTCCCCAGATACCATCATATCTACCGCGAGATTTCGGCTGATGCCGAGCATGTCACGTGGACGTCTCTTTGTCGCCATCCGCAGGAACTTGCCGACCGAGTACATCTGGAGATCGATCCGCAACTGACGGACTTCGAGATGTTCGACACCGTAAGCATCATGGCTCTCGCCGGAATGACGTGTGTGAAGCATCTGCGTGAGTCGCTTAGTATCACCCAGAATGAAGCCGAGTTTTCAGCTCTCGGGCACCGCTACATTGAATTATATCGCTCTGGGATCGATGAATTGCGCAGGGCCGACCAGGAAAGTTGAACGGCGCCGCCTATCGATCAGCCGACTTGCGCAAGCGTTCCCGCTGGAAGAGATCTTATCAAGGAGCAGATCGGGAGGGTGAGCGGCCATTCCACGCATTGCTTAGTTTCGTTAATCGTTAATCAGACGGAGGCTCGCCGACGGTCTCCCGCTACTCAAGATAGCAAGCCAGTCGGCCCTTCGACGTGTTTCGCAACCCTATTGGCGCTTCGTTTTTGCCTCGCGATCAAACCGTTTCACCGCCTTGTGGCGCGTGTCCGCAAGGCTAACTTTTTTGGACTTCGCTTCCTTCCTCTCCCGCGAAGCATCTCGAGAAAGGCCCAGCTCTTCGTATGTCAGGGCATCGGTCGCGCAAGCACGGTAGTTGGCGTCGAGCGTCGGACCCATCACAAGGATCGCAGCAATACGGCGGACCATCTGCGAAACATATAGCGCCTCGTCCAGCTTCAAGGGCCGGCCGAGCACACTTCTCTCGCGATAGCTCAGCCATTTCTTGATGACCTGATAACCGCCAAGCGCATAATCCCACACCTTTTCGGGCACGTTCGACCAGAACGTCTCGGCATTGAGGTGCACGTCAAGTGTGCGGGTCCCCACGAGTGCTAAAAGAGCATCAAGTGTCATTCCTTGGGCCTGGGCCTCAGCGTCCAGTGCCGTGCGCTCAGCTGGCGTGTAGTCGCGGGCGATAGTTAGCCCGCGACCAGGCATGACGATTGCGCCGCCACCGGCATTTTGAGTGGAGCCCCATCCCGCAGTCATGGCAAGATCGGCGGCATCGAGCGCCGCGCCGCCGCGCTTGGCAGGCAGGCCCATGACGCGAAGCCCGGGCCGCAACGTGCCGGTGGAGACGCCGGGTGCCGGCGTCTCCGGATTAAGAAGGAGGCCGACGTCGTGACCGAGTGCCGACGAGGTTCGCAACTGGTCCACCTCTTTTGGAATCGGGATTCTGGGCCAATCCATTCGCAGAGCTTCGGAATTATCAGCCCTATATGCAGGTGCGTTCAGCAACGCTGCTATATGGCGAAATAGCTCGATTGGCCCCAAACCACCAGTTAAGAGCGGCTCCAACCGCGCAGAAATATTGGGCTTCAGTTCAACCTCATTGGCAGCCTGACCTGAAGTGTTCAGGTAGGCCGGAAAAAACAATGAAGCTCTTTCGATCAGATGGTAGGAACCTATTGCAGTGAGAACGGCGTATTGCGGCTCATTGGCGCCTTTTCTAAGTGCCTGGGCGGCCGTGATCCACTCGTTTCCGGGAACCACATGCGGCCAATAATCCGCGCGCTTTTCATCAAGCAGTTTGGTTTCAGGCTCCCAATAAAGCCAGCGCACATCGAATGGCCTGTAGGCGTAGCGAACAATGTTTTCGGGCTTCCCGCCACGCTTCAGCAACGCCGCGCGCGTTTCGATTGGATCGAACCGATCGGAGGTTGCCATAACCTGCGGGAAGCGCGCCCTTATTTCGTCATTAGAGACCATCGGATTGAAATAATCCGCAACGCGCGCGGCCAGTGCGTCGCGATCAATATCGACTAGGAACTCATCGCGGGCAGTCTTGACGCCTGAAAAAGAAGTCGGAATCAGGTCGGGCAGTTTTGGCCACTCAAAGTATCTCGCTTCAAAACCCGCCTTCACAAACGGTAGCCCAAGTTCCAGCTGCGGCGTTACCGGCTGATAAAGCGTCGCAGGATCGGCTTCAGCCGTATCCAGAAGCTCCTGCCGTTTACCCGTGCCCCAGAGGTGGCGGAACCCAATTGTTCCGGACGGCGCGTGATCCTGCTTGCGGACCATCGTGGCGATGGCGGTACCGACCTGAATACCCTCACGGTTATGTTCGGTCGAAAAAATTGATGGATCGGGTGCGCCGTCGGGGGTCGTCTTGCCGGTTTTGTATTTGTCGCCGTTCAGACAATCGATGCGGATCGCGTCATAGGCCTGCAGATAACGCTCGCGCATCGCGGTGAAGGATAGGCCGTCGAGCCAGGAATAGTTCGAGATAAAGCAGACGATACCTTCACCGCCGTCTGCCCATGTGGCGGTCGGTTCATCCAGCAGGTTCTCCCTTTCAACCGTCATCGTCTGGACAATGCGGCGCTCGGCCATGCGGAAGAAGCGGACATAGAGATCATTCAACCCTTGTCCCTCCGGCCTGCGCACCTTTTGCGGACGCTTATAGGCGTCCGTCAGGGCGCGCTCTTCCTTGCCCTCATTCACACCGGCGAAGCCATTGTAAGGCGGGTTGCCGATGACCACGAGGATCGGCGCACCTTGCTTCACCCCGTCGGCGCGCGAGCGCTCTTCCTCCAGCTCGGGAAAGGGCAGCGGCTTGGTAATATGCGGTTCCCAGCCGGTTAGTGCGTTGGTGAGGAAGATGCCCGCGCGCTCGTCTGTGGCACCGTCGAACGTCGCGCCCATGCCCTGCAAAGTGAGGCCAACCTGAAGATGCGCCACCACGAAGGGCGCGGGCATGATCTCGAAGCCGAAGACACGCGTTAGCGCTGCCTGCTTCACCATCTGGCCTTTGAGCCCGCCAAAACCCTTTGCCTCAAGGCTCGCTTCGATGCGCTTCAGCACCGCGCCAAGAAAGGCGCCCGTGCCGCAACATGGATCGAGGACATAGACCCGCTCGGAGGCAAGGCCATCCTCGATACCGAGATCGTCGCGCAGTGCCTTGTCGACACGGGCAACCATGTAGGTCACGACCTCGTTCGGCGTGTACCAAACGCCCAGTTCCTTGCGCAATTCGGGATCGAAGGCTTCTAGGAACGGTTCGTAAAAGAACTGCACGGCATCAGTGTCGTTGAAGCGCGTGAAGAACTCAGTGGTATCGACCCGGTTCAATGTGGCGGCGGCCCAGTCCAGCACCTCGACAAGGTGCAGAGGCTGCAAGTGCGCAGGGCTCGCGATTTGTTGGAATAGAGTCCGGATGAACGGCACTTTGAGGTGCCATGTCGCCAGCTTCCAATCGAACCTCGGTGACGTGCGCGGCAGTTCCCGTGCCCAAAGGACCCAGGCGGAAAAGACACCGTAGAACAACGTTTGAACCAGCGTCGAGCGGAAGAAATGATCCCCCTTCTCTGCCTCGAATGTCACGCCCAGCGCCTGTTCAAGCGAGGCACGGACATTCGCGAGCGCAGGAAGGTTTCCCGCCTCATCAACGCGCTGCAAGGCATCACGCGCATAGGAGGCGAGGAACCACGCAACGTCCTTCGGCTCGCGCAGCGCAACAGACAGCGTGAGCGCTCGCATCAAATATTCGCCGAATGCCCGGCCTATGAGCTCAGCCGATTTGCGCGGGGTCGCCACCATCTCCCAGAACGCCTTGGCGTTGGGCGCGAGGCGGAAGCCTTCCAATCTGGTAGCCTCGCCGTTGGGGCCTTCCCCGATTATGAGGAAATCCCGCAGGTTCGAAACGATGACAAGTCGATATGCCCCGAAATACTTGCTCACCTGCTTGGTGTCGGCTGTAAGCCAGGTTTCGTCCGCGACCCCTTTCATTTCAATGACGCCTCGTTCCGGCATCTGCCCTCTGCGAGGCTCACCTTTTTGCACCTGATTGGCAGCATAAAGCCCGAAGTCCGGGTGCCCCGCCCCGGTATTGCCAAGGTCAGACAGGCAGAGAACCCTTGGCCTCAAATCTTGCCCGATAGCACTTAAAAGCTCTGTGAGTGCCGGGTAGTAGGAACGCTCCTTGGTGCCGGAACCCAAGTGATGGATATCGCGCACTGCGCTGAAGAAGTTTTCAACGATAGATATCAGCTTGTCAGTCAACCCTCACTCCGACTCACTCAATCAACTCGCAATTGCACGTTTAAGGGTGCCGCGCTCGGAGTCTAGCAATTCTTCTTAAACGCAACGTAGATTATCGGTATGACAGGTTTTATCTGCATTGGCCGGTTGAAACTGCATCGCGCCTCAACCGACTGAAATCTCAGAACCTCTTATTCAAATGGCTGCTTGGTCTGACTTCCTCGGGCTGAACCGAGTGACCGGAATAACCTCGCACCCTGTGCGGGCCGTCTAGAATGAACTCCGGCGCAGTCGCGCCGCAATTCATGTCGATTTTGCACCCGCTGGTCATGCATCGGCTACCACCGCAGCAATCGCCGCTTGACGATGACGATTGTCTTGGGCGTCGATCACGGGTGCAAAACAACCGTGTCCAACCACCTCGATAACCAGCATACGTTTGATGGCTAGCTTTAGACGTAGACTAGCTTGCGCTATCTGGTGAGGAATCGTACTTTGCGTACGCGTCCAGCATCATTTGCGTATATTCACTCGTGCTTGACGTTAACTCACCTAGTCCCGGCCAGTGGAAAGGTACAGTAGACCACATCGTTTCGAGTTCGACCTCTATTCCCAGCTTAGTCGCTACAATCAAAGCCTGAACGGGCTCTTTGTCGTGCGGCCACAAATCCTCTTCAAGCGAGATCCAGACGTCGTTGTCGTCATCGACAGTGATTTCGGCATGAAGCGCGCCCAGTCTCTCGCTAACGTTCGTCGCATCATCAAGCAAGGCGCTTCGAATGAGCAGAGTGATCTTCTCTGCGTTTAGATCAAGCTTGGGCCCGTCATCGACAACACGGAAATCAGGCTTGCCATTGCCTTTGGCGCCGTCGGTTTTCACTGGCGAGAGAGACTTCCCTTCATCTTCGCACCAGAACGCCGTATTGAAGATGTCGAGTGGGGATCCACCGCAACCAGGGCAATGCCAGAGGTTCTGAGCGATTTGAGCACCGGTGATTTTTCCATCGCAATGTAGGCAGAACCAAACTGCAGACTCATCGCCCCAGAGCGGGTGACGAACTATCCCTTCATAGTCTGGTTTTGTGGAGCGCCGGGGCCAATCCGTGGAGATTTCGCCACGAACCCGATCAGCCCGATCTCTCGCAAGGCTAAGTGCTTTCTCTAGGAATTCCGGATGAAACACTGGGCAAATTCCATCATTTGCGGTAGCCGTCTTGACGATCGGCCGTGCGCCTGGGTTCTCGGGCACTGTAATGCTCCACCCATCCCCCACCATGATGACATCGTGTAAAGCCACGAGAAGGCGATATGGGTGATCGCCAATCATGCCGTGCTCGGCGTCATCCAGGTAAGCTGATCGGCGAGCCACTGCAACGGGATGCTCAGCTTGAAAATCCGCTGCCGGAAGGGCACTTGCTACGAGGGCCTCAACGCTCGCCATCTGTTCGGAATTAGGTATCCAATCGTTCTTGTTAGCTGAGACGAGTTTAGCCCAGTTGGCGAAACCCAGTTTCTCCGCAACCAAGTTGAGCGCTTGGCTTTGCGCGATCCTGTTGGCACGCGCGTATCGTTTAGCGAGATGCTTAAGGCTGTCGAGTTTTGTTGTCTCGGTCATATCCATATCCTGAAATGATCCGACCATGTGCCCGCTAATGGCCAGACCATGCCTGTTGGCACGGAGTGACGCTTCATAATGGAAAACGCTGACATAGCTTTGCGTGGCGGGCACACCGGCCCGCGAGTAGGGCCGCATCTTGTATGCCAAGCATCACGACTTCGGTCAAGCCGATCCGTATTTTCCCACAGTCGTTTCGGATGAAATGCCGTCAGCACAAGCCAGCAACCGAGATTTCTCTGTCGCGCCAATAAGATCTATGTTTTCAGTGCGTTGGTTTCATCTGGCCGGCTGGTCTCTGGTTCACATCCCATCAAGGCGTTCATCAAAGGTGCGGCGTTCAGAAATTGCTCGCAGTTCCACTTAATAATCCATCCGAGCGACCGAGCCTATCCTGCTAAGGCTCCTGAGAAGGCGCGCCTCAAAGCTATCGAGCTGCTGCAGGGTCTTGAACGAGCGCTCCAGCTCAGCAACTGCCGCTTGTCACTTGCTCCAGCAATGTGGATGAAGTAGCGTGGAAAGCCGACTTCGTCAGGTGGTGGGCGCCGAGCTGGAAACCAGTGAGTCGGCGCCACGGCATTGGTTGGGGCGAAGCAGCAGCGGGTGGGTTGGATGCCATGAACGGTATCGATGATGGCCTTCTCGAAAGAAAAATGACCGAGATCGAGCAGGCTCGATCCTGGAGCCCGCGCGTTATTTCCAAGTTCGAGGCATTGATCCGCTGCAGCGAGGATCTGTGCCTCTATCGGGTGAACCCGCTAGGCTTTGCCCGTGATCGGGCGATCGCCGAGGGTGAGTGCATCGACCTTTTCCTGTACGCCGCGCGCTCAGGCTTGTTCGAGATGCATTGGGACGTGCTCTGTCCGCAGTCGGGAATGGTGCTCGACAGTTTCGGTTCGCTCAGGACGCTGAAAACCCACTACGTCTGCGGCCTCTGCGACGTATCGGGCGAAACCGATCTCGACGATTTCATCGAGGTGACGTTTTCGGCGTCGCCGAGCCTTCGACGGCTCTCATTCCACGATCCCGGCTCGCTATCCGTCGAGGACTTTCATTGGAAACTGCGGTTCGCCAGCGATGGTCGACTACCAGGGCAAGAGGGGCGGTTTGTCGATGTGCTGCGCGGCTTTGTTCGCGGCCTCTCCTACTTGCCTGCAGGTGCTTCGGTCAGTCTGCAGGCCGAGCTTGGTCCCGGCGTGCTCGTCGGCGTCAATGTCGAGACGCAGGCTGCCTTCATGGTTGAGATTTGCGGTGAGTCCGGGCCGGAGCCCGCAGTGTTGCGGGTCCTTTATGACGGCAGGCGTTTTGCATCCGCCAGGTCGATCATGCCGCCCGGCCGTTGCGCCGTGGAGGTCGAAAATAGCGGACCTGTTCGCGGCTCGCTGATGTTGATCAACTGGCCACCTGAGATCGTGGCGCTGACGAGCAAGCCGGCGCTGGACTTCGAGCCGTATATATCCGGCGGAACGCTGATTGCGCGTCAAACATTCCGGCGCCTGTTCCGCTCTGAGCGCGTCGATGATCGGGAAGGGCTCGGCATCCGCCAGGTGACATTTCTGTTTACCGATCTCAAGGGTTCTACCGCGCTTTATGAAAAGCTTGGCGATCTCAATGCCTATGCTCTGGTGAGAGAACATTTCGCTTTGCTTGAAAAGACGGCGCAGCAGCATGGCGGCGCCGTGGTCAAGACGATCGGCGATGCGGTAATGGCGGCTTTTTCCCGCCCGGCGGACGCGGTTGAGGCGGCGCTGAGGATTTTGAACGAAATCGAGCGTTTCAACACCGAGCACGGCGAGCCAGGGATCATTCTCAAGATCGGCGCTCATTGTGGCGCTTCGATTGCCGTAACACTGAACGAAAATCTCGATTATTTCGGCCAGACGGTGAATGTCGCCGCGCGCGTGCAGTCACTGGCCGACGCCGGGGAGATCTGCATCTCGGAAGCCCTCTATACGGCGCCAGGGGTCAGGCAGCTACTGTCGGGACACACGGTCGTCGAGTTCGAAGCACCGCTCAGGGGCGTCGAAGGCAATGCGTCGGTCTATCGCATCGTCCGCGGCGGATAACCCAGCCGGCGTCGCCTGATGCGCAGCAGCGTCATTCGAACCGCATTTTAGCCTCTGGCAGTCGCCAGATTGTTGCCGAGCTCGAAGGTTACTCCCGATCCGTGGATAAAGGATTGCAGAACGGGTGCACTTTCGCTCACGATGTCCTCCACGACGCGCTTTTACGCTGCCGCCGCAGATTTGTCGGGGAAGAACTGCAAGCCCTGCTGGCAGGTGACGACGTCGAACTGCTCTCCGTGGTGGAGGGGCAGGTACCGGCATTTCCCTCGTCAGTCGATGTCCGGTGCCGCGGCACGGGCGACTGCAAGCATATCCGAACTCAGATCGATCCCGACGATGTGGCTGGTTTCGCCGAGCCGCTTCCTGGCAAGGCGCGCCACAATCCCTATTCCACACGCGATGTCGAGAACTCGATCGCCGGGAAATAGGTGAAGTTCATCGAGGGTCAAGGTCGCCCACGGCTGGAAAAGAGAGGGCCTACGAGCTGTTGGTTTCCACGCGGAACTGAGCCGGTTAGGCGCATAATTTCCATTGAGAATTGAGCCATGTGAACCTTCCCCTCAACGCGGTGAGCGACGGGGGCAACGGAGTGATCCACATGGGACTTTTAAACATCATCCGTCGGATGGCGCTTCGCGAGAAGCAGTCGATCCGCGAGATCAGCCGGCGTACTGGGCTGTCACGCAATACCATTTCGAAGTATTTGAGCGCTGGTACGATCGAGCCGACGTTCTCGGTACCGGAACGACCAAGCAAGCTTGATCCTTTTGCTGACAAACTGGCCGGCTGGCTAAAGGCCGAGGCCGGGAAGTCGCGCAAGCAGCGTCGAACGCTGAAGAGGTTCATGCCGATTTGGTAGCTCTCGGCTTTACCGGCTCCTATGGCCGGGTGGCCGCCTTCGCCCGTGATTGGCGGACTGATCGACAGCGTGAGCAGCAGCCAGTTCGGCCGCCGCAGCACAGAAGAGAGGAGAAAAGCCAATCCCTTGACCAAACCCTGATCAGAAGACCATATTCAGGAGTGGCTCACTTCTCGGTTGGAAAAACCGGCTCAGTTCCGCGTGGAAACCAACACAAAACTTCATTGTGCGATCCCGGGGCAGTTTTTAGTGGTCGATGGATGAAATGAAACGCCGCCGACCGTCTGCTATTGCCTTCGAACAGCCGGCGGCAGCGTTTCCACTCGGTTTGAGCCGGATGAGGCTATGATGCATTGCTAAAAAAGAATACTCAATCTGGCAGCTTTCTCCTTGCGACTGTTCGAGTTGCCTAGTGAGAGTGGCAATTCTGATACACCGGGCTTCGTGATCAGGCCTCGCTCCCCATGTTTCATCTTGAGCGGCAATCGGATCGAAGAACGTCTACAGATCACACCCGATCAGCTGCGCGAGGGGATTAAGTCCCGCACGCCACTGGCAGAGGCAAGACGTTGCGGGGGCGTGCCCGTCCGAAATAGTGCCCTAATGAGATCCGTTCTAATGCCCAGTCATATCCCCAGACCTTGATGGTGGCCGTTTTTGCGTCATTGAGGATCTTGTACTGGGCGGTAACCCTGGTGAGGCGACCCTTATGCCTGGAGCGTCCCTCGCAGCCGTTTGTCCTCCCGATTTTAGGACTCCGAGATCAGTGGTCGTCTCGTCTCGGCGATTGTTCCAGTGGTGGAGTACGACTTTCTCAATCTTCACATCAGAGCCGTGAGCAGAGAGCTTAGAAATAGGCTTATACTCAAGTCTGTGCTTGAGGCCTCCTGCTTATGCTGATGGGGTGGAACGGCCCGCTCCGACAGCATCAATGTGGCAAAACGTGGTCGTTGTTCGAACGCCACAAAGGAGGGACCGTTCCATGAAGCAGATTAGCACCATCGGGCTGGATTTGGCGAAGCACATTTTTCAAGTTCACGGAGCAGATGAGGACGGCTCTCAACTTTTCAGCCGGAGGCTGCGACGTAGTGAAGTGCTGCATTTCTTCTCGAAGCAACCTGCCTGCCTTGTCGGAATCGAAGCCTGTGGCAGCGCCGATTATTGGGCTCGCGAGATCGCCAGGTTCGGCCACGACGTGCGGCTTATTCCCCCGGCCTATGTCAAGCCCTTCGTTAAAAGGAGTAAAACAGATGCAGCGGACGCCGAGGCCATCAGTGAGGCCGTGACGCGCAAGACCATGCGGTTCGTTCCGGTCAAAACGGCTGCGCAACAAGCGGAAGCGATGGTGCTTAAGAGCCGCAGTCTTCTGGTGAAGCAGCGAACATAGGTGGTCAATGCCCTGCGTTCGCATCTGAGCGAATTGGGTATCATTGATGCCGCCGGCATGGGAAAGGTCGAGAGGGTCCGATTTCACGGATGTCCGCTTACCTGCGGCAGCGCGGCTCGCCTTGATGGCGATTGCCAATCAGATCGATGCTCTGGCAGGTCAGAGCGACCGGCTTGATCGCGCTATTGTTGCCGAAGCAAGTACTGATGAGGATAGCCGGCTGACCACGATCCCTGGCGTTGGCGCCATCATCGCGGCTACTGTCAAGGCGCTGGTGCCAGACCCCGGTGGTTTCAAATCAGCTCGTCACTTTGCCGCCTGGCTGGGACTTACGCCGAGACAGTATTCGAGTGGAGGGAACGAACGGATGGGGCGCATCTCGAAGATGGGAAATCCCGAACTTCGATGCCTCCTCGTTCTTGGAGCGACAGCAGTCCTCCGTGGCGCCCGCAAAAATGAGCGAGCACAGCCCTGGCTGAGGACGCTGCTTGCCCGTCGCCCATTCAAGGTGGCCGCAGTTGCGCTGGCCAATAAGATGGCGCGGATTGTCTGGGCGCTTCTAAACAAGAGTGGAGTTTATCGACGCCCGGAGGTGTCGGAGACGGCTGCGGTTGCCCGTTGATGAGCAGCACGGTGACCTACCAAACGATCTGACCGGCGCGGGCCGGCAGAGGGCAAGGAGCAACAACGGACGGTGAACCCACGGGACGAAATCCTGACAGGAGAGAGAGACCGGACACTCATGCGCTTCGAGCGCGTTATGCTGATTAGTCGCTCCTGTCGCGGACCATCGAGGCCAGTAGTACCCATTTCGGGTATAGATGCATTCTCCGGCAGCGATTGGGAATTTGTATCGTCCGCCGAGATTTTTTGAGCCCCGTGACGTTGAACGCGTCAACGCATACATCTAGGAAGCGGAACAACTCGTTGTTGATGCCACGGAAAGCCCTGTGATCAATTCCGCTTCATCGCCGTGAACCGCGCCGGGTTTACCGACAACATCCTCCAGAAGTCGAAGTTGTTCGACTGCTTATGGTGCACTCGTGGGGAGAGAGTGCACGCTACTGGACGTGCGTAAGATTCCACCTCGCTACTGAGTGGCAAAGGTCAATATAGGACCTCAATGCAATGGTGGCGGCGTCAGTGCCGCCACCGGCAAAATATCCTACATCTTGGATACTGCTTCCATGGCGTCGGCGAGGGTAGAACTGGGGTTGCTCTTGCAATAAGCAGCGACCTTCTCCGCATTCGCGTGGGCTTTGTCGCCGTCAATCATGGCGCTGCCAGCTTTGCCGTGAACGTACCCATTCACCCACATGGCCACGCCAATGGTCTTGGCGGCCGGCATGTCTCCGACATCCTTGCAGGTCACCTTCGACATGTCTGCTTCCGCGGTCAATGCTTGGCCAGCCAAGCCAAGGCCCGCGACTGCTAGCGCGATTGAAACAAGACGTATCATGGTCGTCCTCCCATAGCCTCGCCCTGCCAGAGCGAGTGCTCGTGTGTGCAGTGATATGTTTGGAAACCACAAGGGGCCGTAGCCAGAACCGACCTCGGCAGGTCGCAGTTTAGAAACAACTAATAATAGCACGATAGAATGAAGAATACGCGCATTTTTATAGAATTTGCTCAGACGTCCTTTTCCTCCCCGGACGAAGCAACTGCGAGTGCACCTGTAATGTCCTCGAAGGCGGGATGAACGCCGTGGCCAGCAAGCGGCAGAATAATTCTCAAAAGCGTGCTTTCGGTCACGACGGCGACCCGTTCGATCGATGATGACTAATGATGAGTCTCAGATAGGCCGTGATTGCTTCGAACCTCTCCCAGCCGGGAACGATCTCGACTTGTCAACAAAGACCGCGACAATCCATATCGCCGCGCCGTCACTGAGCCTGCCGAAAGGCTTGCAAGCTCTCCTCGACGATCCGAACCTTCTCTTCGTCCGACCAATCCCCTCGGCGACCAAGTGATTGTAGCGCATGACATAAGCTATGGACTTAACGTCAATCAGCAGATCAGAACAGACGGCCCTCGGCGGAGGGATACCCCCGCTAGGACGGCGCGGAGGAACTGGCGCGCAATGACTTTGCTTGAAAACAATGAAATGCTAAAGCAACTGACAGGACTCATTGCAACCAGCAGGTAAGAATGGACCGTGATCATATTTCGCGCCGTGGACTTGTCTTGAGCTGTGTGGCTTTGGCTGCCGGTTGCACTGCAGCAGGCTCACCGATGCGAGGCTCATTTTCAAGGAGTTCCCCTATCCGGCGACAGGAGGTCGCCTATGCAGGCAGCGAGCCGCCGGGTAGTATCGTTGTCAATACCTATGAACGTTACCTTTATTTTATCGAGTCGCAGGGCCGGGCGACACGTTATGGCGTCGCGGTGGGCGAGGAAGGCCTTACTCTAAAGGGCAACGCCATTGTCGGACGAAAGGCGGAGTGGCCATCTTGGACACCGACGGCCAGCATGATTGAACGCAAGCCTCGGCTGGCGCAGTATGCTGGCGGGGTTCCTGGAGGGGAGAACAACCCTCTGGGCGCGGCTGCGCTCTATCTCTACCGCGGCGAGCAGGATACCTATTTTCGAATCCATGGAACGAATGAGCCGTGGCTGATTGGGCAGGCGGTTTCGAATGGTTGTATCCGCATGACCAACGAAGACATCGTTCACCTCTACGGTCGAGCGCCTATCGGAACTAGTGTTTTAGTGATATGATTTTTATGCTTCGCTGATAACCTTCATTGCCCATATTACGGCGATGGCCATAATCGTAGTGTTTGGTGTCGAGACGACAGGAAAGAATGACACCACTGCAAGCGGATGGTTCGTCCCTCGGGAACGGATGCGTGATAATGGGCGAGTACGCGCTCGATGTCCGGGGTGATATCGGCGCGGCGACAGATTGCCTGCAACAGACTTCGGTCGAGGCCCCACCATTCTGATGCCAGTGCGTTGCTCGTGCTGGGTTCCTTCGTGCAGTGGGAATTCGAGCGTACGCGTGGACTGCCACCGTTGATCCTTAAGGTTGGCTGATGGTGGGAGTGGCCGCTGCCGCCGACCTTCGGCTGCAACGGCCGTGGGTTGATCTACACGTTCGGAAGCTGGCTCCAATCGTATTTGTCTCCAGCGCACTCGAACAAGTTCTTCCGGAGTGGTGAAGCTTTGACGGTCCTCGCCTCTTCCTCTATTTCTCGCGCAGGTTCATGCCTGCGCTGCTAAGGGCGAGCCCGGATCAAAGCTTTACGGGATTGAGCGCCATCGACGGCAAGATTCCACTTTAAGAAGACGCGAATGCTGGAATCCATCTGCTGAGGCGCCCGCCGCCTCTTGCCTTAGATACGCCGGTCGAACTGCGCACTTTGATCCATTTCAGCGATGCCGCGCCGAGGTGGTCATCCATCTCGCGTGCCCCGGAAGCGGCACCTCTCCAAATTAAAATCGCGGTGCCAGCCGTGGGCCGTTCCCAGCCGCGGTTCAACGTGCGCGAACCCCGGTTTCCAGATCAGCGAACCGCGTACGAAAATACCCACAGCAGCTTAGAACCGCCTTCAGCGTCCAGCTTGCGTATCAGCGCTGTGAAATCTTCACCGGACAGAGGCACTGATAGCGGATCCCGACCCGGATCCGATCCTGCGCGAAAACAGCGATCGACAGCTCTTGGGTAAGAGACATCTGTTCGAGTTCACATATGACTGTCCTTGCACGTCGCAGTAGCTTTTCGTGGGTTTCCACCGGTCGGCGTCCGACCTCCTGTAGAGAACACCTTCGCACCTACCGCCAGCGCTCAACCCCGGCTTGTGTGCATTGGCTTGCTGGGTCGGTACAAGAAGGGACTCAGCCTGCGGACACGATGGCTCCGGAGCGGAATACCTTTTCAACACGGTCCTCCATCTCGAAGAGCTGGGTTATCCATGATCGGAACCACTTGCAACTTTAGCGCCTTGCTTCGGAATATTCAGGTTTTCTGACGGAAGCCGCGAATCGCGGCATTCCCCTGTACAGGTGCCCGCACTACCGACGCCAGATGGGGTCAGCTTCCGCTGGTGGCGACGGTACGGAACGTTTTGAGGACTAAGGAGGAAGCTACCGGGAGTTGGTCGCGGTTAGAAACTATGGGCTCTCTGTGAATGTCCCGCGGTTCGGTCACTACGTATGACGCAGCGGTGACGACGATGATCACTTCCGGCCCAAACAGACTGCCCTCCGCAAGCGGTCGATACTGCGACAAACTAGCCAAGCAAGATGACCACGACCATCCCCCAGATCGTCAACAGCGTGTTGCCGATGGCATAGGTCACGGTGTAGCCGAGCGCCGGAACTTGGCTCTTGGCCGCATCGGTGATCATGCCGAGCGCCGCCGTCGTGGTGCGCGCCCCGGCGCAGGCGCCAAACAGGATAGCCGGGTCGAACTTGAACAGGTATTTGCCGGTGTACATCGCGAGGATCAGCGGAATGGTGGTCGCAACGACGCCCCAGAGGAACAGGCTGATTCCAAGCTCCTTTAGACCCGCAACGAAGCCGGGGCCGGCGCTGATGCCAACAACCGCAATGAAGACGTTGAGGCCGACCGAGTTCATGAACCAGACGGTCGAGGACGGGATCCGTCCGAAGGTCGGATGCACCGAGCGAAGCCAACCGAAGATAAGGCCGGAAATCAGCGCGCCGCCTGCGGTGGACAGCGTCAGGGGCACACCGCCGACGTTGAGGACGAACGCCCCGATTAACGCGCCGAGGACGATCGCGGCGCCGATGAAGGCGACGTCGGCGACGTCGGTGGCGCGATCGGGGTAACCGATGCCTTTCGTCGCCGCGGTGATGTCCTGAGGGCGGCCGACGAGCGTGAGAATGTCGCCGCGGTGGATCTTGGTATCGGGCAGGATCGGGATCACCGTCGCGGTCGCACCGCGAACGATCTTGCGCAGGAAGACGCCGCGCACCGTAGGCGACTTGGCGAGTTCGGACAGCGTTTTTCCGTCGACCGCCTTGGACGTGACGTAGATGTCGACGCCCTCGGCGCGGACATTCTGAAGCTCGGGATCGTTTACTTCCTCGGCGGCCTGGCCGAGCACCTCGACCAGCACGTCACGTGGGCCGGCCACGGCGACGACGTCGCCGGCCTTGAGTACCCTATCGGCGGTCGCCTCCTCTATCCGCCCGTCACGGCGGATGCGCTCGACGAAAACGCGCGCGTCCGGCACCATCGCCTCGGCTTGCCTCGCGGTCATGCCCACGGCGCGGCCGTCTGGCTTGATGCGGTAGGCCCTGAGTTCGAAGCGGTGCCAGGCCGATCCCGCTCCGCCGAACTCCGCCGCGGCGCTGTGGCGCGCCTCGTAATCCTTGCAGGCGGCGACGAGGTCGATCCCGAGAAGGCGCGGACCAACCAGCGCCAGAATGACCGCCGATCCGGCGGTACCGAAGATGTAGGTCACCGCGTATGCGATGGGCATCGCGTTGAGCGTGGCCTGGGTTTGTTCCGCCGTCAGTCCGAGCCGGTTTATCGCGTCGGTGGCAAGGCCCATGGAGGCAGAGATGGTCTGCGAGCCGGCATAGAGGCCGGCGGCCGAGCCGATATCGTAGCCGGCGAGCATCGCCACGATCACCGGGCTCGCGAGGCAGTAGATGCAGACGACCACGGAAAAGATCGCCTGCGGCAGACCGTCGGAAGCGATACCGCGCACGAACTGCGGTCCAACGCCGTAGCCGACCGCAAACAGGAACATCAGGAAGAAGACCGATTTGACGTTTGGCGATATGACGATGCCGAGCTGCCCGATGACCACGGCGGCGAGCAGGGTCGAGGTGACGGCACCGAGACCGAGACCCTTATAGGTGAACTTGCCAACGAAATAGCCGATCGCAAGCGACAGGAAGATGGCGATTTCGGGATATTTCTGAAGCGTTGCGGCAAACCATTGAACCATGGTGGCGATCTCCGGCGTAGGATCTCTTCGGCTGTGTCTTCTACAAATCGAATAGCGTCCCGCCCTACGGCTGAGCTGTCTCGCCCTTGGCGGCGCGGTAGGCCTGCAGATAGCCTCGCGCCACCGCACGGATGGCCCTGCCGATCGAATCGTAGGCTTCGTCCGGCAAATTGGCGAAGGATACGCGTACCGACCAGTTGGGCGCATCGAAGCCGGATCCATTGAGGACGACGATGCCATGGTCCTCGGCTAGCTTGAAGGGGATATCGAGCGGATGAACGTTCTCCTTCACCCAGTCCGTCACCTCGTCGCCTACATATTTGCGCGCCCAATATTCATAGTCGATGATGCCGTAGTAGCGGTCGAAATAGGGGCGAGCCTTGAACTCGATCCCCAATCCGTTCATCAGCCTGTCGAACCGGCGCTGGCAGATGGCCATGCACGCCTTCTGATAGATTTTTTCCTCATCCATCATTTCGACGAGGCCGAACAGCGACATCATCACCTGCTGTGGTAGCGACAGGCCGGCCGTGTGGTTTAGCGCCACATCGCGGCTGTCGGCAACGATGCGATCGATGAACTTGAGATCGCGGGGATGTGGCGTCAGCGCCTTGTAGCGTGCGTCGAGGAGCTTTTGCGTCGCCGCGGGCATCTCTCGGATCATCTTGTCGAAGATGTTGTCCTGGGCGACGGCAACGACGCCGAGGCGCCAGCCGGTGCATCCGAAATACTTCGAATAGGAATAGACGCCGATCGTGTTGTGAGGCAGATGGCCCATGACGGATTCGAAATTCGGCACGAAGGTGCCGTAGACGTCATCGGTCAGGATCATCAGATCGGGGCGCTTTGTTTTGACGAATTTGACCAGCCGGTCCATGCTTTCCGGATCGATCGCGACCGCGGAGGGATTACCTGGATTAACGATGAACAGCGCCTTGACGGACTTGTCCGCGAGCGGCTTCAGGTCTTCCTCGGTCAACTGGAAACGGTCTTCCGCCTCCGCCGAAACATGGATCTGCTTCAGCGAATAGTCCTCGAGATGCGGCATCTCGAGATAGGGCGTGAAGATCGGCGTGACGAGCGCAATCGTATCACCGGAGTTCAGAAGGCGAGCATTCTTGAGCGCTTTGAAGATGTAGCACATGGCCGCGGTACCGCCTTCGACCGGGTAGAGGTCGAATTTCGCGTTCGGGCGGTGGCCAGCGCACATGGCCCACATCAGATATTCATGAGTGATCGCTTCGTTGTGCACCAACGCGCGGTCGGGAACCGGATAGTGGTCGCCGATGATCGAATCCGTGAGTTCGTTGACGAACTTGTCAGGCTCGAAGGCGAATTTCTTGATGGCAAAATCCACCACAGCGTCGAGCGTCTCAGCGCCGGGCGTGTCCGGATCGCCCTTGCGTTTTTCCACCCATGCCTTCAGCCGCTTGTAGCATCCGTCGACCGGCGGCATTCCCGCGAGACCCGCTTCCTCATCGAAGGAAACACGCTTGGCCTCGGTCAGCGCGAACTGACCGAGAAGGAAGAAAGCTTCGCGCGCCTTGGTTGCGATCCAGTTGGGGTTGCCTCGCCCGGCGTTGAGATATGCACGACCCGATTTGTCGGCCTGAGCCAGTCTGATGAGTTCGTCCTTGATCTCAAAAGGGCTGAGATCGACAAATCTTGCGTAGATTCCCGCTTCCGTCATTATCATTCCTCCCACTGTGGTATGCCTGCCGGGCATTGGACACATCGAAATGCGGACTTCGAGTTCTGCTAGTTGGAATGGTATTCGATGAGATTGCTCCGGCAAAGGATGTTACATCTTCAAGAAGGTAGTATACGGTAGTCGGACTTCCAGGATGGACGGTCGGAAACGCGCGACTTTCAGTCATACTGTGGAAATCTTTCGACGCGGCGGCAGGCATATATAGAAACCCCTTCGAAGTCAGGAGTCATCGAACGAAGCAAGTTCGCGGCCCACTTCCGCCTACGCGTTTCAGGCTCTCAGGCACGGCCGTTGTCGGACCGCACTGCAATTGGCGACGACATGCGGGGGCAAGATCCCAATTGCCTATCTCGGACAGAGTGGAGTCTTCGCGTTCTGATCGCCCAATTCGATACACCCGGAGCAATGGTATCGGTTGCCACCGCCATTGAGACGGACCTCCCGGTCGATGAGGGTAGTCTGCAGGTTCGACCCTGTCGCACCCAAAAGTGGCACCCCTTGGAGCAAGGGACGCATCGCCACTGGGGCGATCTTCACATCAGCAAATTTGCTTGTCACATGAAAACAACAATCATCTAAAATGGCGGTCGCAAGCAACGATTTTAACACGTGGCGAATTGATCGATTTAGCCGAGAGTGAAATGACTATCACGGCAATTGTCGGAATGCCCGATCCCGGTGGCGGGGTGCATCGAGGAAAGGATTTTCAAATGAACATACGGATGGCTTTGATGACCTCCGCCGCAGCATTTGCTGCTGCGTTCACGCCGGTCTTTGCTGCTGACGCAATCGTCGCCGCTGAACCCGAGCCAGTTGAATACGTCCGCGTCTGCGACGCCTATGGCACCGGCTACTTCTATATCCCAGGCACCGAAACCTGCCTCAAGGTCAGCGGTTACCTGCGTTTCGAAGTCTATGCCGGCCCGGATGAAAAAGGCACCTCGGACTGGAACGCTCGCACGCGCGCTCATGTGGAGTTCACCGCAAAAAGCGACACCGAATATGGTCCGCTCACCGGCCTGATCGTTATACGAAACAACGGTGACAATCCCGAGACGACCTCGATCCTGGACTCGGCCTACATCGACATCGCCGGCTTCCGCGCTGGTCTGTTTTACAGCTGGTGGGATGACGACCTTTCCGGCGAACCGGACGTCCTCTCGAGCTTTGAAACCCTGCACAACTCCATCCGCTACCAGTATGAAAACGGCGACTTCTACGCTGGCGTCACCGTCGACGAGCTGGAAGACGGCTATTACAAACCCGGTGAGAACCCGAACAATTTCGGTGTGGGCCTCGGCATCGGCGGCAAGGCCGGATCGATCAGCTACCAGGTCATTGGCAGCTACGACACCGACAACGAAGACGGTGCAGTGCGCGGAATGCTCTTTGCTGATATCGGCCCCGGGACCCTTGGACTGGCAGCGATTTACGCATCTGGTCCAAATTCCTACTACTCCCAGTCAGAATGGACCGTTGCTGCCGAATACGCCTACAAGGCTGACGAAAAGTGGACCATCACCCCGGAGGCCCAGTACTTCGGCAACTACGTGCCTGATCTCGGTAGCTTCAGTGGCGACTCGTTCGACGGCCTGGGCGACGCGTGGACGGTCGGCATCACGATTGACTACCAGATCGCTGACAACCTCTATGCCAAGGCAACGGCCGATTACACTGATCCCGACGATGCTGACGAGGTAACCAAGGGTTTCTTCCGTCTGCAGCGCTCGTTCTAGTTCGGGAGTCGGTGTCACGGTCCCAAGCTAGGGCACCATTTTGCCGACCCAGCCCTTGACCGGTCGGGTTAAGAGAACTTCGCCGCTTCGTAAAGCGCTGTGCGCACGCCAAAGCCCGTATAGGGGTCGAACAAGACGGGGTGGTTGCCGTCCTCCCCGCTGCACGTCAACCCGAGATGCGCTTTGTCCCTTCCAAGACAGCGGATCAGCAGGCCCGGGCCGTCTTGTTTCGGCTCGGGAAGGCGCAGAACGCCGGAGCTTTCGGCTCTGTAGACTGGAGGGCCGCACGAAGACACAGTACCAGATGCTGCTCATCGAACGACTTAGGAAGGTAACAAACGACCCCATTTCCGGGCGCGGGCGTGGCCGACGTCGTCGGGATAGGCAGTTAACGAGGATCATAGGAATCGCGTAACCAGGCCTCAGCTTTCGTCCCCTTCGAGCTCAGATGCGCCTGTACCTGTCGTTCATCCGCAGCACTGTGCTGACGCGACAAAGCCGGCGGCTTTCCAGTCGTTTCACGACTGGCGTTATCGTACTTGGCTCCAGCGCCAGTCGATCGGCAATCGCGGTAAGGGTCGGAAGCCAGCAGCAACCAGTTCAGGGTAGATATTACGGTAAGTTACTTGTCTGGGGTTGCGTCCTGAGGCAGATTAGCAATGGCACATCGGAGTTGTAGTCCGCTCCTCTGCCTTTCCAGCGCGGCTGGAGTTAGCGAGGCGGGCTTCATACGATGGCAGCGTTGGCGCGAGTTCGGCTCGGGGTGGAAACACCTGGGCTGTGTTTGGTGCTGGGGACGCGCAAGGATGTTACTTCAGATTGTCACGGGCACTGGCGTGCTACTTGCTACGTCTTTATTCATGGCATGGCGATTGCGCTGCTGTTCCGGATAGGACGAGGTTCTCTCTCGGCGGCTGCGGATCAAAACATCGCACAGCCGTGAAGCAAGGACTTGCGGTGCGAGACGAGGCCCCGTGCACGGGACCGACGTACGCAACCATCAGTGGCTATCCCTTGCGGAAAGGGCTTCGCCGACTTCTGATCCAAGCCAGGAGGTGTTGTCATGCAGGGAGTGCATGTTGAAGGCGGTCGACACCAGAAGGTCATAGAGGCAGCTTTGGCTTTGCTGCTTATGTCCATGCTGATCGTCGCGAGCTTCTGGGTACTGCTGGTCTTTGTCGGTGTCCTCACCTATGCGGTGATTCTTGCCATTGCGACAGCGGGGCTGTTTGACCGAATAGTCGAGCTGTTGAACGGAAGGCGTCGCTTGGCTGCCGTGATATTCGGCGTAGTCGCCGTGACGATCATCGTCGTGCCATTGATCTATCTCTGTTCCGCTGTTGCCGACTATCTGAGTGTTGCCGAGGCGTGGTTGAGCACGGCCAGCACTCGCGGAATCCCCAATCTTCCCGAGTGGATTGCGGGACTTCCGCTCGTTGGGAAAAAGATGTTGGCGGCATGGCAGGAACTGCAGCGCGAGGGCCTGGTGTTGATGCAGCGCTACCAAACCCAGCTTGCTGCCGCGGGCCGCTGGCTCATCAATCTGGGTGCGGGCCTTCTGGTGGCCGTCCTTGAAATCTTCGTGGGCGTCATCATAGCCGCAGTACTTCATGCGTCGCGCACCTGGGTGGTGTGGTTTGTCTCCGCCATCATGGTCCGCATAGTTGGACCGAAGGGGCCAGAATTGCTGAATGCCGCGGGAAGGGCCATAAGCGGCGTTGCAATCGGCGTCATTGGAACGGCTCTGCTAGAGGGAGTGCTGGCTTGGATCGGCTTCGCAATCGCCGGCGTTCCAGGAGCCGTTGCCTTGGCCGCAGCGACCTTTTTTCTGGCCGTTATCCAGATTGGACCGCTTCTGGTTTGGCTGCCGGTAGCGATCTGGCTGGGTTCCGAGGGGCAAACCGGCTGGGCCATTTTCACCGCTGCATGGGGGATCATTCTGCTCATGGGAGCAGACAATATCGTGAAGCCTATGCTGATCGCCCGCAGCGGGCAGTTACCGATGCTCGTGCTTTTCATGGGAGTGATCGGGGGCCTGGCAGCCTGGGGCTTTACTGGCATGTTCATCGGTGCGACGACCCTGGCGGTGCTCTGGACCGTGTTGCAGGCTTGGCTCGGCACTAAGGAGGAGCAGCCGGCGGCGGTCACCTGAGTGCGTCCTCCAGCTTTGATGCTGCTATTTGGGTCGTTGGTGCCCGCAAACCTCCGGTCCGTCCGGCGTCGGTCTGGCGGATATGGACGGCTCGAGAAAAGAGTTCCAAGTGGGACACGCCCGCAAGTGGAACCCTTTGAAGAGGCAAGGCGGGTCATTTGGCATGAGTCTCTCGTGTTTCCGATTGCGGCCAGAAGATTGCAGCCATCAGGAGCGTGTAGATCAGGGCCGCGCCGACGTAGACAATGCGGGTCGCGAAGGATTCAGCGGCGCTGCCGGGCACCGGTGACACGCCAAGGCCAAACAGTATCAGGAATGTCGTGAGAGCGCCGGCGTACATCTTGGCATCTTGCGACCGGCCCGCAGCGCGCCCGCCCAAGATCAACGTCACCACAAGCATGATGAGAAAGATCGAGAGCAGGTTCGGACGTAGCATGAGGATGGAATAGGCGATGGATGCCAGGATCCCTCCTGACAGATTGATGACCACAAGGCCGATTGCCATTCGGCTGCTCGCAGCGGCATCGAATTGGCCAAGCAGTGAGGCGATTGTAATGGGGATGACTAGCGCTGCGGACAGTTGATCGTTGATCAGGCAGACCGCGACCGCCCCCAGCAGTATCGCTGTGTTCGCCAATGCTCGCCCATAGGAGGGAGGTCCGGCTGCTGCTCGAGCCGGCACGCGGCGGCGCGTCGAAGGGGGCTCCGGGAATACCGCATGGGCGAGCCACATCAGGAGTGTGCCGCCGAGAATGCCGCTTATCAGGATCGACAGGATTGAATTCGCAAGGTCCTTGTTGAGGATTCCGATCAAGGGAACCATAATTGCGACGACCTGCACTAGAAAGATCGCGGGCCCGCCTGTGCCGGCGGACTGGGCCACGAAACAGAAGAAGTAGATCAGCGCCAGCAGGATCAGGAATGTTGAAGGGCGATCGCCAAACAGATTCGTCAAGACCATCATGCCGATCCCCGTGAACAGGATCAGTAAGGCAGCCCCCAATGTCTTGCCTAGCGGCATCGGACCGGAACTGCCCAACAGGAACTGTGCGGCAAAAATAGGCACGAGGAACGGCACGATGGCACCGAGCGAGACAGCGGAGGTAAATCCCACGGAGACCGCAAATGCCACCCGCAGTCCCATTCGACGCTGCTCCGCAAGCGCGGTATCGTTGTCAGCCGACATAGCTGAGCACCGATATGATGCGGATCCACAGCCAGCCCCAGGCATTTGTGATCGGATGATCGCCAGTGTAGATGACGACAGTCGCCTGCGAGCCATATCGCACGCCCTTTGGCCGTTCTACATCCATGACCAGGCGAACCGGAAAGCGCTGCGCCTCCTGGACCCAGCCGGTGTCGGTCCGGATCGTCGGCAGACCGGTGTTCGGGTCAGTCCCGCCGCCACCCTGCTGAGATACGCCGAGACCGACGCTTTCGACCTTGGCCGGAAAGAGCCGTCCGGGGAGTGCATCGAAAAGCAGCTCGGCCCGATTGCCGACAGCGACATTCTCCAGGCTGTTCTCCTTGAAGGCCGCGGCAATCCAGATCGTCCCGACATCGATGAATGTCATGGCCGGCTGACCGACGCTGACGACCTTGCCGATGGAAAGCTGCAGGTTCGTGACGACGCCGCCCGATGGTGCGTGAACGGCGGTTCGAACCAAGTCTAGCTGGGCAGCCTCCAGCGCCGCTAGCGCTTCCCGGAACTGCGGGTTCTCGTTGCCTGCCGGGCCGAGTTCTTCCTTGGCCTTGGCGAGATCGGCCTCCGCACCAGTCACCGAGGCCTCAGCTTGCTCGTAAGTGGATTTCGCCGCATCATACCTTGCCTTGGAAAACACGCCCCGCTTGACCAGTTCGGTAGCCCGCGCGTACTCGTCGCGCTGGTTGTCCCGATCCGCCTCCATCTCCACCAGCTTGGCCTGGGCGGCGTCCACGGTCGCAGTGGAAGCGCCGAGGGTCTGGCCGACAAGCGCCAGATTGGCCTCCGCTTGGGCTACGGCGATCTGATAGGTGCTGGGATCGATGCGGAACAGCAGCTGACCCGCTTCGACCAGCGCATTGTCGTCGACATTGACCTCGACGACCCGGCCGGCCACCTCAGGCGCAATCCCGACGACATAGGCCTGAACCTGCGCCTGCGAGGTCGACGGTGTACGCCGCTCCATGAAGACGGACAGCACAAACAGGACGAGCGCCAGGAGCGCTATTATGAGCGCCGTGCGGCGCAACGGATTGCGGCCGGCGACGACAACTGCAGGCTGGGTTGAATCCACGACTCTTCCCCCCGAAAGACGCTACTCATCGAATCCATTGCCTCGGCGCCTTCTACCGGAAGCCGAACTGAACCAAACCGCATATTACATCTTACCAGCGGAGATGTCGTCCGAATAGACAATGCGGGGTGCTCAAAGCATCGCGACGACGAGGCAGCACGGCGGATAGGCGACCGTTTTCCACGTTACCGCGCGGGTGTTCAATTCTCCCGATGATGCAGATTGCGAGGCCGGCGGTCAGCTGATCTATGAATGGCTATCATCGACATACTACTGCTGTACGGCCGGCGGAGGAACTGGAGGCTGCTCATTTGGCTTCAATAGTCCGGCTTTGCATGAGGTACGGGAATAGCGGATATCGTGGAAAAACCGCGTGCACAGCGTCCCGGATGCTCACCCCCAGCCTTTCAATGATATCGACCGATGGGCGACCGTCTCCTATTGGTTTTCGTCAAGCAGAGCTTGCTTGAGAACGCGCGGAAAGCGGTTGCATTGTCTGGAGCGGAAAGCGCTCTTGTCAGGGAATAGTCTGTAGCCTCGCGTAAACTCTATAAGGATACCCGTATCCCGCAGCGTATCATGCTATTAGGTGTTTCTAAATCGCACCCTGCCGAGGTCGATTCTGGTCGCGGGCCGGTGCGGTTTCAAACATACCGCCACATACAAGAGCACTCGCTCTTGGAACGGGCGAGGCCGTTTGGGAGGCCGAACATGATACGGCTTGTTTCAATCGCAATGGCAATGACAGTTGCATGTCTCGGCATGGCTCGCCAAGCGATGATCGCAGAGGTGTGCAGAGAAGACCGCGGCCCATAGTGCAGCGTCAGTTCTGCGTTAGTGGACGCAATAGAGGCAGCCTCTAAGATGTAGCAGCAGCTGGCGAGACGGTGGCGGCATTGACGCCGCCACCAAGGGCATTGAGACCACAACCACAATTGTGGCTCTTCAACAGGAGGACGGACAATGTTAAGATTCAAGCCTCTCTTCGCCGCCTTGGTGGCTGCGATGTTCCTTGCGGGTTTGCCAGCTATGTCGTGGGCGACGGAGCAAGGTCAACAACGCAAGGCTGCGCGTGATGTCCGCCAGGATACCCGCCAAGGCGCACGGGATACGAAGCAGGCGTGCCGCTCCGCTAACGACAAAAGCAATGCCGCGTGCCGTCAAGACAAACGAGATACCAAGCAGACGGGACGTCAGACGGGCAGAGACATCAAATATTAGCCGCATACAACTTGATACGACTTGCGGCACCGCAACCCCTCGTGCCGCAGGGCGGGTCACGTAAAGCCTTCTGATCGGTTTGAGGTCCGACTCAGACGTACCCTCAAGTCCCGAGCGGATGGTTTCGGATAACCAGTGCCCCGCCGAAGCCATTCGGTCCCTCAACCTCAGGCAGAGGGTGCGTCTGAGTGCCTGGCTCCTTGCTGAAAGCGCCACTCGAGCAAGTGCGTCCAGTAGCACAGGCGATGTTCGCGGCAGGGTGCCGGGTGATGCGACCCAACGGTCGTCCTATAGCAATTCTATATCGATGGCTTTCGGGCCCTTACCCATCCGATCCGGTTCGGTATTGAACGAGACTTTCTGGCCGTCACGAACGGCTTGAATTCCGGAAGCCTGCAGGGCCGAGATGTGAACGAACACATCCTTAGCTCCTCCGTCAGGGCTGATGAACCCGAATCCCTTGTCCGCATTGAAGAACTTCACCGTACCTGTGGCCACGAATATTCCCTCAAAGTTAAATTGCGTGCCAGCATGCAACCATCACGACTGTTTGACAAGGTGGGCGGCAAAACGCCAGGTTACATACTGCATTGACAATACATCAATCGTGCCCAATTATCTTTTATATTACTAAAACTGAGGGCAGTCTGATGCATTCAGCAAAAGTCATTCCTCTCTTTCCGGAAGCTCCGGACAGGCAACCCGCCACAAACTTGTCTAAAGACAAAAAAACGAAAACAGATCGGGCGATCTTTCTTCTACTTTGCGGCCTTTCCGCCGTTCTTGCGAGCACGCTCTACGTGTCATTCGCGGACGACGTTGTCGCGCCTGTGGCTGGGACTCAATTGATGCCGTAGCCGGCCGCTGCGCTCTTTCCTTTCTGTCAGTTGTTGAAAGGCTAATCATGGAGATGCGCCGCTCGTCGCACGCCTGCCGCTTGCAATACGGTCGGAGGATCCGGCAACAAGATAGTAGTGTTCCAGTTCTCTTCTTATGCGCCCAGCCTCTATCCGAACATATGGGTCTTTTTGCGCGCCGAAGTTCCCATCCCGCCCGAAAACTGCTTGTGCGATGGTGAACGCCTTCAGATTAACCGCGGCGGCCAGCAAGTGTCTCGCTGACTACGAAGTGGAGGAAGTTTCGTCCCCGCTGCGGTAGCAGGAATTCATCGCTACCGAGAATGTGCTCAACCTGCTCCTGCACCTCGTGAGCCGGTGGAACAGGCGGTCCAACCTTGTGTGTCTCCTGCGTCTCCGGTTCCTCCCGACCAAGCACAATGGTGGATCGATTCATTCAGCGCACGCCAACATCGAACGGACGAAATAATACCGCGCGGAAGTAGGCAGCGCGTAGACCGTCGCGGGATCCCGACGAGGCGGTCGGCTTCTCTGGCCGCCCAGTGCACCTTGCGACACGTCTGACCCATGGCTGACCGTGCCATACTACAGTGGCTACCGTAACATACTTCTCACGCGCGCGAGTCCTTGACATCATCGAACTAAATGTGGGGGAGCGCTCGATGGGGCGCGATGATATCGACCCGGACGAGAACCAGGACGGGGCGCGGCGTGGTCGGATTAGGCTGATGCTGAAGCTTCCGGCTGTGAGAACCCAACTTCAGAACGTCAAGGAGGGCTCGCCGTTCGGTGAAATCTTTGAAGCCTATGACACGGCATGTTCCACACTTGAAAGGTTTCGCCACAGTCTGGATTGCCGCGATGGCGTTCTGATCGAGGAGTATGAAACGGTATGTGCCGAGATCGAGGCTGACGTAGTGCGAGAGATTTTACGCGCACCTTAGGGCGAGACCATGTTGGCAGTGGCTTCCGAATTGAGCGAGCCGACAAGTGCTGGAAGAATAGAGGGAGGCCATGATTGGCGTTGAGACCCTAGACGACAAACGCATATTGATCATCACGCCGCAAGGTCCCCTCGAGCGGGCGGACTTCGAGGCGATTTCAAGAGAGTTTGAACGTGTGATCTCTTCAACGGGCAAGGTGGCTGGATTGATGATCAAGATGAAGTCGTTCCCCGGGTGGAAGACATTCGAAGCAATCACCACGCACTTGAAGTTTGTCGCCGGTCACCATCGCGCCATCGAACGCATTGCGGTTGTGACAGACAGTAGCTTTCTGAGAATCATTCCGGGCCTCGCTGGTTATTTCGTTCACCCAAAAATCTGCGTTTTCGCCCTCGGGGAAACGGAGCAAGCGCTCTCATGGCTTGAGAGGGGAAATTGAAGACGCTGACCGAGCACTCTGATCCTTGGAGAGCTGTTGAAAGATGGAGAGAACTCTCCCGCATGCAGGTTTAGTCGCATAGTCTCAGACGCGAGCGTCGAGCAACCTTCGAAGCTCGCGGCAGAGATGCCAACATGAACCGCAATAGCATAAGTGTATTCGCTCGGAGAGCCACGCACCAGCAATCCAGCGGATCGCTGTCGGGAGGACACTTCAGCATGGTAAGCAAGCTGCCTGAAATCCCTTCGCCGGAAGATCCAACGTGGTTGGCCGAGGTGACTTACCGCTTTGCCTTTGACGCAGCCTATAGGCCGCTCCCGTCGGATGCAAACGCTGCCCGGCTGCGACTAGACGGCGGAAACCGCGCCTTCGCCGAGCTCCTTGATCGGGCGGCTCTCTCCAAACCGGCAAAATTGCGAATTGATGTCGATCCGCGTGATGTCGGCCTTTCCCACCGACAAAGCGCAGCCCCCAAACAGCAACCGTTTGCTGCAGTCGTCGGCTGCGCTGATGCGCGTGTTCCGGTGGAGCTTATCTTTTCAGAAGGGCCGAATGACCTCTTCGTTGTCCGGGCTGCCGGCAATGGGTTGGGCGACGATGTCATGGGCAGCCTCAGCTATGCGGTCGACCATCTGAAGGACAGCCTGCGCACCATCGTCGTTCTCGGCCACAGTCGGTGCGGTGCGGTTTCGGCAGCGGTCGATATCCATCTGGAACCCGCCAAGTACATGAACATCATCACGCAGAAGGATCTGCGTCAGATCGTGGACCGCACGCTGGTCGTGGTCCAACTGGGCGCGACTTGGCTAGAGCGCGTGCATGGGACGGAGGTCATACGCCAGCCGGGCTATCGGGCCACGCTGATTGAGGTGGCGATCGTGCTGAATGCGGCATTGACTGCCTACGGCATGCGTCCGGGCCTGAACTTGGGTACTCGTGAGGGCATTGACGTCGTCTACGGCGTCTATCTTCTGGAAGAGCGACTGGTGTGGGCGCCAAGACCTGAGGCGCCGGATTGGTTCGGTCTGGCGCCTGCGCCGCACGACCCGAATGAGTTTGTTACGCTGTGTGACCTTCTAACGTCGTGCGAGCGAGTGCAGACCCTGCTCGACGGGCCCTGAGTTTTTGCGATTAGTGCCGAGTGGTGGCCACAATTGCTCATGAGGTCTGCTAGGTACCGGGCCGCGCGCCGCACCCGTCGGGCCCGGGTGCGGCTAGTGTCGGAGGTATACCGCCGGCGCGAGAAGATGCTTTGCAGGTCGTCGAATGTCAGATCGCAGCTTGTCCTGAAATCTCGGCGCCGCAGGCGCGGCGCGTTGATTGCCAGCCTTGGTGGTTCACCAAAGGACTGTCTTGTTCATGAGACGGAAGGGGAGGAACGTGATCGTCGCGTCGGTGCCTCCAGGTCGGGCGCCTGAAGGCGTTTGCGGGGGGCGTTGGCATACGGAAAATAACAGCATTGCCGGGCATTGGAACGCAGGGTGAGATCCGCGAGGGAATAGGATCAAATGAGCTGGAACAAGCTTTATGCGCTCAGGAGCTATCTGCGATCATCATTGTGGATCGTGCCCTTCTTCGCGCTTGTTCTTCAGCAGATACTCTTTCGCATGGCGCTAGTGCTTGAGGAGTGGACGACGTGGGTCCCGCGTTGGCCGCTCGGTACCGAAGGCACGGTCGCCGCAATGCAAGCCATCATCAGCTTGGCGCTATCTTTCATTGTTTTCACCTTCGGCTCACTCCTTGTGGCCATACAGATCGCAAGCGGGCAGCTTACGCCCCGGATCATAGCCACCACACTTCTACGCGACAATGTCATCCGCTTCACGGTGGGCTTGTTCATCTTCACGCTGCTCTTCGCGATCGGCGTGATAAGTCGCGTAAACACTTCCGCTCCGTCATTCATCGTCTGGTTTTCAGGCATTCTTGGCGTGGCATCGCTGGCCGCCTTTCTGTATTTCATTGACTATTCGGCTCGGCTGCTTCGACCTGTCAGCATCATCCATCGCGTTGCCGAGCAAGGCTTCGAGGTGCTAAACCTTGTCTACCCTGCTCCCCTATCGAACGACGAAGGGGGGTCTCTGCCGCACCATCCGCTTGGAGAACCTGCGCGCATCGTCGCGCATCCCGCTTCTTCCGCCATCATCCTCGCCGTCGACGTGAAGTCGCTAGTGGCACAGGCGCAGCGGGCACACGGCATCATCGAGCTTTCGGCGCGCATCGGTGATTTCGTGTCGCAACGCCAACCGCTGTTCCGCCTCTACGGCGGAGCCGCGGAGATCGCCGACCGCGAGCTTCGCCGGACCGTCGCTTTCGGGCGGGAGCGGACCATCGAGCAGGACCCAACCTTCGCCTTCAGGGTGATTGTCGACATCGCCACCAAAGCCCTTTCGAAGGCGATAAACGACCCGACCACAGCCGTGCTTGCGATCGACCAGCTCCATCGACTCCTGCGCAGCGTCGGCCGGCGCCAACTCGGTAACGACTACCTACGTGATGCCGAGGGAAGCCTGCGCGTCGTGTTTCCGACGCCTGATTGGGAGAATTTCGTGCAACTCACCTGCCGCGAAATCAGGATCTACGGAACGGAAAATCTTCAAATCGCACGCAGGCTACGCGCTATGATCGAAAATCTGGATGCGGTCCTGCCGGAAACCCGGAAACCGGCGTTGCGACTCGAACGGGATCTACTCGATAGGATGATCGAAAAGGTTTATCTATTGCCTGAGGACGCAGCACTTGCACGGATCGCAGATACGCAAGGGCTTGGCGGTTCGGCACAGGGTTAACGTCTTTCCCGACGTTGCTGAGAGCGACGAATGCGGGCGGCGAGTCCCGCGCGCGGGATCGGAATTGAACGACGCGCACCGCTGACAAGCGGCGGCGGTAGCGGTTTATACCAATGCTACTATTGCATGTATTGCATCGCACTGACGTTCTATAGCCAGACAGGGTAAGCTGACTAGCGGATGCGTCAGCTTTCAGAGGGCGGAAACTTCGATGGCCTATCTGTCCATCCCGCCGCTATCGAACAAGTAGTTTAGGGGATGTTACAGAGAGGGCACCCGAGCGTGATGTCCTGTCGGATCGTTGACTATTTACCGAGAGTGCTGGGTGAGGTTTGAGTCCAGCACCTCCTTGTCGTTGGTTCCGCGACCATGCTCACGACAGCTATTCAGGGCTTTTGGTCGATTGGTGCGTCGCAGCACGCCTGGCAGGCCGAAAACACGTCTAACTCTCCAAAAAAACATAGCATTTTGCTAATTTAGCGAGTAGGTATTTCTAATATCAGGTCAACGTAGAGTTTCGGCAGGCAGGCTTACTTTTCCAGCGAATATTTTTCGGCGGAGGTAATTATGTCGCGTGATCCAATGCATAAAGCTAGCCGGATTGACCAATTTTTTTCAGGGCCGAATGCCAGGGCTGATCGATGGCGCGATCTCGCCGATTCTGCCGACGCATGGCTTGCCGGTTCGCTTGATCGAGCTGGGTTCGAAGAAGAACTCGCAGACCTAACGATTACCGAGGCCTATTTCGCTTACCCAGGCGGACAGCTTTTATCGGCGTTGCGGGAAAACGCCGCAGCGGATGAAGCCGCTGCCACGGTGCATCTCGTAAACCGCATTGTCCGTGCTGTGATGACGAGGTCGTTTCGGCAGGATGCGGGGGACTGGGATACTGGTGAGGATGTTCGCGACAGCGTTCCGGAGATCGTGCCGTCGTCGCTCACCGCGCGAGAATATCACCGACCCTATTTCGAGACATTGATCGTCACGGGGGTGCCTTCAACGAACTGGCCGGCTCTTGCCACCGAATGGCGCAAGCTTCGCCGTCCGCTGGACACGTTTATCTACGAGCCCGTTTTCGTCGGCAGCCTTGAGGATGCGTTCTGCGCAACGATACTCAACCCCAATATCGCAGCCATCGTCATCAATGAAGGATTTGCCGTGCGCTCGCGTCAGGACGCGCCGGTGCTGCGGTCGCTGATCACGTCCCTCGACGCCAAGGAAGCGAGTACCGCGTCGCCCCTGGCGTTGGCAAAGATTCTCAAGCGCGTTCGTCCGGAACTCGACCTGTACCTGATGGTGAACAGGAGGGTCGAGGAACTGGCAGGCCGGGCCGATGCCGGAGTGGCCCGCCGGATCTTTTATTCAGTCGAGGAACTGCTCGAACTTCATCTCGCGATCCTCGAGGGCGTGCAGGCGCGATTTGAGACGCCCTTCTTCGACAATCTCAAAAAGTATGCGCAGCGACCGGTCGGCACGTTTCACGCGCTGCCGATCGCCAGGGGCAAGTCGATCTTCAAGTCCGACTGGATCCGCGACATGGGCGAGTTCTACGGGCCGACGCTGTTTCTGGCCGAAAGCAGCGCAACCACCGGAGGCCTCGACAGCCTGTTGGAGCCGACGGGCAATATCAAGAAGGCGCAGGAGCTGGCCGCAAGGGCGTTCGGCGCCGACCGCGTGTTCTTCGTGACCAACGGGACGTCGACGTCGAACAAGATGGCGGTTCAGGCGTTGCTGGCGCCGGGCGATATCGCGATCGTCGATCGCAACTGCCATAAGTCGCACCATTACGGAATGGTGCTCGCAGGTGCGCAGCCGCTCTATGTCGAGGCGTTTCCGATGACGGAGTACTCGATGTACGGAGCAGTTCCCCTTCGCACGATCAAGCAGGCGCTTTTGAACCTGAAGGCAGACGGACGGCTCAGCCGCGCCAAGATGGTCGACCTGACCAACTGCACCTTCGACGGCCATATCTACAATACGCGTCGGGTGATGGAAGAGTGTCTGGCGATCAAGCCGGATCTGATCTTCCTGTGGGACGAGGCGTGGTTCGGATTTGCGCGGTTCTCACCGTTCTTGCGCACGCGCACGGCGATGGGTGCGGCCAACGATATCGAGGCGTGGATCCACGATCCGGAGTCGGTTGCCGCTTACGAGAAACAACAGGCGGAGCTCGGGGCGACCCCGTCCGACGACACGCTGCTGGATACGCGTTTGATCCCCGATCCGCGCAAGGTCAAGCTGCGTGTCTACCAGACGAATTCCACTCACAAGTCGATGTCTGCCCTGCGCCAGGGCTCCATGCTGCTGGTCAAAGATGTCGAGTTCCACACCGTGGAAGCACAGTTCCACGAGGCGGTATTCACTCACGCCTCTACCAGTCCGAACCAGCAATTGATTGCCAGTCTCGACGTGGCGCGCCGGCAGATGGAGCTGGAGGGCTATGGCCTCGTGCACAATGCAATCGAGATCGCGCTAGCAATCCGGCAGGCGATCGGGCGACACCCCCTGGTTTCGAAGTACTTCCATTTTCTCGGCGCCGACAAAATGGTGCCGGACACATACCGTGAAAGTGGGTTCACCGATTTCCTTGATTCAAAATCGAACTGGGTGGCCGCGTGGCGCAGCTTCAAGGACGATGAATTCTGCCTCGACCCAACGCGCATGACCCTCGTTTGCGGAATCGCGGGATTTGATGGCACGCAATTCAAGAAACTTTTGGCGGATCGTTACAACATACAGCTCAACAAGACGTCCCGAAATTCGGTCCTCTTGCAGTCGAACATCAACAACACGCGCAGCGATGTCGCTCATTTGATCCGCGTGCTGGTCGAAATCAGCACCGAGATCGACCGGCGTCTGGTCGAGAGCGGTCCCAACGTCCGCAAGGAATTCGATGCGCGGGTGAAGAGCCTGATGACGGATGTGCCCGACCTACCGAACTTTTCGCATTTCCATGATGCCTTCCGGGCGGATGCCGGACAGCGGACAAACGAAGGCGACATTCGCGGCGGTTTCTACTCCGCGTACAATGCGGAGGGATGCGAATTTATCCGGCTTGCGGATCAGGAGATCGACCGGCGGCTGAAAGAGGGCCCTGAACTCGTCTCCGCGAATTTCGTCATTCCCTACCCGCCCGGGTTTCCGATCATGGTGCCGGGGCAAGTTATCACGCAAGAGACGATCGAGTTCATGCGCAAGCTCGACGTGAAGGAAATCCACGGTTACGACGCCGCCGAAGGCTTGAAGCTGGTGCGTGCGGAAGCGCTGGCGAAACGCACCGGTAAGTCGACGAAGCGAGCCGCCTGAGGAATGCACCAGAGCATAGGGCAGGAAGGTTTTAGGCCGTGTCGACAAATCGCTTACGGGTCTCGGCACATGCACTGTCACAGGGACGGGTGACTTCATGATCGATTGGTCCTTTCAGACGCTGCGGAGCTATCCGGAGATCGCCATCTTTCTGGCACTGGCCTTCGGCTACTACTTCGGCTCCTTCACCTACAAGGGCTTGGGCCTTGGCGCGGTCACCGCAACGCTCATTGCCGCCGTGATCATCGGCCAGATTGGCATTGCGGTTTCGGGGCCGCTGAAACCGACGTTTTTCTTGATGTTCCTTTTCGCCATCGGCTATGGCGTTGGACCGCAATTCGTACGTGGCATCTCGCAGGACGGAATACCGCAGGCGTTGTTCGCGGTGGTGGTTTGCTCGTTCTGCCTGGGCACCGCCTATATCGGCGCAAGGTTGGCCGGTTACAGCGTAGGTTCCGCAGCCGGCCTCTACGCAGGTTCGACGACGATCTCCGCCTCGATGGGGCTTGCGACCGATGCGATCGGCCGGCTGGGTCTGCCAGCCGAGGAAACGAAGGCGCTTCTAGACGCGATGCCGGTTGCATATGCCGTCACCTACATCTTCGGCACAATGGGTTCCGCGATCATCCTTTCCACCATCGGCCCTGCGCTTCTTGGCATCGATCTGCCGGCCGCGTGCAAGCGCTACGAGGAAAGCCGCGGGGGCAAGAAGCAATTGGGAGGACCGGGGACGGCCTGGCACCGCTTTGAATTGCGAGCATTCCGCGTGCGGGAGGAGGCGCCCATCGTCGGTAAGACGGCGCAGGCGGCCGAGGCACTCCTTCCCGATCAGCGCGTTTTCGTCGAGGGTATTCGACGCGGCCAGCAGATTATCGACGCCACTGCCGATACGCTCATCCAGGCCGGCGATGTCGTGGCCGTGGCTGGCCGCCGAGAGGTGCTGGTCAATCTGATCGGCACGGCGGCGGATGAAGTCGACGATCGGGAGTTGCTGGCGGTGCCGATCGAAGGCGTCGACGTCTACGTCACCAACAAAGAGGTGGACGGCATGACGCTGGCAGAGTTGGCCAGAGCTCCAGGCGCTCGCGGTGTGTTCCTGCGAAAAATCACCCGTGGAGTGACCGCGACGGATATTCCGATTTTCGCCGATAGCAAGTTGCACCGGGGTGATATCGTCAATCTTGTCGGACGCACCCAGGACATAGCAGCGGCCACAAAGATGCTGGGCCGTCCGGACCGCTCGACCGATGTGGCGGATGTGGCGTTTATCGGTGCGGCAATAGCGATAGGAGCCTTGCTCGGTGCATTGGTTTACAAGATCGGCAGCGTGCCTCTTACGCTGTCCACCGCTGGCGGCACGTTGGTTTCCGGCCTCTTTTTCGGTTGGCTCCGCTCGGTACGCCCAACCTTTGGCCGTATCCCGTCCTCGACCGTGTGGTTCATGAATTCCGTTGGCCTGAATGTGTTTATCGCCGTGGTTGGCATCTCCTCGGGGCCGAGCTTTGTCGCGGGGTTGAGGGAACTCGGTTTCAGCCTGTTCCTCTGGGGTGTTTTTGTAACGACTGTGCCTCTCGTACTGGCGATGTATGTCGCAAAATACGTGTTTCGCTTCGATGAAGCGATACTGCTTGGATGCTGCGCTGGTGCACGCACAACGACCGCCGCCCTTGGCATGATCAACGACCGCGCCAGCAGCCACATTCCCGCACTCGGCTACACGGTTCCCTACGCCGTCGGAAGTATATTGCTGACGACCTGGGGCATGGTCCTCGTGATGTTGATGGCATAACCGCGAAAGACTGACCTTTCGCGCGATCGTTCAAAACAGGAGCGGGTCATGGCTGACGCCCTTACGCTATACAAGTCCGAGGTCCTAAGTCCTTTCGAGATCAAGGATGAGCTAATCCAGCTTGCCAAGAATACCTCAAAGGCCATCCCAATCAGCGTACCGGAATGCTGGTCGCGGCAATCCCAACTGGAATGGGCGGCCAAGTCCGATTTGAAGCAGCTGAGTCAGACAAGGCATCGTTGTCAGTCAACAAACAGGGAGGCGGACTTCAATGAAGAGGATTACGCGAAAAGTTATGTGGCCGAATGCGGCTGCGCTTTCATCGGCGCTATTGCTGATCTTTGTGTTGGGATCACCGCCGGGCGCAACGGCCGGCGACGCGGAGGCCAAGCAGCTGCTCAAGGCGATGTCGGACTATTTGGATGCGCAGAAGGCCATTTCATTTGCATATGACAGCAATCTCGAGGTCGTCACCAAGCAACACCAGAAATTGCTACTTGCGAGCTCGGGCAAGATCGAGCTCGGCCGGCCCGACAAGATCCGCGTCGCCCGGACCGGGGGCTTTGCCGATGTCGAAATGGTTTTCGACGGAAAGACGCTCACTGTGCTGGGAAAGGACCTCAATGTCTACACTCAGGTGGAGGTGCCCGGTACCGTCGAGCATCTGGTCGATGAATTGAGAGAAAAGCTTCACAAGCCCATTCCTGGCGCCGACCTGCTGCTTCCCAATGTCTACGATAAATTGATGGCCGACGTGGTCGATGTGAAGGATCTCGGCAGCGGTGTGATCGGGGGTACGGAATGCGATCATCTCGCGTTTCGCAACAAGGACGTCGATTGGCAGATATGGATCGCCCAAGGCGAGCACCCTTATCCCTGCCGATATGTGGTCACCGCCATGAAGGTTGACCGAGCACCACAGTACAGCATCCAGATCAGGGATTGGAAAACAGGCGCTGACGTTGCCGCTGACGATTTCGCCTTCAACAACACAACGGGCGCCAAGAAGGCCGACCTCAAGGAACTTAAGGATATCGATGAACTACCAGCACATTTTGCCGTAGGAGGTAAAAAATGACAATGTTCAGGAAATTGGGAGTTCTCTTGATTGCCGCCGTCATGGGATTTGCCGGGCTCGAGTTGGGCGAGGGGCTTGTGATCCCCGGTGTTCATAGTTTCGTCTCGACTGCGGAGGCAAGAGTTGGGCGCCCCCTGACCCCGGTCAGCGTGGCCGGCGTGGCGAGACGCTCGTCGCGGCGTTGCGCAGCCGGTGTGTATAACTGCTAGTCACCTGGAACCAAAATAAGCTTCATTTTGTTTGGCTTCTGTTAGAAGAGCAGGAGTTGATTGATGGTTGGCAGGCAAGCAGGCCTCGTCGTTCTGAGCGACGCGGATAGAAATTTCCTGGAATCTCAGGTGCGCCGGCATAAAGCGCCGCGCTCCTTGTCGGATCGATGCCGGATGGTCTTGCTGTGTGCGCAGGGTCTGCAAAGCAAAGATGTTGCCGACCGTCTTGGGGTCCACGAGCATACGGTTGGCAAGTGGCGCCGCCGGTTCGTACAAGATGGTATTGAAGGGCTGACAGATGAATATCGTGCCGGTCGACCCCGAACTGTCTCTGATGCCCAGGTTGCTCAGGTCGTCGAGCGTACATTGAACACCACTCCCAAGGATGCCACGCACTGGTCCATCCGTTCGATGGCAGCCTCCAGTGGACTTTCGCATACCACCATCCGTCGGATCTGGACCGCATTTGGCCTGCAGCCGCATCGTGCCGAGACATTCAAGCTTTCCTCTGATCCGCTCTTCGTCGATAAGGTGCAGGACATCGTCGGTCTTTACATGTCGCCTCCGGATCGGGCGGTCGTGCTTTGCATGGATGAGAAGTCACAAATCCAAGCCCTGGATCGCGAGCAGCCTGTGCTGCCTATGGCGCCGGGCGTCGCCGAACGGCGCACTCATACCTATGTCCGCAACGGCACGACCTCCCTGTTCGCCGCGCTCGACGTCGCGACTGGCGCCGTGATCGGTCATTGCTACAAGCGTCACCGAGCGACCGAATTCCTCGACTTTTTGAAGCAGATTGACGCCGAAATGCCCAATGGGCCGGACGTGCATCTGGTGATGGACAACTATGCCACCCACAAGACACCAAAGGGTCAAGGCCTGGCTCGCGCGCCGCCCACACTGGCATGTTCACTTCACGCCAACGTCTGCATCCTGGATCAATCAGGTCGAGCGATGGTTCGCAGAGCTGACGCGAAAACAGCTGCAGCGCGGCGTGCACCGTTCCACTGCAGAACTTGAAGCCGACATCGACGCTTTCATCGAAACCCACAACGACAATCCCACCCCATACAAGTGGGTCAAATCCGCCGACCAGATCCTCGCGTCGGTCAAACGCTTTTGCCAGAAGACAATGAACCGAACTTCAGATTCAGGTGACTAGGAGCCTCACTCAGAAAGGCATCGTTTAAAGCAGTATCTGCCACGTCTGGTGACGATGCGGATGTAGGCAATAATGATCCGTGCTGCTCGGGATGCGATCGACTTGCCTCTCACGCGGCCCGAGGGTTCGCTGCGCTGGTGGTCAAGCGCTCCAGACAAAAAGGAGGTGGGACGGGCTGTACGCCCTGCGGCCTCGGCTCCTATGACACTAACCGCAGAAAGGTCGAAGGTCGTGACAGCAGAAACAGGCAACGGGCAGAACGCGAAGCAAATGAGGCGCCTATTCTTCAACGCCCTCATCGAGCAGATTGGCGTGGTCTGGCCAATCTTGTCCGGGATCATCACCGTAATGGTTGGATGCGGCCTTGCAATTTGGCGCATTGAGGACTGGGGGATGGGCGAAGCTCTCTACTTCACCTTCGTAACAGGACTTACCATCGGCTACGGCGATTTCACGCCCAAACATTTCACGGCTCGGGTGCTGGCATTGGTAATCGGTTTTGCCGGGATTGTGCTGACCGGTCTGATTGCAGCGGTAACCGTCAAGGCTCTGAGCGCAGCTGATCGGAAAGTCCCTTGAGGTTCGCGTCCCTTGGACGGCCCCCCAAAGATTTAGCCGGACGAACAAGCGGCCGCTCAGGGCTCCCGTATGCTTGTCAGAACGCCCGAAACTTTCATTCTTACCTACGCTGATTCTGAGTCTTAGGCTCGCCTACATCGGATCAGTCCATTCTCTTGGGGCGTTGGTGGAAGGATCGCGCCCATGGCGGAATATGCATCTTTGATGCAGTCTTTTATGCGACGCCGGCGTCTCTGGGGGGTCGGCTTGAAAATTACACCCAGGTCGGTTCCACCCAGATGCTCACGCATTTGGATGCCAACCTGTGGCATGGCTTTTCCGAGAGCGGCAACGCCACCTTCAACGCCGTCCCCTTCGCGATCGGAAGCGAGAGCACGTCACTCGAATGGAAGGCCGGCGCGGCCTTCCATTCGAGTGGAACGAGGCGACCAGCGTCTTTGCCGATGTTGACTACGCCTTCGATCTCGCCGGCAGCGACGATAACAGTTTCGGGGACGCGCTCGCCCGCTTTGCGCGGTGGCCTTCACGCCGATCCTGAATCAGGGGCGTACCCAAATCCACAAATCGGTTCGGCGGGTGAAGGAGATCGTCAGATAATGGCTCCATCGCAGTCGACGCATCAGGATCATGTCTTGACGTTACCTCCGCGTGCAGCAGATTATGTCTCGGCAGAGGGAACCCGCCACGCCTAAGCCCGGCGCCCACCATCTAAATTCTTCGGCAGCGCCCCTGCAACTCGCTTCGTTGTTGACGCTGGTCTCTGAAGCGGCCCGAAAATCAGGACGAGGATCCATCATGCGCCGGTACGCCGTGGAATTCATTGGGACGTTCTTTCTTGTATTGACAATCGGCTGCACCGGGATGGCCGCGGCTCCGGGCGTCATTGCTCCGCTGGCCATAGGAAGCGTGCTGATGGTGATGATCTACGCAGGCGGCCACATCTCGGGCGCCCACTACAACCCGGCAGTCACCCTCGGGGTGTACCTACGGGGGCGGTGTCCTGTGTCTGATGTGCTGCCCTACTGGGGCGCGCAAATGCTCGGGGCCGTCGTTGCGGCTTGGATCGTCGGCTTCGCCCTCAAAGGGGCGCCGGTTAGCCCATTCGTTGCCCCCGTATTGGGGGCGTTTGCGGCCGAATTTCTTTTCACCTTTGCGCTTGTATACGTGGTGTTGAACGTGGCCACGGCCGAGGCAACGGAAGGCAATTCCTATTTTGGTCTTGCGATCGGCTTCACCGTTCTGGCTGGCGCCTTCGCCGTCGGTCAGGTCTCCGGAGCGGCCTTCAACCCGGCCGTCGCCATCGGCGCTGCCATCCGCGGCATGCTCCTATGGTCCAGCATGTGGCTTTACATCATTGCGGAACTATTGGGAGGGGCCGCAGCGGCGTTCGCCTTCAAGGCGCTCAACCCAGCTAGCCGGTCTGGGAATTCATAGGATGGGTATCAACGCGGCGACCACGGAACACACCGTACTCACACAAACCGTTGGCTTCCTGGGCCTAAAGCGTCGTGCATTCAGACGTATCCGGCGGCTTTGAAGTGGTTTTGGCATTCGGTTGGCGGGTATAGGGAACAGATGTCGCCGATGGCCTGCCAGAGAGCGTCGATGGTGCGGATGGCGCGCGCCCTGAGGTGAGCCTTGAGCTTGGCGAAAGCCACGAGGATGACGACGTCGTCGGGCCGACAGTGTCGGGGCGAGTTGGGTCTCGACATAGACCTCGAAGATGCGCCGGTTCATCGGCCTAGCTACCACAAAGGGCGCGGTCAGACCGACACATCGGAGGTCGGCGATGAAGGTCTGGGTCTTCCAGTGACCGAACGGTGCCCTCGACGCCAGCCCGCGCCAACCCGAGAAGACGGTAGCGCCCGGTCAGGGTGCATTTTGAGAGGCAGATGAGACAGGTCTAACCCACGAAACCAACGCGCGGCATCAATTGTCAGCAGCCCAAACCCGCTCTTCTGTGATGGCGTCCTGGCCCAGATCCGGATCTTCCACGATCAACCCGCAAGGGGGCCGCTAGCAAGCTGCGGCCCTCGGGCTGCACCCCTCGCGGTGATCGCGCCCGTCCCTGAGCCCTTTGAGGAGCCATCGAGCGGGAATTGGCCCGCTCCCAAATGGAGCCTCGCACATGTCGCACGATCTTTCCCTCGCACAATCCCACGCCTTCCAGCTCTCCCGCGACCTGATGGTCCCGGTCACCGTCTTTGAAGTCGACGGCGAATATGGCGTCCTGCCCTCTGACGAAATCGACGCAAGCGACGACCTCGACATCGTGCACGAGTTCTTTCCCTGGCCGGCTCACTGAGCCGGCAATTGCCAAACCGGGTGCCGCTAGCGACCTGTCGGCGGCAAGGGAAGCTTCGCCGCGGGCGGTGCAACCTTGCACCTTGCTTCCCTCGCCCTTGCCCCCTCTGCTCTTCGCGGCGGCCGGAATTGTTCCGCCGATTATGCGGGAAGTTAAATTGAGGAGCGATCGCAGGCGATCGGGAAAATCATGAAAAGAGAAGAGATCGAGAAAATCCGAGAAGCGGTAAGTTGCGCTGCTGTCCTCGAACAGGCCGGCTTTGCGGTCGATATCAAGGAAAGCACTCGCCGCGCGGTGAAGTTTCGCCGAGGAGCGGAAATCATCATCGTGACACACGAAGGCCGTGGATGGTTCAATCCCTTGAGCGAAGACAAAGGTGATGTTTTCGCCCTTGTCACCTTGCTTGAGCATTTGACGTTTTCGGACGCGGTCGACCGTATCGGCGCTCTCATCGGTTACGAAGCTGCTCCTATCATCTGGAAGAAGCCGTCGTCCAAGGTTGAGCCTGCGGATATTCTGAAACGATGGCAAAGCCGCCGTCTTCCAGCGACTGGGTCCGGTGCTTGGCGGTATCTCTGCTGGACGCGAGCTATCCCGGTCTCCATCCTGCGCTTGGCAATCAATCAAGGGATCGTACGAGAAGGGCCATTCGGAAGCATCTGGGCCGCCCATAGCGATGGCGCCGAGCTGGTGGTCGGATGGGAGGAGCGCGGTGCCGCCTGGCGCGGCTTTTCCACGGGTGGCAGCAAAGTCCTGTTTCGCCTGGGTCCAACTGACGCTCTTCGTCTCTGCGTCACGGAGGCCGCAATCGATGCGATGAGCCTCGCCGCTATCGAAGATCTGCAAGAAGGCAGTCTCTATCTGAGTACGGGCGGGGGGTGGTCCCCCAGAACCGAAGCGGCGCTCATCGACCTTCTCGCTCCCCCTGGCGCCCTCCTTGTGTGTGCCACCGATGCCAATAGCCAAGGCGATACTTTTGCCCGTCGTCTTCAGGCACTGGCCGTACAGGTCAATCGCCCCGCCGTCCGTCTCCGCCCGCCGGCGGAGGACTGGAATGAAGTCCTGCAGGAGAGAAAAAGAGAGAAATCTAAGAGTGAAGGCAGAGAGAGGCGTGCCGCATCACCGCCGACCGCATCAAGGGAGGCTTCGCCCGGCTAAAGCCGGCCCTTGACACGGCCCATCGGGATGCCGGCGGCCCGGAAGGTGTCATGAGGGACTGAAAGAAGGTGATCGGAGTGGTCATCGCTTGGTCCCGAAACCCTGAAGGAGCCCAAGATGAAATCCCCTGCCCCGATCCGCAAGATCTTCGAAGGCGTGGCAACGCGCCCGCAAATGTTCCGGCTTTTCGATCGCCATAACCTGCGCCCCGAACGGTGGCAGACCGATGCTGCTCCGCTTTACAACGGAGAATGGTTCGAGATTGACGAGGCACTTTACGACTACATGCTCAACATTCTACCGCCACTGTGGATGCGTGGGCCGATCTTTGCGCTGCGCGACTTCCTGACTAGCTCGGTCACCAGCATCTTCTTCGCGCTGCGGATCGACGGGAAACCCCGATACTTCCACGGATATTGCGATCTGTCCGATGCCTCTTCTGTCGAAACGATGCGGGCGGCCATCTTCGAGCGCGAAACCCCAGCCGGTCCGCGCCATGACCCGCGAAGAGCGCGTCGAACATATCTGGAGCAGCACTGCGGATGCCTATCGCGGCTATGCCGGCGACCGCTTCCCATCGGCGATGCAGGGACAACGCACGGTCATGCTGTGGAGCGGCACCAATGGCACGCTCCTGAAGCTGCTGGACAACCTCACCGACGATGAGATCGCCGCCAAACTGCCCGTACACATGCGGCACCTGCCAACCATCGCGGCCTAAGCGCCCGCCAATCCTCATTATCTTTCAGGCGCCTTCAGCCCGCAATCGCGGCGGGCGAGCGATCGCGCGCATCCGAAAAGGAACACTCCCGATGAGCAACGATCCCTTCACTCTCGATATGTTCGGCACCTCTGCATTGTCGTCAGGCCTTGGGCTGGGTGTCCCCGCGTTTGGCGGCTTCGACACCGTGGCGGCCAACGACGACGACCCGGAACCGACTCCGCTGGCCCCCCCGGCCTTACCTGTCATGGCCTCCCCGACAGGCCGGAGCGGTCGGCGCCAGAACTTCTATCTCGATGGCGATCGCGGACTAGGCGCCTCGTGGAAGGATCGCGCCCGTGCCAATGTCGCGGCGATCCTGATCGCCGACGGCATTGCGAAGCAGGAGCGGGCGGCGACCGCCAAGGAGCAGGCACAGATGATCCGCTTCACCGGCTTCGGCGCCTCCGAGCTTGCCAATGGCATGTTCCGCCGGCCGGGCGAGGTCGACTTCCGCGACGGTTGGGACGCGCTTGGCTCCTCGCTCGAAACCGCGGTTTCAGAGGCCGATTATGCCTCGCTGGCTCGGTGCACCCAATATGCGCATTTCACTCCCGAGTTCATCATCAGGGCGATCTGGTCTGGGATCCAACGTCTAGGCTGGCGCGGGGGCCGCGTGCTCGAGCCAGGCATTGGCACTGGGCTCTTCCCTGCTCTAATGCCCGCGAAGTATCGCGACAGCGCCTATGCCACCGGGATCGAGCTCGATCCGGTCACAGCGCGTATTGTTCGACTGCTGCAGCCACGATCTCGCATTATCGAAGGCGACTTCGCCCGTACGGATCTTGCGCCCATCTACGATCTCGCCATCGGCAATCCGCCCTTTTCCGATAGAACAGTTCGCTCCGACCGGGCCTACCGGTCGCTCGGCCTGCGTCTGCACGACTATTTCATTGCGCGCTCGATCGACTTGTTGAAGCCGGCAGCACTGGCCGGTTTCGTCACCTCGCATGGCACGATGGACAAGGCCGATACCAGCGCGCGCGAGCATATCGCCAAATCCGCCGACCTCATCGCGGCGATCCGGCTGCCCCAAGGCAGTTTTCGCCGTGAAGCCGGCACCGATGTCGTCGTCGACATTCTCTTTTTCCGCAAGCGCAAGCTGGGAGAACCGGAAGGCGATCAGACCTGGCTCGATGTCGAAGAGGTGCGGACTGCTACCGCCGACGAGGGTGCGATCAACGTGAACCGCTGGTTTGCACGCCATCCCGATTTCGTGCTTGGCACCCATGCCCTCACCTCTGGCCCGTTTGGCGAGACGTACACCTGCCGCGCCAGCGACGGATCAGATCTAGAAGCCGCCCTCGCCGCTGCCATCGATCTCCTGCCCGCCGATCTCTATGACGGCGAGCCGACCCCGATCGATATCGATTCGGAAGATGAGCTCGCCGAGATCGTCGATCTCAGGCCGAAGGACAGCCCGGTCCGCGAAGGCAGTTTCTTCGTCGACCGGGATAAGGGGCTGATGCAGATGCTGGACAGCTCGCCGGTGCCCGTGACCGTCCGAAAAGGCCGCACCGGTGACGGGATTTCGGAAAAGCATATCCGGATCATCACCAAGCTGATCCCGATCCGCGATGCCGTCCGCGACGTGCTGAAGGCCCAGGAAACAGACCGGCCCTGGCGCGACCTGCAGGTGCGCCTGCGCCTCGCCTGGTCGGCATTCGTCCGCGACTTCGGTCCGATCAACCACACAACCGTCTCGGTCCAGGAAGATCTGGAGACCGGCGAGGTGAAGGAGACCCATCGCCAGCCGAACCTGTCGCCCTTCCGCGACGATCCCGATTGCTGGCTGGTCGCATCGATCGAGGACTATGATCTGGAGACCAACACGGCGAAGCCGGGTCCGATCTTCGCCACCCGTGTAATCGCTCCGCCGATGTCGCCTGTCATCACCAATGCGGCTGATGCGCTGGCGGTCGTACTCAACGAGCGCGGCCATGTCGATCTCGATCATATCGCCGAGCTCATCCATTGCGATATTTCCACAGTCATCGATGACCTCGGTGACACGGTGTTTCGAGATCCGGCTGATGGCTCCTGGCAGACATCCGATGCCTATCTCTCCGGCGCCGTCCGCACCAAGCTGGCGGCCGCGCAGGCAGCAGTCGAGCTTGATCCGGTCTACGAGCGCAATGTTCGCGCCCTTCACGAGGTCCAGCCGGCCGACCTCCGTCCGTCGGATATCACGGCACGTCTCGGCGCGCCTTGGATCCCGGCCGCGGATGTCGTCGCCTTCGTCAAGGAAAGGATGGAAGCCGATATCCGCATCCAGCATATGCCGGAGCTCGGCTCCTGGACGGTGGAGCCGCGCCAGCTCGGCTATTCTGCAGCCGGTACATCGGAATGGGGTACCAGCCGCCGGCATGCCGGCGAGCTGCTCGCCGATGCGCTCAACAGTCGGGTCCCGCAAATTTTCGATGTCATCAAAGATTTCGATGGCGAGCGGCGCGTGCTCAATGTCGTTGACACTGAGGCTGCGCGCGACAAGCTACAGAAAATCAAGCAGTCCTTCCAGGACTGGGTCTGGACCGACCCGGATCGTACCGACCGGCTGGCGCGCGATTACAACGACCGCTTCAACAATATTGCGCCGCGAAAATTCGACGGCTCGCATCTAAAACTCCCCGGCGCCTCTGGCGCCTTTGTTCTTTATGGACATCAGAAACGCGGCATCTGGCGGATCATCGCCGATGGATCTACTTATCTTGCCCACGCCGTCGGCGCCGGCAAGACGATGACGATGGCCGCAGCGATCATGGAACAACGCCGGCTCGGGCTAATCGCCAAAGCGATGCTGGTCGTGCCCGGCCATTGCTTGGCGCAGGCCGCTCGCGAATTCCTCGCACTTTACCCGAACGCGCGCATTCTCGTCGCCGACGAGACCAATTTCACCAAGGACAAGCGCGCTCGGTTCTTGAGCCGCGCGGCGACCGCCACCTGGGATGCGATCATCATCACCCATTCGGCGTTTCGCTTCATCGCCGTGCCTTCGGCCTTCGAACAGCAGATGATCCAGGATGAGCAGCAGCTCTACGAGGATCTGCTGACCAAGGTCGACAGCGAGGACCGGGTCTCACGCAAGCGGCTCGAGCGCCTGAAGGAGAGTTTGCAGGAACGGCTCGAAGGGCTCGCCACCCGCAAGGACGATCTACTTACCATCTCGGAGATCGGTGTGGATCACATTGTCGTCGACGAGGCGCAGGAATTCCGCAAGCTCTCCTTCGCCACCAATATGTCGACGCTGAAGGGGATTGATCCCAACGGCTCGCAGCGCGCCTGGGACCTCTATGTGAAATCCCGCTACATCGAGACGAAGAACCCCGGCCGAGCGCTGGTGCTGGCCTCGGGCACGCCGATCACCAACACGCTTGGCGAAATGTTCTCGATCCAGCGACTGCTCGGCCATGCGGCTTTGTCCGAGCGTGGGCTGCACGAATTCGATGCCTGGGCATCGTGCTTCGGCGATACGACGACCGAACTCGAAATCCAGCCATCCGGCAAGTACAAGCCGGTCAGCCGCTTTGCCTCCTTCGTCAACGTGCCGGAACTGATCGCCATGTTCCGCTCGTTTGCAGACGTGGTGATGCCGGATGAGCTTCGGCGATATGTGAGGGTGCCCGACATTTCGACCGGCCGACGGCAGATCCTGACCGCCAAGCCGACCGCGCTGTTCAAAACGTATCAGCAGACACTTGATACCAGGATCAAGGCGATCGAACAGCGTGAAGGGCCGGCCAAACCCGGTGACGACATCCTGCTCTCGGTCATCACCGACGGCCGCCACGCGGCGATCGATCTGCGTTTCGTCATGCCGGCGGCCGGAAACGAAGAGGACAACAAGCTTAATCTTCTGGTCCACAATGCGCACCGGATCTGGAAAGAGACCGGTGAAGCGATCTACCGTCGCCCCGACGGCAAGGACTTCGATCTGCCGGGTGCGGCGCAGATGATCTTTTCCGATCTTGGCACGATTAATGTCGAGAAATCACGCGGCTTCTCGGCCTATCGCTTCATTCGCGACGAACTGATCCGGCTCGGCGTGCCCGCTGCGGAAATCGCGTTCATGCAGGACTATAAAAAGACCGAGGCCAAGCAGCGGCTGTTCGGCGATGTCCGCGCCGGAAAGGTGCGCTTCCTGATCGGCTCTTCCGAGACCATGGGGACCGGCGTCAATGCCCAGCTCCGGCTGAAGGCGCTCCACCATCTCGATGTCCCGTGGCTGCCGTCGCAGATCGAGCAGCGCGAGGGCCGGATCGTCCGTCAGGGCAATCAGCATGACGAGGTCGACATCTTCGCCTATGCCACCGAGGGATCGCTCGATGCCTCGATGTGGCAAAACAACGAACGTAAGGCTCGGTTCATTGCCGCTGCTCTTTCCGGGGACACGTCGATCCGGCGGCTGGAAGATGTCGGCGAAGGTGCCGCCAACCAGTTTGCCATGGCCAAAGCCATCGCGTCCGGCGACGAGCGGCTAATGCAGAAAGCCGGGCTGGAGGCCGACATCGCCCGGCTCGAACGGCTCCGCGCTGCCCACGAGGATGACCAATATGCGGTGCGCCGGCAGATGCGCGATGCCGAACGCGAGATCGAGATCTCGACCCGGCGCATCGGCGAGATTGGCCAGGACATGGAACGGCTGCAGCCCACCACCGGTAAGGCCTTCACCATGACGGTGCTCGGTGAGGACTATTCCGAACGCAAGGAGGCCGGCCGCGCACTTATGAAGGAGATCCTCACGCTTTTGCAGCTGCAGCAAGAGGGCGAGGTTCACCTGGCAACAATCGGTGGGTTCGATCTCGTCTATGAGGGCGAGCGGATCGGCAAGGGCGACGGCTATCGCTTCGAGACCCTCATCCAGCGCACCGGCGCCGACTACGAGATCGAGCTTGCCATCACTGTCACCCCACTTGGGGCCATCTCCCGGCTCGAACATGGGCTCGACGGGTTCGAGGAGGAACAGCGCCGCTATCGGCAGCGCCTGGACGACGCCGAGCGACGCCTGACGTCCTATCGATCCCGCACGGGTGGAACTTTCCAGTTCATCGAAGAACTCGCTGAGAAGCGCCGCCTTCTCCGTGGGATCGAAGAAGAGCTGGCGGCCGCTGTCGTCGACGATGCCGCACAGTTGGCCGCTTGAAAGTGCGGCCTGAGCGGAAGTCCATCAGGTCTCGTCTGGTTCCGGTCGTGTTCGCCTACGTGCGAGGCGGCCGCGACGATCGGCCTCCTGCAGCGCGACTCTGTCGAGGTAGCGCTCCCGCATCAGCTTCATATCGATCTCGCCGCGAACCCATTCGTCGAGCAGCCCGGTGAAGGCCGGATCCTCATCGATGGGCACGCCACGGGCCTTCGCCCTGTCGATGGCTCGCTGCGCAATGGATTTCCGGGGGTTGGGGTCCGTGCTCATCTTGCCTCGACTTGGGAGTTATCGGATGGGCGGCGACATGTATCAGGGGGTCGCGCACGCCGCGACTTGAAATCTCTCGCTATCAACAATATCTGAGCATCACTTCCCGTTTCGATGATGTCCTGCCGCCGGCAACCGCCGCGGCTTTCGATATCGTCCGGGATCCGAGAAAAGGGCGCTCCCCTCACGGGTCGAGCGCCCTTTTCGCTTCGGCCGCCAAGTTGATGTGAATATGAGATACGGATCTCGTTTTAGCTCCCGGCGCCTTGACCGATGCTCGAACGCGATGAGATCTAAAGAAAAGCACCGCGGGAACCTATGCCTTTTTATCTTGTAATCCAGACCTCTCTCACTGAAGCCGACGACGAGGAGGCTGCTGCTCGAACTGTGGTCGACCAGATCCGATCCGGCAACAAAGTCGCCGTCACTGTGAAGTCCGACGAAACGACAGTCTCGCACATCGTCGTTCCTGCGAAATCGGATATCTCATTCGCAGCTCCGGTTGCGAATCCTGATGCTGGCGGGCAGGTTTCGGCCACTTTCCCTGCCCCATTGTCCATCGTCGAGGCCGATCGAAAGGCGACGCTGAAGAGGATAATGGCTGATGCGTTCTCGCTTCTGAAACGGCGCCCCTAAGTCTTTCAAACGGGCCACGTCTATATGCAGCTCTGGCGGTGCACGATGAACCTACGCGTCATTTGGTCCGGTAGTCGCCGCGATGTAAATTAGAGCAGGGTAAAATAAAGGAACGGAATTGGAGCCGGTCGCAGATCGGTCCCCCTGCCGTTGCTTTCGCTCAACCGCCGCCTGCGCGATCCCGGCTGGTTGTCCATCGCAGGGCAGATGCCCCGCTCGTCCCGCCCAGCAGGGATGCTCGGCCGCAGTTGCGGTAGTCCGGCCGCCCCGCGGTCCGGGAGGTGTCTTCGAGAAAAATGAAGACAGGAAGGGCTGGCAAGGCGCCAGCTCGCAAATCTCCCGAAAGGACAGTCCCATGCAGATCAAGAAGGTGGATCCCCGCGCTCTGAAGGAAAATCCCGACCGCATGCGCCAGACGAAATCATCGCCGCAGGCCGATGCGCTGATGCTGGCGACGATCAAGGCCGTCGGCATCGTACAGCCGCCGATCGTCGCGCCTGAAACGGGTGGTGGCAATGGCTATATCATCGATGCAGGTCATCGCCGTGTCCGACTTGCGATAGCCGCCGGCCTCGAGGAGATCGAGATCTTGGTGGCGGATGCCGCAAACGACAATGGCGCCATGCGCTCGATGGTCGAAAACAGCGTGCGCGAAGCGCTGAACCCGGTCGACCAATGGCGCGGCATTGAACGGCTGGTCGCACTCGGCTGGACCGAGGAAGCGATCGCCGTCGCGCTGGCGCTGCCCGTTCGCCAGATCCGCAAGCTGCGCCTGCTTGCAAACGTCTTTCCGGCAATGCTCGAGCAGATGGCGCTGGGTGACATGCCGTCCGAGCAGCAGCTGCGGATCATTGCAGCCGCCGGCGAGGTCGAGCAGAAAGAGGTCTGGAAGGCGCATAAGCCGAAGAAGGGCGACACCGCAGCCTGGTGGTCGATCGCCAATGCCCTGACCACGAAGCGCATGTATGCCAAGGATGCCAGCTTCGGCGACGATCTGCGCGAGGCTTATGGCATCGAGTGGGTCGAAGATCTGTTCGCGCCGGCCGACCAGGACAGCCGTTACACCACCAATGTTGAAGGTTTTCTGGGCGCCCAGCACGAATGGATGACGTCCAATCTGCCGAAGCGTGGCTCGATTGTCGAGGTCAACAGCTGGGGCCAGCCGGAACTGCCGAAGAAGGCAAACCAGGTCTACGGCAAACCGTCGAAGTCCGACCACGCGGCGCTCTATCTCGATCGCGACGGCAAAGTTCAGACCGTCCACTACCGCATGCCCGAGGCGGCGAAGCCGAAGGGCGGCAGTGCGACGGGTGCCGAGGGTGCCATCAATGACGATACCGTCTCAACGCCGAAGGCACGTCCTGATGTCACCCAGAAGGGTCAGGATATGATTGGCGACTTCCGCACCGACGCTCTGCACGATGCCCTTAGCCGCGCCCCGATCGAAGACGATATGCTGATGGCGTTGCTTGTGCTCGCCTTCGCGGGACAGAACGTTCGCGTCGACTCCGGCGCAGGCGGCGGCCTCTACGGCAGCGCTCGCTTCGGCCGCCATGCAGCTCGGCTCTTCACCGATGATGGCAAGCTGTCTTTCGACATGGATACAGTTCGCGTCGCTGCTCGTGCGGCCCTGATCGACGTGTTCTCATGCCGGCGTGGCGTGTCGAATAGCGGCGTCGTCTCCCGTGTCGCCGGTGAGGCGATCGGCGCGGACAGCTACCTGCCGAACATGGGGATGGAGGAGTTCCTCGCATCCCTGTCGCGTCAGGCGCTTGAAACCGTCGCCAAAGATGCCGGTCTCGAGCCGCGAGCGCGTGTCCGCGAAACCCGCTCAGCTCTCGTCACCCACTTCGAAGGCGATACGACCCTCGTCCATCCCTCTGCCCTATTCGCGCCGGAGCCAACGGAGGTTCTCGCCCTCCTCAAGCATCTTGATCACGATGCAAATCCACAAGACGAGGGCGCAACCGCCGAAGCCGTTGCCAGCGATATCGTCGCCGATGACGCTGATGAAGAGGGCGAAGCCTCCGACATGGTCGGCTCCGACGAGGATCCGGGCACGCTAGACGATCACGAAACGGCCTACGGGATCGCGGCCGAATAGTCCCATCAGCCTTTTCCAGATCTTCCGCTCCGCCGCCGGTCCTTCCGGCGGCGTTTGCTTTTCAGCACCTTCAAACAAAGGAGCCTGACCATGAACGGACCTTCAATCATCTCCGCCACAGACCCCGTATCCGCGTCTCTCGCAGCCGATGGCGTCGAGTTCGGGACAAGCGCCGAGGGATTTCCCGTCGCACGCATTGACGAAATCCTCCTTGGTCTCATTACTAACGGAAGCGGCGACTTCTTTCTGGCCACTGCCTGGCATATCACCAAGCCGTTAGCCGAAGTGCGGCGTCACCATTTTTACCGCCACGATGGCCGTGTAAAGGACGAAGCGACTTTCCGTCGCCGCGCGCTGGAGACCGCGGAGCACATGAGGGAACTCTCAGCCCTCGCTCGTGTCCAAACACGCATTTCCGCAAGCACGCCATGGGGCGGCTCTCAGCTGGCGACGGTCTATGCCGAGGGAATTGTCAGCCACTCGACGTCAGGCCACGGCGGTTTTCATCTTTCTCCCGATCGAAATCTCCAGGTTGATGCCTCGGTTCGCGGCGTTGGTGGCTGGTACGAGGAAGATTGCGAATGGGCGATCGTCGCCTTGACGTTCCCGGATCTTTTCACCGGCTACGAGCGCCGCTGTGCCTACGAAACCACCCGCCATACCTTTCCGGAGTATTGGGAAAAGCTCAGTGGCCGTCAGCTCAGCCCCGGGGAATCCTGGTCGAAGGATCGCGCGGAGTTCGATCGCGCGCATGCCGACGACTGGATCGTCATTTCTGCAATCACCTCCTCTCAGCACTCCGGTATGACCGAGGTTGTCGCCACCAGAGGCGGCGGACGCGAGTTCCAGCGAGAGGGGCGTCGCTTTCTCGTTCCTCATGAAGAATATGGTAGGCGCGGCCGCTTTGGCTTTGTCATCGATCTCGCGCGTCATGCCGTCTACGATGGCCCGTCGAGCTTCGTCGGTTGGAGTGCGAGGGCGGCATGATGGCACCGGTGATGTCACCCGAAACCCAGCTCTCTCGTATGGAAGACGCTCGCCGTCAGACCCAGAGACAGCTGGAAATCATTGACAGGCAGATCACCCGTCGCATGACGGCAATCCTGCCGCAACTTGCGAGGCGCCAGACCGGCTACCGTCGCGGTAAGGCGCCTGACGGGCGCACCCTGCTCGAGCGCTATCGCGCCAATCTTGCCGGGCTCACGGCAGAGCGCCAGCCCGAAGTCGATGCGCTCTTGCGAAAGCTGGCTCGACAGGATGCGGCGATAGTAGCGATGAGAGACCGTCTTTCCGTGGCCGGCCCACATCATCCCGCGAGCCAGGAGGGCTGATCACATGGCAACAATCGGCGACCTCGAGCAGCAGGCCGGGATCGGATCTTCCGATGCCGAGCGAACTGCGTTCTGGCTTCGGTTTCATCATCTCGAAGGGAAAGCATGCCTCGACGCGGGCGTGACGGAGCTCAAGCGGATGATCGCAGAACGCAGCGGGATGACTCTGCGCGCTGCCAAACACGGGCGCCAGCGATGGCCAGCCCTGAGCGACGATCAGGAAGCTGCACTACGAGCCTATGCCGCCAAGCATGGGCCGACGCTGGAAGAGCATCCTCAGCGATGTCTGGATGGGTGGACCGCCTTATGACGATGGCGGGACCCTACGGGGTCTTCGAAATACCCACGGTCCAACATGGCTTCAATCCTACCGGTTGCCCAAGGCAGTATTGCGGAGCAAGCCCGACGGGAAAGCAGCGGTCTCGGATGTGGGCATCGGCAAAAGCGAGGAGTAGAACGGGCTGGAGCCATGTTCCTATCGTGTCCAGTGAAGGCACCGTGACGGTTTGTCCTTCGGTTTTGCCGCGGTCTGAACCAGCGGCCGTCCGCTTCAAGGCCGCTATCGCGCCGCGGGGCGGCCGGAACCCGCCATCCTGCACGGAGCAGCTCCGCTCGGCCTCGCAGGGCGGTTGCCTTGCTTGCTCGCAGATCGACTCCGCTTGGTCTGGACAGGCCCGGACCTTGAACCGCCCGTCTTCCGCCGGTTCGGGTCGACCGCACCGAAGGGCAAGCCGGCACGGGGCCGGAACCGCTTCGGCTCGAAAGGAAGAGACATGGCCAAGCCCGCAACCAATCCTCGCCAGACCGCTCGGGTCGTCCAGCTCCGCAAGGGCGCCACCGTCGAAATGGTCCGCCTCACCTGCCCAGACAGCGCCCAGGCGATCAAGATCGCCGAAAGCTTCGGGACCGCCGTCATCGACAGCGACGGAATCCGCGATCTCCACGAACGGCTGATCTCCGAGACCGCCGATGCTCTAAGCGAAGGCCTTGGCGAGCGCGCCATGCAGATCCACCTCCAGCGGATCGTCGGCGCCTTCGTCGGGTCGGCTCATGGCGCCGGCCAGTTCTACAGCAATGCCGTCACCCAGGCACGCGACGCCACGGCCAAGGCTGCGAACGACGCTCGCGACGAGGACCTCGACGGTCCCGTCGGCTACGATAGCGCCGCCCACCGCAAGCGGGAATTTGCCGCCGACATGGGCGTCCAGGCTCATGCCTTGCGGATGGCGGCCGAAGGTGCCGTCGCCGCCTACAAGCACATCGTCGGCGAGAGCTGGAAGCCCTTCGATCGCCCGGTCGAAAACCCCGGACAATCCGTGGATCGTAAGGCGGCCGCGGCCCAGATGTCCGCCTTCGATTGATACCATCGGCGGGGCTCGCACTCGCGTGAGCAGGGCCGGTCCTTATGGTGCCGGCCCTTTTTACTGCCTGCGGCGCAGATGAGAGGGAAGGAAGGAAAAGAAGGACCCGGCGATCCGGCCGATGGACCGCGATTGGCGCGGGTCGCACATATGGAGATGGAAATGAGCAGGAATTCGCAATCACAGCGCGCTGACATCTACAGCAGGATCACCGACCGGATTATCGAAGAGCTCGCTCAAGGCATCCGCCTCTGGATAAAGCCATGGTGTGCTTCCAACACCGACGGTCGCATCACGCGACCGCTTCGCCACAATGGCCTTCCCTATTCGGGGATGAATGTGCTCCTGCTCTGGTCGGAGCAGATATCGCGTGGCTTTGCCTCGTCGATGTGGATGACATTTAAGCAGGCGCTGGAATTGGGTGCTGCCGTCCGGAAGGGCGAGACAGGCTCAACGGTTGTCTTTGCCAGCCGGTTTACCAGGTCCGAGGTGGATGGGAAAGGCGGCGAGATAGACCGGGAGATCCCGTTTCTCAAAGCCTATTCTGTCTTTAATATCGAACAGATCGACGGCCTGCCCGATCACTACTTTGATCGACCGACGCCCGACCTCAACCCAGTCGAACGGATTGAAGCCGCCGAGCGCTTCTTCCGGAACACTGGCGCCGTTATCCGCCACGGCGGCAACCAGGCTTTCTATGCGCCTGGGCCGGATTTCATTCAGATGCCGCCGCTTCAGGCGTTCAAGGATGCTGCCAGCTACTACGCGACGTTGAGTCATGAATCGACCCATAATGCCGATACCCGGATTATGCCGACAAGGGAGCGGCTACGCCGGGCGGGTGGCCTGTTCCAGCGCAGCGCGTGCGGCATAATCAGAGCGACACCAGCAATAGTGTTGCCCGGCTGATCCAAGTCGGCCATGCTCGGCGAGCAGCGGAATAATTAAATCAGATCACGAATAATCTGACCAAGCGGTAGGCCAACCTCTTGGCTGGCGATATCGATCGATACCCATTTTGTCTTGCGCATGTCCTTCTCAGGAAAGTCCTTCGCGATACCGTTGACAGTCAGGAGATGAACGGCAACGCGGTACCGGCTTCCATCCTTGGCATAGGTAAATGAACCGACTACCCGCTCCATCGCTGTGCCCCTGATGCCGGCTTCTTCGAACGCCTCCCTCTGGGCGGTGTCCCGAGACGTTTCGCCAGGCTCGACATGTCCTTTCGGAATACCCCATCGACCATTGCGCAGGCTACCGATCAAGAGAACCTCGACCTTTTCTTGGCCGATTATCTTGCGGAGACAGATTGCTCCAGCTTGCTCGATCTGCGGATGTGGCGTTGAAACCTCGGCATGATCGAACTCAGCCTGATCCTCGGTGATTTCGACTTTCATCGCGGCTTGTGTCATCATGCGACCCCTCTCCCCTGCAGAACGACGAACCAACTTGGTGCTTGAGATTACCCTTGTTTGTGACAGTTCGATGACTATCCTTGCCTCGCGACGGAAGGAGACATGTCATGGGTGAAAAAACGCAAGAAAATCTATCACGCTCTCGTTGATGGTGCCACCGAAGGCCTATCCGACAAGGCACTTTACGAATTCGTAGTTGAGCGCTGCCCGAAGACCTCAAGTAAAAAGATTGTTCGTGCAGCGCTTCTCGCGCTCACCGACCCGGATGTCACTGACCGGCACGTTCTGGACACCATCTACGCGCTGGCCATCAAACATCGGATGAGCGAAGTCGGCAATGGCGATTCAGGGGTTGATCATGACGAGGAAGATGAAGTCGCTCCATCGCGAAGACCCTCCAAGAGGCGGCCGGACCCATCAGTATCACCGCCTGTTGTGTCGTAGCGCTGCGATGTGATTGAGCGCCTTGTTTCCGCCACGCTGGCGACATCTGACCGTTGCGTCACCGTGCTACCTCGCGCCTAGCGAAGGAGAATGGCCATGCAGGACCTGTCTATGTCAGAAGTTTTGAAAGATCCGTTGATCCGGCAAATGCTGCGCGCCGACAAAGTGAGCCTTGGTGTATTCGCCGAGCTGCTTGAGAAGGCTGCTCGGGAGCGCGGACGCAAATTTGCCGCCGTCGGTTGGGAAGCGCGCAAGAGTGCGGCTGTTTCAACCGGGCAACCATATCCGTCAGCCGCTTAAATTCGACACTTTCCCCGCATGCTCTGACTTCGATCAGAGCAAGCCTGAGGCTCACTACCGTGGCGAGCCTTTTTTGTGAACGAGGCTCGGCTCGAAATCTGCTGTCATTTGGGCGCGCAACACAGGGGGTAGATTCAGCCTCTGCCGTCCGGCTCCCAGAACAGTTCTGAGGGGCCGAAGGACAGTCGATAGATTGCGCACGGAATGCGCAACGGAAATCTCATAATCGTGACCGCGAATGGCTCCGTTCAACAGGAATGGAGCAAACGCATGAACGACCCACTGTCCGATCCGCTCAACGGATACATGGAAAAATTCCTCGGCCACCTTCGGGATGACCAACATACTGAAAGCACGATAACCGCTTATCGACACTGCCTTGTCGCCCTCTCGAAGGCAATGCTGAGCAGGCTCGTCGATCTCAAATCCCTAACTCCGGAGATGGTGCATTCTCTCGTTATGCCGATATCGGCATAAGACCCATTGGACATCTTCAATGGATCGGGTCGGGCGGGATCTGTTGCGTTACAGCAAGGACCGCAGCGAAAGGGCCCGGGAAGAATTGATCGCAGAGCTTGGCAGCGGCTTTTTATGCGCGGATCTCGGGATCGTTCCCGAGCTCGAACCACGACCGGACCACGCCGCCTACCTCCAGTCCTGGCTCAAGGTTCTGGCTGACGACAAGCGGGCAATATTTCAGGCGGCGGCACACGCGCAGCGCGCGGTCGCATTCCTTCATGGCCTACAGACAAAGGCATTGGAAATCAGGGACGCAGCTTGAGACGGCGTAGTTCAGAGGATGCGCTCGGAACGGTCGCCAGCTACGATGGCGGCCGGTTCATCTGGCTGGTCCGTTTCGGGAATAGGATCGTCGGCCATCCGAAGGTCCAATGAACCCCAGATCGACGGCTTTTGGATGCCGTTCTTCAGCTTCCGGGACTGCTTAATTTCGACGATAAACGGTTTCGTCTGCTTTGCCATAAATCCTCCAGGCGATGATTCGCGGGGCAACTCTATCGCGGCAAGTTCGTCCCGCAAGCGGACCTTGGTCGGAGGTCATGCGAGGAATGTGCATATCTTTATCCTAGCTCTGACAGTTTGCTGACCAGCTGCGGCCGTTCGCCTGGATTTCCCGGTGCGGGCCGCCATTGCCATATCCCTTTCCCTTGACGACAGGGCTCCATTCGCGGGCTCGATGAGGCATGTCTGGCCGGAGAGCGGCTATGCCTCGCTCGTGTTCCCGCAACGGCGCTCCGAAACTTTCATCCCCTGCCGGCTGCGCCGTCATTCCTCGCGAGACAAGAAAGTGTCTCCACGCCGCCCTCCACGTTGTTCCGGCCCTACGGGTGCGGTCCGATCGTCCCCGGCCTTTGCGACTGCCATCGAGGCCGCAATGGAGCGGCCCGAAACAGCGAAAAGGAATACGACAATGGCTACCATCGGCACCTTCACCTCTACCGAATACGGCTTCACCGGCTCGATCCGCACCCTCGCCCTCAACGTCAAGGCCCGCATCGCCCGCATCGAAAACCCCTCCGACAAGGCCCCGCAGTTCCGCATCTTCGCGGGAGCCGTTGAACTCGGCGCCGCCTGGCAGAAGCGCTCGGAGCAGACCGACCGTGACTACCTCTCGGTCAAGCTCGACGATCCGAGCTTCCCGGCTCCCATCTACGCGACGCTCTCCGAGGTCGAAGGCGAAGATGGCTACCAGCTGATCTGGTCCCGGCCGAACCGGGACTGAGAACTCCGGCCCCGCCCGAAAGGGCGGGGTCATCCCCTCCGCGGAAATCTAAAGCCGGATCAGGCTTCGAACCTGGTCCGGCTTTTTTGCTGCCACACGAGAGGGAGGGATAGCTGCTCAGAAACCGGGAGTGTGCCGCTCGCGCATGCCGGCCTCAAGGATGAGCGGTTCCCCCAATTTTCTCCAGCCGCCTGCGGCGCCTTCCGAAAATCGGCTCCCCCACTCCCCGGCTCCGCCGGTCGCTTGCGCGATCCATGACTCCATCATCCCCTCCCGGCCGCTGTCGTCGTCTTTCACACTCAAGGAGATCAGACGATGACCTACGATATCGAAATCCAGATCGAGGAACTGCGGGCCGAGCTCCGTAACGCTTGCGACGCCGGCGAGCGTCGCCAGATCCAGGCCGAGCTGGATGTCGCTCATGCGGAGCTTGCAGGTGTCGTCGCCCTGCAGAACGAGACCGTCGATCGGGAGCCGCCTTACTGAGGGGCAACCGACAGCATTGCGCCATGGTGCGTTTCGAGTGTCATGCCGCAACCTGATGCCGCCAGAATTTTCCCCGCCTTCGGCTTCCTCGCGCAGCAAAATTCAGTCGTCCTGGTCCTCCGCTTCGCTGCGGTCGTTCCGATGCAGCACTCCTTCCCGATCCGCATCTCATCCCCGCGATGAAACGCAATCATAGGAGCAACATCATGCAACAGCTCGCCAAGTTCCTCACCGCTACCGGCCGTCGCCTGCGCGCTCTCGGCAAGGTCATCAGTCACTTCTTCCGCAAGGGTAAGTTCGGCCTGAAGGTCGCGATCAAGATCCCCTTCTTCGTCGACATCGAGGTCAACTTCGAGACCGATTGGAACCGGCGCCTATAAGGCGCCCCGGCCCGCTCTGGCGAGCCGGATCCTCAGCACCATGGCTCGCGCCGACCTGACCAGGTCCGTGCCAGGCCTTCCGAGACAAGCCGATCGCCGAGGCTTTGGCCGTCCCGGACAAGAACACGGAGCTTACGGCCGTATCGATCCGTATCGCGGCCTGGCCACGCTTGGAGTTGGAATGGCCCTTCGTTGACGAGCTCGACCAACCGGTCTGTTGCCTTGTTGCCGAGTGCCAGTTCCGACGCGCATTTCGGGGTGCTGATCTCCGGGGCGTCGATATCGGCAACCCTCACTTTCTGGCCGCTGATCCACAGCGTATCACCATCGACGACACAGTTGTAACGGGCGCCGGATGCACATTTGGGGAACATTGCGGGTTGACCGGATTGCGCCGCTTCAACTTGCGGGACGGCCGAGATGGCCCCTAGCAGAACGGTGGCGGAAATGACGCCTGTTAGAATTGATTTCACCTGATTGCCCCAAGCTCGATGACAGTAGAAGGAGCGGAACTATCAGATTCGCGGGTTGCTGCTGACCTCGTTCGATAGCCTCGGGCGCGCTTCTGTCGGGTCAGGTCCAGGAAGAGTGCAACCGCATCCTGCTCCCGCTCGAAGTGATGGATCAATGTCTGGCCCCTGGCGCCGATCCGGCCCCATCGCCGGGTCAGGCAAAGTTCACCAAACAGGTTGGCGTCGATCGACATCGAATAGAAGCGAGCCATGTTCTTGGCGCGGTCCATTCGTTCGACATAGAGCTGGTAGGGCTGTGCGATCATGACCGAGAATCGCGCGTACGGAGTCTGCGGTCCAACGACAATTATGAATCGGTTTCGCATTATCGATTCAAGCTGGTGAAGCTTTCGAAGCGTCAGGTCTTGGGCGATCCGCCTTCGGCGTACGGCTCTATTCGCCACGGCGAACGAAGCCCGCAAGCGGTCTTCGCCCATTCGGGTCACGATCCTCTCGCGGTCGCGCCGGCATTGATCAATACCCGAGATAGCCGAGGATATCCGCACCATAATATTCGCCCTCCCCATCGGCGTGAGCAATGACCTCACCAGTGGATTCATCGACCAATGCCTTGTCATCTTCTCGGACGGCCGCCGCCCCCTCGTGGATGCGGCATTCCTCGATCGCCTCCTCGGCCGTAACCTGCGTCTCACAGGCTTCCCAATATCGCATTGCCGGATCCTCCTGCGTTCAGATCGGTTCGGGCGAAACCGGGTCGTCGACACCCGCTGCGCGCTGCTGAAACCTGTTCTCGCCAACGGAGGACTTCATGTCTGATCGGCGGAACCAGATCGCGCGGCCGCATCTCAATGGCGCATTGCCGGCGGTGAAGACGATCTGCTCGTCCGCGCGCATGCGCAGGACTTCGTGCGGCTGGATTAGCTGTCTTGAGGCAAGCTGCTTTGATCGGGTTCGTGACGATCCGCGTGATTGGAAACTGCGGCTGACCTGGTCGATTTCGACCGTCGTCGTACCGCAGCGGCGTGAGATATAGTCGGCCGTTTCCGGATCGTTGATCGCCGCAAACGAGATCCAGCTGGCGCTCTCGAACCACTTGCTAGACGCGTCGCGCCCACCATAGGTTTCCCGCAGCTGGCCGATCGACTGGTAGATCATGGTGAGCGTGATACCATACTTCCGGCCGGCATCGCGCGCCGTCTCCAGCACCCGCATGTAGCCGAGTCTTGCGACCTCATCGAGGAGAAACAGTGCCCGGCCCTTGATCGCTCCGTCGCGATTGTAGATCGCGTTGAGGAAGGAGCCGATGACGACGCGCGCCAGGCCGGCATGAGTTTCCAAGGTCTTGAGGTCGATGTTGATGAACACGTCGGTGTCTCCATCGGCCAGCGCCTCGGTGGAGAAGCTGGCGCCCGACACCAGGGCGCCGTAGTTCGCATAGCTCAGCCAATGTGTTTCCTTGATCGCATTGGCGTAGACGCCGGAGAAGGTCTCGGGCGTCATATTGACGAAGGCGGCGACATTCTCCTTCACGAAGTCGGACGCTGAATTGTCGTAGATCTCCTGCAGGCGCGCGCGGAGTTTTGGCTCCGGCTCCGAAAGATTGGCGCGAACCTGCCGCAGGGTCTGGTGCTTCTTATCCGTATGCCCGGACAGACAAACGTCGGCGATCATGGCGGTCAGAAGCTGAAGACCCGATGCGCGAAAGAAGTCGTCGCGAACGCCGGTCGCGCGACCGCTGTCGCTCATGATCCATGACGCGACCGCTGCGATGTCCTCTTCTTTGGTGCCGCCGTGGCGACCGATCCAGTCGAGCGCGTTGAAGCCGGAACCGGCGTTCTTCGGATCGAGGACGATCACGCGCCGGCCTGCCTTGCGCCGGTGCTCCATCGCCATCGGCGCCACCTCGTTGGACGGATCGAGCACGACGAGCGAGCCGCCCCATTTGAGCGCCGTCGGGATCGTGACAGAGGTCGTCTTGAAACCACCTGAACCGGCGAAAACGATCCCATGCGATGAGCCGAACGAGCCGTCGAAGCAGAGCAGCGGTGCGGAACCTCCCCTCCCCCAGGAAGACGGCTCACCGGCCCGAAACGACGTGGCGGCCGGATCGTCGCGATCGACACGATATCGCTCGCCGATGACGATGCCTCCTGTTTCCGGAAAGAGCTTCTCCGACTCTTGCAGCGTCATCCAGTCCGCTTCTCCGTGCAGGGCACGTTTTCCCTGGATGCGCCTTGGCTCGCTTCGCGCGAAGGCCGCATTTCCCATTCTGGCAACGCGCAGAGCGAAGAATACCGCGAGGAGCGTGACGGCCGATCCTGCGATGGTCGAAGGGTCGGCATAAGACAGAAGGGTCCTGCCCGCGGGCACCTGACCGGCAAAGGCCAGCAGCCGCGATCCCTCGCGAAGGCCAGCGACGACGATGACGCCGAAACCGCCCGCGGCAACGCTCCAACCGGCAGCCTTGATGTTGATCGATCCCTTCGTGCCGAACAGGAATATGACGCCGCATGCGCCGGCCAATGCATAGGGCAGTGCGAGCCCGATCCGCCCGAGCATCAGCTTCGCATGATCCGTCGTTCCGTATGCCGAGAGCCAGCGTTCGATGCCCGGGAAAGTCAAAGCGATTGCCAGCATTGCTACAGCCGGAATAGCGCCGACAAGGATCCTATTAGGCGTCATCGGCGAATGCCTTCGCACCGAGTTCACTCAGACGAGTTCGCTCCGCCTCGTCAGCCCTGATCCGCGCGCAGGCATCCATCAGAAGCCCGAGCAGGAGCGCACGTTTCTCGTCGCGCAGGCCGGCCTTGACGATCAGGCCGCCGAGCTCGATTTTCTCCCGCGCGTCTTTTTTCCGAGCCTCGACCGTCGACATCTTCTGCATTCGCTCAAGCCTCAGCAGACTGGCCCGCAGCCTCGCGAGCGCCGTTCGGCGGCGTGGTCGCAGGTTTGCGCCCCTGAGCCGGTTTCGTTTCTCCGCGAAACCGAGCCGCGACCTCTTCGAACGCCGACAGAAGTTCACCCTCCTCTATCTCGATCTCCCCGAGCCCCGCACGCAGCGCGATACGCCCGATGCGTTCGGCATCGCGTGTTTCCGCCTGCTTCAGCTGTTCCTGCAGGCGAGCAATCTCCTCCCGGATCTTGGCAGTTGGCTTCTTCATGGGCGTCGCTTCCTCATTGCTTATGGTTCGATGAAGACGAACCCTGCCCCGAATTTTCTCCCGCTGGAAAGGTGCAATGTTGCACCTCGCCAAAGCGTCAGCATTTGGCGAATGATCCCGCCGTTCCGAAGGAGCGGATCCAAGGGCGCAATTATACGTCGCTGACGCGACGCCCTGCTCACGGGCCCTGGCGGGGCCTTCCGACGAACGCATTGAAAATGTTCGATCTTAGGAGCTTGCCTTCGCCGTGACCGTCCCGCATTTCTCAGTCAGCATCGTTGCCCGCGGTTCCGGCCGCAGCGCCGTGCTGTCGGCGGCCTACCGGCACTGCGCCAAAATGGAGTTCGAGCGGGAAGCCCGGACGATCGACTACAGCCGCAAGCAAGGGCTGCTGCACGAGGAGTTCGTCACTCCGGAAGACGCGCCCGATTGGCTGCAGTCGATGATGTCAGATCGTTCGGTTTCAGGCGCGTCAGAAGCTTTCTGGAACAAGGTCGAGGCCTTCGAGAAGCGGAGTGATGCGCAGCTCGCCAAGGACGTCACCATCGCGCTGCCGATGGAGCTTACTGCCGATCAGAACATCGCGCTTGTTCGCGACTTCGTCGAGCGCCACATCACCGCCAAAGGTATGGTCGCCGACTGGGTGTTTCACGATGCTCCAGGCAATCCGCACATCCATCTGATGACCACCTTGCGGCCACTGACCGAGGACGGGTTCGGCGCAAAGAAGGTCGCGGTGCTGGGGCCTGGCGGCAAGCCGGTTCGCAACGACGCGGGCAAGATCGTCTATGAGGTTTGGGCGGGAAGCGCCGACGATTTCAATGCCTTTCGCGACGGCTGGTTCGCCTGCCAGAACCGACACCTGGCACTCGCCGGTCTCGACATCCGCGTCGATGGGCGCTCCTTCGAGAAGCAAGGGATCGAGTTGACGCCGACCATTCATCTCGGCGTCGGAACGAAGGCGATCGAGCGGAAAGCAGACGGCGGGGAGGAGAAGGTCGCGCTCGAGCGGCTGGAGCTGCAGGAAGAACGCCGCGCCGAAAACGCCCGGCGGATCCAGCGCAATCCGGAGATCGTGCTGGACCTGATCACGCGGGAGAAGAGCGTTTTCGACGAGCGCGATGTCGCCAAGATACTCTATCGTTACATCGACGATGCTTCGCTTTTCCAGAACCTGATGGCGCAGATCCTGCAGAGCCCGCAAACACTCCGGCTCGATCGCGAGCGGATCGATCTCGTCACAGGCGTCAGGGCGCCGCCTAAATACACCACGCGGGATTTGATCCGGCTAGAAGCCAAGATGGCCAACCGTGCGGTCTCACTGTCCAAGCGGACGTCCCACGGTGTCAGCAAAGCTGTTCTGAACGGCGTCTTCACGCGGCATGATCGCCTGTCGGATGAGCAGCGAACCGCCATCGAACATGTCGCAGGTCCGGAGCGGATCTCCGCTGTGATCGGCCGTGCCGGTGCCGGAAAGACGACAATGATGAAGGCGGCACGCGAAGCCTGGGAAGCGGCCGGCTATCGTGTCGTCGGCGGCGCACTTGCCGGCAAAGCGGCCGAGGGTCTGGAGAAGGAAGCCGGCATCGGCTCGCGCACCCTGGCGTCCTGGGAGCTTCGCTGGAGCCAGGGCCGCAACCAACTCGACGACAAGACGATCTTCGTACTCGACGAGGCCGGCATGGTCTCTTCCAGACAGATGGCGCTCCTGGTCGAGACGGTGACCAAGGCCGGGGCCAAACTCGTCCTTGTCGGCGATCCAGAACAGCTGCAGCCGATCGAAGCTGGAGCAGCGTTTCGCGCCATCGCCGATCGCATCGGATACGCGGAACTGGAGACGATCTATCGCCAGCGCGAACAATGGATGCGTGATGCATCGCTCGACTTAGCTCGCGGTAATATCGGCGCGGCTGTAGAGGTCTATCAAGCCGCTGGCAGGTTCGTAGGTTCAGACCTCAAGGAGGAAGCCGTCAGTGACCTGATCGCCGATTGGAGCCGAAACTACGATCCCGCGAAATCCTCCCTCATCCTCGCGCACCTGCGCCGAGACGTCCGGATGCTCAACGATCGTGCGCGCGAGAAGCTGATCGAACGAGGACTTATCGACGGCGGCTATACATTCCAGACTGCCGAAGGCAGCAGGACGTTTGCGGCTGGCGACCAGATCGTGTTCCTGAAGAACGAAGGCTCGCTCGGCGTCAAGAATGGCATGCTGGCCAAGGTCGTTGAAGCATCGCCTGGTCGGCTTGTTGCTGAGATCGGTGAGGACGAGCACGTCCGTCAAGTGAGCGTCGAGCAGCGCTTCTACAACAATGTCGATCATGGCTATGCCATCACCGTGCATCGGAGCCAGGGAGCGACCGTCGATCAGGTCAAGGTCCTCGCCTCCCTCTCCCTCGACCGACACCTGACCTATGTTGCAATGACCCGCCACCGCGAGGAACTCACCGTCTATTACGGCGCTCGATCCTTTGCCAAGGCTGGCGGGCTGATCAAGCTACTCTCTCGCTCCAATGCCAAGGAGACGACACTCGACTATACCGGCGGGCGCTTCTACGCGCAGGCACTTCGCTTTGCCGAAGCCCGTGGTCTGAACCTCGTCAACGTCGCTCGCACAATCGCCCACGATCAGCTCCAGTGGACCGTTCGACAAGCCGCAAAGCTTGTCGAGCTCGGCGCACGTCTTGCCGCGGTCGCAGAGAAGCTCGGCCTCGGCACCGCCAAGCCAACCGCATCCCCATCACAGTCCACAAAGGAGGTAAAGCCCATGGTCTCAGGCACGACGACCTTCCCAAACTCGATCGGCCAAATGGTCGAAGACAAGCTCTCCGCTGACCCTGCGCTGAAAGCCGATTGGCAGGAGATCGCCTCGCGTTTCCACTACGTCTATGCCGACCCACAGGCGGCCTTCAAAGCGGTCAACGTCGATGCCATGCTGGCGAATGAGGTGTCGGCCGGAACCACGATTGCCCGGATTGCCGAGCAGCCGGAAAGCTTTGGCGCGCTGAAGGGGAAGACCGGTCTGTTTGCGGGGAGCACGGAGAAGCAGGCCCGCGATACAGCGCTGGTCAATGCGCTCGCGCTCGCTCGCGACCTTCAGGCCTTCATCGCGAAACGATCGGAGGTCGCGAGCCGCTATGAGGACGAGGAACGAGCGATCCGCACCAAGCTCTCGCTCGACATCCCCGCCCTATCCGCATCCGCAAAGCAGGTGCTCGAACGCGTGCGCGATGCCATCGACCGTAACGATGTCCCAGCGGGACTCGAGTACACCCTGGCCGACAACATGGTGAAGGCCGAGCTCGAAGGTTTCGCCAAGGTCGTGGCTGAGCGCTTCGGGGAACGAACCTTCCTCCCGCTTGCTGCCAAGACCGCGGAAGGGAAGGCATTCGAGGCGGTATCTGCCGGTATGAAGCCGGCGCAGAAGAATGAGCTGCGATCCGCATGGGACACGATCCGGACCGTCCAGCAGCTAGCCGCCCATGAGCGGACGGCTGTGGCGCTCAAGCAGGCAGAAACGATGCGGCAGACCCACACGAAAGGGTTGTCGTTGAAATGATCTCTCCCACGCAAAGCGCTGCGCGTTTAGTCCGCCAACGGCAATCGGCTATTTTCCTTATCGGCGCCTTTGGCTGCGCCATTCTTGCCGCGACTGCCGCAGGTCTTGTCGGCGGATTGCGGATCAACACGACGCCCAGCGAGCCGCTCGGGATCTGGCGCGTCGTGTCGCTCGATCGTTCCGTTCAGGCAGGCGATATCGTGTTCGTCTGCCCACCGCCCACGCCGCAGATCCTTGAGGGCAAAGCCAGAGGTTACCTGCGCTCCGGACTATGCCCGGGCGGTTTTGGACCGCTAATCAAGACGGTGGCCGCGGTCGGTGGCCAGCGGGTCGACATCGCCGCTGAGGTGATCGTCGATAGACGACCAATCGAACAGTCGCGCCTCGTCGGTCGAGATGGTCGAGGGCGACTCCTTCGGCCCTATCGAGGCGGGACCGTCCCGGCTGGCGAGGTCTTTCTTCACTCAGCCTTCGTCGGGTCGTGGGACTCCCGATATTTCGGGCCAGTCCCGGTATCCGGAATCCTTGGCCTCGCAAAGCAGGTGCTCACCTATGCGCCGTGACTGGCTGTTCCCGTTCATCCTCGTGGTAGCTTCCGCTACGTCAGGTTATCTCGGCTGGAGTGGTTATGCCCTGGCCCTGCCTGCGGCGATTGCCTTCCCTGCACTCTGGTCGCTGGCGCGCAGTCGCAGGACCGCAGGCCTCGTCTCGGCCGCTTATTTTCTGGCGGCGTCACGAGGACTGCCTCAAGGCGTCGCCACCTTCTACCAATCCGACATTTGGCCGGGATTGCTCTTGTGGTTGGGCGCATCAGGCGGCTTCGTCTTCGTTCACGCCATGCTTTGGTCGCCCCGTTCTGATCGCTGGAGAGCCCTACGCTACGTGATCGCGATGATCCTCATGGTCCTCCCGCCGTTCGGGATTGTCGGATGGGCGCATCCGATCACAGCGGCCGGCATTCTCGTTCCAGGATGGGGTTGGATCGGGCTTGCGGCAGTGGCAGCCGGTCTCGCAATCATGACGACACGCTATCGACCGGCTGCAGCCATGGCCCTCGTAGGCTTCTGGCTCTGGTCCGCCGCATTCTGGACCGCTCCGGAAATAGGGCTGGGTTGGCAGGGCGTCGACCTGCAGCTTGGCAATAGTCTTGGTCGGGATAACAGTCTTGATCGACATCGTGACCTTGCTGCAACACTGCGCGATCAGCGCCGTCCAGCCACCACCTTCATGCTCTTGCCCGAAAGTGCTCTCGGGTTCTGGACGTCATCGGTCGAGCGCCTCTGGCGGCGGGAGCTTGCCGGTTCCGACGTTTCCCTAGTCGCGGGCGCGGCGGTGGTCGATCCAGAGGGCTACGACAATGTGCTGGTCCGCGTCTCGAAAGACGATAGCGAAGTCCTCTACCGTGAACGGATGCCCGTCCCAGGCTCGATGTGGCAGCCGTGGCTTCCCTTGCTTGGGAAGAGCGGCGGTGCACGGGCGAACTTCTTCGCCAATCCCGTCGTCACTGTCGGCGGGCTCCGTGTCGCCCCGCTGATTTGCTACGAGCAACTCATCGTCTGGCCCGTCCTGCAGTCCATGCTTCACGATCCAGACCTCGTCGTCGCCGTCGGAAGCGACTGGTGGACCAAAGGGACCGCAATCATCGGCATACAGCGCGCCAGCGCCGTGGCTTGGGCACGGCTGTTCGGCAAACCTCTCGTGATGTCCTTCAACACCTGATCTGGAGCAAAGACCATGGACGCTGCCCTCATTGCGAAATGCGCCGATCCAAGCCTTCCCCCCTCTATCGTCGAACAGTTCATTTCGGCCGTCGGTTCCGACGATCCACTCGCCGTCACCGTCAAGGCAGACGGTAGGCTGGTTCTCATCCCCAAACCTCGTTCGCCCGACGAGGCCATGGAGGTGGTCAACGACTATGTCGGTCATGCCATCGTACGGGTCGGCATCACCCAGTTCCCCGCGGGTGTTGGCGTCGACGACGCATCACAGCTTCAGCCAGACATGTTTGACGCCTGCGAAAACCTGCGAACTGGGACGGGGATGTTCGCGAAAATCGCCCGGATCGTCACCAAATGGTATGGCCGCCCCACGAACAAGGAGCTTCTTCCGCAGTTGGTCGACGATACGATCCATGCTTGGAAGACGGGCAGTTTCGAGGGCGACAACGTGTTCCGTGCCCACGATCCTGGTGGCCCGACTTTCGTTGGTACACGTTCAGAAAAGCCTGCTGAAGGTGCGGATCCCGTGGCGCCTCCCGCGGAAAGTGAATATTCCTCACAATTGGCCGTGCCGGATAGGGCTACCGAGGCAGGAATGAGGATCGATCTTTCGAGGATCGGCGGGCAAAAATAACGAGCGCTGCGCATGGGTCAGCGTCAGGGCGAAACCGGAGAGGTGAGCGCTGGCGTTTCGCCTCGCGGAAGGAAGAAGCCTTTGATACATGCGTCATTGCGAACGGCGATCTGCGTGTGGGTACGTTCGTGAAAGCGAGCGCCATCGTAGATCTCATTACCTTCGGGAAACAGCCCTCGAACGGTGTCGAATGCCGGAAGTGCGGCTTCCCTCGCGATCTCGTGGACGTAATTGATAACGGCGCAATCCAGCTTCCGAACCAGTTTGTCGGAATTCTTGTCACCCTTGGCATCGGAATTCACCGGCATTTTGCCGCCGGTGGCTTCAATCTGGCTTTTCAGCATGAGATAGCTGGTCTGGATCAGGGGGACGTACTTCCGGGTGATCAGGTCCAGACAGTTGCCGAGATCGATAATTGCGCCGAGCACGAAGGGCTCTTTATAAGCGCCGGATTCAGCTTTCAGCGTCGCCCATTCGAGCGCTCGCTCGGGGTCGTTTTCCCAAAAGTAGATTCCAGAACCGAGCCAGTCATACGCCTTTTCGCTCGGAAGAAGGGGTGATGCGCCGGTTAGCGCAGCCATACCCACGGCCTTGTCACAGCCGTGGTAGCCGAGAGCGTATGCAGGATAATTGGAACTCAAGCGGCAGCCGCTTCCTCAGCGTCGTCGTCGCGCGCATATTCTGGGGCAAGTTTGCCATCAGCAGACACAATGCCGGCGTCCATCAGATGACGGCGTGCATCGTCTGGGGACTTGGCGGCGTCTTCAGCCCGCTTTTCCATGAGCGCGATGAGCGCCTCCAACTGGATGTCTGTCATCGTCGAGGCCCTCCTGAACCAACTTCTTGTAGTTTATTACATGGATTCCCGCATAAGAGCAAACTTGGACGGGGCGTGGCGCCAAGCACCAGTTTGTAACGCGGACACGCTGCAAACGTTCATTTTCGATTGCTGGGTACTCGGCCAACTCAAGACAGGAACCGTTTCAAGCTCAAACCGGCATACAAAATGTATGGCAGCTTCCCGAGGGAATAGTGGCCGCAATTTAGTTTCAGGATCTGCGGTCGGCCGCCGGCGTTTTTCAAACTTCGTACCAGGCTTTCTGACAGCTCCGGCATCACAACCGTGTCTCTCTTCGCCAACACCACCTGAAGATCGAGATCCGGCCGTACCAATCGATCCACGTAGTTTTCGAGATTGAACGGGCCCCACGCTCTTCTGAGATCGGCCAGCTCGATTTCTGGCTCGAGGCCGCTCCGGATAGATCGAGTCGCACGACCTGTCCAAACCATATCCGCAAGGCTTCCGCCCGTCAGGAACAGCGATGCTTTGGCAACGTTCGGATCATGTGAGGCAATCAATCCCGCGACCCAGGATCCGAGGCTCATGCCGAGGACCAAGATGTCTCGATAGCCCTCGCTCTTCAGCCAGCGGATGAGTTTTCTTCCATCACACACGGCCTGTCTGACGGCTTGGATCGTTCGACCGAGATTGGCGCTCAACATGTAATCGGCGTGTAGTGAGCCTGGACGGCTACGTTCGAAATGATAGGGCATGGCAATCTCCACGACCGTGATGCCGCGTCGTGATAAAAAGCTGGCAATTTGAGCGTTTCGAGCCCACGCGTTCCAATGGTGAAAAATCACCAGTGCCTTGTCGAGGGATCCACTTTTGGTGATTTTCGCCCAGACGATATTGTTCTCGGCGACATCGGTGGAAATGTCCGATGGGAATTTAACCCAATGCTCTCGCACTTCGAATCGTTGATCGCCGCCGTTTTGCTCATCAAAAAACGTTGGGTCAGTCGAAGCTTCATCTGCGCGGGCACAAAATTCGCGGATACTGTCGATTTCCTCACCTGGAAAGGCACGGTCTGCATCAAGAATGAAACTCGTCGTTTCCTTCCCGTCCTCACCGCGTCGCGCCCGCTGTTCATCCCACCGATCAAGCCAGCTAAGATACAATTTGTTTGCTTCCTATTTCACTGGATCTCCGACCACCAAGGCCAGGATCAACCAGGCTGAATACCGCGACCAGCACACCGAGGCCCAAAACGATCGAGAATCCCACGAATGCATCTACCAGCAGGTAGCTGGCAAATAGCAATGTCACGACCGCCGCCATCTTCCAGAGCGGCACATGAAATCGCTTGCCGATACCTCGCAGGCAGATCGAACCGTAGACAAAGACAACGATGGTCGAAAGTGCAACGAGCAGGCTGCTGTAATGGGTAGGCATCCGATAGTGGAATCCATTGCTGACACCATCACGTCCCGCCAGCGCTGAAGACATATCCCCGATCAACCAGTTGAGGATGTTTTTGGCGTTCGATGTGAGATAGGAGCTCTGAGCCTTCATGCACAACGCGACCAGAAGGCCTAGAATTGTGCAACGAAATATCCCACGCATTAATCTCAAGCAAAGCTCATAGACTTCGCCTTGAGATCCAACCTGCCGAAGGATCTTTGCTTCCAGGTCAATTTTCCTGAGATCATGGATGATCGTGTGGAGCAAAATGAGCCCGGCAAAAAATAGATAAAAGCAGAGGCACATATAGAGGTAAGCGAGGGCAGTGAACGCGATCGACACCGGGACCGAAATAACCTCCGGTCGCACAATTGCCAGCGTGCCCCAGCTTGTCGCGTAGTCTGCTCCGCCTTTCAGCAATGGGATCAGGCAAACGCCAATCCATTGAAAAACACCGGCGAACAACACACAGATCAGAAACACCGCCCAATAAGAAGAGGAAGACGCCTCCACATTGCGCGTCCAATCATCCCCGCCTGCTGTTTTGTCGCCCCCCGCCCAGAGCCTGACACGCCCTTCCTTCGTCCAAAAAGCGAGTAGCTCTGTGACCAGCGCGAAAAACAGGGGCAAGAGCACCATGAAAAGGAAGGTCCAATTCGGCGCCCAAAGAAATCCAACCTCTTTCGCAACATTATCCGCGCGGACGTAAACGGCGCTGTGGATCCCCACGATGTACGACAAAAAACCGAGAGCGGAGGCGCCCGCAAAGACTGATGCAGGCAAGTTCAATGGCGAGCCGCCGCTAAAAAGCGTCTCCGATTTTCGCGCCAAACTGAAGCGCTGCTTCTTCCGATCGGGATCGGCATCGGCATCGGGTGTAAACTCGACCGGTGACGACTGCTCGTCGTCAACCGTGGGGTCTGGCGACACATCTGGACGTTCTGGCGCACGGCTGTCTGCCTTTTTCGCCTCTCGTCTCTTGGCTTGCAGCCGCGCCTGAGCCGCACTTAGCTCGACCTGCCACGCGGCCGTGGCTTCCGGATCATCACACCCAAAAACCCTCGCGAGCCAACGAATGTTCGCCGCGCTAATTCCCCTGTCATTTTCCTGAAACCAAAGCTGCACCGTCCTCAGATCAACCCCAGCGCGGTTCGAATCGATCTGTGAGATTGCCTCGGCAAGCAGTTCGGGCGTCCACGGGCCCGCGGGGAAACCGTCTTCACCGAGTGCTCTGCCTGCGCCCGCCGCAGCCAGTTTCTTGAACAATTCCTTCCAATCGCTGCCGTCATTTGGCGGCGGCAGAAATAATTTTCCATTCTGAAACAATCGGTTACCAGTTCTGATTTCGTTTCGTTTCGCTGCACTTCATATTACATCGTGCCAAATCACTCAATCACCCCTTATCGAATTCAGGTTGGATAAATTTCGCGCAAACGCATAGCGGGTGGTCGACATGACCGAATGAATGAATCAACCTAAGGCTGAGTTGGTGTGCGCGCGTTGCGCTCGTTAAGTTGGCAGAGAAGGTCGGGCAGGAGCCGATACACGTTCCGCTGCTGTCACCATGAGCCGCTCCTGGACGGGAGGAGAAGCACTGAATGGAGGGGATTTGGATGAACCAATTTGTTGCGGGGCTTTTAGAAATCAGCGCTGTCGCGCATGACGATGCAACGCTGAGAGCCGCCCTGGCGGATTTGGCAGAACGGTTCGAATTTTCCGGCTACGACTATGCCAAAATGCTGCCAGGCGACTTTTACGTGATATCGAACCTTCATCCCGATTGGCTGAAACGAAGCCGAAAGTTGGACCTGGACCGACGAAATCCGATTATGAAGCGTGCCCAACAATCACGCCGCGCCTTTATCTGGTCTGGTACCCCACAAACAGGAACGCAGCCGGAGGAAGACCAGGCTTTCTATGAAGCTGCAGCGCAGTTCGGGATCCGTTCAGGCATCACCATTCCAATCGCTATTTCCAGTGGCGCCATCTCAGTCCTCAGCTTCGTCTCTCCAAAGTCCGTTCTGACCGCGCAGGACGAAATCGATCCGATCGCCGCATCCTCTGCGGTGGGGCAGCTACATGCCCGCATCGAACAGCTGAAGGTAACTCCCTCAATCCAGGAGCCGTTTTATCTCTCTCCGAAGGAGGGAACCTACACGCGATGGCTTTCACTCGGCAAAACGGTGGAAGACACGGCCGATATCGAGCAGGTTAAATACAATACCGTTCGCATTGCGCTCGCCGAGGCAAGACGGCGATATGACCTCTGCAACAACACGCAGCTCGTGGCTCTGGCAATTCGACGTGGCCTGATTTGATCAGACTTTCGGCGTTCGACCCAGGATGTTGAGAAGTGTTGTGAGCGCAGACATCTGCGCATGCATTTCGATCGTTGCCTCCAGATAGGCTAGGTGAGCGTCGCTAGGCTCTTTTTCGTCGTTGCGGTCACCTGCATGGGCGGATTGGAACATTCTTTCGGCGCGGTCGACAAGCGTGCGATGTTTCTTGATCGCGCCGACCGTCAGGATTTCGACGACTTGTTCGGACTCGTTAGAGAGCAATCCAATAATCGGCCGCAGGTCGATGTCCGAGTTAGTGTCATTTCTCTCGCAACCCATAAGATCTCCCAACGCCCGCGCACAGCCTGCGGTGTACGCCTTGTTTTCTCGTCTGAGAATCGAGTGACACAGCGCGTACGGCCTTGGGAGCTATTTTAGCGATTGGCTGGGGACTCATCCACTGCAGTTTTGCAGCGATTTTTTTGGTCGACGGAGACGGTGTCCGTTGCCGGCACGTCACCCTCCATCGTGTTCATATCTTAGTTGCCGTAATTTCCCGGGAAAATGATGTCCTGATCGACTAGGACATTGAATCGGAAGCCGGGTCGGATCTTGATTGTCGGTTGGACATTGAGATTCTTCGAAATGGTCTGTTCTGCAACACGCCCAAAGGTCTCTGCAAAATTCCTGCGGGCAGCGTCGGAGGCCGAGTCTTGTGTGGCAAGAGTCGAGCTTTGAGGCATCGACATGTCGATTCCTGTCCCGATAAGCGCGACGAGCGCAGCCGAGCCGAAGGTCCGTAGATAGTGGTTGTCGACCTTGTCGCTGAAACCGCCATAACCTTCCGAGTCGGTCCCGGCCATACCGCCAATCTGCAGAGTCGATCCATTCGGGAAGATGATATCGGTCCAGACGACGAGGACGCGGTTTTGGCCGAATGAGACCTTGCTGTCGTAACGACCAAGAAGCTTCGTCCCTTGCGGCACAAGCGTGTAGTGGCCGGTCGCGCTATCATAAACGTTCTGGCTGATCTGGGCAGTAATGCGGCCCGGCAAGTCGGAATTGATACCGGTGATCAGTGTCGCGGGGATCACCGATCCACGTTTCAGTTCGTAGCGTGACTGCTGAGGCACGACCGGATTGGGCAGATACCCGAGCTCCTTGATGTCCGCGTTGAAGAAATCTTCCTTGGACGCTTGTCCATTCTGATCGACCTGACCCGCCGCCCCGGCTCTCAAAGCTGCGGCATAGAGATCCTGCGAGCCGTTTGGCGCGGAGTTAGATTGACGCGGTGCGGCAGACGCAGCGCCTGGCGTTTGTGTGGAGACATCGGTGATGTCGACTTTCAGCGGCGAGTCGAGGGCCGCCCCCCTCGCCTGAAGGCGTGCCATGCGCTGGCGCTGCTGTTCGCGAAAGATCTGTTCCCGCTGTTCGCGAAGCATCCTGGCATTCCACTCCTCATCCGATTCCATGCGAGACCTGCGTGGCTCGCGTGGTTCGACCTTCGGTTCTGCCTCCACCGGGCGGGCGGCTTCCTGCTGCTGCGGGACCGGGGTTGGTTGAAACACCGGCTGCTGTTCCTCCCGGTCACCGATAATTCCGTCTTTGACACCCCGCTTCAGCTGATCGGCGAACGTCGAAGCCGGCGTAGCGGAGCCACTCTCGTTCGGATTCTGCTGCCCAAACCTCAGCCCGCGTGAGGACAGGCCGTAAACGAGAACGGCAAGGAACAGAACCAGGATCCCGATGCCGAAGAACAGGGGCACGCGATTGAGGCGCTTCATCCCTTTCTCGTCAGCAGACTGATTTGACGTTCCCAGTTGCAGCGATTGGACCATGATCGTCTCCGCCTGTCAGTTTCGC
>Ga0207426_1000281_pt1 | contig 104133 bp, 105 predicted proteins | sample AraplaMF_Cvi_mMS_FD_184265 | JGI IMG/M metagenome (GOLD analysis project Ga0207426, IMG submission 184265) | Arabidopsis root microbial communities from the University of North Carolina, USA - plate scrape MF_Cvi_mMS (SPAdes) (version 2) | ecosystem: Host-associated > Plants > Roots >... | reverse complement strand
CCACCGAGCGGCCACATGCCCATATGCGCAATCACGGTCTGCACCGCTTCCTGGTGCGCGGCGCCGAGAAGGTGAAGGCGGTCATGCTCTGGCATGCCCATGCCTTCAACTTCCTGCAGTTCCGGCAACTGAAACCGGCCTGAGCATCGTGACCAGCACGGCAGACGACATTGCCCCCTGTCCGATCCCCGGGGCAGCGACATCGTCCTCCCGCCGCACCCCTCGTCGCCACCGCGCCACTCCGGCGAAATAGCTTCACAGCCTCTTCGCGCCGCAGCGCGCACGAGATGACGGTGACTGAGCGGTCAGCCCGCCGTGCAGGTGGTGCTCTGGGCGCCGGCAATGCGGCTGTAGGTGGCCTGGCCGCCCTTGTCCCAGAACTCGGCGCCGTAGGGGTTGGTGTAGCGCGCGCCGCTGCCCGAGATCGCGCGCTGCAGCGTCACCGTGTTGCCGCCATCGGCCAGCACCAGCGCGTCGCCGGTGAAGCCGGCGGACAGGCTCGTGCCGTCGGCGCAGCGATAGCCGACGGTCTTGCTGGCGATGGCTTCGGTCCGTGCGGTCGGGTTCGGAGTCTCGTCGCCGCAGGCGGCCAGCGCGGCGAGGGCCAGCGCGCAGGGGATCAGGATCAGGCGGCGGGTCATCACAGTCTCCTTCTTGGCCCGGCACCGTGCCGGGCGGACAATCGCCCCTCAGCAACGCCGCAGCCGGCCATTTGTTTCGCGACCGGGACGAAGCGGCCGGATCCTTGTCGGACAAATTTCCCATCGGGGGCCTTTCCGCGGTGGCCAGGGGCCCCACATCTTCAACAAGGATGTGGAGGAGACGCCGATGCGAAGCCCGGTCGCGGCCGCCATTCTGCTCGCCGCAATTCCGTTCATTGCGCTGCCGGCCCTGGCCGAGGACGTCGCCCCGGGGACGAAGTTCGAGATCCGGCCCGACGCGCTGCCCAAGCCCTACGCCACCGACGCCGTGGCCAACCAATCCGAGACCGTCGCCCGCACCGATGCGATGCGGCCGCAGGTGCCGAAGGGCATGACCGCGACACTGTTCGCCTCGGGCCTGTCCGGCCCGCGCGAGATGCTGGTGCTGCCGGACCGGTCGATCCTGGTGTCGGAGCCGGGGGCCGGCCGCATCAGCCGGCTGGTCGCGCCCAACCCGCCGGCGCGGGCCCGGGCCATGCCGTTCCTGACCGGGATGGACTCGCCCTACGGCATGACGCTGCGCCAGGATGCGCTTTATGTCGCCGATCTCGACGGGCTGTGGCGCATCCCCTACGCCCTGGGCGACGCCAGGGCGCAGGCGAAGCCGCAGCGGATCACGCCGGAGGGCGCCTTCGACGGCGGCCGCGGCCATCGCAGCCGCAACGTGATCTGGGATCCGGCGTCGGATCGCTTCCTGGTCGCCATCGGCAGCCGCAGCAACATCGCCGAGGAGGCGGCGCCGCGCGCCACCATCCAGGTCTTCGCCGCCGACGGCTCGGGCGGCCGCACCTACGCCTCCGGTCTGCGCAACCCGATCGGGCTGGCGCTGCAGCCGGGCACCGGCCGGCTCTACACCGTGGTCAACGAGCGCGACGGCCTCGGCAACGGGCTGGTGCCGGACTATCTGACGGCAGTGCAGGAGGGTGGCTTCTACGGCTGGCCCTACTCCTATCTCGGCCAGAACCCGCAGCCCGACCTGGCGGACAAGCAGCCGGAGCTGGTGAAGAAGGCGATCGTGCCGGACCTGCTGTTCGAATCGCATTCGGCGCCGCTCGACCTGGTGTTCTATGACGGCTCGATGTTCCCCGACTGGCGCGGCGACGCGCTGGTGACGCTGCACGGCTCCTGGAACCGCGCCGACCCGATCGGCTACATGGTGGTCCGGGTGCCGTTCCGGGACGGCAAGCCCGCGGGCGGCTACGAGGCGCTGGCGACCGGCTTCCGGGTCAATCGCGGCGACGGCGCCGCCCAGGTCTGGGGCCGCCCGGCCGGGATCGCGGTGCTGCCGGACGGGTCGATCCTGGTCTCCGACGACGAGGGCGGCACGATCTGGCGCTTCGCCAAGGGCGGGTGAGCGCCTTACGCCGACGAACCGTCCTCGAAGGCGTCCAGCGGCGCGTCGAAATCGGGTCCGAGGTGGATCTCGCCTTTCATCAGGCCGAACTGGATCTCGGCCGGCTTGCCCTTGTCCAACGGCATCAGCTTGGCCAGCGGCGTGCCGGACTTGGCGATGACGAAGCTTTCCCCTTTGCTCGCCCGATCGACGATCTGGGAGAACAGGATTCTGGCTGCGGAGATATCGATCGTCGTCATCAGATGGACCGGCGCATGTCCCGTCAGACTCGGCCCTCGCTCGTGCATGGTCAAGCGGCGCCGGAATCAGGGGCCGGCTCCGGATCCTGATAAAGTCGGAGATAGAGCTCCGACAGGAAACCGGCGACCAGGGCCGTGGAGAGGGCAATCAGCAGCAGCAGGAGAAGATAGGCGACGACCCCGAAGATAAGTGCCCCGGCACCGGGTCCGGAGGTGCCGGGACCACCGCCCAGATGCTGCAGCGCCCAACCCAGCGGACCGATGCCGAACCAGGGCGGAATCTGTACCGTGATGCACCCGATCAGGATCGGGATGGCATGACCCCGCGTCGCCGCCCAGCTCCGCCGGAAGGTCATCGAACGGTCGCCGATCGCCACGGCCGGCAGGATGAGGGACAGCCGGAGGGTGACGGCGGCGCCGGCAACGGCCAGCAGGATGATGACGACGGTGATCACCGTGGCGCCGGCCCGGTCGCCCAGGCCGCGCAGCAGGATTGCGACGGCGGGCGTGCCGGTCACGATGATGGCGACGGCTGGCAATGCAGCGACGGCGGCCAGCACCACGTATCGCGCCAGGGTGTTCAGGTCGGAGAAGGCACGGCGCTCCTCGCGCAGCACGAAGCGGTGCCAGCCGATGGCGGTGCCGGCGCCGATGGCGGCCATGACGAGGTCTCCGCCCGGCCCGTCCCAGGCCTGCGGCGCCAGGATGATGATGGCGATGAGCAGCAGCACGGTGATCCCGGTCCAGGCCAGGGCGATCCTCATGAACACGCCGAGATTGCCGAACAGCCGGCCATACGCCGTCTCGATCAGGTGCGACAGCGGCAGGGGGCCGGCTGGCGGCCCGGCGGCTTCGTTCAGATTGCCCATGCCGCATGATTGCGAAGGGCCGATGCGGCGGCAAGACCGCTTCGCTGCGCCTGGGTGCGCCGGGGGGAGATCGATTGACAAACATCCCGCGGCTAGCTGAATATTGGTTGTGAATGATTGGCATAAAACAATTTTAGATATGCGCTCGCCGCTGCTTCCACACCCGCGGAGCCCCGCCTAAATGGTCGCCCGGATCGCCACGGTCGCGTTCCAGGGGATCGAGACGGCGCCGGTCGACGTGCAGGTGCAGGTCTCCGGCGGCTTTTCCGGCATCACCCTGGTCGGCCTGCCCGACAAGGCGGTGGCGGAAAGCCGGGAACGGGTGAAGGCGGCGCTGCATGCGCTCGGCCTGGCCCTGCCGCCCAGGCGCATCACCATCAACCTGGCGCCGGCCGACATGCTGAAGGAAGGCAGCCATTACGACCTGCCGATCGCGCTCGGCCTGCTGACCGCGCTCGACGTGCTGCCGGTGCAGGAGATCGGGCAATACATGGCGCTGGGCGAGCTGGCGCTGGACGGGGCGCTGACCCCGGTCGCCGGGGTGCTGCCGGCGGCCCTGGGCGCGGCGGAGCGCGGGCTCGGCCTGATCTGCCCGGCCGCCTCGGGGCCGGAGGCGGCCTGGGCCGCCGATGCCGAGGGCCGGATCGACGTGCTGGCGGCGCCGACGCTGCTGGCCCTGGTCAACCATTTCAAGGGCACCCAGGTGCTGGCCCAGCCGCAGCCGCTGCTGGCCGCGGCGGACGGGCCCGGCCTCGACCTGCGCGACGTCAAGGGGCAGGAGACGGCGAAGCGGGCGCTGGAGATCGCGGCGGCCGGGAATCACAACCTCCTGACTATGTAGCCGTAAGCGATGCAGCGGCGGCACGCTGCACGTCCTGACCTATCCGGCTCGCTGCGGTGTCGTCCCGCTTCATCTCGGCAACGAACATGTCCGCGATCTCCAATAGCTTCGCCATCTGTCGGTCGGGAGTGGATAGGTCAACCGGCTCGATGCGAATTTCCTTGTCGGGTGTGACCACGGCGCGGGCAATCAGCGACCGGACGACCCGCACCAGATCGGTCAGCGCTTCGCCCCCGGTTAGCTCCGTCGATGACTCGTGGACGAGATCCGCCGTCTGCAGGACGTGCTCGACCGCCCGCTCGATCTCGTGCCCCTGGAGCTTGTAGCCGGCGACGAGGCGGACCTGGCGGTCGGCAACCTCGGCCAGGGTGCGCTCGACATCGTCCAGGTGAGACCGGAGACCCTTGACCTCATCTATTAGGCTCTTGATCGACCGATCATCGGCGCCGAGCCCTACGAGCCGTTCCAGGCCGCGCTGCCGCTGCTGCCATTCGGCCAGTAGGTCATCGCGCTGCCGTTCGGCAGCGTTACGCTGGATTTCCAGTGATCCAGTCGACTCTGCCGCCTGCCTCTCTAGGTATGTCCTGATCGCGGCCGGTGCCGGCACGATGCTCTGGATGATTTCCACGCAGCGATCAACAAGCAGGCGATCGGTTAGCCTCTGTGGCACGCCTGGGTTCGTGCAGCCCTTCGCCCGCCGACGCCCGCCGCACTGGTAGGAGCCCCAACCCCGGTTCTCGTGGCGCAGGTAACGACTGCCACACTGTTCGCAATGCAGGATGGTGGTGCCGATATAGTCGCGGCGCGTGGAGCGTCGGGTGTCCTCGCGAAGCCGGCGATCCTTCATCGCCTGACGGACCTCGTGGTATTCGGACTCGGTTAACAGCGGCGCCGGGTCGATGCGGAGCCGGATCCGATTGATCACCGGACCGTTCGACCAGGCGCTGCGCTTCGTTTTCGTCCGGTCGCGCACCACGAGGACGCCCATCGCCGCCTCGTTGTGCAGGATCTTCATGACGGCGCTTTTGCCCCAGGTCTCCCGTGGCAAGCTGGTGAAATCGACGCCAATCTCCGCGAGGCGAAGCTGGAGGCCAGAGCCGCCACCGACGTGACCGACCCGAATCCGGCGGTATCGGCCGTCGCCCCGTGGCACTCGAACCTCTGGGGGCAGGATGCTGCGGTCATTCAGCCGGGCCGCGATCGCATGGGCGCCCGTTCCCTCCCGAGCCATCCTGAAGATCTCTCTGGCGATTGGCGCCTCATGTGGGCAGAGGATGAGCACCTTGCGCTCGGGGTCCGACCGGTAGCCGTAGGGCGTCTGGCCGTGAACCCAGTAACCCTGATCGCGCTTCGCCTGCCGCGCCGGCCAGGTGCGCGCCTTCATCCGTGCTCGCTCCTGGCCGGCGGCCCAGCCACGGATGCCGGCCAGCAGCTCGTCGGCCAGTTCGCCGTCGGCGGCCGACACTACCGACACGCCGTTGTCGGCAAGCGCCTCGAGGACGGTTAGCGTCGCCAACATGCCGGCGCGCGAGAGCCGGCTCTGGTCCCATACGTAGAGCCTAGAGAACTTCCTGGCCTTCCCCGCTGCCAGCATCTTCTCAAACGTCGGCCGATTGTCAGCGGCGCCGGAGATCGTCTCCCGGAAGATGAGGTCGTCAGGCACTAAGAAGCCCTGCTTGCCGGCGAGAGACAGGCAGTCGTCGATCTGCCGGGTCAGACTGACCTTGTCCTCGTTCGCCTGGTCGGCGGTCGAGACACGGGCGTAGATCGCGGCGATGGCCTGGGGCTGCATGGTCAATCGATCGTTCGTTGAAATCGCGTCGACGCTATCGCTTAAAGAATCACAAGGTCGAGCCGCTGTTCAACCGGGCGGCGCGACGCGCTGGGATGGCGCAGGAGTCGTCTAACAAGTGTGACGCTCTCTGCACAGCATCGAGCACGAAACGGCCGTCCTGAATCATCCGGGCGCGTTTCACGGCTATGCCGGCGTCTGCTGCTCTGCAAGCTGCTGCTGATCGCGCTTCCGCGCCAGACGTGCCTTGCGGAGTTCGACCTCGTACTGCTTCCCAGCGGTCATCATGGAGAGTGTCCCGTCCCTCCCGATGTCGGCGACCATGGCATCGAGCCGGGTACGGGCGTTTTGCGTTACGCCATGGGACACGGCCCATGGACGGCCGATGACGACGTCATCGTGATCCTTGGCGGTGCGATGGGCATGCTTCAGGCAATACAGCACCCATCCGCGAGGGCCACCCCGTCCATCGGTGATCTCCTGAGAGTGGAACTGGCGCTCTCCGGCGTGGCCCGGCTGGTAGAAGCCCTTTCTCAACTCCTCCTCCAGGATCGGCCAGAGATCCGGCGCACCGCCTGCTGCCAGGGCGATATGGAGGTCGAAGGTGCGCTCCGGTGACCAGCGGTACATCTGGGTCGCCATCTTCGAGGGGAACGACTTGTGCGGCTCGATCACCAGGACGTAGTCGACGTTGGTGGGCTTGGCACCGGAAGAGGCAAGGGAGGCGCGCTTGCTCGCGTTCTGGAACTGCTTCACGGCCCACTCCCGGAGGCTCTTTCCAACGGTAGCTGCGATCGTCTCATGTTCACGGAACAGCCTGATGGTGATCGACCGATCGAAGTTCAGATCCCGAGCTGCAGTGGCGTACAGGATCGCCTTGTGATCGTGAGAGAGACCATTCCAATTCCAGGCTGGTGGCTTCCGTTTCGAGCGCCTGGGTGATGCCTCAGATGATGGTGTCGTGAAGGGAAGTGGTTGGGGAGGAGCATGGCTTTGATCTTCCTGGGAGGGAGATAGCCATATGCATACTGGTAGCTCTGACGTGACGTCGTCAGGCCGATGATCGGCAGGGCAGGAAAGCGTTGCGCCGTCTGTGTTCCCGACGATCGGCGTTGGCGACCTCAACTCGTCGTCGTGAGAAAAAATCTGCAACCTGTCGTCGGCCATCTATCCCTCTGGAGTACCAGTTTGGGCGCCGAAGACAGGACAGGTTTGACCTGGGAATCCGCGGTGCGTAGACTCAGATCATGACACGGCGTCCTGTGACGACGCCCTCCGAGGCCGGCCGGGCTGCAACCCGTGTCGGCCTCAACTGCTTTCAAGCTGACGCTGCGCAAGTCACCTGTCAAATTGAGGGCGAGCAGTATCGCCGCAGGCGAAATCTGGCAGCAGAATCAACAACGTGAGTGTTCACTCACTCACAAGTTGCTGACAATCAATGATCTTCGATAAAAAGTTGCAAATCAAGCATTGAGGTGATTCGTCGACTGACTCATCGTCGTGTCGTGCAGACGCACATTCCACTGCAGGAGCCGCGCATGAGCCGCATCACCATTGAGCTGACGGACACCCGGTTTGACGACATGAACCTCCCGCCGGACGAGATCGCCGACCTCGTCCTCACCTGTCTCCATGAGCAGGTGTACACCGTCGACGACAAGCGCTTCGTCACCGATCTGACGGTGACGGTTACCCCGGCCGCGTAGACAACCAACGGGCCGGGCGTTGATGCCCGGCCCGCTATTCGTCGAGACCTGCCCGATCGACCGTCATTGTCGTCACTGATCGGCTGCGTCAGGGGAAAAGCCGACCCAGGCTGTCAGGAGCAGACCCTCATAGAACACGAAATACCAAACGGCCACATGCGGGCGGTCTGGCACTGCGCAGAACCCGTAGTGGAAGTGGTCGCCGATGTTGCGCTGCTGCCAGGGGAATGACTTGCCCTCGAAGTGATCAAGATCCTCGATGACGAGGGGTTGGATCGGCACGTCAGCAGGTAGGATCTCCCGCTGCTCGTCCCAATGGAAAGCGCGCGCCAGCCGGACAGCCATCGCTGCCATAGGTGGATAAGGCACCCCCAACATGAAAAGTGTTGGCTCTCGCGTCTCGACCGAATAGGCGACCGGAACTTCCGTCGCGAGAATGTCGCGGTGCAACCGCCGATTCTTCCACGCCTTAGGCATAACCTCACGCTGAAAGATAGCCAGCATCTGCGGATTGCGGTTCGACGCCGCCAGCATCGCCGACGGGACAAACTCCTGGTCGATCCGGGCAAGGTTCTCGTTGCAGGTTCGGCAGGCTGGAACGGTCTTCAGGTTGTTGGGGACAGGCGGCACGAAGACGGCGCGAGGAGGCACATGGTCCCGTGTTGTCGCCGCATTGCCGCAGTACACACAGACCTTCGGCGATGCGCGAAATTGCGGCGGCGCAACACGGGCCATTTTCATACTCCATAACGGCTATTCGTGATCGGCGGTTCAGCTGCCGGCCATTCTGCCAAGCGCTCGCCTTCTCCCTGGTTGCCGGTTGAGCATGCTGCGCGTCACCTTCCCCGCAAAGGGTGAACTTGCCTTAGACAAGCGGCGGTGGACCGAGCGCAAGGCAGATTGAACCAGGCTATCGCACTGCATTAAATATTCTACTTATTGTTACCGTTATTATTGAGGAATATCCATGTCTGACAGTGATAACAGCAAGCCTGCGACGGCTAGTGGGTGTACCGACCTGCTCCCCGGACAGGTTATTGGCCTGCTCGGCTCAGTCGCTCTGACCGCCGGCAGCTTCGCTCCTGCTGCTCTAGCCCTGCCGTGGCAGCACGTGGCCTGGATTGACGGCAAGAACGGGCCGGGCATCGCCATGATCGCAATCGGTGTCCTGCTGGCGGTTGGCTGTGTCATCGGCTCCCGGATCATAGTGAACATCGCGGCCATGGCTGCGGCGCTGGTGTTCGGCGCGGTGCTGTACATGATCTATCACCCCTACAGCGATCTGCAGCGCCTGCTGTGGGAGCACGGCCTCATGGGCTCGAACCTGATCGGTGCCGTCAGCCTCGCGTGGGGGACATGGCTGATTGCCGCCGGCGTGCTGCTAGCTTTGATCGCTTCCACCTGCAAGCTCCGCTAGATGATCGGAATCATCCCGTTCAATCCACTGGCTTCAAGCTGAGCCGTCGATATTCGAGCGGAATGGGAAAGGCCGCGTTGAGCGCGGTGAGGTAAGCGGCGGCGCTCGCGTCCAACGCGGGCTCTCCTACTACAACGAGGCGGTTGGGTCGGGTGGCACCCGGCCACAAAGCGTATTCGAGCAACTGGCCGATCGCCTCACGAAGACAGCCGCGAACCGTTGCGGCCGTTTTTACCTCAAAGAACGAGAGCTCGGCGCCGCGCAGCGCAACGACATCGACGAACTTTTCGCCCAGAGGCACCTCAAGGACGACCCTGTCGTAACCTTCCGTCCGGAGCTGGTCTCTCAATCGGAGTTGCATCTCAGCGTGGCGCAGGAAGATGTCGAGCGTCTGCTCCCGGAGAGAAGCCGCGATCCATCGCCCGCCTTCGATATCGCGGCCGCCATCGAGGCGCAGGCGATCAAGGGCCACCGTCGCCGCATCGGGTATGGGTGAATCGTATGGCTGTCGGTCGTCTTCGACCCATTCATAGAGGGATAGCAGGCGATCGAACGTCCGCAGCGCCCTATGTGGATCGAATGGGTTGATCGCCTGTCGATCGCCCATAAACACAAAGTAGCCGGGCCTGACCAGTGACTCCGGGATCGGTCCGGGCATTCGATCATCACTTCGCTCGCCATGCCGCCAATGCCACATAGACAGGCCCTCAAGAGCCTCCGGGTGTTCGCGAACCCAGGCATTGAACCGACCGACCTTCGGAAGCAGTGCGTCTATATCAGGCAGCGATCGGCTCAGCTGGAAGGAGAGCGCGACGCCCGTCCTGATGGTGGAGCTTCCATCGGGCGCGTCCTCAAGGCCGACATTGAATTGGAGCTCGCTCCGTCCGCCATAGTGGAAGGTCCAGGTATCCGCTTTCGGGGCCGGGCCGAAGATCGTGCGGGCGACTCGTTGTTGTCCGCGGATGCGAGCGCGTATGAGCTGGAGGTTGGAGATCTTATAGGCGTGCGCGGCAGCTTCGATCGAGGCAACTGCCGCCTGAAACAGCTGGGCCTTGTCTATCCCTCTTGCGGCTTGCCGGCCAAAGCTAAGGGAAGCCGCGGCCGCCATTGCAGGGAAGGCCGCGACGAAGTCGGCGGGCAGCTTGAACGCGTAGCCCTGCAGAGGCCGAATTGGCCGGTCGGAAAGCTCGAATGGAAAGTACAGCGGCGTCGCCTTCGCCGCTCCGATGTTCGCCACCAGTGCCTTCAGCATCGGTCGAGCCGACCGGAGCGCCGCAAGCGATACAGGCTCAGAGAGGAAGGTGTGGTCGCTCAGAGGTACGCGATAGCCCGGCACCTCAGCAGGAACTGCGCCGCGCTCCCGAGCGTAGCTGCCACGTGCCGCCCAGATGATCGGAGCCTCGAATGACGGGCCGGCGATGCGTGAGACGGAGGTGATAGCGGACTGGTTCTTGTCATAGTGAAAGACCAGATCGCCGGCCTTCGCCTCTTGGAACAAGGTGTACCGCCAGTTCTCTCGGCCTGACTCGTCGGCAAGGGGCGCGCGCAGATCGACCCCTATGTCCGCACGATCCGTGGACTCGAGCCAGTACAGTTCCCGCGGTTCATCGCGCCACCATCGAGTGGGCATCGGCACATTCCCCCCTCCGCTGGTCTTCCGTGGACATCAGTGATCCGATACGGCGGGTACCTACCGGTGATCCTGCCGAAATCTTGCCGGCGCCTCGCAATGGGCATGCCCGGCCCAGATGCCACGGCCAGCACGTTCTGCCTCCTCCTGCGCCGGCAGGAACCGATCCTTGCTGTAGCGAGGCAGCGACCAAGCCCAGCCCGAGCGGACCATTGCATCCCCGATGCTCTGCTCGCCGGCCCAGCACTCGGCAACCGTGCGACCATATAGATCGCGATCTCGCGCATGGCACCGCAGCTCGCCGCCGGCCAAGATCGCCTTCAATCCCTCGGTCGCTTCCTCGCCGATCGGTCGCTCGACGCCGTCAATCATGCAGGTCTGCCGTCGTTCGGGCGCGTCATAGCCCCATAGCCGGACGCGCTCCCCATCGATTCGTATGGTGTCGCCGTCTACAATGGAAACCGCAGCCGATGCGACGATCGGATCAGCTATCAGGACCAGCGTAAGTAGGAGTGTCCATATCAACGATTTAGCTGCGATTGGTGGATGGATGGCAAAGCGTCCGGCACTGTACGATAAAAAGATTCGACGCCCAGGGCATGTCTGGATTTTCATAAGGCGATAGATCAAATGCTCGATAAGAGGATCGACGATATCACCACGGCGGACCTTCAAGCCTTCCTGGATGAAGGTGTCCCGGAAGGCCAGATTGTAGACTACAAGCTGCCCGGACAACCCGATCCAACGGGAGCAGCGATCGCGCTCCAACTCAACGACGAAGGCCGGCGGGAGCTCGCGAAAGACGTAGTTGCCTTTGCAAACGCCGAGGGCGGCTGGCTCATCATAGGCGTCAACGAAACTGCCACCGAGCCGGCGCGGCCTGACGGAATCGTTCCCATCTTGGAATGCGAGCGACGCGCGGTGACGCTCCGGGATTCGCTCGCTAACTCTATCGATCCACCTTTGCATGGACTCAGATGTCGAGGCATCCCAACCGACGGTACATCGGGCGTTATTTTGGTGTACGTCCCCGCCTCAGCTGGTGCTCCACACGCTGTGACACATTCGGGCGGACGCAAACTCTGTGCCGTCCGTCGCAACGACCAATCCGTAACGTTGACGATGCCGGAGATCACATCCTTGGCAGTCGAGTCCGTGAACCGGACGGAACGCCTCCGCCAGTTGCTTGAGTCACGCCGTTCAGCGTTTGATTCGTTCGATGTCACGGGAGACGATCGCAACGTACCCGCTGCCGTGTATCGGATCTCAATCGTGCCAGTTCGGCCGAGAGCATCGATTCCAAGGATCTATGGGCGCCTCAATCTGCTCGCCACAACGTCCTATGTGCGGGTGCGATGGGACGACAATTCAACCATTAACGCGCTTGCGCTTGGAGCGAACGCCACCCACTCGCCGCGTCCGGCACTTCTAGGAGCTGTCATAGAAGGTCGCGGCGGGACGTATGCCGGTCGTATGATTGTCGGACAGGACGGGATGGTCGAAACTTGCGTGATATCCCCCGACAGGCCACAGGACGGCATTTCAAAACATCTTTATGTTTGGTGGCTTGTCGCAGATCTTGTTAACGCAATGCGTGTCGCGCACAGGCTTAGGACAGAGACTGGCGCTGGCGAAGCTGAAATGTGGCTCGATGTCGAGATCGATGTGAGGCCCGCGCGCGGCACCGTGCCTGCTCCCGACGAGCGCTTTGTGGTCATCTCGTTCAATGAGCGATGGCACGATCACGTGCGCGTTCCCGCGCCACTTCGGCTTCCGCTGCAGCGGATCCTTGGACCCGACACGTTCAACGGTGTGGCAAACGAGCTTGTTGAGCGCATCCTGAACGCAGGTGGAATGCGATGGGAGCATCCGCCATTTACCTGCGACTGGTGAGCCGCAAGCACATGCGTGTAGGCACACAAACAGCCGTGCCTGTACACACGTCGAGTGTGTGGCGAATCAGCTAAGCTCTTGATTCGTTGACTAGAACAATCTGGATGTGATAGTCAAAACCGCGGGGTGTGGAGCACCCCGCGGTTGAGCTCAGCGTAATCTGAGCAAGCGGAACAGGGGTGGAGCCCTGCGCCGCTGTAGAGGATACCGAGGCATCCTCTCAACCTCCTTCTCGGCGTCAACACCGCCGAGTGTGCCTGCCGGACGCAGGAAGTTCAGTCGAAGGGGCTTGGCTTCCTACCCTTCGAGCTCTCGTTAGACGAAGTGTCAGCTTCGTCGGCGGAAACTGAGGTGGAGGCGGGGGGAGTTGAACCCCTAGGGGAGACGTCGTAACCCGTTCCTGAGGCACCGGCCTCTCCGCCCCCATCGTCAGTGCGAGAAGGCCCGAACAGCCCGCTGTCCGGGCCTTCTTCATTGTCGTCCTCCTCAGTTTCAAGCTGCAGCGACCACTTCCGCTGGCCGGCGTCGTACCTGACCCGTCGGTTTGCCTTCATCCGATTGAGCGTCGTCGAGACGGTGTTGATCGTCAGATCATTGCGCCAATCGGTTTGGAGCAGGTCGAGCAGTTCGTTGGTGGTCGCCTCCTCCACGACCCGCAGGGTCTCTGCGATCTTGTCGGCGACGGTGGGCTCCTTCCGCGTCGTGGATCGAGCGTCGTCGTCATCATCCTCAGGGCCTAGTCTGGACAGCACACGCTCCGCAGTCCGGAGCTCGGAAAGCTCCTCAGACAGCATTCGCACTTGCCGTTCCAGTTCGGCGATGCGGTTCCGAATACGGGTCGCGTACGAGCGGCGTGCCATCTGTTCCCTCTCGATCTGGCTCCTCCTATAGGGCAAGCCCGCGGTACGGGCAACAACAATTTACACATGCCGCCCGCCCGAAGTCGGTCGAGGCGTTTTGTGTTTATGTCGAACTTATCGCGTCGGCGTGTCTCACGTCGTCTCATGCCGTGTCATGCAAGCTCAAGGCGTCTCACGGAGTGATGCGGCGTATCTTGCAGTCGGGCGGCATCTCGTGTCGTTTCATGCTGCCGGCGTCGCACAATTCAATCGCAGTTCAACTGATGTCGTGCCGTCGTGCAGCCGACGTGCAATTAACCGCACGTGCCCTCCCAGCTTCGTCGACACGAACCGAAATTGCGCGACTGTCGACAGGGGCGACTCGTGGTTGTCGGAAATAACTTCCGACCGCAGTCAGAACGGAGAGGTATCCCCTCGCAACGGGGCGGGTCTTTTTCCCGGACCCTAAGCAATCCAGGCCCTCCCGCCATCAGACAGGAGTGGAAGACCACGTCGACGGTGCCGCGACCGACAACCCGATGCCCGCTTCGACAACCCGTGACAACTCCATCGAGCAGGCATGAAAAAAGCGCTCGGGCCGAAGCCGGAGCGCCTGATACGACTGCCAAGGGCAGAGAGTGTTAAGCCGTGGACCGCGAAATGCTTGAGCGGCACCTCGCGTTAGCTGAGCGGCATGTGGCGCTCGGTGAGGGGCACCTGACGCGCCAGCGTCAGGTCATCGTTCAGCTGAAGCAAGCGGGCCAGGACGCGACCGGGGCGATCAAATTGCTCCGCAATCTCGAAGAAGCTCAGGAGCTGCACATCGCTGATCGCGATCGGCTGAAGGAGCAACTGGCGGCCCCCTAGAGCGTCCATCTTGACTGATTTTCATGACAGCCGGCGGAGCAGGCGCTGCGTCTGCGTCGTCGTCCATGATCCGCCACGGGGCGCCGGCACGCTGCGCTGGTTCAATATCGAGGTGATGCCGGTCGCGCTGGTGACGCCCTGGGCGCGCACGTCGTCGATGATGTGTTTGATGTCGAGCGCGCGAGCTTGGGCCGCCTGCGATCGCGAAGCAGCGCTGCGGGATGTGCCCACAGCATGATTGCGTAGATTGCCGGGGCTGCCGAGCTGAACGCCCCGTGCCTTCGCTGCAGCCAACGCTGCCTTCGTCCGGGCACTGATCTTCTCTGCCTCGTCCTCTGCGATCAGGGCGAGGATGCCGACGGTCAGCCTGTTGGCGTTCGGCTGATCGACGGCGATGAACTCGATGCCGGCATCCCGCAGCGACAACAGGAACGCGGCATTGCGGGCCAGGCGATCGAGGCGCGCGATCAGCAGCGTGGCGCCGGTCGCTCTGCAGGTCGCCAGGGCGCGCTGGAGCTCGGGGCGGTCGTTGCGCTTGCCGGACTCGACCTCGACATGCTCGGCAAGGAGCGCCCGGCCGGCCAGATACTGCTGGATCGCTGCGCGCTGGGCTTCGAGCCCGAGGCCGCTGTCGCCCTGCTTCTTGGTTGAGACCCGGAGGTAGGCGATGAACCGCTGCATGGAATTGTCCAGTCACATTTAGTCAAATGAGCGTCTGAGCAAATGTAACGTCGTGCGAGTCGTCTGGTTAGCCTCTAAGCATCTGAAATTACCTAATTTTCTCCGCTTCCAGCGCGGACCGTGACCGCAGAAGTCGCGGAACAGGTTCCGAGTCGCGCCTGCGAGAATCCTCGTATTGAACAACACCGAACCGAGGATATCGATATGTCGTCCAAGACCGCACTGAAGGGCACCGTCGTCGTCGCGGCCACCGAGAAGAAGCCGGAGGTGCAGACCATCGCCCTGCACGAAGTCGATCCGGAGACGGTGACGCTGTCGCAGGACCGTACGAAGAAGCTGCCGCTGCCACCGACCTTCTACATGGAGGCCGACCCGGCGAAGGTCGCAAAGGCCAAGGGCCATCAGGTCGATCCATCGCGGCCGGCCTCATGGGCTCCGGTTATGCCGAACTTGGATCTGGCGGCGAAGACCGGCAACCCGTTCCCGAGCGATGGCAGCGACGAGACTGTCGTCACCCAGGATAGATACCGGCCGCTGATTGCCGTGTGCCGGGCCGTCTGGGAAGTGCTGCAGAGCCACGGGGCCAACGGCGAGTGGATGATGCCCGGCAATCCGAAGGTCATCGCCGAGATAGCGAAGGCCTCGAAGCTCGACAGCGCAGATGCCCGCGGATGCATCCGGGACACGCTGCGCGACCTGGCCCTCTACGGCTTGGTCGAGAAGGGAGCACTCGGTCCGATGCGGGCGTACCGGCTGAAAGCCTGATCAGCGTAGAACGCGTTCCAAACTGCAGGAAGGGGCTGTGCATGTCGCAGCCCCTTTCAGCTGTCTGCCCGGTCGGATCAGCTCCTGGGCCGACGGAGACGCTCTGGATCGCCTTCGATGGCATGCATGATCGAGTCGACGAGATAGCCCTCGGTGTCTTGCAGAGCCGGCCGCAGACCGACGTGCTCGGCTATTTCCCGGAGATGGCGCCGGCCGTGAGTCTTGCCGCGCTCCAGAAGCCAGGTCCGCAGTTCTGTTCGGCCGGGCAACGGAGTGCTGGCATCGATCGGCGTTGAAGCACGAGGAGGCATCGCCGGGCATGACGGCGATGCGTCAGGACCGGCCTTCGACTCCGTGCCTGAATCGTCTTCCCCATCATCTACCCCAAAAGTTTCGGCCAGGGCCCGGCTCGCCGCTTCCTTGATCGCCCGTTCGTCCTCCGGCGTCATAGTCAGGAGCTGAAGTTGGGTAAGATCGGCAGCCTCTTCCGGCCGATGCAACAGTGCTGCAGTGAGTTGGAAGGCCGATCCGAGCGCCCGCATGTACCCCGAGAGGGCGGTGGGGCCGTGGTTCCCAGCGTTCCGCTCCAGTCCCTTGTAGGCTTCCTGGATCACCAAGAGGGACGCCTTCAGGGTGCCTCTGGCGGCTGCCTTGAGATACTGGTCCTTGACGCCCTCGGGCAGCCAGTCCTCGCCGTCGCCTTCAGACGCCGGAACTGATGGCGTAAGAACTTGAGGTGCCGCTGCCCCGGCCCCTGAGGTGTTGGAGGGCTGTTGGGTCGCGGGCGGGGCAGCTTCGCTCCTATCGGGTGGCGCATTGGTTTTGTCCCAACCTCTGCGCCGGAAGGCTTGACGGACTGCCTGCCGAGTTACCCCTAGCTCGGCCGCGATGTCCTGGTAGGACAGCGACCCGGCTGCCCAGGCTCGATGGTGTCGGAGCGAAAGCGCCTTCAGACCGCGAGGGGGAGCTGTTCCCAGCCCTCCATCTCCGAGCCGATCCTGGCCCTGCGCCTGAGCCGATCCCGGCCCTTCCAGATCGTCATGCCCGGCCGGTGCTCGCCGATCACCGGCGGACGCTCCCAACCCGGTTACTCCTTCGCGCCGGCGGCCAGGGCAGCCTGGATCCGTTCGGTGCCTCGGCGCAGTTCAGCCTCGGCTCGGGATCGACGCCCGGCTGCCTCGTCGTAGATCCGCTGGCGTTCGGCTGCACGGGCTGCCGAACGCTCGCGTTCGGCATTCAGCGCCAGCAACTCGCGAATTTCATCAGAGGTCACGTTGTCGGAGTCCTCGATCACGAGTCGGCGGAGTTGATTGAAACGATCTTCGCTCATGCCGCGACCTCCTGATTGCGAAGGGCGTGGATCTGGCGGACCAGGCTGTCGAGCTGGAATTGCGGTCCGATCAGCGCCTCTCGCAGAATCAGCCCCTCTCGATCCGCGCGGCCAGTGACCTTCGCCAGGCCGCGGATCAGCTTGGGATCCGCGAACTCAAGGTCCTTGGCCGGCAGACCGATGATCCGTCCGAGGCCGCTGACGGTCGCGTTGACCCCATCGAACAGCGCTCGGATGAATGCGATGTCGGTTGCCTGATCGCCTCCCGCCTTGGCGAAGTATGCTGCGTGCAGGGCGGGGACCGATGCGCTCAATCCGACGCGAGGAAGGCCACCTAGGACCTTCCATGCGGACGGCGTCGAAATCTCGTGGATTCCCGCGACCACACTAAGAGCAAGGCCAGGGGTGCCGACCGCGCCGGCGAGGAACGCAACGCGCTTCGCAGCGGACAAATCCACCCGTTCCTTCCTTGGGGAGATACCGATCATCGCGCGGCCTCCGCCATCTGCTTCAGGCTTTCCAGGCGCTGCGTGACGGCGCGGATGGTATGGTCGACCTGCGCAATCTCGTCGGCCAAACGGGCCATCACTGCGCGAGCGGCGACCTCCTTGCCGGCTTCTGCAAGCCGACGCAGGGTGCTCGGAGATGTTGCCTCTGCGGTCAGCCGATCGACCTCAATCTGCAGAGCCCGCAGACCGGCAACGGCTTGTTCGAAGTCGGCCTGGCGCTTCGCGAGCGCGGCCACAGCCTTGTCGATCGGCTCCCGGCTGAAGAGGTAGAATGACCTGCTGTCGTCCAGCGCCCTCTCAAGGATCTTCACCCGGCCGACCGACTTGGGTTCGGGATGGAGACGGAGCGCATCCGCGATCTCGGCCGCGAGACCACGCAGAATGTCCACATGACCAGCCGCAGCGGCCTCGGGTCCCTCTCGCTTGATCAGGCCGGTCAGCCGCTTGGCTTCAGCCTGGATCTGTCGGACGACATCGGCCAGCTCGTCGATGCCTCGATTAACCGCGTTGACCAGATGGTCGCGAGCGGCGTCCGGATCCAGGAACTGGACCTTGCCGATCGCACGAAAGCGGTCGCCGACCTGCGGCGAGACACCGGAAATAGTCACGCCGTCGATCACATAGCTCTGCAAGGCCTCGTGATACCGATCGCCGTCGCGCGCGTGGATGGGGGATAGGAGGTGCTTTTTCACTGGTCCAGAGTCCTAACGTCTTGAGATAAATAGATTCTATATCGCGCGGACTCGGTGATCAAATTGACCGCGGACGCTGACAGAGCGGAGCCAAAAGCCTCGGCGCATCAATGGGATGCATCGTTTAAAGACATAATCTGCTGATGATCGGCCCGCCCGGCTCCGGCAAGTCGATGCTGGCGGCGCGCCTGCCTGGGCTGCTGCCGCCGCTGTCGCCGGCCGAAGCGCTCGAAGTCTCGATGATCCACTCGGTGGCCGGGCTGCTGGAGGGCGGGCGGTTGATGCGCCGCCGGCCATTCCGCGACCCGCATCATTCCGCCTCGCTGCCGGCCCTGGTCGGCGGCGGGCTGCGGGTCCGGCCGGGCGAGATCTCGCTGGCCCATCGCGGCGTGCTGTTCCTGGACGAGCTGCCCGAATTCGCCCGCGCCACGCTCGAATCGCTGCGCCAGCCGATGGAGAGCGGCCGGGCGGTGATCGCCCGGGCCAACTCGCATGTCACCTATCCGGCCCGGGTGCTGCTGGCGGCGGCGATGAATCCGTGCCGCTGCGGCTATCTCGGCGACCCTGCGCTCGGCTGTGGCCGGGCCCCACGCTGCGGCCAGGACTACCAGTCGCGCCTGTCCGGGCCGTTGCTCGACCGCATCGACCTGCATGTCGACGTGCCGGCGGTCTCGGCCGCCGACCTGTCGCTGCCGCCGCCGGCCGAAGGCACGGCCGAGGTGGCGGCCCGGGTCGCGGCCGCGCGGGAGATCCAGGCGGACCGTTATGCCGGGGACAACATCGCCACCAATGCCGAGGCCGACGGTGCGGTGCTGGAACGGGTGGCAATGCCCGATTCTGCCGGCGCCACCCTCCTGACCCAGGCGGCCGAGCGGTTGCGCCTGTCCGCCCGCAGCTATCATCGGGTGCTGCGCGTCGCCCGCACTTTGGCCGACCTGGCCGGCGCCGAGGCCGTCGGCCGGGCCCAGATCGCCGAGGCGCTGTCCTACCGGCGGTTGTCCATGACCGGATAGCTGTGCGGCACGGAGGCAATGCTGGTTTCATAAAAGCCGGTTGGCCGGTGGTGGAAATTTTGTGATCCTGATCGGGTTCGCTTCCGTCCGAAGCGGTTGCCTTCACCGCGACCCGATGGAGAAGTCCGCCGATGCGATCGATCCTGCTTGTGTCCGCCGCGCTGCTGGCCGGCGCCTGCGTGCCGCAGCCGGCGAAGAACTTCGTCGTGATCGAGACCTTCAACGAGCGCGCTGCGGGAGCCCAGTTCACCGCCGACCGCTACTGCGGCCAGTTCGGCCGCATAGCGCTGGCCGCCAGCCGGCAATGGAACTACATCAGCTTCCAATGCGTCGAACCGGCCAACTCGCTGGTGGCGCAGACGCCGATCCCGCCGATCTGGGACTGAATCCGGGGCCCAGACAGTAGAGGAGCCGCACTGCGGCGGCTCCTCGTCTTGCTCTTTTGTCCGCAGGCTCACCCGACAATGCCGGGTTGCCATTCTGACGGAGGTCGCCGCAAGGGCATTGCGGCTGGCCAATACGCGTTACCGGCTATGCCGACCACGTGGCCATACGATGCGCCCCCGGAACGATCGGATCAAGGGGGTCGTCGTGCGGCGCAGCAAAGGTCAATGAGGCTGCCGCGGTCAGCGCCGGATCATGCCGCCTGGGTGGTCTGGGCGACCTGGGTCATGAACTTGCCGGCGGCCTTCTCGGCGAGCAGCGGCGCCGCCCCGGCGATCGCCTCGAGCAGCGGGTCGAGCCAGGCCTCGTCGGCCTTGGCGAAGTCGCCCAGCACCCAGCCATGCACCCGGTCCTTGTGGCCGGGATGGCCGATGCCGATGCGGACGCGCCAGAACTCCGGCCCGATATGGGCGTCGAGCGAGCGCAGGCCGTTGTGGCCGGCGGTGCCGCCGCCCTTTTTGACCCGGACCTTGCCGGCCGCGAGGTCGAGCTCGTCATGGAACACGACGACGTCGTCGGGCGTGAGCTTGAAGAAGCGCATCGCCTCGCCGACCGACCGGCCGCTCTCGTTCATATAGGTGGTGGGCTCCAGCGCCAGCACGCGCTCGAGGCCGAGCCGGCCTTCCGCCAGCCGGCCCTGGAACTTCAGCTTCCAGGGCGAAAAGGAATGGCGCTCGACGATGTCGTCGAGCGCCATGAACCCGACATTGTGCCGGTGATACGCATATTGCGAGCCGGGATTGCCGAGGCCGACGAACAGCAGCATCGCACTCTCCCAGCCCGCGGGGCCTTGATCAGGCCTTCGGCTCCTCGGCCGCGGCCGGGGCCGCCTCGCCGGTGACCGCAGCGGCCGCAGCCTCGGCCGCCTCGGCACGGACCGCCGACGGCGCCGCGACGGTGGCGATCACGAAGTCGCGATCCTGCACGGCCGGGCGGACGCCCTCCGGCAGCTTGACCGCGCTCATGCGCAGCGAATCGCCGATATCGGCGCCGGTCAGGTCGACCGAGACGAATTCGGGGATCGCTTCGGCGCGGCAGATCAGCTCGACATCGTGGCGCACGACGTTCAGCACGCCGCCGCGCTTGATGCCGGGCGACGCGCCTTCGTTCTCGAAATGCACCGGCACGTCGGCATGGACGGTGGTCTTGTCGCTGACGCGCAGGAAGTCGAGGTGGATCGCGCGGTCGCTCACCGGGTCCAGCGCGATGTCGCGCGCCAGGACATGGTGCTTCTCGCTGCCGATCTCGATGTCATAGAGATGCGTCAGCGCGGCGGGGTCGCGCAGGACCTTCAGCAGCGACTGGGCGTTGACGTTGAACAGCACCGGCGGCTTGTTGTCGCCGTAGATGACGCCCGGGATCATCCCGGCCCGACGCGCTGCCCGTGCTGCCCCCTTACCGGCTCGGTCGCGCGCCTCGGCCGTGATCTTGATGGTATCGGCCATCGGCTCTCTCCTAAGTGAAGACGCCGGCCTCCAGGGGTGCCGGCGTCGATACGGCGTGAGTGAATGCTCACGCAAGCGCGGTCGTCTAGCAGAATTGGTCCGGCCGCGCAACGGCCGGGGCCGCAGCCCCGGCCCGCTTCAGGCTACCAGGCCGGAAGAATGGCACCCTTGAAGCGCGTCTCAAGGAACTGCGCCACCTCCGGCGACTGGTAGGCCTCGACCAGGGTCTTCAGCTCGGCCCGGTCCCTGTCGGCTGCGCGGGCGGCGACGAAGTTGCCGTAGGGGTTGCCGGTCCGGCTCTCGGCGATCAGCGCGTCCTTGCGCGGGTCGAGCCCGGCCTCCAGCGCGTAGTTGGTGTTGATGATCGCGCCGTCCAAATCCGGCAGCGCGTGCTGCAGCTGCGCCGCGTCGAGCTCGGAGAACTGGAAGTTGTGCGGGTTCTCAGCGACGTCGAGCAGCGACGGGTTCAGGCCCTTGCCGGGGGCCAGCTTGATCAGGCCGTTGGCGGCCAGCAGGTTCAGCGCCCGGCCGCCGTTGCTGGGGTCGTTCGGGATGCCGATCCTGGCGCCGTCGGGCAGCTTGTCGATCTTGGCGACCTTCTTCGAATACAGGCCGATCGGCTCGACGATGGTGAAGCCGATCGGGACGATGTGATAGCCGCGGGCGGCGATCTGGGCGTCGAGATAGGGCTGGTGCTGGAAGGCGTTGGCGTCCAGCTCGCCATGCTCCAGCGCCTCGTTCGGGATGGCGTAGTCGGAGAAGGTGATCAACTCGACCTCGAGGCCTTTCTTGGCCGCCACCTGCTTGGCGACCTCGGCGATCTCCTCCTCGCTGCCGCCCATGACGCCGAGCTTGATGCTGGCGGCGAGGGCGCTGCCGGCGGTGGCGGCGCCGAGGGCGAGGCCGAGCGCCAGGCCGAACAGGCCGCGCTTCAGCGGGGAAAGGGACATGATGGGCTCCTGCACGTCTTGGGTAGGGATGGAGATGGTCGGCGCCGCGCCTCAGGCCCGGGCCTGCTCCGGCCGGTGCTGGCGGCGGGCGATCGTGGTCAGCGCCGCATGCGCCGCCCGGCCGGCCGCGCGGGTGGTGCGGAACAGGCGCCCCTCCAGCGGCGTGAAGGCCGCGTCGGAGGCGTAGAAGCGGAAGCCGCGGGGCTCGCGCGTGACGATGCCGGCGGTCAGGCCACCGGCGACGATGATGAAGGCGTCAGCCATGGAAGAGATCCTCTCGGAGGGCGCGTCTGGTCGTGCGGTCGGGTGCGGCGGGCAGCGCCCGCGATCAGCAACAACGACAGGCGCGACACATGCCGATGCGCGGCACGGCTGAGAGGAACGGGTGGGGCAAGGTCGAAACCATCGGTCGGCTCCTCAGCATCAACTGCCGGAACCACGAACATTGTCGTGGCGCTTTAGCGTTTGGTGACGCGGCGCAAGCTGCTTCCGTCAAAATCCCGCGGATCCGAAGATCGGTGCCGACCCTCGAACATACGCGGCGGCATGTCAATAATAAAAAATCTACAAACTTCATATGATATTTCAGCTCAGTATCGGTGCCCCGGTCCAAAGGGTCGTCATTCCGTGCGCGCTGCGGCGCGGCGTGCCGCTGCGCAGACACGGGATCTCGCGCAGTCCTGAGAGACCCCGGGTCTGCAGCGCACCACTACGCGCTGCGCAGCGCCCGGGATGACGGGAGAGTTTGGCGGAGAGCTGAGGCGGTCGCCTCGATAGCAAAAAGCCCGCCCGGTTTCCCGGGCGGGCTTCTCTGATCCGACGATCGGCCGGGGTTCAGGCGCCGCGGCGCCACCAGCCGCGCTTCGGGGCCTCGGGCGGCTGGTTCACCACCTGGTTGGCCTCGACCGCAAGGTTCTCGGCGGCCGGCGCCTCGGGCTCGGGCGCAGTCTCGGCCGCGGCCGGCTCAGGCTCCGGCACGGCGCCGTTCAGCGCCGCCGCCTCGGGTTCCGGCACCGGCTCCGGGGCCGGAGCGGGCGCCTCGGCGGCCGGCTCTTCGGCCGCAGCCGCGGCCTTCTTGCGGCGCGGGGCGGCGCGGCGCTTCGGCTTCGGCGCCTCCTCGGCCGGCGCCGCGGCTTCCACCGGGGCGGGCTCGGGCGCGATCACGGCCTCGGCGGCGGCCACCGTCTCCGGCACAGGCTCGGCATGGCTGGCGGCGTCGGCGGCTTCGAGCACGAAGGGCTCTTCGTCCGTCTTCTTGCGGCGGCCGCCGCGACGGCCCCGGCGACGCTTGGCTTCGTCCTCGGCCGGCGAGGCCTCGGGTGCCGCGGCCTCATCAGCGGGGGCCGCTTCGGCCTGGGCCGGCTCGGCCGGCTCGACGACGGCCGGAGCGGCCTCCTCGACAGGCTCGGCGTGGCTGGCGGCATCGGCGGCCTCGAGCGTGAACGGCTCGGCTGCCTGGTCCGCGCCGTCCTCGGCTTCGTCGCGCGGGTCATAGCCGAAGCTGCCATCGGCGGCGACCTGCGCGGGCTGGTCCGGATGATGCCCGTCCTCACCGCGCCGCCGGCCGCGGCGCCGCCGGCGGCGACGGCCGCGGCCCTCGCCATCGGCCTGCTGGCCGCCGCCGTGATGCTGCAGTGGCTGCGCCGGGCGCTGCTGCTGCGGCTGACGCGCCGGCTCCCGGGCCTCCGCGGCCTCCTCGACCTCTTCCGCCTCGTCCTCGACCTCGTCCGCCTCGTGCTCCAGCGCGGCGTCGGTCTCGGCCATGATCCGGGCGGTGTTGTCGACCGGCGCCGTCGGGGCCGGCAGCTCGGCGCCGCGGGCGCGGGTGCGCTCGATCCGGTGCGCCGGCGGGATCAGGCTGTCATCAGCCTCGATCATCACCCGCACGCCGTAGCGCCGCTCGATATCGGCCAGGGCGTCGCGCTTCTGGTTGAACAGGTACAGCGCCAGGGCGGTGGCGACATGCACGGTGACCTCGGAGGCGCGCTTGCGGATGCCCTCCTCCTCGATCGCGCGCAGCACCGACAGGGCGGCCGAGCCGGTGGTCCGGGTCATGCCCAGCCCGCCGCAATGGGCGCAGGTCTCGAAATGCGTCTCCATCAGGCTCGGGCGCAGCCGCTGGCGCGACAGCTCGAGCAGGCCGAAGGCGCTGATCCGGCCGATCTGGATGCGGGCGCGGTCCTGCCGCATCGCCTCCTTCAGCCGGTGCTCGACCGCCTTGTTGTGGCGGTCGTCCTCCATGTCGATGAAGTCGATGACGATCAGCCCGGCCAGGTCGCGGAGGCGCAGCTGGCGGGCGACCTCGTCGGCGGCCTCGAGATTGGTCTTGTATGCCGTCTCCTCGATGTTCCGCTCGCGGGTCGAGCGGCCGGAGTTGACGTCGATCGAGACCAGCGCCTCGGTCGGGTTGATGACGATGTAGCCGCCGGAGCGCAGCTGCACCACCGGGCTGTGCATCGCATCGATCTGGCCTTCCACGTTGAAGCGGTGGAAGAGCGGGACGTCCTGGTCCAGATAGGGCTGCACCTTCTTGGCATGGCTCGGCATGAGCATGCGCATGAAGTCCTTGGCGGTGCGGTAGCCCTCGTCGCCGGCGACCTGGACGTCCTCGATGTCCTTGGAATAGAGGTCGCGGATCGCCCGCTTGATCAGGTCCGCCTCTTCATGGATGGCGCAGGGAGCGGTCGATTGCAGCGTCGTCTGCCGGATCGAATCCCACAGCCGCAGCAGGTAGTCGAGGTCGCGCCGGATCTCCAGCTTGGTCCGCTCCAGCCCCGCCGTCCGCAGGATGACCGCCATGCCGTCCGGCACGTCCAGGTCATCCATGATCGCCTTCATCTTCTTGCGATCCTTGGGATTGGCGATCTTCCGGCTGATGCCGCCGCCGCGCGGCGTGTTCGGCATCAGGACGCAGTAGCGGCCGGCCAGCGACAGGTAGGTGGTCAGCGCCGCACCCTTGTTGCCGCGCTCCTCCTTGGTCACCTGCACCAGCATGATCTGCCGGCGCTTGATGACCTCCTGGATCTTGTAGTTGCGGTAGTTCGGCAGCTTCGAGCGGCGGTCGCGGGCCTCCTCGGCCTCGTCGCCGCCCACAACCTCGGGCTCGTGCTCACCGCCGTCCTGGCCATTACCATGGCCGTTGCCGTTCTCGCCCTCGGCCGTGGCCGGGTCGTCGCCCCGCGGCGACTCGGGCGGGGCCAGGAGCGCGACCGGACCGCTGTCGCCCTCGGTCGACAGGGTCTCGCCGAAGCTGTCCTCGACGATGGGCTCGGCGTGGATCACCTCGCCCGCCACCGTATCGCCGGCGGCCTCGACCGTCTCGCTCGGGCCGGCCTCGGCCTCGGCGCGGGCCGGCCGGCGGTCACGGCCGCGGCGCCGGCGGGACGCCGGCTCGGCGGCCGGCTTCGCCTCGACGGCCTCGGCCTCGTCGGCCTCCGCGGCCTGGCGGGCCAGCAGGGCCTCGCGGTCGGCGATCGGGATCCGGTAATAGTCGGGATGGATTTCCGAGAAGGCGAGGAAACCATGCCGGTTCCCGCCATACTCGACGAAGGCGGCCTGGAGCGAGGGTTCGACCCGCGTCACCTTGGCCAGGTAGATGTTGCCCTTCAGCTGCTTCTTGGCTTCGGTCTCGAAGTCGAATTCCTCGAGCCGATTGCCGTCCAGCACCACCACCCGCGTTTCTTCCGCATGGGTGGCGTCCACCAGCATTCTTTTAGCCATATACAAACCCTGGCGACGCTGCCGTCACCCCGCGCGACCGACGGGGCTGCGGCGCGTCCTTGTCCTGCCGAAGCCGCCGGGGGCGCGAACCGTGATCACCCGAGAACGGCGCTTTGCAGCAGGCCAGACGGGAGGGTCCGCGACCACCGGTCCGGCGCGGATGCGCCGGGGCACGGCCTCGAGTTGATCCTCAATGTCGCCCGACATCCGCAGCCGCGCATCGCGTGCCGGCCGTTCGACGGAAGACGTTTCCCGGCGGAAATCGATGTGCCGCCGCGCGATCGACCCGGACACCCGGGGGACCCGGATATCCGATCGACCGATCGGGCAGACTGTCGCGCCGTCACGATACCGAGGCACCGCAGTCTCGACAATGGGAGATTTCGACGGTAACCGGCGCGTGGGGTCGCAGGGGCCTGACTTGCGGCCAGCGCTATGGTAACAGAGGCCGCCTGGCCCAAGCGGTCATCAACGGAACACAATCGCGGCCTATCCGCTTCTGCGACGAGGCCGGCCTGCCGGGCCGACCCCGCCATTCCGGGCGGCCGGCCGCCGCCCATCCACTGCCCCCATGGTTCGATGCGCCTGATCGGCTGGCTCCTGTCCTCCCTCATCCTCCTGCTCGTCATCGCGGCGGTCGGGGTCTTCGCGGCCGCGAGCTATTTCGGCCGCGACCTGCCGGATACGGCGCAGCTGGCCGAATACGCGCCGCCGATCACCACCCGGCTGCACGCCGGCGACGGCCGGCTGATGGCGGAGTATGCCAGCCAGAACCGGCTGTTCGTGCCGTTCGGGGCGATCCCGCCCCTGGTGGCCCAGGCCTTCGTCTCGGCCGAGGACCAGCGCTTCTACGACCATCCGGGCATCGACCTGCAGGGCATCGCCCGGGCCGGTATCTCGGCGATCCAGAACTACGCCTCCGGCCGGCGGGTCGAGGGCGCGTCGACCATCACCCAGCAGGTGGCGCGCAACTTCTTCCTGACGCCGGACCGGGCGATCAGCCGCAAGATCCGCGAGGTGCTGCTGGCGCTGCGCATCGAAAGCGCCTTCACCAAGCAGCAGATCCTCGAGCTGTACCTGAACCAGATCTATCTCGGCCGCGGCGCCTATGGCGTGGCGGCGGCGTCGCTGGCCTATTTCAACAAGCCGCTGAAGGATCTGACGGTCTCCGAGACCGCCTTCCTGGCCGGCCTGCCGAAGGCGCCCAGCAGCTACGACCCGAAGACCCGGATGGACGCGGCCGTCAACCGCCGCAACTACGTCATCGGCCGGCTGCTGGAGGACGGGGCGATCACCCAGGAGCAGGCCGATGCCGCGCGGGCCGAGGTGCTGGTGACCAAGGACCGCCGGCAGATCGAGTTCGTCAGCGCCAACTACTTCGCCGAGGAGGTGCGGCGCGAGCTGCAGCGCCTGTACGGCAACGACGCGCTTTACCAGGGCGGCATGTCGGTGCGCACCTCGCTGGACCCGCATCTGCAGGACCTGGCCGACCAGTCGCTGCGCAACGGCCTGCGCAGCTATGACCAGCGGCATGGCTGGCGCGGTCCGCTGAAGAAGATCGAGGGCTTCGACGACTGGGCCGGGCAGCTGGCCGCGATCGAGCGGCCGGCCGGCGCCGGCGACTGGCAGATGGCAGTGGTGTTGGACGTCGACGCCAAGGCCGCCGATATCGGCTTCTCGGACAAGAGCCGCGGCACCATCCCCTTCGCCGAGATGAAATGGGCCCGGCCGTGGCGGCCGAACCAGACCGTCGGCGCCGATCCCAGGAAGCCGGCCGATGTGCTGGCCAAGGGCGACGTCGTCCTGGTCGAGCCGACCGGCCCGGTGCCGGACGACAAGGCGGTGCCGCAGGAGTTCGGCCTGCGCCAGATCCCGGACGCCCAGGGCGCGCTGGTCGCGCTCGATCCCAACACCGGCCGGGTGCTGGCGATCAGCGGCGGCTACGACTATGCGATGAGCGAGTTCGACCGCGGCACCCAGGCGGTGCGGCAGCCGGGGTCGACCTTCAAGCCCTTCGTCTACCTGACGGCGCTGGAGGCCGGCTACACCCCGACCACCATCATCGACGACGCCCCGATCACGATCGATGTCGGCACCACCGACTGGACGCCGGAGAATGACGACCACCGGTTCCTCGGCCCGATGCCGCTGCGCGTCGGCGTCGAGCGGTCGCGCAACCTGATGACGGTGCGGCTGATCCAGGCGATCGGCCTCGACAAGGTCAAGGAGACGGCGGAGCGCTTCGGCGTCTACAAGGACATGCCGCTCTTGTACTCGATGGCGCTCGGCGCCGGCGCCACCACGCCGCTGCAGATGGCCACCGGCTTTGCCCAGATAGCCAATGGCGGCAAGAAGGTGCTGCCGACCTTCATCGACCGGATCCAGGACCGCACCGGCCGCACCATCTACCGCCACGACGAGCGGCCCTGCGACAGCTGCGGCCAGCCCTGGGCCGACCAGGCGACACCGGTGATCCCGGACACGCGCGAGCAGATCGCCGACCCCGTCTCGGCCTACCAGATGACCTCGATCCTGCAGGGCGTGGTCCAGCGCGGCACCGCCTCGGCGCTGAACAAGCTCGGCTTCACCCTGGCCGGCAAGACCGGCACCACCAACGATGCCAAGGACGCCTGGTTCGTCGGCTTCTCGCCCGATCTGGTGGTGGCGATCTATGTCGGCTTCGACGACCCGAAGACGCTCGGCGCCCGCGAATGGGGGTCGACCGCGGCGCTGCCGATCTTCCGCGACTTCATGTCCGCGGCCCTGCAGGGCAAGGACGTGCCGCCCTTCCGCATCCCGCCCGGGGTCAGCCTGGTCAAGATCGACCGGCTGAGCGGCCAGCCCGCCTATGGCAGCGGCGGCGACACGATCTTGGAGGCGTTCCGCCCCGGCACCGAGCCCGGCACTGGCTACGCCCTCGACCGGCTCGACGGCGGCGGCGGCACCACGGACGAGGGCGGCACCGGCTTCGGCGACAGCGTGCCCGACGCCACCACCGGCACCGGCGGGCTGTACTGAGCGCTGCCGCGGCCTAGAGCGGGATGGGTTTAGGCGAGATCAGGCTATCCCGATCGCGCCAAGCCGGTGAGTTGCTGCCTTTCCCGCTTGCGGGAGAGGCAACGCGCGAAGACGCTCGACATCCTGTCAGTCCCCAGTTCGAATGGACTGACGTGACTCGACCTCAATTCATTCCATTCTAGATCAAGCGAAGCGACACGCTGAATTCAGGGAGGACCGCATGGCACTGCGCAAGTTCATCATCGAGCGCGACATTCCGGCTGTCGGCACGCTGGAGCGTGACCAGTTGCGCGGCGCCGCGGCCAAGTCGAACGACGCGCTGCGCCAGATCGGCCCCGACATCCAGTGGGTCGAGAGCTATGTCGCCGACAACAAGACCTTCTGCGTCTACCTGGCCCAGGACGAGGCGGTGATCCGCAAGCATGCCGAGATCAGCGGCTTCCCGGCGACAAAGATCACCGAGATCCGAAAGATGATCGACCCGACCACGGAACGGGCCGGCTGACGGGCTGCCGGCGGGAAGGGCCGGTGGATCTGTCGGGCTTCATCCGGCTGCTCGAGGCCTATCGCGACACCCGCTACCTGTTCGCCGCCGACGGCGCCGAGCACGAGGTGCGGATCGACCGCCGCAACCCGGAGGCCGAGGCTTGGCTTGCTGGCCGCAGCGCCGCCGGCGCCGGCTTCGTCAGCGCCGACAACCCGCGCAGCCGGCTGGTGCCGGCCGCCGAGAACGACGCGGCGCGACAGCGCCTGGCCGAAGCGGTGCGACGCCATGGCGCCGATGCGGTGCCGCACACCGGTGCCGGGCTGGACGGCGCCTGGCCGCCGGAGCAGGGGCTGCTGGTGCTCGGCCTGCCGGTGGCGGAGCTGACCGCCCTGGCCGAGGAATTCGGCCAGAACGCCATCGTCTGGTTCGTCCCCGGCGAAGTCGCCCGGCTTGTGCCGACCCGGCTGCTGTTCGAGGCGCTGAGGGCGGACTGACCTCTTATACCGACAAGCGAAAGAGGTGACTCGTCATCCCGGGCGCGGCGCAGCACGCAGTGATGCGCTGCAGACCCGGGATCTCTTCGAGCCCGTGCCGAGATCCCGTGCCTGCGCAGCAGCGCTTCGCGCCGCAGCGCGCACGGGATGACAGGCGTAGGTTGAATTCGCGGCACGCGAACCCAACAGGATCGGGAACCGCGACGGCGGCGGGATGTTGGGTTCGCACAAGGCGCGAATCCAACCTAATGAGCTGAGGCCGCCGGTTCGAACAGCGGCACGAGCTCCATCTCCGGCACCAGCACCAGCCCCTTGTCGGTGATGCGGATCTCCGGGATCACCGACAGCGGGATCAGGTTGAAGCCCATATAGGGGATGGCGCAGCCCGCCTTCTCCCATTCGGCCTTCAGCGCCTTCACCTCCGCCGCCACCTGGGTCACGCGCTTGTCGGAGAGCAGGCCGGCGATCGGCAGCGGCACCATCGCCGTCACCCGGCCGTCGCGCACGACGCAGACGCCGCCCTGCGCCGCCTCGATCGCCCGCAGCGCCACCTGCATGTCGGCCTCGTTGGTGCCGGCGATGATGATGTTGTGGCTGTCATGCCCGACCGAGGAGGCGACGGCGCCGGCCTTCAGCGTGAAGCCGGACAGCAGGCCGTGCGCCACGTTGCCGGCCGATTTGCCGTGCCGCTCCACCACCGTGACGAAGCACAGGCCGTGCCGGTCGAAATGCGCCTGCCAGTCATTCGCCGGCTCCAGCTCCAGGGTGACATGGCCAAGCGTGATGCCGGGCAGGACCGTCCGGATGGCATGGGCGGTGACCGATTCGGCCGGCAGGTCGGGCGTCAGCTTCACCGCCGCCGGCAGCCGCACGGTGTGGTAGGCCGCCTCCGGATAGCGCCAGCGGGCGGACAGCGCCTGATCCAGGATCGGGGTGATCCGGCCGCCTTCCACCACCAGTTCGCCGCCGTACCAGGTGTTCACCGGCTTGTGGCCGTCGTCCAGCAGCACCAGGTCGGCGCGGCGGCCGCCGCCGAAGCCGCCGATCTCGCCATCCTGGCCGAAGCGGGTGGCGCCGTGCAGCGACCCCATCGACCAGGCCTGTGCCGGCGACATGCCGGCCCGCATCGCCTCGCGCACCACCCAGTCCATGCCGAAATGAAGCAGGTCCTCGGCGTCGCGGTCGTCGGTGCAGACGGCGATGCGCTTGTGCGAGGCGCCGAGCTCGGTGATCGTCTTGATCGCCTCGGGCAGGCTGTGCCAGGGCGTGGTCGGCGGGCCGCCGCGCAGGAACAGCCAGATGCCGGCTTCCAGCATGTCGTCGGCGATGTCGCGGTCGATCGCCTCATGTGTGTCGGTGACGCCGGCGGCGGCATAGGCGGCGACGAACTCCCGGCCATAGACATGGCCGGAGGCCGGCCGGCCGCGCTCCAGCGCCGCGGCGAGGATGGCATGGCTGCGCTCATCGCCCATCGTCACCGGGACGAAATCCATCTTCTCGCCCAGCGCCACCGCTTCCGGCCAGCGGTCGAACAACCCTGCGATCTTCTCGGCCGTCAGGTCGCCGCCGGCCGTCTCCAGCTGCGGCGAGGTGGCGGGCACGGTGCTGGGCACGGTCAGGAAGATCGACAGCGGCGCAGCCCGGGCATCCTCCAGCATCGCCTCGACCCCGGCCACGTCCATGACGTTGCCGATCTCATGGCTGTCGCAGAAGATCGTGGTGGTGCCGTTCAGCAGCGCCGCCTCGGCATAGGCGCAGGCCGTCACCATGCTGGATTCGATGTGGATGTGCGGGTCGATCAGGCCGGGCGCGAGCATGGCGCCCTTGCTGTCATAGACGCGGGCCGATCCGTCGCGGCACGATCCCGCCGGCTTCACCGCGGCGATGCGGCCGCCGGCCACCCAGACCTCGCGGCCCGGCAGGATGCGCTCGGAATAGGTCGACAGCACCCGGACGTCGCGGATCACCAGGTCGGGTGCGGCGCGGCCGGAGGCGACATCCGCCAGCCGCCGGGTCATGCGGGACAGGGGAGGAACGGAGAAGCGTGTGAGCATCTGGTCAGCCTGCTCTCTTGCCGCGGGAATCTGGCGGGCAGCTTACCAGGAGCGGAGGCCGTTGCCGCGCCGGCCAAAGAAAAAGGGCCCCGGAAGGGCCCTTTCCAATTCAGTCGTTCGGTAGGCCGGTCAGGCGTGGCCGGCCGGTGCGCCGCGGGTGACGGCGGACAGCTTGGCCTGGGCCAGCTTCAGCGCCCGCTCGGCCACCGCCTTGTCGCCGGGGGTCTTGGCGTCGGCCACGTCCTCCTCGGCGTCGCGCAACTCCTGCTCGACCTTGGCGCGGTCCAGCGAGGCCACCGGCACCACTTCCTCGGCCAGCACGGTGCAGCGCTCCGGCGTCACCTCGGCGAAGCCGCCGGTGACGAACAGGCGGCTGGAGATGGCGCTGCGCTGCTCATAGACGTCGATCACGCCCGGCTGGACGGTCGACAGCATCGACATGTGCCCCTTCAGCACGCCGAAATAGCCGTCGCCACCGGGGACGACCACCATCTCGACCTGCTGCGCCACGAGCAGCTTCTCGGGCGATACCAGTTCGAAGGCGAATTTTTCGGCCATGGATGTCCCCGGCAGGCTTGGGCGTCAGATCAGGCGGCTTCGGCGAGCTTCTTCGCCTTGGCGATGGCCTGGTCGATGTTGCCGACCATGTAGAAGGCCGCCTCCGGCAGGTGGTCGTAGTCGCCGTTGACGATGCCCTTGAAGCCGCGGACCGTCTCCTCGACCGGGACCAGCTCGCCCGGCGTGCCGGTGAACACCTCGGCGACGCTGAAGGGCTGGCTGAAGAAGCGCTGGATCTTCCGGGCGCGGGCCACGGTCAGCTTCTGCTCCTCGGTCAGCTCGTCCATGCCCAGGATGGCGATGATGTCCTGCAGCGCCTTGTACTCCTGCAGCGTGCGCTGCACGGCGCGGGCCACCTCGTAATGCTCCTGGCCGACGACGCGCGGGTCGAGGATGCGCGAGGTCGAGTCGAGCGGGTCCACCGCCGGGTAGATGCCCAGCTCGGAGATCGCGCGGCTCAGCACCGTCGTCGCGTCGAGATGCGAGAACGAGGTCGCCGGCGCCGGGTCGGTCAAGTCGTCGGCGGGCACGTAGATGGCCTGCACCGAGGTGATCGAGCCCTTGTTGGTCGAGGTGATGCGCTCCTGCAGCGTGCCCATGTCGGTCGACAGCGTCGGCTGATAGCCCACCGCCGACGGGATGCGGCCGAGCAGCGCCGACACCTCGGCGCCCGCCTGGGTGAAGCGGAAGATGTTGTCGACGAAGAACAGCACGTCCTGGCCTTCGACGTCGCGGAAATACTCCGCCACGGTCAGGCCCGACAGGCCGACGCGGGCACGGGCGCCCGGCGGCTCGTTCATCTGGCCGTAGACCAGCGCCACCTTCGATTCGCCGTCGAAGTTGATGACCTTCGAGTCGATCATCTCATGGTAGAGGTCGTTGCCCTCGCGGGTCCGCTCGCCCACGCCGGCGAAGACCGACACGCCGCCATGCGCCTTGGCGATGTTGTTGATCAGCTCCTGGATGGTCACGGTCTTGCCGACGCCGGCGCCGCCGAACAGGCCGATCTTGCCACCCTTGGCGTAGGGGCTGATCAGGTCGATGACCTTGATGCCCGTGACCAGCATCTCCGCCTCGGTCGCCTGGTCGACGAAGGCCGGCGCCGGGCGGTGGATCGGGAAATGCTGCTTGGCGTTGATCGGGCCGCGCTCGTCGATCGGCTCGCCGATCACGTTCATGATGCGGCCCAGCGTCTCCGGACCGACCGGCACCGAGATGGCGTTGCCGCTGTCCTGCACCTTGCCGCCGCGGACCAGGCCGTCGGTCGAGTCCATGGCGATGCAGCGCACGGTGTTCTCGCCGAGATGCTGCGCCACCTCGAGCACCAGCTTGCGATCGCCGATGTCGGTGGTCAGGGCGTTCAGAATGGCGGGCAGCTCGCCATCGAACTGGACGTCCACCACGGCGCCCAGAACCTGGCTGATGCGGCCGATGACGTTGCTTCCGGTCTGGGTCTCGACCATGGTGTTCACGCTCCTCGAACTGTCTTCAAGCGATCGGTGGACCAGCGGCGCCTTAGACGGCTTCGGCGCCGGAGATGATCTCGATCAGCTCCTTGGTGATGTAGGCCTGGCGGGTCCGGTTGTAGACCAGCGTCAGCCGCTTGATCATGTCGCCCGCGTTGCGCGTGGCGTTGTCCATGGCGGTCATCCGCGCGCCCTCTTCGGAGGCGGCGGATTCGAGCAGCGCCTTGAAGATCTGGATCGCCAGGTTGCGCGGCAGCAGCTCCGCCAGGATCTGCTCCTCGCTCGGCTCGAACTCGTAGACGATGTTCGTGGCCGTGTCCTCGGCCACCGCCGGGAGCGCCACGGGCACCAGCTGCTGCACCGTGATGATCTGGGCGATCGCCGACTTGAACTTGTTGTAGACGACCGAGCAAACGTCGAAATCGCCAGCCTCGAACATCGCCAGGATCTGGGTCGCGATCGCGTCGGCCTTGGTGAAGCCGAGCTTCGGCCGGGCGATGTCGGTCACGCTCTCGACGATCAGGTTGGCATAGTCGCGGCGCAGGCTGTCCCGGGCCTTGCGGCCGATGGTGAACAGCTTGATCGACTTGCCCTTGCCCTGCAGCTCGCGGATCTGCTTGCGCGTCTCGCGCAGCACCGTGGCGTTGAACGCGCCGGCCAGGCCGCGGTCGGAGGTGACGACCAGCAGCAGGTGTACGTCGGTCTTGCCGGTGCCTGTGATCAGCTTCGGGCCCTGGCCGGCCGTCTTGGCGACGGCGGCCAGGCCGGTCAGCATCCGCTCCATCCGGTCGGCATAGGGCCGGCTGGCCTCGGCCTGCTCCTGGGCGCGGCGCAACTTCGACGCCGCGACCATCTTCATGGCCGCAGTGATCTTCTGCGTCGACTTGACGCTGGCGATCCGGTTCCTGAGGTCCTTCAACGACGGCATGGCGCCCCGCCTTCAATCGATGTGGTGGGAACGACCGCCGATCAGACGAAGGTCTTGGCGTAGTTGACGATGAAGCTGGTCAGCTTCTCCTCGTTCTCCGGCGAGATCTGCTTCTCGTTGCGGATGCCCTCGAGGATTGCCTTGCCGTCATTGCGCAGTGCGTCGAGCAGGCCCGTCTCGAAATCCTGCACCCGGTTGGTCGGGACGGTGTCGAGATGGCCGCGGACGCCGGCGAAGATCGCCGCCACCTGCTCCTCGATCGGCAGCGGGCTGAACTGCGGCTGCTTCAGCAGCTCGGTCAGGCGCGCGCCGCGGGCCAGCAGCTTCTGGGTCGAGGCGTCGAGATCGGCCGCGAACTGGGCGAAGGACTCCATCTCGCGGTACTGCGCGAGCTCGAGCTTGATGCGGCCGGCGACCTGCTTCATCGCCTTGATCTGGGCGGCGGAGCCGACGCGGCTGACCGACAGGCCGACATTGATGGCCGGGCGGACGCCCTTATAGAACAGGCCGGTCTCGAGGAAGATCTGGCCGTCGGTGATCGAGATCACGTTGGTCGGGATGTAGGCCGACACGTCGCCGGCCTGGGTCTCGATGATCGGCAGGGCGGTCAGCGAGCCGTTGCCGTGCTCGTCGTTCATCTTGGCCGCGCGCTCCAGCAGGCGGCTGTGCAGGTAGAACACGTCGCCCGGATAGGCCTCGCGGCCCGGCGGGCGGCGCAGCAGCAGCGACATCTGGCGGTAGGCCACGGCCTGCTTGGACAGATCGTCATAGATGATCAGCCCGTGCATGCCGTTGTCGCGGAAGAACTCGCCCATCGCGGCGCCGGTGTAGGGCGCCAGGAACTGCAGCGGCGCCGGCTCGGACGCGGTGGCGGCGACGACGATGGTGTATTCCAGCGCGCCGTATTCCTCGAGCGTCTTGACGATCTGGGCGACCGTCGAGCGCTTCTGGCCGACCGCGACGTAGATGCAGTAGAGCTTCTGGCTCTCGTCGCCGGACTTGTTGATCTCGCGCTGGTTCAGGATGGTGTCGATGGCGACGGCGGTCTTGCCGGTCTGCCGGTCGCCGATGATCAGCTCGCGCTGACCGCGGCCGACCGGGGTCAGCGCGTCGATCGACTTCAGGCCGGTCTGCATCGGCTCATGCACCGACTTGCGCGGGATGATGCCCGGAGCCTTGACCTCGACGCGGCTCATCTTGGCGTCGGTGATCGGGCCCTTGCCGTCGATCGGGTTGCCCAGTGCGTCGACCACGCGGCCCAGCAGGCCGCGGCCGACCGGGGCCTCGACGATGGCGCCGGTGCGCTTGACCGTGTCGCCTTCCTTGATGTCGCGGTCCTCGCCGAAGATCACGATACCGACATTGTCGGTCTCGAGGTTCAGCGCCATGCCCTTGATGCCGCCCGGGAACTCGACCATCTCGCCGGCCTGGACGTTGTCCAGCCCGTAGACGCGGGCGACGCCGTCACCGACCGACAGGACCTGGCCGACCTCGGCAACGTCGGCCTCGGTCCCGAAATTGGCGATCTGGTCCTTGATGATCGCAGAGATTTCGGCGGCACGGATGTCCATCAGACGGTTCCCTTCATCGCGAGCTGCAGCTTGGCCAGTTTCGTGCGCAGGGAGCTGTCGACCATGCGCGAGCCGACTTTGACGATCATCCCGCCGAGCAGCGCGGGATCGATTTTGACATTGACCTGGACCTTGGCGCCCATGGCCTTCTTGAGCTGGTCGACCAGCGCCTCGGTCTGGCGGTCGGTCAGCGCCGAAGCGGCGGTGACGTCGGCCGTGACCTCGCCGCGGCGGCGCGCCAGCTCGGCCAGGAAGGCGTCGATCATGGCGTCGAGGGCGAACAGGCGGCGGTTGCGCGCCACCAGGCCGATGAAGCGGCGCACCAGGTCGGACACGCCGGCCTTCTCCAGCACCGCGGCCATCGCCTTGCCCTGCGCGTCGCGCGACAGCAGCGGGCTGCGGACCAGACGGCGCAGATCCTCGCTTTCGGCCAGGGCGGTCTTCAGGCCGCGCAGGTCGTCCGCGGTCTGGTCGAGCGCCTTGCCCTCGTCGGCGAGTGCGTAGAGCGCCGTCGCGTAGCTGGATGCGAGGCCGGAAATCCCTGAGCCTGTGGCTGCCACCGATCGTCCCTCGATCGTTGTTGTCGATCGTGGCAGGAGGCCACGACCACCGAAAGTTCGGGGGGCTCTATCGCACAACTAGAGGGCTGTCCGAGGCCCACCCCTTACGCTCGGCGCGCCGTCATCTAACATAGCGGTAGGGGGTGTGCAACCGGCATGGAGGCGGGTTTTTCATGCCGCAGGGCCGGATGTAGACTGGCGCGAGCGATTCGCATCACACGAGGTCGGAATGCCGCATGACCATTCTCCTGGGTCCGACTCCGGCCATGATCATGCGGCGCATGACCACGGGCCGGGCCATGCCCATCATCACGGCGTGCCGGAGGGGGCGGATGGCGAGCGGCGGCTGCTGATCGCGCTGGCCATCACCGCCGGCTTCATGCTGGTCGAGGCGGCGGGCGGCTGGATCGCCAATTCCCTGGCCCTGCTGGCCGATGCCGGGCACATGCTGACCGACGCCGCGGCGCTCGCCCTGGCCTGGCTGGCGGCGCGGATGGCGCGGCGGCCGCGCGACACGCGGCGCAGCTACGGCTACGGCCGGGTGCAGGTGCTGGCCGCCTTCGCCAACGGCATCGTCCTGCTGGCCGTGGTCGTCGCCATCGTGGTCGAGGCCGCCGGCCGGCTGACCGCGCCGGCGCCGGTCGAGGGCGGGCTGATGATCGGCGTCGCCGCAGCCGGGCTGGTCGCCAACATCGTCGCCTTCCGGGTGCTGCAGGGCGGCGACCGCGGCAATCTGAACCTGCGCGGCGCCGCGCTGCATGTGATGGGCGACCTGCTGGGCTCGGTCGGCGCATTGGCGGCCGGCGCCGTGATCCTGCTGACCGGCTGGACGCCGATCGATCCGATCCTGTCGGTCGCGGTGTCGCTGCTGGTGCTGCGCAGCGCCTGGGCGATCCTTCGCGAATCCGGCCATGTGCTGGTGGAAGGGTCGCCGGGCGGGATCGACGAGGCGGCGCTGAGCGCGGCGATCCTGGCCGAGGTGCACGATGTGATCGACGTGCACCACGTCCACGCCTGGACCCTGACCCCGGATCGGCCGCTGGTGACCCTGCACGCCCGGCTGCGTGCGGGCGCCGATTCCGACCAGGCGATCGGCGCGGTGACCCGCCTGCTGCGCGATCGCTTCGGCGTAGACCATGCCACCGTGCAGGCCGAATTCGAGGTCTGCGCCGACGCCGACATCGCCCCGCGACATTAAGCGAAACCCATCGCGACGGAAAAACGCAATCGCCAGTTCACCTTTTTGCCGGGAAGCGGTAATTATTCGACATAATACCTGTGCATTTGATGTCGCCCATGGCCCGGATGTCCCGGGCGGCGGGCCCGGAAAGGTGACGATGGGGCATAATGGAGCTCTCGCCCGCGACGCGGACCCGATGTCGATCTGCCGCAACGTGACGGTTGCCGGACGACGCACCAGCGTCCGCATGGAGGTCGTGTTCTGGGACGGGCTGATGGAGATCTGCGCGCGCGAGCAGATCGGTCTGAACGAGATCTGTACCCGCATCGACGCCGCCCGCAAGGGCAGCGGCCTGACCGGGGCGCTGCGGGTCTTCGTCCTGTGCTATTTTCGAGAGCTGACGCGCCGGCCGGCGCCAGTGCAGCCACCGGTCCACGCCTCGGTCCAGACCCCGCCGGCGCTGCTGATCGCGGCGCTGGAAGGCGTGATCGGGGCCCGCGCCTAGGAGCCGGCCGGGCGGCCGGGCTCTAGGCGAGGCCGTCCCAGTTCAGCCGCTCCACCGCGGCCACAGGCCGCAGCCGGTGCCGTTCGGCGGCGGCGGCCAGCTTGTGCGCATCCGGCCGGCCGGATGCGCCGTCACGCAGCTCGGCGCCATGGATGCCGCCGATCACGAACAGCCCGTCGATCCCGGCCGCGGCCGCGCCCGCCATGTCGGTGTGGAAGCTGTCGCCGACCGCCAGCACCCGCGCCGGGTCGGGCCGGCCCAGCAGCTCGAAGCAGCGGCGATAGACCGGCGGGTGGGGCTTGCCGTGGTAGTACACTTGGCCGCCCAGCGTCTCGTAGTGTTGGGCCAGGGCGCCGGCGCAGATCTGCATCTTGCCGCCGACGATGACGACGATGTCCGGGTTGGCGCAGATCATCGGCAGCTTGCGGGCGGCCGCGGCCTCCAGCAGCGGCGCATGGTCCTCGACCCGCTCGTCGGGGTCGTCGATGCCGGTGTTCAGCACGAACTCGGCATCGGCCAGGTCGTCGACCCGGACGACATCGTCGACGCCGTCATAGACATCGGCGTCGCGGTCGGGGCCGAGATGCAGGAAGCGCTCGCCCAGCGCCTGGTGGAAGTCGTCGTCGCGCGCCGCCAGCGCCAGATGCGCCGCCTCGCCCGAGGACAGGATGGCGTCCCAGCATTCCTCCGGCACGCCGATCTGGGCCAGGCGCTGCACCACCGACCCGACCCGGCGCGGCGCGTTCGACAGCAGGCACACCTGCTTGCCGTCGGCGCGCAGCCGCTGCAGGCAGTCGACCACGCCAGGATAGGGCGTTACGCCGTCATGCACCACGCCCCACAGGTCGACGATGAAGGCGTCGTAGCGGTCGCGGATCGCGGCGATGCCGTCGAGAATCGGAATGCTGTCGGTCATCGAGTCTGTTCGTCCCATTCCGATCAGGGGCGGCGCCACCAGCGCCGCCCGGGCTCACGCCGTCTGCAAGTCCTCGCCCTGGCCCTTCAGCTTCGCCGCCAGCGAGGCCTCGAGGAACTGGTCGATGTCGCCGTCCAGCACCGCCGCGGAGGCACTGGTCTCCACGCCGGTGCGCAGGTCCTTCACCATCTGGTAGGGCTGCAGCACGTAGCTGCGGATCTGGTGGCCCCAGCCGATATCAGTCTTCTCGGCGTTCAGCGCGTCGGCCTGGGCCTCGCGGATCTTCAGCTCGCGCTCGTAGAGGCGGGCGCGCAGCATGTCCATCGCCATGGCCCGGTTGCGGTGCTGCGACCGGTCGTTCTGGCAGGCGACGATGACGCCGGTCGGGATGTGAGTGATGCGGATCGCCGAATCCGTCTTGTTCACATGCTGGCCGCCGGCGCCGGAGGCCCGGTAGGTGTCGACCTTCAGATCCTTGTCCAGGATCGTGATCTCGATCGTATCATCGACCACCGGCGACACCGCGACCGAGGAGAAGCTGGTGTGCCGCCGCGCCGCGCTGTCGAACGGGCTGATCCGCACCAGGCGATGCACGCCCGATTCGGTCTTCAGCCAGCCATAGGCGTTGTGCCCCTTGATCAGCACCGTGGCGGACTTGATCCCGGCCTCTTCACCCGGGCTCTCTTCCAGCCACTCGACCTTGAAGCCGTGCTGCTCGGCCCAGCGGATATACATGCGCAGCAGCATCTGGCCCCAGTCCTGGGCCTCGGTGCCACCGGCGCCGGCATTGACCTCGAGATAGCAGTCGTTGCTGTCGGCCTCGCCGGCCAGCAGGCTCTCCAGCTGCTTCTTCGCCACCTTCTCGCCCAGCTGGCGCAGCTGGGCCTCGGCATCGGCCAGCACCTCGGCATCGTCCTCGGCCTCGGCCAGCTCGATCATGCCGACGGCGTCGTCCAGCTCGGCCGCCAGGGCCTTGTAGCCGCCGATGGCGTCATCCAGATGGGTGCGCTCGCGCAGCAGGGTCTGCGCCTTCTCCGGGCTGTCCCAGAGCTTCGGATCCTCGGCGAGGGCGTTCAGCTCGTCCAGTCGTCTGAGTGCGTTATCCCAGTCAAAGAGACCTCCTCAGCAGTGCGAGCGACTGCTTGATCTCTTGGGCCTTGGCTTCGGTCTCGGCGCGCATGCCGTGCGCTCCTCTCGAATTCGGTCCGTCCACGGGATCACGGGCCGCGCGGCGGCCTGCGATGCGAACCGGGGATGTAGGACGGATCGGCGGTCAGGTAAAGGCCGCGGGCGGGAAATCCTCCCGCCCGCTGCGTCCTTACGACTTCCGCGGCTTCAGCTGGCTGACGTCGCGCACGGCGCCGCGGGCGGCGCTGGTGGTCAAGGCCGCGTAGGCCTGCAGCGCCTGCGAGACCTTGCGGGCACGCGGCGCCGAGGGCTCCCAGCCGCCATCCTTGCGGGCGTTCATCGCCGCCCGGCGATGCGCCAGTTCCTCATCCGACACGGCGAGGTGGATCTTACGGTGCGGGATATCGATCTCGATCGTGTCGCCCTCCTCGACCAGGGCAATGGCGCCGCCCTCCGCCGCCTCGGGCGAGACATGGCCGATCGACAGGCCGGAGGAGCCGCCGGAGAAGCGGCCGTCGGTGACCAGGGCGCAGACCTTGCCCAGGCTCTTCGACTTCAGATAGCTGGTCGGGTACAGCATCTCCTGCATGCCGGGGCCGCCCTTCGGGCCCTCGTAGCGGATCAGCACGACGTCGCCGGGCTTGATGGTGTCGCCCAGGATGGCCTCGACCGCCGCGTCCTGGCTCTCGAAGATCCGGGCGGGGCCGGAGAAGGTCAGGATGCTGGCATCGACGCCCGCGGTCTTCACCACGCAGCCATCCTCGGCGATGTTGCCGTACAGCACCGCCAGGCCGCCATCGGGGCTGAAGGCGTGTTCCAGGTTGCGGATGACCCCGCGCTTGCGGTCGGCGTCGACGCTGGGGTACCGCGCATCCTGGCTGAAGGCGACCTGGGTCGGGATGCCGCCCGGCGCCGCGGCGTAGAATTTGTGCACGGATTCGCTGTCGGTGCGCTTGATGTCCCACTGGTCCAGCGCCGCAGCCAGGCTCTCGGCATGGACCACGCGGGTGTCGCGGTTCAACAGGTTGGCGCGGTCCAGCTCGCCCAGGATGGCCATGATGCCGCCGGCGCGGTGGACGTCCTCCATATGCACGGTCGACAGTGCCGGCGCGACCTTGCACAGCACCGGCACCCGGCGCGACAGCCGGTCGATGTCGGCCATGGTGAAATCGACCCCGCCCTCCTGCGCCGCTGCCAGCAGGTGCAGCACGGTGTTGGTCGACCCGCCCATGGCGATGTCGAGGGTCATGGCGTTCTCGAAGGCGGCGAAGCTGGCGATGCTGCGTGGCAGCACCGACGCGTCGTCCTGCTCGTAATGACGCTTCGCCAGGTCGACGATCAGGTGCCCGGCCTCGACGAACAGGCGCCGGCGGTCGGCGTGGGTGGCCAGGGTCGAGCCGTTGCCCGGCAGCGCCAGGCCCAGCGCCTCGGTCAGGCAGTTCATCGAATTGGCGGTGAACATGCCGGAGCAGGAGCCGCAGGTCGGGCAGGCCGACCGCTCGATCACGTTGACGTCCTCATCGCTGATCCGGCTGTCCGCCGCGGCGACCATGGCGTCGATCAGGTCCAGCGACTTGGTCTCGCCGCCGACCTTGACCTTGCCGGCCTCCATCGGCCCGCCGGACACGAACACCACCGGGATGTTCAGCCGCATCGCGGCCATCAGCATGCCGGGCGTGATCTTGTCGCAGTTCGAGATGCAGACCATGGCGTCGGCGCAATGCGCGTTGACCATGTATTCGACGCTGTCGGCGATGATCTCGCGCGACGGCAGGCTGTACAGCATGCCGTCATGGCCCATGGCGATGCCGTCATCGACCGCGATGGTGTTGAATTCCTTGGCGACCCCGCCCGCGGCCTCGATCTCCCGCGCCACCAGCTGGCCGAGGTCCTTGAGATGGACATGGCCGGGCACGAACTGGGTGAAGGAGTTGACGACGGCGATGATCGGCTTGCCGAAATCCGCATCCGTCATGCCGGTCGCCCGCCAGAGCCCGCGGGCTCCGGCCATGTTGCGGCCGTGGGTGGTGGTGCGGGAACGATAGGCTGGCATTGATCGGGTCCGCTGCTCGGGTCACTTTCTGATCGGACGGGCGGCCTCGGTGGTCAGAAAAGAACCGCGGCACCCGTCGGAAACACCCAGAAAGAACGCCATTCCCGCCCGCGGCGCAAGGGCGACGGACGCAACGCTCCCGCGCGTCAGCGGCTCGCGGTGGCGTCCCGCGGCTCCGGCGCCGGGTCGTCGGCGGCGTAGGCCGGGGTGGCCAGACGCAGGCAGCTGACCACTGTGGCGGCGGTCGCCAGCCCGGCCGCGGTCAGCAGCGCCGCCTGGGCGCCATGGTCGGGGAAATGGGCGAACAGCAGCGCCACCAGCGCCGCGCCGGTGGCCTGGCCCAGCAGGCGGGCGGTGCCCAGCATGCCGCTGGCGGCGCCGCTGCGGGCGCGCGGGGCCGACCCGATCATCACCCGGTTGTTGGGGGCCTGGAACAGGCCGAATCCGGCGCCGCACAGCGCCATGCGCCAGACAATGCCGAAGGGGGCGGGATCAGCCGGCAGGGTCGCCATCAGCACCAGGCCGATGGCGAGGAGGGCGAGGCCGATGCCGCCGAGCAGGCCGGGCGGGTGCCGGTCGGACAGGCGGCCGGCGACCGGCGCGGTGACCGCCACCGCCAGCGGCCAGGGCATCATCAGCAGGCCGACCTGGGCCGGAGAGAAGCCGTAGCCGGTCTGCAGCAGGAAGGGCAGCGCCACGAAGGCTGCCATCTGCGCCATGAAGGAGCTGATCGAGGTGGCGACCGACAGCCCGACCACCGGGATGCGCAGCAGGTCCAGCGGCAGCAGCGGCGTCGCCCGGCCCAGCTGCCGCCGTACCAGCCATACCGCGGCGACGAGGCACATGCCGAACTGCAGTGCGATCAGCGGCCAGTCGAGCGCATGGGCGATGCTGTCGATGCCGGTGATCAGGAGGCCGAAGGTGGCGGCGGATAGAAGTGCGCTCAGCAGGTCGAAGCGGCGGTCGCCCAGGTCGCTTTCCGGCAAGTTACGGCTGCCGATGATCAGGGCGGCAATGCCGAGCGGAAGGTTGATCGCGAACAGCCACGGCCAGGAGGCCATCGACAGCAGGGCGCCGGCGAAGCTGGGCCCGATCGTCGAGGCGCTGGCCGCGATCATGGCGTTGACACCCAGCACATGGCCCAGCCGGGCGCGCGGGAAAATGTAGCGGATCAGCGCGGTGTTGACGCTCATGATCCCGGCGGCGCCGAAGCCCTGGGCGACGCGGGACAGGGTCAGAGCCAGCAGCGAATCCGACAGCGCGCAGGCCACCGAGGCGACGGTGAACAGGGCCAGGCCGCCGAGATAGATCCGGCGGTAGCCCACGATCTCCCCCAAGCCCGCCAGGGGCAGCAGCGAGACCACCACCGCCAGCTGGTAGGCGTTGACAATCCAGATCGACATCGACGGGCTGGCCTGGAACTCGGCCGCGATCGTCGGCAGCGCCACATTGGCGACGGAGCCGTCGAGCACGGCGAGCATGATGCCGAGCACCACGGTGGCGAAGGCCCATCTGCGGCGGGGCAGGGGCAGGCCGTCGGGGAGGGACACGGGGCTGACCTCGCAATTCACGGCAGGCGCCTGCGGCACCGCCGTCCATGGCATGATCCTGGACCCGGCCGCTGCGATTGGCTATGGCGTTTTAGCTATGACAGAGTAGCAAAATGATCGACCCGGACCAGAACTCCCCGAGCGAGCGCGACCAGCTCGGCGCCTTCCGCCTGCAGTTGATGGCGCTGCTGCGGCGGCTGCGGCGCGAATCCGATGGCGGCGACATCCCGCTGTCGAAGCTGATGCTGCTGGCCGCGCTGCTGCGCCTGGGCGGCACGGCGAGCCCGACCGAGCTCGGCACGGTCGAGGGGTTGCGCTCGTCCAATGTCGCGGCGCTGCTGGGCGGGCTGGAGAAGGACGGGCTGGTGCGGCGCGAGGCCGACGCCGGCGACCGGCGCCGGCTGCATGTGGTGATCACCGACACCGGCACCCAGGCGGTGCTGGCCAACCGCAGCCGCCGAGAGGCCTGGCTGGCCGAGGCCGTCGCCGGTTGCCTGACGGCGGAGGAGCGAGCCCAGCTGGTCGCCGCCGGAGCCCTGCTGCAGCGGCTGGCGGAGTATCAGGAGGGCGGGGCCGGGTAGGCGGAGGACGCCACCCTCTCCCACCCCTTGGTCGTCATTCCCGCGAAAGCGGGAATCTCTTTCCGGTTTTGCTGCGAGAAGATCCCCGCTTCGCGGGATGACGATGAAGGGAAGGCGGAAGAGGGGCTTGCCGCCTACTCCGCCGCCTCGACCAGCGGGGCGGGGGTGTAGTTCAGGATCGGGCCGAGCCAGCGCTCGACCTCGGCGATCGGCATGCCCTTGCGGCTTGCATAGTCCTCGACCTGGTCGCGCTCCACCTTGGCGACGCCGAAATAATAGGAGTCCGGATGCGCCAGGTAGAGGCCGGAGACCGATGAGCCCGGCCACATGGCGTAGCTCTCGGTCAGGTGCACGCCGATCCGCTTCTCGGCGTCGAGCAGCCGAAACAGCGTCACCTTCTCCGTGTGGTCCGGCTGGGCCGGATAGCCCGGGGCGGGGCGGATGCCGCGATAGGGCTCGCCGATCAGCTCGTCCGGGGCGAAGGCCTCGTCCGGCGCATAGCCCCAGAATTCGCGGCGCACGCGCTGGTGCATGGCCTCGGCGAAGGCCTCGGCGAAGCGGTCGGCCAGGGCCTTCACCAGGATCGAGGAATAGTCGTCATTGGCCCGGGCGAAGCGATTGGCGATCGCCTCCTCCTCGATCCCGGCGGTGACGACGAAGCCGCCGACATAGTCGGCCTTGCCGCTGTCCGCGGGCGCGACGAAGTCGGACATCGCCACCCGCGGCCGTCCGTCGCGCTTGGACAGCTGCTGCCGCAGGGTGAAGAAGGTCGCCAGCTCCTGCCGCCGCGCCTCGTCGGTGAACAGGCGGATGTCGTCGCCGACCGCGCCGGCCGGCCAGAAGCCGATCACCGCCTGCGGCTTGAACCAGCGTTCCTCGATGATGCGGGCCAGCATCGCCTGGGCATCCTGGAACAGCTGCCGGGCGGCCTCGCCCTGCTTCTCGTCCTGCAGGATCGCCGGGTAGCGGCCCTTCAGCTCCCAGGTCTGGAAGAACGGCGTCCAGTCGATGTAGCGCGCCAGCTCCGCCAGGTCCCAGTCCTCGAACACCCGGGTGCCCAGGAAGGACGGCTTCGGCGGCTGGTAGCCGGCCCAGTCGATGGCGAAGGGCGTGGCGCGGGCGGCGGCCAGCGGCAGCCGCTGCTTCTCCGCCTCCGTCCGGGCATGGCTGTCGGCGACCTTGCGGTACTCGTCGCGGACGCCCTCGACATAGCCGCGCTTCGCCTCGGGCGACAGCAGGCTCGAGACCACGCCGACGGCGCGGCTGGCGTCGTTGACATAGACGGTCTGGCCACGGGCGTAGCGCGGATGGATCTTCACCGCCGTGTGCACCCGGCTGGTAGTGGCGCCGCCGATCAGCAGCGGGATGTCGAAGCCGTCGCGCTCCATCTCCGCCGCCACATGCACCATCTCGTCCAGCGACGGGGTGATCAGGCCGGACAGGCCGATGATGTCGACCTTCTCGGCCTTCGCCGTCTCCAGGATCTTGGTCGCCGGGACCATGACGCCGAGATCGATGATCTCGTAGTTGTTGCAGGCCAGCACCACGCCGACGATGTTCTTGCCGATGTCGTGCACGTCGCCCTTGACGGTCGCCATCAGGATCTTGCCGGCGCTCTGCCGCTCGCCGCCGCCGCCATTGGCGGCCTTCTCGGCCTCCATATAGGGCAGCAGATGGGCCACGGCCTGCTTCATCACGCGGGCCGACTTCACCACCTGGGGCAGGAACATCTTGCCGGCGCCGAACAGGTCGCCGACCACGTTCATGCCGGCCATCAGCGGGCCTTCGATGACGTGCAGCGGCCGCTCGGCCTCCAGCCGCGCCTCCTCGACATCGGCGTCGATGAACTCGGTGATGCCGTTGACCAGCGCATGCTCCAGCCGCTTGCCGACCGGCCGCTCGCGCCAGGTCAGGTCGCGCTCCTTGGCCTCGCGCCCGGCGGCGCCCTTGAAGCGCTCGGCCAGGGTCAGCAGGCGCTCGGTGGCGTCGTCGCGGCGGTTGAGGACCACGTCCTCGCAGGCCTCGCGCAGCTCCGGCTCGATCGATTCATAGACCGCCAGCTGCCCGGCATTGACGATGCCCATGTCCATGCCGGCCTGGATGGCGTGGTACAGGAACACTGCATGCATCGCCTCGCGCACCGGCTCGTTGCCGCGGAACGAGAAGGACAGGTTGGAGACGCCGCCTGAGATATGGGCGTGCGGCAGGGTCTGCCGGATCTGGCGGGTCGCCTCGATGAAGGCGACGCCGTAGCCGTTGTGCTCCTCAATCCCGGTCGCCACCGCGAAGACGTTGGGGTCGAAGACGATGTCCTCGGGCGGGAAGCCGGCCTCTTCGGTCAAGAGCTTGTAGGCGCGGGTGCAGATCGCGACCTTGCGCTCCAGCGTGTCGGCCTGGCCGGCCTCGTCGAAGGCCATCACCACCACGGCGGCGCCATAGGACCGCACCAGACGGGCGTGGTGCAGGAAGGCTTCCTCGCCCTCCTTCATCGAGATCGAGTTGACCAGGGGCTTGCCCTGGACGCATTTCAGCCCGGCTTCGATGATCGAGAATTTCGAGCTGTCGATCATCACCGGCACGCGGGCGATGTCGGGCTCGGCCGCGATCAGGTTCAGGAACTCGACCATGGCCTTCTCGGAATCGATCAGGCCCTCATCCATGTTGATGTCGAGGATCTGGGCGCCGTTGGCCACCTGGTCGCGCGCCACCTCCAGCGCCGCGGCGTAGTCGCCGGCGGTGATCAGCTTGCGGAAGCGGGCCGATCCGGTGACGTTGGTGCGCTCGCCGACATTCACGAACGGGATGTCGCCGGTCAGCGTGAACGGCTCCAGCCCGGACAGCCGCATCAGCGGTGCGGCTGTCGGCACCTCCCGTGGCGGCAGGTCCGCCACCGCATCGGCGATGGCGCGGATGTGGTCGGGGGTCGAGCCGCAGCAGCCGCCGACGATGTTGACCAGCCCTTCCTCGGCGAAGCCGCGGATCTGGGCGGCCATGGCCTCCGGAGTCTCGTCATACTGGCCGAACTCGTTCGGCAGGCCGGCATTCGGATAGGCGCAGACGAAGGTGTCGGCGGCCTCGGCGATCTCGGCCAGATGCGCCCGCATGGCGTTGGCGCCGAGCGCGCAGTTCAGGCCGATGGTGAACGGGCGGGCGTGCCGCACCGAATGCCAGAAGGCGGTCGGCGTCTGGCCCGACAGGGTGCGGCCCGACAGGTCCGTGATGGTGCCGGAGATCATCACCGGCAGGTGCACGCCCTTCTCGGCGAAGACCAGCTCGGTGCCGAAGATCGCCGCCTTGGCGTTCAGCGTGTCGAAGATGGTCTCGATCAGTATGATCTCGGCGCCGCCATCAACCAGGCCACGCACCTGCTCGGCATAGGCGTCGCGCAGCTGGTCGAAGGTGACGGCGCGGTAGCCGGGGTTGTTGACGTCCGGCGAGATCGAGGCGGTGCGGTTGGTCGGCCCCAGCGCGCCGGCGACGAAGCGGCGGCGCCCATCCATCGCCCGGGCCTTGGCCGCGGCCCGGCGGGCCAGGCGCGCGCCCTCGCGGTTCAGGTCGTAGACCACCTTTTCCATGCCGTAATCGGCCTGGGCGATCGAGGTCGAGGAGAAGGTGTTGGTCTCGAGGATGTCGGCGCCGGCGACGGCATAGCCGAAATGGATCGCCTCGATCGCATCCGGCTGGGTCAGGATCAGCAGGTCGTTGTTGCCCTGCAGATGGCAGTCGCAGCCGGCGAAATGAGTGCCGCGGAAGTGTTCCTCGACGAAGCCCAGGCCCTGGATCTGGGTGCCCATGGCGCCGTCCAGGATCAGAACGCGCTCGCGCGCCGCCGCGGTCAGCGCGGCCAGAACCTCGGTGCCGTCGACCGGCTCCAGGGGGATGTCCAGGGAAGGCGTGGTCATGGCGAGCAGCCGGCGGTTCCGGGGCGGGCTGTACGTAATGACATAAAGATATCTTTATATCAACATCCGATGTCGCGAAGAGAGCGACAAAGGTCGCCGGGAGAGCGACCCTTGCGTTGCCTTTCCCGCCGGGCGGACCTTTGCCGAATCTCCCAAAACCCTCATCCCCGCGAAGGCGGGGATCTCGTGACGCTTCGGACGGAACGAGATTCCCGCGTTCGCGGGAATGACGACAAAGAAAGGGGCTGCGGCCTCACTTGGCCTCCGCCACCGGCTCCAGCCCAGTCGCGGCGATGGCCGGGGCGGCGGCGGGGGAGGCGAGGAAATCGAGCAGCTTCCTCGCCGCTGCCGGGTCATGCGAGCCGGCGACGATGCCGGCGGAATACGGCGTCACCTGCTGGAGCTCCGGCGGCAGCGGCCCGACCAGGTCGATGCCCTCGACCGGCTTCAGCTCGGCGATCTGCTGGAAGCCCAGCTCGGCCTCGCCCTTGGCGACGATCTCGCCGACCGGCGTGGCCGGGATCTTGCGGGCCTTGCCCGCCATTTGCTCTGTGATGCCGAGGCGCTGGAACATCAGGGTCGAGATGTAGACGCCGCTGGCGCTGTCGGAGTAGGCGATCGATTTGGCAGCCAGCAGTGCCTGCTTCACCGCCTCGGCCGAGCTGATGTCCGGCTTCGGCGCGCCGGCCTTCACCGCGACGCCGATGCTGGAGCGGGCGAGGACGACCTTGCTGTCGGGCAGCACTTTGCCCTGCTTGATCAGGTCGTCGAGGGCGTTGCCGACCATGATCACGACATCCAGCTTCTCGCCGCGGGCCAGCCGGGCCGGCACCGCGTTCGGCGTGTCGCCCATCGACGGGCCCCATTGGATCTTCAGCGTGTCGCCGCTGGCGCGCTGGTACTCCGGCGCCAGGGCCTGGTAGGCGGGGGCGAAGCCGCCGGAGCTGACGACCTGCAGCTCGGCCGCAGCGGCGGGCTGGACCAGCAGCAGCAGGGTCGCGGCGGCGAAGCCGGCGGCGCGGGAGAGGATCGGCGGCAGCGTCACGGGGCAGTCCTCGGCTGAATCGGATCAGGGTCCTGATGGTCGCCGAAAACGCCGCGGCCCGTGGCCCGCCGGTGCGGCAGCCCAGCCATGCCCGGACACCGTGCCGCAGCGGCCTTGTGCGGTCGGGGCCGATGTCCGACGTAGCCGCCTGCGCGCTGCCGTCGCGGTGCGTCCCTGGAGTTCCGTGATGAGTCTCGCCTCTGATCCCGATTTCTTCCGCCTCCTGGCCGGCAGCCACGCCCGGCTGGTCGGCACGCCGTTGGTGCCGGCGGACGCGGTCGCCGATGGAGGCGATGCGGCACAGGCGCGCTGGCTGTACGAGGACGCGCCCTACTGCGTGCTGGCTCACGACACCGATGCCGACCCGCGCTTCGTCTACGCCAACCGGGCGGCCCAGGCCTGTTTCGAATATGACTGGGACGAGATGACGGCGCTGCGCTCCCGCCTCTCGGCCGAGGCCCCGAACCGGGAAGAGCGGCAGCACCTGCTCGATGCGGTGGCGCGGCAGGGCTTCGCCACCGGCTATCGCGGCCTGCGCATCGCCAAATCCGGCCGGCGCTTCTGGATCGAAGACGTTACCGTCTGGCAGCTGATCGACGAAGCCGGCGTGCTGCACGGCCAGGCCGCGACCTATCGGCAGTGGCGGGAGGCATAGGGCTGGACAACCCTGCCGCTCAGTCGCGTCCCGATCTCTCAAAGATGTTGTCTGGCCGAAGGCTGGTCAGCAGCAATCCCGGCCTGCGTCGTTAGGTCATGCACTTCTGTGTAATATTATGTCAAGATATGCGCAACAAATAATCCTTGTTGAGTATATGTATTGCATTTATTTGTATTTGCTCAGTCGGTTATTGAAATACGCCCAATAAGTATTAACCATCAATACACCGAAGCTATCGCGAATATCCAGTTTATCTAAAATTGGAGGAATTCCATGGCCGGACTACTTGATGGGCTGCTCGGCAGCGTTTTCGGCATCGTAGAGCAAGTTCTGAACGGAGACAGCGACGGCCTGCTCGGCGGGCTGGTGAGCGGCCTCACGACCGGTGTGGCCCAAGGCGAGGAGGCCGGGGAGCAAGGGCTGCTCGGCGTGGCCGGCGGCGCCGTGGGCGGTGCCGTGGGGGTCGCGATCGGCGCCGTGGACAATCTCGGCGATGCCATTGGCGAGATCCCGCTTCTTGGATCCCTTGTGGGCGGTCTCGTCCACACCGTGACAGGGTTGGCGAATGGTGTGCTGGACACGGTCGTCGGGGTGGTCGACGGGGTTCTCGCCGCGACCGATGGCATCGATCTCGGACCGATCGGCCAGCTCTTGAATGGTGACAGCGGCGGCCTGGCGGGGGGCCTCACGGCGGGGCTGGAGATCGGCCTGCAGTATGGCAACGAGGTCAGCGCCCAGGGCGTCCTCGGCAGCGTCGGCGGCACGGTCGGCGGGCTTGTCGGCTTCGTCAACGGCACCATCGTCAATCTCGACGAGATATTCGGCGACGGCCAAGCCGCTTCGACGGACTATCTGCTCTGACCCGTGCGGCGGGCCGGCCGGTCCGACGCGGCCGGCCGGCTCGACCGCGCCGGCGCATCTCTGACATTGCGTCGCAGCTGCGGCGCATCGGTGGCCCGGTTCCGCCGCCGGCCGCTGCGCATGGTGGCGCGGGAAGCCGCCATCACGATCCCTGTCGTGTCCCGACCTGCTTCCAGTGCCCGGGGTTGAGCACCAGCCGGCCGGACTCCTCGAAGCGCAGGGTCAGCGGATAGCGCCCCGGCACCATGAAGTCGGTGGCCGAGACCGGGGTCAGTGCCGTCCGCTCCGCCTTGCCGATGGCAAAGGCGTCGCGGGCGCCGGTCGCCTGGGCGAACAGGCGGTCGCCCTCGGCGGTGACCTTCACCGTCACGAAGGGGCTGAAGACGTAGTCGCCAGCCAGCGCCGCCAGCTTGTCCGCCGGCAGCACCGGCTTGGCGGCGGGCGTCGCCGGCTTCGGCTGGTCCGGCACCGAGGCGAGGATGGCGTCCCACATCACCTCGCCGCCGACCACGCCGAGATCGACCGTCGGCAGCATCGCCGCCTCGTCCGCCAGCTCGCCGGTCGAGACGGCATACAGCACGTCGCCGTCGAACTCGGTGGCGAAGGGCTGCAGCGCCCGGCCCATCGAGCTGTGCACCTGGATCGCCAGGCGCTGCAACTCCGCCGGCTTCAGCTTCTGGTTGGTGACGATCAGGCTGACCGTGGTGTTGCGCGCCGGGGCGTCGGCGTTCGGCGCGCCGGTCCAGCCCGGCTTGCGGCTGGCCGGATATCCCGCCAGCAGCGCCGCGGTGGTCAGGTCCTTCGGCCAGCCCTCGTCGCCGTAGCAGGCGGCGACCTTGCCGTCGCGCGTCGTCACCACGCCCAGCGCGTTGACCACGACGAAGGCGGCGATCTTGATTTGCCCGATCTGGCGGAAGGCGCTGCCCTGGCCGGAGAAGGCGTTGCAGCCGAACAGTGACCCGGTGACCGCGAGCCGCCCGGCCCCCTGGGCGCCCAGGGGGAACACGCCGGGCCTTGCGGCGCGGAAGGCGGCCTGGGCCAGCCGCTTGTCGGGCACGATCTCGTTCAGCCGGCGACCGCCGAGGTCGTAGATGATGGCGCCGACCGACAGCGCGATGTTGTCCCAATGGCCGCCGCGGACGCCATCCTCCTTCAGCGCCGAGGTTACGGCGGTGGTGGCCTCGAGCCCGTACCAGGAGCCGCCGGCGAACACCACGGCGTCCAGCTCCGGCGCGTCATAGCCCAGGCGGAGGTAGTCGGTGTTGACCGTGCCCGGCCCGCCGCCGCGGACATCCACGGCCGCCAGCGACCGCCGGTCGAAATGGAACACGGTGACGCCGGTCGGCCCTTCCTCGTACTCGCCGGTGCCGACCCGGATCGCCGGCCAGTCGAACTGCAGCAGCTTGTCGCCGGCGTTCAACACCGGCGCCGGCGCGTCCTGGGCCGCGGCCGTGCCCGCGAGCAGAGCGGCGAGTATCGCCAGAGTCCCGCCGATCGACCTCGGGCTATTCCATCGACACCGCATCCCGTCCCCCTTGTTCATGGCCCGCCGGCTGCCGGCACGAAGCGGAATGTTGTCCCAGGGGCGGCGGGATCGGAAGCCGATAATCGCAGTGCTGGTGATCACTGCAAGGCACCGGGTCTCTTGAGAAATGATATCGCTAGTAGCAAATTGATATCATCCGAAGCAGAGGCGCCGGAGAGATATCAATGCCAGCCGTCACCATTCGCAATTTGTCGGAGGAGGTCCATCGCGCCCTCAAGGTGCGGGCGGCCCGGCATGGACGCAGCACCGAAGCGGAGATTCGCGACATCCTGGAGGCCGCTGTTCGGCCGCCGCAGCGCGTCAAGCTGGGCTCGTTGCTGGCCGAGATCGGCCGGCAGGCGGGTGGCTTGGAACTGGAGATCGAGCGCGACAAGAGTTCCTCCGAGCCGATTGGCTTCGAATGATCCTGCTCGACACCAACGTCGTCTCCGAGCCGCTGCGGCCGGCCGGCGACCCGGCTGTGCTGGCTTGGTTGGACGCGCAGGCCATCGAAACGCTGTACCTCGCGGCGATCAGTCTGGCTGAACTGCGCTTCGGCATCGCCGCCCTCCCTGATGGCAGACGCAAGGAAATGCTGCACGCCAAGGTGGAGCAGAGCATCCTGCTGCTGTTCGGCGACCGCATCCTGCCCTTCGACACGGCTGCATCGGCGGCCTATGCCGTGCTCCGGGCCCGTGCCCGGATCGCGGACAAGGCAATCGGGACGGTGGACGGCTTCATCGCTGCCATCGCCGCCGCCAATGGGTTTGCCGTGGCAACGCGCGACGCCGGCCCCTTCGAAGCGGCCGGCCTCAGCGTCATCGATCCCTGGGCCTGGAAAGACCCAACCTGAATCGGCTCTGGCGCCGCCGCTCTGCAATCTTATCTTGATGGGGCGACAGCGCAGACGGAGGCAGGCGATGCCGCGTTCCCCGATCCTTTCCCGCCGCGCCCTGCTGGGCGCCCTGGCTGCGTCCGGCGCCGCGCCACTGCTGCCGGTGCCGGCGGCGACCGCCCAGGCCGCCCCAATCACCCGGCCGATCCCCTCGACCGGCGAGGCGCTGCCGGTGGTCGGGCTCGGCAGCTGGATCACCTTCAATGTCGGCGACGACCCGCAGGCGCGCGACGACTGCGCCGAGGTGATGCGCGCCTTCTTCGCCGAGGGCGGGCGCCTGATCGATTCCTCGCCGATGTACGGCTCGTCCCAGCCGGTGATCGGCCATGGCCTGGCCAGGCTCGGGTGGCCTTCCGGCTTGTTCGCGGCCGACAAGGTCTGGACCTCGGGCGACGGGCCGAGGCAGATCGAGGACTCGCGCCGGCTCTGGGGCGTGCCCCGCTTCGACCTGCTGCAGGTCCATAACCTGCTGGCCTGGGAGACCCATCTCGACACGCTCTTCGCCATGAAGGCGGAGCGCCGGCTGCGCTATGTCGGCATCACCACCTCGGAAGGGCGGCGGCATGGCGAGATCGAGCAGGTGATGCGCAGCCGGCCGATCGACTTCGTGCAGATCACCTACAACATCCTCGACCGCGAGGTGGAGGACCGCATCCTGCCGCTGGCGCAGGAGCGCGGCATCGCCGTCATCGTCAACCGGCCGTTCCGCCAGGGCGACTTGGTCGCCGACATGGAGGGCGAGGCGCTGCCCGGCTGGGCCGGCGAGATCGGCTGCGCCAGCTGGGCCCAGATCCTGCTGAAATTCGTGGTCTCGCACCCGGCGGTCACCTGCGCCATCCCGGCCACCACCCGAACCGACCACGTGCGGGAGAATCTCGGCGCCGCCCGCGGCCCGATGCCGGATCCGGCGATGCGCCGGCGGATGGCCGCCGATGTCGAGGCATTGTGATGCCGGAGTGGTGGAGCTATCGCCTCTCCGACCTCCTGCTGTTCTCGCCCCGCACCTATCACCGGCTGTTCGAGCTATACAACGCGGCGATCTGGCCGGCGCAGGCCGTTTCCGTCCTGCTCGGGCTGCTGATGCTGGTGCTGCTGCGGCGTGGCGGATCGGTGGCGGGGCCCTCCGTTGCCGCCATCCTGGCCGCCTGCTGGGCCTGGGTGGCGATCGCCTTCCATCTCGACCGCTACGCCAGCATCAACTGGGGCGCCTCCTGGCTCGCCGCGGGGTTCCTGGCGCAGGCCGCGCTGCTGGTCTGGGCCGGGGCGGTCGGCGGCCGGCTGTCCGTCCCGCCGCGGCTCGATGCCACCGGCCGGGCGGGAGCCGGGATCTTCCTGTTCGCGCTGCTGGCGCAGCCGACCATCGGCCTGTTGCTCGGCCGTACCTGGCGGCAGGCCGAGATCTTCGGCGTTGCGCCCGACCCGACCGCGATCGGCACGCTCGGCCTGCTGCTGGCCCTGGCCGGGCCGGCGCGCTGGTTGCTGATGATCCTGCCGGTGCTGTGGTGCACAGTCACCGGGGCGACACTGTGGGCGATGTCGGCAGCGGATGCCTGGGTGGCGCCGGCCGTGGCGCTGCTGGCCATTATGCTCGCGGCCCGGCAGGCGGTGGCGCGCCGGATTTCGCGCTGACCCCGACCCTCAGGCCTTCTTGTTCCGCAGAGCCTCGGCCTGGGCGTAGAACTTCTTCTCCCACTCCTTGTGCGCGTCCTGCCCCTCGCGGATGAAGGGGGTGAAGACGGCCAGGTTCAGGAGCAGCCAGTTCACCAGCTTCGCCGGGAAGCGCAGCGGCTTGACGAAGTCGATGAACAGCACCACCCGGGTCCTCTCGGTGTGGTTCCAGGCCTCGTGCTCATAGGCGTCGTCGAACACCAGGGCCTTGCCTTCTTCCCAGTGGCAGATCTGCTTGTCGACGCGGATCGCCAGCTTTTCCCGCGGCTCAGGCACCAGCAGCGGCAGGTGCAGCCGCAACACGCCATTATAGGGGCCGCGATGCGCCGCCAGGTGCTTGCCCGGCTCGAAGATCGAGAACATCGCGGTCTTCAGACCCGGGATCTTCTGGACGATGCGCCAGGTCTCCGGGCACTGGGCGATGTTCTTCTCCGAGCTGACGCCGTAGCCGGCCAGGAAGAACGTCTTCCAGTGATTGTCCTTGCTGATGGTCTTCACGTCGGACGAGATATCCTGGAAGCTCGGCAGCTCGTGCTGGCGCAGCAGGACGCGGTCCAGCTCGGCCCGGATCAGGGGCCATTCCTTCTCGACCTCGGCGACCCAGGGGAAGACGGCGGTGTCATAGACCGGCGGGTTCCCGACCTTGGAGTATTTCAGGTTCAGCCGCTCGGCCCAGGCGACGAACCGCATGAAGAAGCGCGCCACCAGGCTCGGCCGCTCCAGGGTCGGGTCGATGCCTTCTGTGGCGAACACCTGCTTCGGGTTGACTGGGCCCGGATGCGTCGCGGTGCCTTGGTTTCCGACGCTTGCGTTCACGGTGTCACACTCCGACTGTGCTCTCGCTTCCGAACGGTAGCAGCGACTTGGCTCGCCGCTGCGACGCGGGATTATATCGCAGAAAACGGCGGTTGGGATCTTGGTCCGCCACGGAATTCCTTCCCCTACACCAATGATGGGGCAGTTGCCATCGCTCCATCTGCGAATCATTCCTAGCCGGATTTGTGACAAGGTCAAGACACTGCGGGGGCGGTACGGTGCCGCGGGTCACGGCAGGGCCCATCACAGCGTTACGTCGCCTCGCCCGAGAAGAGCGTGGTGATCCGTTCGTTCTCGGTATCGAACTCCTCGAGCGTGACCGGCGGATACTGCCCGGCGAGCAATCCGAGGCGCCGGCATATGTCAGGGGCGGCGCCTATCGGGACAAGGCGGGCCACGGGACGGCCGTTGCGGGTAATGACGATGTCCGCCTCGCAGCCCGTCTCGATCGCGGCTATCAAGCGCGAGAGGCTGGACTTTGCCTCGGAGAGGTTGACGACGGTCATGACCAAGCCTCGCTAAGCTCGACCAGCATAGAACGGAGACGATCGCTTTCAAATCAGCGATGTCCGTTCTCCGGATGCCTGACGTGCGCGCCCGGCCGCGCTATGCTGGCTCGCAACTCTTCGCCGGAGGCCCGTCCATGCCGTCGCTCGCGCATCTGCTGCCCTTCTTCGTTGCGACGGTGCTGATCGCGATCATCCCGGGCCCCGCCATCCTCTACACCGTGGCCCAGACCTTGGCGCGCGGCCGGGCGGCGGGGTTCCGTGCCGCCACCGGCATCGCGGTCGGCGACCTGGTCCATGTCGCGGCGGCGGCGGCCGGCCTGTCGGCGGTGTTCCGCTGGTCGCCGATGCTGTTCCTGGTGGTGAAGATCTTCGGCGCCGTCTATCTGGTCTGGCTCGGCCTCCGCATGCTGCGCAGCCGTGGGGCCGGCGACGCCTTGCCGCAACTGGCGCAGAAGACCGCGCGCCGAGCCTTCGCCGAGAGCGTGACGGTCGAGCTGCTGAACCCGAAGACGGCGCTGTTCTTCATCGCCTTCCTGCCGCAATTCGTCGACCCCTCAGCCAGCCTGCCGGTCTGGGCCCAGTTCCTGGTGCTGGGGATGATCGTCAATGCCGTGTTCTTCGCCGCCGACGTCGCCACCCTCCTGTGCATCGACCGGGCGATGGCCCGGCTGCGCCGCAGCGAACGGGTGGCGCGCTGGCTGCGCCTGGCCAGCGGCTCGGCCCTGGTGGGCCTCGGCGCTCATATGGCCTTGAGCCGGAACTGACCGAAGCGCGAAACAATCATGCGCGCCGCGTGACCGCGGCCGGGACCGCCCCTATACTCGCCTCCGTGACAGGAGGAATGCCGCCATGACCGCCTTCGACAAGCGGACCCCCGCCGATTGGGAGGCGCTGGCCCGGAAGGAGCTGCGAGACCGCCCGCTGGAGGACCTCACGGTCGAGACGGCCGAGGGCGTCACGGTCAAGCCGCTCTACACTGCGGTGGACGTACCGGAGGGCGCGGCGGGGGAGTTGCCGGGCTTCGCCCCCTTCACCCGCGGCGTGCGCGGCACGATGTATGCCGGCCGGCCCTGGACCGTCCGGCAGTATGCCGGCTTCTCCACGGCGGAGGCGTCCAACGCCTTCTACCGCGCCAACCTGGCGGCGGGGCAGCAGGGCGTCTCGGTCGCCTTCGACCTGGCCACCCATCGCGGCTATGACAGCGACCATCCGCGCGTGGTCGGCGATGTCGGCAAGGCGGGCGTTGCCATCGATTCCGTCGAGGACATGAAGATCCTGTTCGACGGCATCCCGCTCGACCGCATGTCGGTGTCGATGACCATGAACGGCGCCGTGCTGCCGGTGCTGGCCGGCTACATCGTTGCGGCGGAGGAGCAGGGGGTGCCGGAGGCCAGGCTGTCCGGCACCATCCAGAACGACATCCTTAAGGAGTTCATGGTCCGGAACACCTACATCTACCCGCCCGGGCCCTCGATGCGGATCGTCGCCGACATCATCGCCTATGCGGCGGAGCGGATGCCGAAGTTCAACTCGATCTCGATCTCCGGCTACCACATGCAGGAGGCCGGGGCGACGGCGGTGCAGGAGCTGGCCTACACCCTGGCCGACGGCCTCGAATATGTCCGCGCCGCGATCTCCGGCGGGCTCGATGTCGACGCCTTCGCCGGCCGGCTGTCCTTCTTCTTCGCCATCGGCATGGACTTCTTCACCGAGGTGGCGAAGCTGCGCGCCGCGCGCCTGCTCTGGGCCGAGCTGATCCAGGCCGAGTTCGCGCCGAAGAAGGCCGAAAGCCTGATGCTGCGCACCCATTGCCAGACCTCCGGCGTGTCGCTGACCGAGCAGGACCCCTACAACAACGTGGTGCGGACGACGGTCGAGGCGCTGGCCGCGGTGCTGGGCGGGACCCAGAGCCTGCACACCAACAGCTTCGACGAGGCGCTGGGCCTGCCCACGCCGTTCTCCGCCCGCATCGCCCGCAACACCCAGCTGATCATCGCCGAGGAGACCGGGGTGACCCGGACCGTCGACCCGCTCGGCGGCAGCTACTACATCGAGGCGCTGACGGCCGAGCTGGCGGCCAAGGCCCGGGTGCTGATCGACGAGGTCGAGGCCATGGGCGGCATGACCAAGGCGGTCGAGGCCGGCCTGCCGAAGCTGCGGATCGAGGAGAGCGCGACCCGCCGCCAGGCCCGGATCGACCGCGGCGAGCAGGTGATCGTCGGCGTCAACAAATACGCGCCGGACAAGCCCGACCATGTCGAGGTGCTGGCGATCGACAACTCGGCGGTGCGCGAGTCCCAGGTGGCGCGGCTGAAGAAGATCAGGGCCGAGCGCGACGACGCCGCCTGCCGGGCGGCGCTGGCGGCGCTGACCGAGGCGGCCAAGAGCGGCGAGGGCAACCTCCTGGACCTCGCGGTCAAGGCCACCCGGGTGCGGGCCACGGTCGGCGAGATCTCCGACGCGCTGGAGCAGGTGTTCACCCGCCATCGCGCCGTGATCCGCTCGGTCTCCGGCGTCTATGGCGGCGCCTTCGCCGGCGACGAGGGCTATGCCCGCATCCAGGCCGAGGTGGCGCGCTTCGCCGAGGCCGAGGGCCGGCGGCCACGCATGCTGGTGGTGAAGATGGGCCAGGACGGGCACGACCGCGGCGCCAAGGTGATCGCCACGGCCTTCGCCGATATCGGCTTCGACGTCGACATCGGCCCCCTGTTCCAGACGCCGGAGGAGGCGGCGCGCCAGGCGATCGAGAACGACGTCCATGTCGTCGGCGTGTCGTCCCAGGCGGCCGGGCACCTGACCCTGGTGCCGCAGCTGATGGCGGCACTCAAGGCCGAGGGCGCCGCCGACATCCTGGTGGTGTGCGGCGGCGTGATCCCGCCGCAGGACTACGAGACCCTGCTGGCCGCCGGCGTCAGCGCCGTCTACGGCCCCGGCACCAACATCCCGCAGGCGGCCGGCGAGATCCTGGCCCTGATCGGCAAAGCACGGGCCGCGGCGGCGTAAGTCTCCGGCGGGGTGCGATCGTGCGGCTGTTCCATTTCAGCGACGATCCGGCGATCGAACGGTTCGAGCCGCGACCGGTGCTCGTGCCACCGGTCCGCGCGGCGGGTCAGGACTGGTTGAACGGGCCTCTGGTCTGGGCGATCGATGACGCCCATCAGATGCTTTACCTGTTTCCGCGAGACTGCCCTCGGATCCTCGCCTGGCCGACGCCGCGGAGTTCGGCGGCGGACCGGGACCGATGGCTGGGGCCTGGCGAATCCCGCGCCGTGGCCTTCGTCGAGGCCACCTGGATCGGCCGGCTGCGCGCCGCCGGGATCCACCGCTACGAGCTGCCGGCCGCGACCTTCCGCAGCATCGAGGATGCTGGGATGTGGGTGTCCGAGGCGCCGGTCGTGCCGCTCGGCTGCGTCGCCTTGACCCGGCTCGACGGCGAACTGGCCCGGCGCGGCGTCGACCTCCGCGTCGTCGACTCCCTGGCCCCGCTCGCCGCTCTGTGGGACAGCAGCCTGCATGTCAGCGGGATCCGGCTGCGCAACTCGCTCAGCTGGCGGCCTGCGCCGGCATAGGCAGGTGCGAGCCGTGGTGGAGCAACCTTGCGCCTGAGCCAGGCGAACAGTGAGCCATCCAGGTTCCGATTTCCGACCCAAAGGGAGGCACTGCCATGGTGCATGCTCCTCTGGCTTCGTCTCGACTTCGGCCCGGCCTTCGTCTCGGTCTCCTCGTCGCTCTGCTCCTGGGTCTCGCCGCCGGTGAATGCCACGGCCCCAACCGGATGCCGCCCGCGTCCAGTACCAGTGGCTCCAACACCGGTGGAGGCTCCGGCGGGAACGGCATGAACGGCGGAGGTGGCGGCTATTAGCGCGGGCCGATCAGCCCTGGCCGTCGATATGGCGGATCCCCGCGTCTTGCGCTAGGATCGTTCCGTCTTTGTTCCGGAGGATCCGTGGCGAAACGGGCCGGCAGTGCCGATCTGCCCCTGCATCACGGCCGGGTGCCCGCCTGGCTCGGCCGGCGCATGGCCCGGCTGGGCGCGGTGATCGCCGAGGCGATCATTCATCATTACGGCCGCGACGAGTTCCTGCGCCGCCTGGCGCACCCCTTCTGGTTTCAGTCCTTCGGCGCCGTGATGGGCATGGACTGGCATTCCTCCGGCATCACCACCAGCGTGATCGGCGCGCTGAAGCGCGGCCTGCAGCCGATGGCCGGCGAGCTCGGCCTGCATGTCTGCGGCGGCCGCGGGTCCCATTCCCGGCAGACGCCGGCGGAGCTGCTGGCGATCGGCCAGCGCGTCGGCTTCGACGGCGCGGCGTTGGCCAAGGCCAGCCGGCTGGTCGCCAAGGTCGACAGCGCCGCGGTGCAGGACGGCTTCGACCTGTATCTGCACGGCTTCATCGTCGCCGATGACGGGCGCTGGGTGGTGGTGCAGCAGGGCATGAACGGCGACAGCCGCCTGGCCCGCCGCTACCACTGGTGCTCCGAGGACCTGAAGAGCTTCGTCGAGGCCCCGCACACAGCAATCGAAGGGCCCGGCCAGGGCGTCATCGTCAATTTGACCGACCGGCGGGCCGCGGCCTCGCGCCACCGCCAGCTCGACCTGCTGCGCGATCTCGGCCCCGACCGGTTGGTCGGCGAGGTCGCGGCGATCGAAGGCCGGGTGCCGCCGCCTGACCAGTCGGCATTGCCGGAGCAGCCGGCGCTGCCGCATCTGGTGATGCCGGCGCATCATGACGTCCGGCCCAAGGACGTGATCCTGCGCCGGCTGCACGGGGCGCTGAGCGCGGCGGCGGACCGGGCGCCAGAGGATTTCGCGGAGTTGCTGCTGGTGCCCGGCGTCGGCGCCCGCACCGTGCATTCGCTGGCCATGGTGGCGGAGGTGGTGCATGGCGCACCCTGTCGCTTCGCCGATCCGGGCCGCTTCTCGCTGGCCCATGGCGGCAAGGACCGCCACCCCTATCCGGTGCCGACCCTGGTCTACGACCGGACCATCGCGGTGCTGAAATCCGCCGTCGCCGAGGCGAAGCTGGGCAACGATGAGCGGCTGGATGCGATTCGGCGCCTCGACGACCAGGCCCGGCGGGTCGAGCGCCGCGCCACCGGCCCGACCCTGCCGGAGCACATCGCCATCGAGCGCCGGCGGTCGCACGAATATGGCGGCCGCAGCGTCTTCGGCTGGGAGCCGCCGCCGGCCGACGTCGCGGCCGATGTTCCGGGCAATGCCACGAAAATGCCCTGATTGCGGTCGGATCCAAGCAACCGGGTCGTGCGTTGTGAGGTCTGAGTTGGTGGGTCCGGCCCGGTGGGCCGCCCGGCAGCAGAAGGATAGGACCGTATGATCTCGACTCGCCGCATCCTGGCCGGTGCCCTGGCCGCCGTCGCGGTCACGCTGGCGGTGTCGACCCCAGCCTTCGCCGATAGCTGGAAGAAGCATCGCGGCTGGGGGCCGCCGTGGCGCGACCACGGCTACTACTACGACCGCCGCCCGGACGTGGTGGTGGTGCAGCCACGCCCGCGGTACTACTACGAGCGTCCCCGGGTGTACTATGAGCGGCCGCCGGTCTACTACGAGCGCCCGCCGGTCTATGTCGAACGGCCGCCGGCCTACTACGCGCCGCCGCCCCCGGTCTATGTGGCGCCGGCCCCGGGCATCTCCGTCAACATCCCGCTGCGCTTCGACTGAGGCCCGGCATGCAACAGTCCCTGGTGCGCCTGTCGCTCCTGGCGCTGCTCGCCTTCACCGCCGCCGCCCCGACCCTGCTGCTGCACCCGGGGGCGGCGCTGGCGGATGATGACGACGACGATGATGACGATGGCGGCCACTGGCGCCAGGACCGCCACCGGCATTGGCGCGACGGGCCGCCAGCCTATTACTATTACCGGCCGCATCGCGACCGGGTGGTGATCTACGACGACCCGCCGGACTACTATGAGCGGCGCCCGCGGCCGGTTTATGTCGAGCCGCCCTCCCCGGTCTATGCGGCGCCGGCCCCGGGGATCACGATCAACATCCCGCTGCGCTTCGACTGAGCCTTTTTGCCGGCTGCGGCCCCGTGCCGCGGCCGGCTTTTGCCGTCCCCGCCAATTCCGCTTGCAATCGTCCGGCGAAGGCCTATCTTGAAATTGCGAATGATTTGCAGTCGCTGTTCGAGATTGCGGTCGTTCATGGGATCACGGATCGGGCGGGCTGGACGACCTAGCCGACGCCATCGTGAAAGCCGTCGATCCGTCGACGATCGGGCCGGTCCCTGGCTGGCGTTCCTCCGGCCCGATCTACACTTGAAGCCTCCGGAGCCTCGCTCCGGAGGCTTCTTTTATGATGCGCGGCGGGCCAGGATGATGCCGGCCAGGGCGAGCGCGCCAACGACCGCCATGCCGATGCCGGTCCATTGCATGCCGTCGGTGATGATGAACTGGTTGGAACGGAACCACTCCACACCGCCCCGATTGCCCAGCACGGCAGCCACCTGCAATGCGGTCCAGGCGAGCCCGACCCGCAGCGGTCCGGCGCCGCGGCCCAGGATAGCGGCGAAGCCGGCCAGCATCGCCAGGGCATAGGCAGGATCGCTGCTGACACCCCAGGCCAGCGACACCGGCACCCGGACGTCGAGGCCATAGAGGGTCCACAGCACGACGGCCGCGGCCAGCGGGCCGGCGACCGGCAGGGCGAGCCCCGTATGAAGCGCCGCCGCCAGCAGCACCACGGCGACCGCCAGATAGCCGATCAGCGAGACCTGGCCGATCAGGTCGGGCACCGACCCGCCGGCCACGGTGGCGGCATGGACCAGGAGCGGCAAGCGGATGGCGTTCAGCCAGACGATCGGCGCCAGCAGCAGCACCAGCCCCAGCGCCGCGGCGGCGACCGCGGCCGGCGCGGCATGGGTCGAGGCTGCCGGCGCCGCGGCGGTCGGGCTCCGCCAGGTGACGAAGGCCAAGGCAAGCGCCATCGCTGCCCAGAACAGGTAGGGGCCGAGCGGGATGGCCAGCGATCCGGTCGCTGGCGTCAGCACCACCGCGACGGCGTTGCCCAGGATCGGTCCGAACAGCGTCGCCGCCGCGACCGCGATCACGGTGATGCGGCCGCCCGACCCGCCGCCCAGGCGGACCAGATGCAGATGGTTGCCGACCACCAGCCCGGCGGCGCCGACCACCGCGCCGATCCACAGCAGGCTGGGGAACAGGATGGGATCGCCGGGCTCCAGCGGCCGGCGCAGCAGGGCCAGGAACCCGGCCAGCGCTAAGGCGACCAGCACGCCGCCGGCGATGATCGCCGGGCGCGCGCCGCCGCGCCGGGCGAGGCCGGCCCAGCCGAGGAAGGGCAGCAGCGCCAGCAGGGACTCGGCCGTCACCAGCCCGAAGGCGCCGGCCTGGGCCTGCAGCGCCGGCCCGATTGCCGGAAGCACTCCGGCATGCAGCAGCGGCAGGGTGCTGGCGCCGAGCGCGAGGCCCAGCACCGGCCGCACCAGCAGGGCGGAGGAAGGTCTGTCGCCGCGAACCGCCATGCCGGTTCCTTTCCGAATCGCCGGACGAGATGCGCCCCGGTCTACGGCAAAGGCGTCTTCACCGAAAGGCGGTCAGAGGTCGATGCGCCAGCGCAGCGATTCGGCGCCGCCATAGGCCTCAGCCTTTCGGAAGCGCTCGACCAGCCGGCCGCCATTGGCCAGGATCACCCGCTGCGAGGCGAGGTTGTCGGGATCGGTGGTCAGCTCGACATAAGACAGGCCGTGCGCCCGGGCCTCAGGCAGCAGCAGCGCCAAGCCGCGCGTGGCGTAGCCGCGGCCCTGCTTCCAGGGTACGACGCTGTAGCCGATATGGCCCAGCACATGCGGCGGCAGGGCGGCGGTGCCCGGCTGCCAGCGGAAGTTGACGCTGCCGCAGAATTCGCCGTCCCACAGCCAGCGGTGGAAGCCGGGCAGCCGCGGCACGGTGCTGCCGTCCGGCAGCGCGGTCGGGCCGCCGCTGGCCTCGGGGTCGTCCAGCCCGGCGACGAAGCCGGCCGGATCCTGCGCGATCCGCTCCAGCTGCTCGCGCGCCGCCGCGTCCTTGCGGACCGTGTCGGGCGACCAGCCGCGGCGCAGCGCGTCGGCAAATCCGGGCAGGCGGTCCAGGGACGGAGCGATCAGGGCGATGGTCATCCGTTCCTGGTAACGGAAAGCCCGCCCGCGGCGCAATGCCATGGGCGGGCTTCCGGACGGGACTGCGGTCAGCGCTTGAGCGAGCTGGCCGCATCCTCGAGCGCCTTGGCGACCACCGCGGGGTGGGCGACGAAGGCGGTGTGGCTGCCGGTCACCGACACCACATGGGCGCCGATGCGCTCGGCCTCCCAGCGCTGCAGGTCCGGGTTGATCACCCGGTCGGCGGTCGACACCAGGAACCAGGAGGGCAACTTCTTCCAGGCCGCCGCAGTCACCTTCTCGCCGAAGGCCGCGGCGGCGATCGGGCCCTGGGTGGCGGCCATCACCGCCGCCTGCGCCGGAGAGGAATCGGCCGCGAAGGAGCTGTGGAAGCGGTCGGCCGGGATGGTGGCGAAGCCGTCCGGGCCGGGCTGAATCGCGTCGGCCTCGACCGCCGCGGGCTTGTTCTTGAACACGTCGGCCGCGGATTCGCCGGCATCCGGCGCCAGGGCGGCGACATAGACCAGGCCGGCCACCTTGGGGTCCTCGACCTGGGTGATCACCACGCCGCCCCAGGAATGGCCGACCAGCAGCGTCGGGCCGTCTTGCTGGGCCAGCACCCGCTTGGTGGCGGCGACGTCATCGGCCAGCGACGTCAGCGGGTTCTGCACCGCGGTGACGTGGTATCCCTTGGCCTGCAGGGCGGCGACCACGCCAGCCCAGCCGGAGCCGTCGGCGAAGGCGCCGTGCACCAGGACGATGTTCTTGACGCCGGTCGGCGCGGCCTCGGCGGCCTGGGCCATGCCGAGCGACAGGGCGGCGACGGCCGCCAGGGCCAGCGCTTTGACGGAAACGCTCATCTGGGAACTCCGGAGGCTGTGTCGGGCAGGGCCGGCCGGATCGCCGGCCCCGGCAGGGATCGTCAGGCGACGGTCAGGCGGACGTCCAGGGTGCCGCTTGTGGCATGCGAGTAGGGGCAGACGACATGGGCGCGGGCGACCAGGTCCTCGGCGACGGCGCGCTCCAGGCCCGGCAGGGTGATGGTCAGGCTGACATCCAGGCCGAAGCCCTGGCCGTCGTCACGCGGGCCGACGCCGACATCGGCGGTCACGGTGCTCTCCGGCGCGACCTTCACCTTGGCCTGGCCGGCAACGAATTTGAGCGCGCTCAGGAAGCAGGCGGAGTAGCCGGCGGCGAACAGCTGCTCGGGGTTGGTGGCGTCGCCACCCTGGCCACCCAGCTCCTTCGGCGTGGTCAGGGCGACGGACAGCTTGCCGTCCTCGCTGGTGGCGCGGCCGTCGCGGCCGCCGGTGGCAGTCGCCTTGGTGCGGTAGAGGATGCCCATGATTGATCCTTGTCTGGGGAGCGGCGGGTGCCGCTTGCGAGAAATTAGATAGCGCACAATTGAATTGCTCGATATGCAATGCGCGAGAGGGCGGCCATGCGAAATTGAATGGTGCACAATTCAATTGCCTGGAGTATCCGGTCGGATTGCCCTGTCACCGTCCCCAAGCCGGGGAGATCCCGCGATGTCCGACACCCTGGAAGCCCCGTACCGCCTGTCCGACCAGCTGTGCTTCGCCGTCTATTCCACGGCGCATGCCTTCAACCGGGTGTACAAGCCGCTGCTCGACCGGATCGGCCTGACCTATCCGCAGTATCTGGCGATGCTGGTGCTGTGGGAGCGGGACGGCCTCGCGGTCAAGGCGATCGGCGACCAGCTGTTCCTCGATTCCGGCACGCTGACGCCGCTGCTCAAGCGGCTCGAATCGGCAGGGCTGGTCGAGCGTCGGCGCAGCCGCGACGACGAGCGGGTGGTGCACATCCACCTGACCCCGGCCGGCCGGGCGATGCAGGCTGAGGTGGCGACGGTGTTCGAGGGCATCGGCTGCGCCTCCGGCCTGACGGCGGAGACGGCGGGCAAGCTCAAGGAAGCCTTGGAAGCTGTGCGCAGGCAACTGCAGGCCGGCGCCGTGGGCTGACGGCGACAGGCCCGGCCGTCATAGCAGGCGTCAGCTCTTCTTGGCGTCGGTCGACGGGTCCAGAAGCCGGTGCAGATGCACCACGAAATAGCGCTTCTGAGCGTCGTCCACCGTCGCCGCCGCCTTGGCCCGCCACGCGGCATAGGCCTCGGCGTAGTTCGGGAACACGCCGACGATGTCGACCTTCGACAGGTCGGCGAATTCGACGCCCCGGGGGTCCTTGAGGTCGCCGCCGAGGACGAGGTGCAGGAGCTGCTTGGGCTGGTCGGTCATAGGCTTCACTTCGTGCCGAACATGCGGTCCCCGGCATCGCCGAGGCCCGGGAGGATATAGGCGTTGTGGTCGAGGCCGCGGTCCAGCGCCGCAGTGTAGATGCGCACGTCGGGGTGCCTGGCGTGCAGGGTGCGCACGCCCTCCGGCACCGCCACCAGCGCCATGAAGCGGATCAGCTCGTCCGGCACGCCGTGGCGGTTCAGCACGTCGACGGCGTGCACCGCGGAGTTGCCGGTGGCCAGCATCGGGTCGACCGCGATGAAGATGCGGCCCTGCGGCTCCGGCAGCTTCACCAGGTACTCGACCGGCATCTTGGTGTCGTGGTCGCGGTACAGGCCGATATGGCCCTGGCGGGCGGAGGGGATCAGCTCGATCAGCCCCTCGGTCATGCCCAGCCCGGCGCGCAGGATCGACACCAGCGCCACCTTCTTGCCCAGCAGCACCGGGGCGTCCATCGGCTCCAGCGGCGTCTCGATCCGCTCGGTGGTCATCGGCAGGTCGCGGGTGATCTCGTAGCCCATCAGCAGCGAGATCTCGCGCAGCAGGCGGCGGAATCCGTTGGTCGACCGCCCCTTGTCCCGCATATGCGACAGCTTGTGCTGGATCAGCGGGTGGTCGAGGATGAAGAGGTTGGGGAATTCGGGCAGCGTCTTCATCGGGCCTCGGGCGCGGCGGTCTCGGCCCCGACCATACAGGGCGGCGCCGACGGTTCCAAGGCCGGGCTGCTTATGACCGTTCCAGCGTGAAGCCTTCGTCCAGCCAGCCGGTCAGGCCGCCGATCATGATCTTCACCGGCCGGCCCAGCTCGGCCAGCCGGATCGCGGCGCGGTCGGCGCCGTTGCAATGCGGGCCCGCGCAATAGACCACGAACAGCGTGTCCTGCGGCCATTCGGCCATGCGCTCGGCGGTGATCGTCCGGTGCGGCAGGTTGATCGCGCCGGGGACATGGCCGGCGGCATAGGCCTTCGGCCCGCGCGCCTCGGCCAACACGAAGCCGGGGGCACCAGTGGCCAGGGCCTCATGCACGTCGGAGCAGTCGGTCTCGAAGGCCAGCCGGGCGCGGAAATGGGCCAGCGTCTCGGCGGCGGGGGCGGCGGGAATGGCGGTGACGGCGTTGCTCATGTCGGTCTCCGTGGGGCGCAGGCGGCACTGTGCCCAAGCCGGGCGGGCCGGGCCATTGGCGCGGATGACAGCGATCGGGCAGATCTTGCCAATTAAGGCCGGAAGAAGCGGTGGCCGCCGATGGTGAGGAGATAGGCCTCGGGCGTGGCCCAGGCCGGGGCGCCGACGCGGGCGGGCGCGTAGAAGTGGGTGGCGCCGCGGGTCGGGTCGGTGAAGATGCCCGCCATCATGTGCAGCGCCACCGACCAGGCAATGCGGAACCGAGCCGCGTCGCGGATGGTCAGGTCGCCGGTGGTCCAGGGGAACTGGCCGCGGTCGGCGATCACGCTGCAGATGGTCTTGGGATAGGCCGGGACGCGCAGCCGGTTCAGCACCACCTGCGCCACCGCCAGCTGGCCCAGCCGGGTTTCGCCCTGGGCCTCGAAATACACGGCATAGGCCAGGCAGCGGGCCTGGTGCAGCACCTGCGGCCGTTGTCGCGCATCGGTCAGCCGCAGCCGGCTGACGATCAGGCGGCGGATCTGCGCCGGGCTGGCGCCGGCCCGGACCGAAGGCTGGACGGTGGGGGCCGGCTCGCCCGCGGCCGGGGCGTCCGGGCGGCTCGGGATCAGGCTGCCGACCGGGTCGCCGGGCGGCATGATCCAGCCCTCGCCAAGCTCCCGGGGCTCCAGCTCCTGGGCGCGCAGCCCCGGCGCCAGGCACAGCACCAGCAGCGCCGCCAGCAGCGGCGTGAGCAGGGCCGGCCGGCGCATCAGGGCGGCGGGGGCGGGAACAAAGGCAGCTCGACCGCACCGTCGGGGCCGGTCAGCGTCACCGATCCGGGCTCGATCCGGTCGACATGCCAGCCGGACAGGTCGTCGCCCGGCCGGGCGGTGATGATCTCGCCGGTGTCGTCGCGGCGCAGCAGCGCCACGCTCTGGTCGCCGGCCAGGATCACGCCCTGCACCGTCACCGCCGGGGGTGGCTCGGCCATCGGCGGCGGTGGCGGCGGCGGCGGCGCCTCGGCTTCCGGCGGCGGGGGCTGCGGGCCGCGGCGGCTGGGGTTGAACAGCGGCCGCTCCACGGTCTCGGTCAGGGCCGACAGCTCCGGCGCCAGCAGGGGAGGCGGCTCGGCGGCCGGCGCCTGCGGCGGCAGCGCCGCCTGGGCGTTGCCGGAGCGCACGACCGCGGGCACCGCGGTCGGGTCGTCCGGCTCCAGCAGGTAGGACACGCCGATCGCCAGCGGGCCCAGCACGAGCAGCAGGCGGGTCAGGGGATGCCAGGCCATGTCAGCTGCCCTCCGGCCGGCGCATCACGCCATAGACATCGACCGAGACCGTTAGCTCCGGGTCTTCCTCGCCCTCGGTCGATTCGGTGCGGATGGTGAAGGCGGGGATGAACAGCGGCGGCGCCCCGGCCTCGAAGGCCTGCAGGATGTTGCGCAGCGCCTCGATCCGGGCGCCGAAGCTGGCGCGCAGCCCGACCCGGCTGTAGCCGCCGGGATCCTCCACCGCCGGCAGCACGGTCATGCTGTCGACCCGGCCGCCCTGGGCAGCGACGACGCCCGAGACCAGCTGTTGCAGCGAGGCGCTGGCGATCGCCGGGCTGGCGCCCTGCAGCGCCGGCGTCTCGCCGCCCGCCGCCGCGACCAGGGCGGCCTTGCGCTCCTCCAGCCGGTCGCGGGTCAGCGCCAGCCGGGCCAGCAGCGCCAGCTCCTGCCGCAGCCCGGCGGCGGTGTCGTCGGCGTCGCGGATGGCGACCGCCCCGGCGGCGAAGCCGGCGCCGAGTCCGACCAGCAGCAGCAGCAGGAGGCCGATGGCGATCAGGCGGCGGGCGGCCGGGCTGAGGTCGAGATTCATGGCTGCGCCCCCGGCACCAGCGCGGCGCTGACGGCGAAGCGGTCCTGGCTGCGCTGCGGGTCGCGCACGCTCGGCGCTGCGAAGGCGACGGATTGCAGCTGCGGCAGCGCCGACAGCACCGGGATCAGCCCAGCGGAATCGTCGGCGAAACCGCCCAGCCGCAGGGTGCCCTGGTCCAGCGACAGCTCGGTCAGCCAGGCGCCGTCCGGCAGGGCCCGGCTGACGGTCTCGATCAGGGTCGAGACATAGGGCGTGGCGCGGCGCTGGGCGCCGAGATAGGAGCCGGCCTCCTCCAGCGCCCGGATTTCGGCCTGCAGGGCGCTGGCCGGTGCGGTCGCGGCGCGGGCCGTGGCCACCTGGTCGCGCAGACCCGACACCACCGACCAATGCGCCGCGACGGTCCAGACCAGCCAGGCCGCCGCGATCGCGGCCGGGGCGCCGAGGCCGAGCCCGCCGAGCCAGGCCAGCCGGCGCAGCGCCCGGCGGCGCTCGGCATCGATGTCGTGGCGCAGGTCGGGGCCTGGCGGCGCCAGCGGATCCTCGCTGGCGAGGTCGACCACATCCGGGGTCCAGCCGGCGGCGCGGGTGGCCTGCACCGCGGCCTCGACCTGCTCCCGCGGCATCGCCGTCAGCTCGACCGCGATGGTGGCGGCGTCGCCGGTCGGGGGCAGCCGGCGGGCGGCGAAGGCGACGGTGCCGGGGGGCCAGGGGGTCAGCCGGTCGATCTCGAAGCGCAGCACCCGGCCCAAAGCCGCTTCGGCCTCGCGCGGCAGCACGATGCGGCGGCGCAGCCCGGCCTCGGCCGGGAAGCGCAGCACCACCTCGGCGCCGCGCCGCTGCGGGCCTGCGGCCGGGACGTGGCCCAGCGGCACCTCGCGCAGCACGCGGCGGCCGCGGGCCTCGATCAGCCGGGCGCCGTCGTCGCGCCACAGCAGGATCAGCCGGCGCCGGCGCAGGATCGGGCGGAACAGCCAGCGGTCGGGCACCAGCCCGGCCAGCTCGCGCCCCCACCAGCGCAGAAACACCGCCGTTCGACGGACCATGCCGGCGATCATGCCGGGTCCTCCCCCACATGCCGGCCGAAGCCGGCCTCCCGCCAGTCCAGGATACGATAGAAGCTCTGGCCGTCGGCGGCGACCCAGATCACCGCTTCGACTCGTCCGCGCGCGCCGCGGGCGGTCGCGGCCTCGACGCTGACGCTGTAGACCGGGCCGGCCGCGGCGCGCAATTTTTCGCCGAGATCCTGCGGCAGCAGCGTGGCCAGCCGCTCCGGCGTCGGCGCCGGGCGCTGCTGCCGGGCCCGGACCACCGCTTCGGCCTGGGCGCGGGTGACGCCGGGCAGGGCCTGCAGCACCAGCGGGTCGGCTGAGAACGGATCGATCCCGGCGGCCGGCGACAGGACGGTGACCAGCGGCATCAGCGCATCGGCCAGGGGCCGGCTGATGCCGGGCACCGTGCGCAGCTCCTCGGCTGACTGAAACGGGCGTGCCAGTGCGGCTGGGTCGTCCGGGTCCGGTGCCGTGGCGGGCCGGGTGGGCTCGGGCCGGCTCGCGGGCTGGCCGGGCTGGTCCGCGCCGGGCGGGTGGCGCCCCTGGTCGCCGCCGCGCCGGCGCAGGATCGCCTCGGCCAGCCGCGGTGCCGTGTCGGGCGTGCCCAGCACCACCGCGATCAGCCGTTGCAGCGTCTCGGCATCGGCGCGGTTCAGGTCGACCCGGCCGGCCTCGTCACGGATGCGCACGACGATCCGGTCGTCGCCGAGCTCGGCGGGATAGGGGGTGCCGTCGGCCCGCCAGCCTCGGTCGTCATCGGCGGTGCCCAGCCCCAGAACCGCCAGCTCGACGCCGCCGCGCAGCAGCGCCCGCAGGCGGATCTCCTCGGCGCCGTTGGCGGCGACCCGGGCCTCGGTCCGGCTGCTCAGGCTGAAGCCGATGGTCAGCATCGACAGCATCACCAGCGTCCACAGCACCACCACCAGGGCGATGCCGCGCTCGCCATGGCGCAGGCCGCGGGGCGCGGCGGGGCGGGGGTCAGCCGGCCTTGGCATCGCGCTGCACCGACAGGCTGCAGAAATCATCCGCGCCCGTGGCGGGCGGAGTGGCGGCGCCGCCGCCGGGGGACTCGGCCGCGGCCTGCGTGCCCTCCTGCGGCTGGGGCGGGGGCTGCTGCCGTCGCGGCGGCTGGCCGGCCTGCGGCCCGGACGGCGCGTTCTGTCCCGCCGGCGCGTCCGGCTGCTGCGCGTCCGGACCGTTCGTCGCCGTGAGGGTGCGGACGCAGGCGGCCTCGAGAGCGACCGGCAGCGGCACCACGATGTCGGGCCACACCGCCAACCCCTCGGCGTCCCGGCTGCGCAGTCGGATCAGCTGCGGCGGCGCCTCGCGGTCCGGCCAGGGCGAGACCCAGCGCGGCCGCTGCTCGCCGGGCACCGTGCCGAAATAATCGAAGCGGTAGGCGACGCGGCCGCGCGACAGGATCAGGTCGTCGGTCGGCTTGGCGTCGGCGAAGCCGTCGAGCCGCGGATCGAAGCGGGCGCGGGAATAGCGCAGGGTCGACTGGCCGGGCTGCACATCGACATAGAAGAAGGCGACCGCCAGGCCGGGTTCGCTCGGGAAGCCCGGATCGGCCACCACCAGCCCGACCCGGTCGGCATCGCCGCGGAAGGTGGCGGTGGGCTTGGCGCCGGGCTGGGCCTGCCAGGTGAGGCGCCGCGCCGCCGCCGCCTCGCGCCGCAGCGTCGACTGCACCAGGGCGATGGTCTCGGACGCCTCGGCCGCCCGGGCGCCGCGGTCCCAGCCGGCGGTGACGAAGCGCAGGCCGCCGGTCAGCAGCACCATCACCAGCGCCAGAACCACCATGGCGATGATGGTCTCGAGCAGGGTGAAGCCCCGTTGGTCGCGGGCGCTCATTGCACGGCCACCAGTGCCAGGGTGCTCATCTCGAAGCGCGGGCCCGCCCCGGCCGCCTCGACGGCGATGCGCAGCCGGGCCAGCCGGGCCTGGCGGCCGCCCACCGTCACGGTCTGGCGCGGCGCCTGGTCCCAGCCATCGGCGACGATCCGCCAGCGATAGCCGTCATCGGTCTCGCCGGACAGCGTGGCGCCCATGCGCAGCGGCGTCGGCAGGGTGTCCAGCTGCGCCGCCAGCCCCTCGGCGACGATGGCGGCGCGCTGCAGCCCGTCGGCGCGGGCCAGGCCGGTCAGCCCGGTGCCGAAGATCCGGAAGATCACGGTCAGGATCAGCCCCAGGATGGTCAGGGCGACCACCACCTCGATCAGGGTGAAGCCGCGCTCATGTTTCATCGCCGGGCTCCACGATCCGCACCCGGCCGGTCAGCCAGTTGACCTCGACCCGGTAGGCGCGGCCCTGGCCGGCCAGGCGGATGGTGCCGCCGGTCGACCTTCCGTCCGGCAGGAAGCGGATGCCCGGCCGGCCGTCGCGGTCGGCGGCGATCCCGGCGCTGGTGACGTCGACCGCGATGCCGTCGGCGATGCGGTGGCGCAGCGGCGCCGCGACCGGGCCGAAGCTGCGGCCCACCGGATCGATCACCACGCCCTGCGGCCCGTCGCGCAGGATGGCATCGCTGCGTGCCTGCCGCAGCTCCGATGCCAGGGTCGCCACGGTGCGCTTCAGCTGGGCCTGGCCGGAGCCGCGCGCCAGCATCGGCGGCACCAGCGCCGCCACGATGCCGAGGATGACCAGGACCACCAGCAGCTCCAGCAGGGTGAAGCCATGGTCGGTCCGGGCCCCGGCCCGATCACCAGCTGGTGATGTCGGCGTCATCGCCGCTGCCGCCCTCCCGCTTGTCGGCGCCCAGGGAATACAGGTCGAAGGCGCCGTGCTGCCCCGGCGCCCGATAGTTGTAGGCGGTGCCCCAGGGGTCGTCCGGCAGCGCGTTGCTGCGCAGATACGGCCCGTTCCAGCCGCGCACCCCGCCGGGGTTGGCCATCAGCGCCTTCAGCCCCTGGGCGGTGGTCGGATAGCCGCCGACATCGATGGCGTAGAGGTCGAGGGCGGATTTGAAGTTCTCGATCTGCAGCCGCGCCGAATCCGCCCGGGCGCCGCCGAGATAGGACAGGATCCGCGGCCCCACCAGCCCGGCCAGCAGGCCGAGGATGACGAGCACGACCAAGAGCTCGATCAGGGTGAAGCCGGCCTGGCGGCGGCGACGGATGGCGGCGGGCGTGAGGTTCGGAATCTCGGGCATGGTCTCTCAGAAGGCGAGATCGTTGATGCTGATGACGGCCAGCAGGATGGACATGACGATGCCGCCCACCGCCAGGCCGAGGATGATGATCAGGGCCGGCTCGACCAGCGTGACCAGCCGCTTGATCGCGGCCTCCAGCTTGCGCTCATAGGCCTCGGCGATGTGCGCCGAGGTCATGTCGATCCGTCCCGTCTCCTCGCCGACGCGCAGCATCTGCACCGCGAGCGGCGGGAACAGGCCGATCTCGGCCAGCGGGTCGGCCAGGCCTCGGCCTTGCCGCACGCCGGTGATGACAGTCTCCATCGCGGTGCTGACCGCGGTGTTCGAGACCACGTCGCGCGACAGGGCGATGGCCGAGGGCAGGTCGACGCCGTTGCCGACCAGGGTCGACAGGGTGCGGCAGAACCGGGCGGTCGCCAGGGTGCGGATCAGGGGGCCGATCAGGGGCAGGCGCAGCGCCGCGCGATCCCAGGCCAGGCGTGGGCCGGGCTGGGCCAGGATGCGCCGCGTCACGATCACCGCGGCGACGATGCCGAGGCCGACCATCCAGCCATAGTCCTGGCAGAAGCGGCCGATGGCGATGACGACTGCGGTCGGCGTCGGCAGCGCCGCCCCGGCATCCTTGAAGATGGTCTCGAACTGCGGCACCACGAAGGTCAGCAGCAAGAACACTGAAGACAGCGAGACGACGATCAGGATGGCCGGGTACAGCATGGCCGAGACCACCATCTCGCGGGTCTTCTCGCCGCGCTCGCGCAGCTCGGCCAGCCGCTCCAGCACCACGTCGAGCGTGCCGGAGCTCTCGCCGGCGCGGATCATGTTGACGTAGAGCCGCGGGAACACCGGCCCCTGCTCCTCCAGCGCGGCGCTCAGGCTGGTCCCGGCCCGCACCCGCGCCAGCACCTGGGCGGACAAAGCGGGGACCGGGCCGGCGCCCTGGGACAGCGTCACCAGCGCCTGCTCCAGCGGCTGGCCGGCGGACACCAGGATCGCCAGCTCGCGCGTCATCTGGGTGATCTCGCCGGGCTTCGGCCCCCGACGCCGGCCCAAGGTCGTGACAGCCGTGCCGCCGCTGCGGCTGACCTGGGCCCGCACCGGCGCCATGCTCAGCGGCAGGATGCCCGTGGCCTCCAGCCTGGCCGTCAGGCTGGCCTCATCCGCCGCCTCGGCGCGGCCTTCGACCACCGCGCCGCTGCCGTCGATCGCCTTGTACGCGAAGACCGGCATGTCACCACTCCTCGGTGACGCGGTGGACCTCGTCCAGCGTGGTCAGCCCGGCCAGGCATTTGTGCAGCCCGTCCTCATACATCGTGACCATGCCGGCCTTGCGCGCCGCCTGGGTCAGCGCGGCGGTGGAGACGCGGTCGCGCAGCAGGTCGCGGATCTGGTCGTCCGGGACGAAATACTCGAAGATGCCCATCCGGCTGGTGTAGCCGAGGTCGTCGCAGGCGCTGCAGCCGACGGCCTCGTACAGCTGCGGCCTCCCCGCGGCCAGCGGCCGGGCGGCCGCGGCGCGCTCGACCAGCCCCGCCGGGGTGTCGACCGGGCGGCGGCATTCCGGGCACAGCCGGCGCACCAGGCGCTGGCCGATCACCCCAGCGATGGTCGAGGTCAGCAGATAGCCGTCGACATGCATGTCCAGCAGCCGGTTGATCGACCCGGTGGCACTGTTGGTGTGCAGCGTCGACAGCACCAGATGGCCGGTCAGGGCGGCATGGACGGCGATGTTCGCGGTCTCGCCGTCGCGGATCTCGCCGACCATGATCACATCCGGGTCATGGCGCATGCAGGACCGCAGCACCCGGGCGAAATCCAGCCCGATCTGGGGGCGGACGTTGATCTGGTTGACACCCTTGATCTGGTATTCGACAGGGTCCTCGACGGTCAGGATCTTCCGGCTCGGCTGATTGAGGATCCGCAGCGCGCCGTAGAGGGTGGTGGTCTTGCCGCTGCCGGTCGGGCCGGTGACCAGCAGGATGCCATGCGGTCGGGCCAGCTGCTTCAGCAGCGTCGCCTCGACCTCCGGCGCGAAGCCGATCGCCGACAGCTCGATGTCCATCCCCGCCGTATCCAGCAGGCGGATGACGACGTTCTCGCCATGCAGGGTCGGCACGGTGGCGACGCGCATGTCCATGCTGCGGCCGCCGACCGTGAAGCGGGCGCGGCCGTCCTGCGGCAGACGGCGCTCGGCGATGTCCAGCTTGGACAGGATCTTGATCCGGCTGATCAGCGCCGGGGCCAGCCGCACCGGCGGCGCCTTCATCTCGCGCAGCAGGCCGTGGATGCGGTAGCGGACCTTCACCTCGTCGCGGTAGCACTCGACATGGATGTCCGAGGCGTGCATGCGGATCGCGTCGCTGAAGATCTGGTTGACCAGGCGGATGACCGGCGCCTCCTGCGCCAGGTCGCGCAGATGCTGCACGTCCGGGTCGCCCGCCGTCTCCTCGGTCTCGGCGCCGATGTCGTCGACGATACGCTCGACCGCCGACCGGCCGCTGTCGAAATATCGGGCGAAGGCGTCGTCCAGATCCTCGGTGGCGGCGACGCAGGGGCGGACCGGCCGGCGCGTCGCCAGTTCCACCGCCTGGCGGGCATAGGTATCGCCCGGATCGGCCATGGCCAGGACCACGCCGTCCTCGGCCTCGGCCAGCGGCAGCACCCTGCTCTCGCGCAGGAAGCGCGAGGACAGCCGGCCGTCGAACAACGGCGAAGGCGGGAAGGCGTCGGGGCCGACCAGCGGCACGCCATGCTGCAGCGACAGGGCCAGCGCCTGGTCGCGGCCGGACACCAGCCCCAGCTTGGACAGCAGCGCCGGCACGCCGTCGCCCGAATTCTCCTGCAGGCGCGACACACGCGCCCGGTCCTCGGGGCCCAGCTTTCCGAGCTCGACGAGAATATCCAGGAGCGGTTTCACATTGCCCTTCCGGTGCCGGTCCCCCAACGCGACCCGCCGCGCATCCCATCATCGCCGGGCGGCGGACGGCCGGCAATCTCGGCCGTCATGAAACTGCGGTCAAACGAAATGTTTTTGTCTTATCAATGGGTTGATTATTTGGTTTCAATAAAACTTAACACGAATGCAACAAATTCGTTTCGAATCGAGCCCAATTGCTCTTCGCTCTTGTCGAGGCGGGGCCGGTCGGTTATGGCTCGGCGTCGCAGCCGGGGGATGGCTTTAGTGGGTTTCAGGGCGTTTTCCTTCAGAATCCTAGGGATTCCGCTGTTGCTTGCGCTGATTTCGTGCGGCCAGCAGAAGCCGGACCAGGGCCCCTCGATGTTCGACGACCTGGCCAATCGGTCCCTGGCCGCGCCCGGCGACACTCGTTCCCGTTCCAACGTCGTCTCCTCGACCGGCCGGACCCAGGCGGTGCGCCAGGCCCAGGTCTATCCCGGCATCGACGCGGTGCCGGGCGAGCCGGCGGCGATGGGCGCGCCGATCCAGGCGCAGCCCGGCGGCTACCAGGTCAACTTCAACAATGCCGACCTGGCCCAGGTGGTGCAGGCGGTGCTGGGCGACCTGCTGCACCAGCCCTACACCATCGACCCGCGGGTCACCGGCACGGTGACGCTGTCGACCCAGGGGCCGATCAAGCCGGACGACCTGGTCGCGATGCTGGAGACGGTGCTGCGCGCCACCGGCGCGGCGCTGGTGCAGGACGGCCGGGCGGGATACCGCATCGTGCCGCTGGGCGAGGCGGTGTCCGGCCGCACCGTGCTGCAGCTCGGCAGCGATCCGAAGCCGCTGCCGGCCGGCTACGGCATCACCATCATCCCGCTGCGCAACGTCTCGGCCGAGACCATCGGCCCGCTGATTGCGCCCGCGACCAATCCGGAGCTGGTGCGGGTCGACCCGACCCGCAACCTGGTGCTGATCTCCGGCACCAGCGCCGACCGGGCGGCGCTGGGCGCCACCGTCCAGTCCTTCGATGTCGACTGGCTGCGCGGCATGTCGTCCGGGATCTTCCCGCTGCAGCAGGCGCAGCCCGAGGCGGTGATCAAGGAGCTCAGCGCCGTGTTCGGCGGCGCGCCCGACCGCGGTCCGCTCAAGGGCCTGATCAACTTCATGCCGGTCGAGCGACTCAACGCCGTGCTGGTGGTGTCGTCCCGTGTCGACAAGCTGAACGAGGCCGGGCGCTGGATCCGGCGGCTGGACCAGGGCGATTCCGACGATGAGCGGGTCTATGTCTACATGGTGCAGAACGGCACCGCGGCGAACATGGCGCGGGTGCTGGGCCAGGCCTTCGGCAAGGTCGACGAGGCCGGCGCCTCGCCCTTCGACGACGAGCTCGGCTCGGACGTCGCCCGCGGCCTGGGCCAGTCCAGCAGCAGCAACGGCGGGACCGACCAGGCCAACGCCTCCGGCACCACGGGCAACGCCAATCAGCCCGCATCGGGGCAGCCGGGCACGGGCACCAATTCGCAATTCGCGCCGATCGACTTCAACGCCCAGCAGAAGGAGGGCGACGCCTCGATTCTCGGCCTCGCCGGCGCCCAGGCCGGCAAGGCGGCGGTGTTCAAGCTCGACAAGCTGGGCGAGGTGCGGGTGGTGCCGGACCGGGACAAGAACGCCCTGCTGATCCGCGCCCGGCCGGCGGCGTTCCGGCTGATCGAATCGGCGCTGCGGGCGATCGACGCCAGCCCGCTGCAGGTGGTGATCGAGGCGACGATCGCCGAGGTGACGCTGAACGACCAACTACAATACGGCGTCCAGTACTATCTCGAAACCGGCTTCGGCTCCGCCGGCTTCACCACCCGGGCGGCCGGCAGCTCGCCGGCCGGATCACTTGGCACCCCGGTACCGCAGGCCGGCTCCGGCCTCAATCTGGTGGTCTCCACCGGCGGTGCCCGGGTCGTCCTCAACGCGCTGTCCTCGATCACCAATGTGCGGGTGGTGTCGGCCCCGACCCTGGCGGTGCTGAACAACCAGACCGCGCGGCTGCAGGTCGGCAACCAGGTGCCGGTGCGGACGCAGCAGAGCCAGTCGACCGACAACACCGATTCGCCGGTGATCAGCAACATCGAATACAAGGACACCGGCGTGATCCTGAAGGTGACGCCGCGGATCAACTCCAACAACGACGTCAGCATGGACGTGCAGCAGGAGGTGTCGAGCATCGTCAACGACGCCGCCTCCACCGAGGCCGACGCGCTGGCGCCGACGATCTCGACCCGCCGGATCGGCTCGATCGTCTCGGTCGCCAACGGCCAGACCGTGGTGCTGGGGGGGCTGATCCAGGAGAACCAGCAGAACGGACGCGGCGGCGTGCCGGTGCTGCAGGACATCCCGCTGCTCGGCAACCTGTTCTCCTCGACCAGCAGCAGCCGCGACCGGACCGAGCTGGTCGTCTTCATCACCCCGCGGGTGATCCGCAACGCCGCCGACGCCCAGGCGATCGCGGAGGAGCTGCGCTCGCGCATGGAGGCGCTGCGGCCGCGCACGGCGGGCGGCCGGCCGCGCCCGCTGTGATCGCCTCGGCGTGACCCTGGTCCAGATCGGGCTGGTCGCCGTCTCGCCGATCATCGGCAGCTTCCTGGCCGCCGCGGCGCATCGCCTGCCGGACGACGTCCGCGGCCTGCTGGTCGGCCGCTCCCGCTGCGACCATTGCCTGCAGCCGCTGGCGCTGCGCGACTTGGTGCCGGTGCTCAGCTGGGTCGGCCTGCGCGGCCGCTGCCGCGCTTGCGGTGGCGTCATCGACCCGGCGCATCCGGTGATCGAGCTGGCGGCGATCGGCATCGCGCTCGCTGCGCTGGCCGGCGACGCGGCCCTGATGCCCGGCACCTGCCTGCTCGGCTGGGGACTGCTGTTGCTCGGCGCCATCGATCGCCGCACGGGGCTCCTGCCGGACATGCTGACCCTGCCGCTGGTCGTGGCCGGGCTCCTGGCAGGGCTGTTCGAGCCGGGCGCCCCGCTGGCGGACCGGGCGATCGGCGCCGCCGTCGGCTATCTCCTGTTCGCCGGCCTCGCCTTCGCCTATCGCCGGCTGCGCGGCCGCGACGGGCTCGGTCTCGGCGACGCCAAGCTGCTGGCGGCCGGCGGCGCCTGGCTCGGTTGGCAGGCCTTGCCCTGGGTGATCCTGGTCGGCGCTGGCGCAGCGCTGGTGGTCACCCTGATCTCGACCCGCGGGCAGGTCGTGCGGCACACCGCCATCGCCTTCGGCCCCTGGCTCGCCCTCGGCATCTGGGTGATGCGGCTGATCGGGCCGGTCTGAGAGGCCATCAGGGGCGAATATCGATTGCGTCCTCCAGCTTTGCGATCTCGAAATCCGAGATCAGCACGTCGATCCGCGCGGTCCAGCGCCCCGGCACCGGGATGATCAGCCCGTCGACCCGCCAGCTGCCGTCGCCGGTCTTGGCCGCCTTGCGCCGGATCGGCTCGATCCCGGCGCCGGGGTTGGACAGCACCAGCGTCACCTCCTTCGCGTCCAGCGGCCCGAAATCGCCGGTCATCACCACGATCGAGGCCGTGACCGGCCCGGCCCGGCCTGGGGTGACGGTCAGCTCGGCCATCGCCGGGGCGGTGTGGATGTGGATCGCGGCCGGCCGGGCTTCGGCCTCCGCCAGGGCGCGCGGCGGCGGGGTGAAGCGCCAGGTCGCGGCCGCGGCGAAGATCGCCAGCACCAGCGCCGTCTCGATCGCGACCGAGCGAGCCAGCTGCCGTACGGCCCGGCCGTCGCCGGCTTCGGCCGGGGCGGTCAGGCGCCAGCGATTCTGCGCCGCCAGGCCGAACAGCATCAGCAGCAGCGCCAGCTTGACCAGGAAGACGCAGCCATAGGTGGTGGTCCACAGCGCCGAGACATGGTCCAGCTGGATCACCGCTAGCAGGATGCCGGCTGCCGCCAGCGGCAGCACAGCGAAGGGAATCAGGGTGGAGAAGCGGCGCAGCGCCGCCGCGGCCTCCGGCCCGCCGGCGCGCAGTTGCAGTCCCAGTGGCAGCAGCGCCCCGGCCCAGAGGGCGATGCCGACGGCGTGCAGGAAGACGGCCGGCCGGGTCAGGATCTGCGGCGCGGCGGCGCTGGCATGGCCGCTCGCCGCCAGTGCCGTCCCGGTCGCAGCCAAGGCCAGCAGCGTAAGCGCCGCCGAGGCCGCGCCGCGCCGCAACGCCAGCGCCGCCAGGCCGAGCGCCATGGCCAGGGCCGTCAGGGCGGCGGTGGTGCCGTAGCTGGTGCTGCAGCCGGTGGCCCAGGCGAAGTGATGGCCGAGCCCGGCCAGCGGCATCGCCAGCGCGTCCAGCCCCTGCAGCCCAACCGACAGCGGCGCCGCGGCGAGGCCCAGCAGCATCAGCACGGCGGCGGTGCGGGCGGCGGCGCGCGGCAGGGGCGCGACCGCGGCGCGGAACGCAACGGCGCCGATGCCGAGGAACAGCGCGGCATATAGGACGATCCGGACCAGCCAGATCGCGGTCTGCACCGGCCGGTCGCCCGTGTCCATCGTCTGCGGTGGCCCGGCGCCGGGCGCGCCGATCGAGAACACCAGCGAGCCCCCGACCGGGTGCCCGTCCTCCGACACCACGCGCCAGCTCAGCACATGGGTGCCGGAGCCGAGGCCGGGCGGCACCGGAACCACCAGGGTCGCGTCCTCCAGCCGGGCGTCGCCCAGCGCCACGGCACTGCCGTTCGGCCGGATCAGCCGCAACACCAGGGGCGACACCGGCTCGCTGAAGCTCAGGCGGAAGCTTTCCGGCGCCGCCGCCAGCACCGCATTCTCCACCGGCTCGGACTGGATCAGCGAGGCGTGCGCCCATGCCGCCTGCGGGGCGAGGAGAGTGAGCAGGAGAATCAGGCAGACGCAAACCCAGCCCCGCGCGCCCTTTCTTGTCCCCCCTCCCCTTGCGGGAGGGGGGTAGGGAGAGGGGGTTCGGGCCGTAGGGACAGGCCTGCGAGATCGTGAAGAACCAATTCGTAGGTTGGGTTCGCGACGAGCGAACCCAACACACTCATCAGCCGTGGCGGCGGCCCGATGTTGGGTTCGCGTTCGCGAACCCAACCGACGCGTTGCCGCAGGCCGGCGTTCTTCGATCGACAACCCGCTCCCCCTGCCCCCCTCCCGCGAGGGGAGGGGGGACTGGCTTGGCGGGTTGCCCAGGCGGGCCGCCGTCACTTCTTCGGCAGCAGCTTGATGCCCGGCGCCGGGGTCTCGTAGTCGTCGGCGTCCTTGCCTTCGGCCGGAATCTCGATCCAGCGGTCGGTCCCCGCCTCGCAGTCCTGGACGACCGGGAAGTACAGATGCGCCCCCGGCTTCAGGCCGGCGGTCAGGTAGCCGCGGAAGACGAATTCGTCATAGAACTCGTCCGGCAGCCTGCCGCCGCTCCACACCACCTCGGTCACGCCTTCGCTGGTCGGCGTGCCGTAGTAGTCGTAGGACGCGGCGTATTTGCCCTTCACCGTCTCCAGCGTCCAGCCGGGCTTCGGCATCGGCTTGACCGCGATCACCCCCTCCGGGATCTGGACGCGGATCTTGACGGTGGGCGAGCCCTCGCAGCCATGCGGCACGCGCAGCACCGCCTTGTAGGTGCCGCCGACCGGCGCCTCCTGCGTCTCCAGCGTGACATGGGCGAAGGCCGGGGCGGTCGCGGCCAGGAGGGCCGCGATGGGCAGGAAAGTTTTCAGCATCGTTATCTCCAGGTCGCCGGCTCGGCCGGCAATGGTTGAACGGGAAAAGGACTAGGTGCCGCTGATCAGGCGGCGTAATGCGGCCAGCCGCTCGGGCTCGGGCGTGCCGTAGGCGATGGTATCAGTGAAGCGGCCCTCGCCGTCCATCAGATACACCATGGCCGAATGGTCCATGGTGTAGTCGCCATCGCCGGTCGGCACCTTGCGCCAATACACCCGGTAGGATTTGGCCACAGCCGCGATCTCGTCCGGGCTGCCGGTCAGCCCGGTGATGCGGCGGTCGAAAGACTGCAAATATTCCTGCAGCATCTCCGGCCGATCGCGTTCCGGATCGACGGTGACGAACAGCACACGCAGCCGGTCGCCGTCGGGGCCCAGCGCCGCCAGCGCCTGCGACATCTCCCACAGCGTGGTCGGGCAGACCTCGGGGCAATGGGTGAAGCCGAAGAACACGGCGAAGGGCCGGCCCTTCAGATCGGCGTCGCTCAGCGTCGCCCCGGCCTGGTCGGTCAGCCGGAACGGGCCGCCGGGCAGCGTGCCGGACACCACCGGCCGGGTCGACGGGTCCTTGGAATAGACCAGCAGGAAGCCGGCGCCTCCCACCAGGATGGCGGCGATGGCCAGCAGCACTGGCACCAGGATGCGGGCGCGCATCTCAATGCCCCGCCCCGGTCGAGCCGATCGCCTGGACATCGAAGGTGACGGCGATGGTGCCGGCCTTCTCGAAGGTCATCGTGCCGGCGAAGCTCTCGCCCGCCTTCAGCGGCCGCTTCAGCTCCAGCATCATCAGGTGGTAGCCGCCGGGCGCCAGCGCGGCGGTGCCGTCGGCTGGGACGGGCACGCCGCCCTCAACCGGCCGCATGGTCATGACGCCGTCCTTGACGCTCATCTCGTGGATTTCGACCCGGCCGGCGACCTCGGCAGTGACCGAGACCAGCCGGTCCGGCTCGGACCCGTCGTTGCGGATCTCGGCATAGCCGCCGCCGACCTTGGCGGCCGGCGGCGTGGCCCGGGCCCAGGGATGGACCACCTCGATCGGGCCGGATTTGAAGTCGTGCGCAGCCGCCGGGCCGAGGACCGGCAGGGTCAAGGCGGCGGCGAGGATGGCGGGACGCAGTCGTGCCATCAGGGACATGGGGTTTGCTCCAGGCTGGGCCGGGCGGCGCGTCTGCGGCGCCATCTCCGGCCGTGAACCGACAGGGGCCCGCCGACGGCAGGCCCGGCTGGATCACGCCTGGGAGGGTGGGGCCCTCGGATTGGCCGGCGAGCGTTGCGGCGCGGCGGCGACGGGGGCCAGCGGCAGGGGCGCGGGCTCGGTCGGGCCGGCCAGATGCGGCACCAGCAGCACCGCGACGAAGGCCGGCACCGGGGCGCCGCCGAACATGGCGCAGCCGGTGGTGCAGCAATCCGGCAGATGCGGCTGGCCGGCCGGCGGATCCTGCCGGATCGGGCCGGCGGCCCCGTCATCGGCGCGGCAGAGGGCGGTGAGCGGGTCGAGCGTCGCGGCGCTGGCACCGATGGCGAGGCCGCCGAGGATGGCCTGGACGAACAATAGATAGGCCGCGCCGAGCGCGACCCACGAAGCCCGTTTCCGTGCCCATCTCAAGCGCACGCGCCGATGCTCCCCCTTCGTCCCGGCCGGAATATCACGGCCGCGGCCGGGCGCAAACCCGGCCGGTCTGCGACATGGTGCCCGCGATCAGGTCTTGAAGCCACGGGCCAGCGCGTCGGCATTGCGCGCCAGCAGGCCGAGATCGGTGCCGACGGCGACGAAGCGGTAGCCCCACTCGATGTAGCGCCGGGCCTCGGCCTCGACCGAGGTCAGGATCCCCGCCGGCTTGCCGATGGCCGCGAGGCGCCGCACCGCGTCCTCGATCGCGGCCTGCACCTCCGGGTGCTGGGAGTTGCCGATATGGCCCAGCGACGCCGACAGGTCGGACGGGCCGATGAACACGCCGTCGACGCCGTCGACCGACGCGATCTCCTCGATCCGCGCCAGCGCCTCGCCGGTCTCGACCTGCAGCAGCACGCAGATCTCCGCATCGGCTTTCTTCAGATAGTCCGTCACCCGGCCGTAATGGCTGCCGCGGCCGCTGGTGGTGATGCCGCGGATGCCGGCCGGCGGGTAGCGGCAGGCGGCCACGGCACGGCGCGCCTCCTCGGCAGTCTGGACGAAGGGGATCAGCACCGCCTGGGCGCCGATGTCGAGGATGCGCTTGATCAGCACCGGATCGTTCCAGGCCGGCCGCACGATGCCCGTCGCCGTGCCGCGCGCCGCCGCTTGCAGCTGGCCCAACAGGTCCGGCAGCTCGTTCGGCGAATGCTCGGTGTCGAACAGGATCCAGTCGAAGCCGCTGTCGCCGACGATCTCGGCGACGATGTTGCTGCACAGGCTGCTCCACAGCCCGATCTGGGTCTGCCCGGCGGCCAGCGCCGCCTTGAACCGGTTGCGGTCGAGTTCCATCCATCGTCCTTTCGCTCAGGCCGCCCGCCGCGTCTCGCAGCGGCGCATCGCCGTGATGTCGCCCCGGATCTCCGCGCTGCCCAGCGCCGCCAGCCGGCGCAACCGCCAGAAGCAGAAGGCGTCGGTGGCGAAGAAGCCGGTGATGGTGCCCATCGGCCGGCCGATCGCGTGGCCCGCCGGCATCCAATCGGGACCGAGCGCCGCCAGGATCTCGCCGTCATGCGCGTCGATCGGGTGGCTGGTGATGGTGCCGTCCCGGTGGTGGCGCAGCCCGCCGCTGTCGGCGCGCAGCCGCTCCCACTCCGCCGCTAGCCGGGCCCGCCGATCGGGCTCGACCGGTCGGGTCGCGACGGCGGCGACGTCCTCGGGCGCCAGCATGGCCACTGCCGCCATGTCGCGGCGCCCGGTCCCGGGCAGTAGCTCCGGGCCGACGGCCACCTCTTCGACTGGCGTGGCCGCATCACGCAGGGCCCACAAGGCCCGGCGCAGCATCAGCTGCTCGGCGGCTCCAGTACCGTGCCAGATCACCATCCTCTCCGCCGCATCCGGCAGGCCCCGCAGCGCGGCCGATTCGGCCGCCAGCTGCTCGATAAACGTCCCGCCGGTCTCGATCGCCGCACGATCCTCGTCCGGAAACACCGCGTGCCAGAAGGCGGCCCGGGCATCGGGCCGGTCGCTGTCGACATCGCCCAGAGGGCCGACCGCCAGGTCGTCGCGCAGCACCAGCACCGCCGAGTCGGGCAGCCCTTCGCGGATCACCTCGGCGGCGCTGTCGCCGCAGCACAGATGCAGCATGGGACCAGTCATCGCGACTCCCTCCGGACCGCGACTATAGCAACCCGATCGCGGCGGCACAGCGTGGCGCTATGACGTGACCGACTCGGCCTCGCCCGAGGGTTGTGCCGCGGGCGGCCGGGGCAGCAGCGTGGCGCCCAACACCGCCGCCAGCGCTGCGAAGCAGGCCCCGGCCAGGAAGGCGGCCTGGTAGCCGCCGACCAACGCCACCGGCTGGTCCGCGCCGGCGGCCAGCAGCCCGCCGGTGCGCGACGCCGCCAGGCTGGCCAGGATCGCCAGGCCCAGCGCCCCGCCCATCATGAAGGCGGTGTTGACCATGCCGGAGGCGAGGCCGGATTCGGTCGGCCCCACCTCGCTCATCGCCGCCAGCAGCACCGGGTTCAGCGCCATGCCGCAGCCGAGGCCCAGCAGCAGCATCCCGGGCAGCACATGCAGGGTGAAGCGGCCTTCCACCGGGGCCCAGGCGAACAGCGCCAGCCCGGCTGCCGCCAGCAGCAGCCCGACCACGATCGGCAGGCGGATGCCGAAGCGCATCACCAGCTTCGCCGACAGGCCGAGCGAGAAGGCGGCCATGATCAGATTGGCCGGCAGGAAGGCCAGGCCGACCTCCATCGGGCCGTAGCCCAGCACCTGCTGCATGTAGAGGGCGGACAGGAAGAACCATGCGAACATGGCCGCGGCCCACAGCACGCCGACGACATTGGCGACGGCCAGGCTGCGCAGCCGGAACAGGCCGAGCGGCATCAAGGGCGCCGCCACCCGGGTCTCGATCGCCACGAACACCGCCAGCAGCACAACGCCGCCGCCGAACAGGCCGAGCGTGCGGGCCGAGGTCCAGCCGGCCTCGTTGCCGTTGACGATGGCGTAGACGGCCAGCATCAGCGCCGCGGTCACGGTGATCGCCCCGGCAACGTCGAGCCGCCGGTCCGCCGCCTGGTTGCGGGTGGCCGGCAGCAGGGGCAACGACAGGGCGAAGACCGCGATGCCGATCGGCAGGTTGATCAGGAAGATCCAGTGCCAGCTCAGCGCCCCGGTCAGCAGGCCGCCCAGCAGAACCCCGACGCTGCCGCCGCCGGCGGCGACGAAGCCGTAGACGCCCATCGCCTTGGCCCGGTCGGCCGGCTCGGTGAACAGGTCCATGATCAGCGACAGGGCCACGGCGGAGACGACGGCGCCGCCCAGTCCTTGGATCGCCCGGGCGGCGACCAGCACGCCCTGGCTGCCGGACAGGCCGCAGGCGAGGGACGCAAGGGTGAAGACGGCGAGGCCGATCAGGAACAGCCGGCGGTGGCCGAACAGGTCGCCCAGCCTGCCGCCCAGCAGCAGGAAGCCGCCGAAGGTCAGCATGTAGCCGTTCACCACCCAGGCGAGAGTCGAGTCGTTGAAGCCGAGATCGGTCTTGATCGACGGCAGCGCCACGTTCACGACGGTCGAATCCAGCACGATCATCAGCACGCCCAGGCACAGCACGGTCAGGGCAAGCCAGCGTCCGTTGTGAGGTGCCGCCGCACGAGATTCGGCAGGGCGGTCCGTCATGGCGTTCTCCCTTTCGCGGCGTCGGGCGGCCGGCGGATCGGCCCGCGGGCGCAGCCCTCGACGCCGGATCGGCGGTCTCGTTTCTTAACTCAGGGGTTGAGTATCATGCCGCGGCCGGACGGGGCAAGGCCCGCCCGGCGTCAGTTCAGGCCCTCGTGCCGCAGCGCCAGCTGCACCGCCGGCCTTGCCTCCACCCGGTCGAAATAGGCCGGCAACGGGTCCGGCCGCGGCAGCTTGAGGTCCCTGGCCCAGCGCAGCATGACGTAGAGATAGGCGTCGGAGACGCTCATCTCCCGGCCGAACAGGTAGTCGCCGTCCAGCCGTTCCGCGAGGTAGGCGAAGCGCTGCTTCACGACTTCGTCGACGACCTGCTTCTCCTGGTCGCCGGTCGGGAAGATCGACCGGATCAGCAGCTTGTGCAGCTCGGCACCGATGAAGCTCAGCATCTCCGCCAGCCGGATCCGCCCCAGCTCGCCGCCCGGCGCCAGCTGCGGCGCGCGCTCGGCCACCCAGGTCAGGATCGCGGCGTTCTCGGTCAGCACCGTGCCGTCGTCCAGCACCAGCGCCGGGACGTAGCCCTTCGGGTTGACCTTGGTGAAGTCGTCGCCCGATTCGGTCCGCCGGGTCGGGATGTCGACCTTGATCCGCTCGAACTCCAGCCCGGCCTCGTGCAGGGCGATGTGGTCGGCCAGGCTGCAGGCGCCAGGGGCGAGGTACAGTTTCATAGCGGTCTCCTCAGTGGGCCGCGCGGCGGCGCAGCATGGCGTCGAGCTTGTCCAGCAAGGAACGCCAGCCGCCCTCGCGGATCTCCGGCTGGTCGCCGCCGTCGAGGAAGGCGGCCTGCTCGGTGAAGACCAGCCGGGTGCCGTCCCCGTCCGGCAGCAGCTCGACCGTGCTCAGCGAGGCCGAGATCCGGGTCTCCCCCCGGTCGATCGTGTAGCTGAACACGATGCGGCGGTCCGGCACGATGTCGGCATAGCGGGTCTCGTTGCGGTAGACCGGGTCGCCGGCCGGGCCGAAGCGGCTGGTCTCGATGCCGCCGATGCGGAAGTCGAATCGCGGCTCGGCCAGTTCCCAGCCCTCGCCGGGCGCGCCCCAGATCAGCCGGGCGGCAGGGTCGGCCCAGGCCGCGAACACCCGGGCCGGCGGGGCGTGGTAGCGGCGCCGGATGGTGAAGCTGCCATGCTGCACGGACCGTTCGCTCATGGCGTTTCCTCCTGGCGCGGCCTTATTGCTTAAGTGATGGCTTCAGTATCACGGTGGTGGGGTCGAGGCAAGGCGACTGCCGGCGGTTTTGACCTGACCCCGGCGGCGCGGTAGAAGCAGCCCCTTCCGGTTCCTCATCACAACACCTCCGGTCGTTCGATGATCTCCATCAGCCAGCGCATTGCCGACGAGCTCTCCGTGCGCGAGGCCCAGGTCGCGGCCACGGTCGAGCTGCTCGACGGCGGCGCGACCGTTCCCTTCGTCGCCCGCTACCGCAAGGAGGCGACCGGCGGGCTGGACGACTCCCAGCTGCGCACGCTGGACGAGCGGCTGCGCTATCTGCGCGAGCTGGAGGAGCGCCGGAAGACGATCCTCGACAGCATCGCCGAGCAGGGCAAGCTGGACGATGCGCTGCGTGCCCAGATCGAGGCGGCCGAGACCAAGGCCCGGCTCGAGGACATCTACCTGCCCTACAAGCCGAAGCGTCGGACCAAGGCGATGATCGCGCGCGAGGCCGGGCTTGAGCCCTTGGCCGATGGGCTGCTGACCCAACCGGACCAAAACCCCGAGGAGGCGGCCGCTGCCTTTGTCGATGCCGAGAAGGGCGTGGCCGATGTCGCCGCCGCGCTGGACGGCGCCCGCTCGATCCTGGTCGAGCGTTTCGGCGAGGATGCCGACCTGATCGGCAGCCTGCGCGAGGAGGCTTGGACCCGCGGCCGGCTGCTGTCCAAGATGCGCGACGGCAAGGAGCAGGCGGGCGCCAAGTTTTCCGACTATTTCGACTATGCCGAGAAGCTGACCAAGCTGCCCTCGCACCGCATCCTGGCCCTGTTCCGGGGCGAGAAGGAGGAGGTGCTGTCGCTGACCCTCGAGCCGGAGGAGGTGCCGGCCGACTCGGCGGACCGCAAGGCGCCGGGGCTGTACGAGCAGCGCATCGCCAACCGCTTCGGCATCGTCGCCCAGGGCCGGCCGGGCGATGCCTGGCTGGCAGAGACGGTGCGCTGGGCCTGGCGTACCAAGATCCTGGTGCATCTCGACATCGACCTTCGGCTGCGCCTGTGGCAGGCGGCGGAGGAGGAGGCGGTGAAGGTCTTCGCCGGCAATCTGCGCGACCTTCTGCTGGCGGCGCCGGCCGGCACCCGCGCCACCATGGGTCTCGACCCCGGCTTCCGCACCGGGGTGAAGGTCGCCGTGGTCGACGCCACCGGCAAGGTCGTGGCCACCACCGCGATCTTCCCGCATGAGCCGCAGAAGCGCTGGGACGACTCGATCGCCACCCTGGCCGAGCTCGCCAAGGCGCACAATGTCGACCTGGTCGCCATCGGCAACGGCACCGCGTCGCGCGAGACCGACAAGCTGGCCGCTGAGCTGATGAAGCTCCACCCCGATCTGAAGCTGACCAAGGCGGTGGTGTCGGAGGCCGGGGCCTCGGTCTACTCCGCCTCGGCCTTCGCCTCGCAGGAACTGCCGGAGCTCGACGTGTCGCTGCGCGGCGCGGTGTCGATCGCCCGCCGGCTGCAGGACCCGCTGGCCGAGCTGGTGAAGATCGACCCGAAATCGATCGGCGTCGGCCAGTACCAGCACGACCTCAGCGAGAGCAAGCTGTCGCGCTCGCTCGACGCCGTGGTCGAGGATTGCGTGAACGCGGTCGGCGTTGACCTCAACACCGCCTCGGCGCCGCTGCTGGCCCGGGTGTCCGGCGTCGGCGAGGGGCTGGCCCAGAACATCGTGCAGCACCGCGACGCCAACGGCCCGTTCCGGATCCGCGCGGCACTGAAGGACGTGCCGCGGCTGGGCCCCAAGGCGTTCGAGCAATGCGCCGGCTTCCTGCGCATCCCGAACGGCGACGACCCGCTCGACGCCTCAGGCGTACACCCCGAGGCCTATCCGGTGGTGCGCCGGATCATCGAGGCCACGGGCGGCGAGATCAAGGCGCTGATCGGCAACAGCTCCACCCTGCGCGGGCTGGAGCCGGAGCGCTTCACCGACGACAGCTTCGGCGTGCCGACGGTGACCGACATCCTGCGCGAGCTGGAGAAGCCAGGCCGCGATCCGCGCCCGGCCTTCAAGACTGCGACCTTCAAGGAGGGCGTGGAGAAGCTGTCCGACCTGCAGCCCGGCATGGTGCTGGAGGGCGTGGTCACCAATGTCGCGGCCTTCGGTGCCTTCGTCGATATCGGCGTGCATCAGGACGGGCTGGTGCACATCTCGGCGATGTCGAAGACCTTCGTGAAGGACCCGCGCACGGTGGCCAAGCCGGGCGACGTGGTGAAGGTCAAGGTGCTGGAGGTCGACCCGCAGCGCAAGCGCATCGGCCTGACCATGCGGCTCGATGATGACGGCCAGGCGCGGCCGCCGCGCCGCGAGGGCGGTGCCCCCGGCGGCCGGCCCGAGGGTCGGCGGGACGAGCGGCCGCGGCATCAGCAGCAAGGCCGGCCCGGGCAGGGCGGCCAGGGTCGCGGCGGGCCGGGCCGTGAAGGTCAGGGTCCTGGTGGCCCGGGTCGCGGGGGCCAGAGTCACGGGGGGCAGAGTCGGGATGGCCAGGGCCATGGCGGGCAGGGCCAGCCGCGCCATGGCCGTCCCGGCCAGGATTCCGGCTCGCAGCGTCCGACCCAAGGAAAGCCGCAGTCCGAGCCGCAGAAGCCGCGCACGCCGGCGCCGGAGCCGGACGGCGCCATGGCCGAAGCCCTGCGCCGCGCGGGCTTGGTGGGCAGCAAGCGGAGCTGACGGAAGCTGCTCATCTTAGTCCCCCCTCTCCTTGCGGGAGGGGGGGCTCATTTGAGATCAGCTGCTTTCCGGCGTCACCCCTGCCAGCGACGGAACAGAACGCTGGCGTTGACGCCACCGAAGCCGAAGCCGTTCGACAAGGCGTGCTCGATCCGGCCGCGCCGGGCCTCCAGCGCCACCAGGTCGATGCCTTCGGCGTCCGGGTCCGGGTTCTCCAGGTTCAGCGTCGGCGGCATGACCTGGTCGCGCAGCGCCAGCACGGTGAAGATCGCCTCCAGCCCGCCGGCCGCGCCCAGCAGGTGGCCGGTGGCGGATTTGGTCGCGCTGACCGCCACCGTCCCGCCGGTACCGAACAGCGCCTTGATCGCCGCCATCTCGCCCTTGTCGCCGACCGGGGTCGAGGTGGCGTGGGCGTTCAGATGCTGCACATCGCCGGGTTCGATCTCGCCCTGGGCCAGGGCGATCTCCATCGCCCGGCGGGCGCCGTCGCCATCCTCCGGCCCGGCGGTCATGTGATAGGCGTCGGCCGTGGTGCCGTAGCCGATCAGCTCGGCGATCGGCTTCGCGCCGCGGGCCAGGGCATGATCCAGCGCCTCGATCACCATCAGGCCGGCGCCCTCGCCCATGACGAAGCCATCGCGAGCCTGGTCAAAGGGGCGGGAGGCGCGCTCCGGCGTTTCGGTGAAGCCGGTCGACAGGGCCCGGGCGGCGGCGAAGCCGCCCAGGCTGACGCGGTCGATGCAGGCCTCGGTGCCGCCGCACAGGGCCACGTCGACCTCGCCGGCGCGGATCATCCGGGCGGCGTCACCGATGCCCTGCACCCCGGCGGCGCAGGCGGTCACCGGCGCGCCCAGCGGGCCCTTGAAGCCGTGGCGGATCGAGACCTGGCCGGCGGCCAGGTTGACCAGGAAGGCGGGCACGGTGAAGGGCGACAGCCGGCGGGCGCCCTTCTGGTCGACCGTGCGCACCGTCTCGACGATATAGGGGAAGCCGCCGACGCCCGATGCGATCACGGTGGCGGTGCGCTGCTGCGCCCGCGCTTCAGTCGGCCGCCAGCCGGACTGGGCCACCGCCTCCTCCGCCGCCGCCATAGCGAACTGGATGAAGCGGTCCATCTTCTTCTGGTCCTTCGGCGGCACCGCCGCGTCCGCATCGAAGCCGGCTTCGGGGTCTTCGGCGATCGACGGCACCACGCCGGCAACCTTGGCGGCGAGGTCCGGCACCATTTCCTCGGGCAGTCGGCGCAGGCCGGACCGGCCGGCCAGCAGCCGGCGCCAGCTCCCCTCGACGCCGTTGGCGAGGGGCGAGACCACCCCCGTTCCGGTGATGACGATACGGCGCATCTCGGGCTCTCCTCAGGCGGGGACGTTGCCGTCGCGGCTGTTCCGGCGGTCCAGGATGCCAGCAAGTCGGTCGCGGTAGGCGGGCCGGGCATCGGGGCCCAGGCGGAACTCGGCCGTCTCAGGCGTGATCGGGGTGCCGCTGCGCCGGTCGATCAGGACCGGGTCCATCGGCTGGCCGTCGGCGCGGCCGGCGACCTGCACCAGCACCTTGCCGCCGGTGGCGTGCCGGCCGCCCCACGCGCCCAGCGCCGCCAGCACCGGGAACACGTCCCGGCCGGCCGCGGTCAGCCGGTATTCATGGCGCAGCGGCCGCTGCGAATAGGCATGACGCTCCAGCAGGCCGGCCTCGATCAGCCGCTTCAACCGCCGGGTCAGCATGTTCGGGGCGATGCCCAGGCTCTGCTGGAACTCGTCGAAGCGGGTCAGGCCGATGAAGGCGTCGCGCAGGATCAGCAGGCTCCACCATTCTCCCAGCGCGTCGAGGGAGCGGGCGATCGGGCAGTCCATGCCGGCGAAGCTGGTGCGCTGCATGTCGCCGGTTACTATCGCAGTCGCTTGCACGATGCAAGCGACACGGGGCGAGACCGGCCTCCACCCCGATGTCAGGTCACGGCGCCGGGAAGCGCCCCAGCGCGCCCAGCAGCGCCTTGTTGAACTGGTCCGGCGACTGAATCTGCGGCGCATGGCCCTCACCGGGGAAGCGGATCAGGTTGGCGTTGGGGATGCGCTTGGCGGCGGAGCGGCCCAGCTCGGCATAATTGCCCAGGCGCTGCGCCACCTCCGGCGGGGCCAGGGCCTTGCCGATCGCGGTGTTATCGCGCTCGCCGATCATCAGCACGGTCGGGGCGCGGATGTGCTCCAGCTCGTAGACCACCGGCTGGTTGAACACCATGTCAGAGGTCAGGGCCTGGTCCCAGGCCACCTGGCGGCCGCCCTCGCCCTGGTACATGCCGGCCAGCATCTGCACCCAGCGGTCGTATTCCGGCTTCCATTCGCCAGCATAGTAGGTGGCCTGCTGATAGGCCTTGATGCTGTCGGCACTGGTCTTCAGCTCACCCTCGAACCACTGGTCGACAGTCTGCTGCGGCACGCCCACGGCCCTCCAGTCCTCCAGCCCGAGCGGATTGACCAGCACCAGGCCGGACAGCTCGCCGGGGTAGGCCAGGGCGTAGCGGATCGCCAGCGCGCCGCCCATGGAATGGCCCATGATCACCGGGCCGCTGATGCCCAACGTGTGGAGCAGCTGCTGGGTATTGGCCGCCAGCTGGTGCAGCCCGAACTGATAGGCCTGCGGCTTGCTGGATTTGCAGAAGCCGATCTGGTCCGGCGCGACGACGCGGTAGCCGGCCTGCAGCAGCGGCCGCATCACCCCTTCCCAGGTGGCGGCGCAGAAGTTCTTGCCGTGCAGCAGCACCACGGTCCGGCCGTTCGGCTTCTCCGGCTGCACGTCCATATAGGCCATCGACAGGTCCTGGCCCTGCGACTTGAAGTCGAAGCGCTGGACCGGGAACGGGTAGTCGAAATCCGCCAGCATCGGGTCGGCGATGGCGGCCGGGGCGGCGGCGAGGGCGGCGAGCAGGGCGGCGGCCAGGTTCAGGCGTCGGATCATCTGTCTCCTCGGGGCACGGCCGGGTCAGTCGCGTGCCGGGCCGGTGTAGAAGGCCGGCCAGCGGCGGCGAGCATGGTCGCCATCGGCGGCGAAAACGTGGCAGCTGTCCAGCAGCACCGGCCGGCTGGCGGGATCGGCCTCGCCGGCGCGCTCGCGCGACAGGATCGGGAACACGGTCTGAAACGCCGTGGTCGCCATCGGGCCCAGCAGCTCGACCAGATGGGTGCAGCCCCTGGCGCCGCCCAGCCGCTCCTTCACCGCGCGGGTGAAGCCGGGGCCGATGCGCAGGCCCACCAGCGCCTGGAAGGCGGGCGCGATCTCCGGGCACAGGCCGTAGGGGCCGTGCTCGGTCGCCGCCTCGACAGTGACGATGGTCAGGCTGTCGTCGACCGTCAGCCGCATCCGCATCTGGTGCAGCGGCTCGCCGGGCGCGATGGCGCCGCGGAACTCGTTGCGGAACTCGTAGTGCTTGACGTCGACCAGATGGCCCTCGATGTCCCACAGCCCGTCGGCGCGGCGGAAGCCGTCGCAGGTGACGCGGCGGGTGTGGATCGGTTCGCGCGCGGCGGGGGCGGAGAGGGGCATGCTCAAGCCTCCTCGGGCTCGATCTCGGCTGGCGGTGTCAGGCGCACCGCGGTGATCTGGTTGCGCTGGCGCCGCAGGATCTCGAAGCGGAAGCCGTGGAAGGTGAAAGCCTGGCCGACATCCGGCAGGTGCCGCGCCTCGTGCAGCACCAAGCCGGCGACGGTCGAGGCCGCGTCGTCCGGCAGCCGCCATTCGAAGCGGCGGTTCAGGTCGCGAATGGTGACCGTGCCGTCGATCAGGAAGCTGCCATTGGCCTGGGGGCGGACGCCGGCCACCGGCAGGTCGTGCTCGTCGACGATGTCGCCGACGATCTCCTCCAGGATGTCCTCCAGCGTCACCACGCCCTTCAGGTCGCCGTATTCGTCGACCACGATGGCGAAATGCTCGCGCCGGGTGCGGAAGGCGTGCAGCTGGTCCAGGAGGCTGGTGGTGTCCGGGATGAACCAGGGCCTGGCCGCGATGCGGCGGATGTCCAGCCGGTTCGGGTCGCCGCCGGCGGCCTGCAGCGCCCGCAGCACGTCCTTGGCATGCAGCACGCCGATGATGTTCTCCAGGCCACCCTGGCACAGCGGCATGCGGGTGTGCGGGCTGTTCAGCATCGCCGCCACCACCTCGCGCGGGGTCAGCTCGATATCGATCGCCTCGACGCTGCGGCGATGGGTCATGATCTCGGAGACGTAGACATCGCCGAGGTCGAGGATCGAGCGCAGCATCTGCCGCTCCTGCGCCACCTCGGCCTCGCTGCCGCGATGCAGCTCGATGGCGCCGCGCAGCTCGTCGACATAATCGGCCAGGCCGACCCGGGTGGGATCGGCCCCGAACAGCCGCAGCACGCCGCGCACCAGCCAATTCACCAGCCGTACCACCGGGCTCAGCAGCCGCACCACGAACCTGACCGCGGGGGCGATGCCCAGCGCCGCGCGGTCGGCATGGTTGATGGCGTAGGTTTTGGGCAGCACCTCGCTGAAGATCAGGATCAGCGCCGTCATCACCACCGTGGCCACCGGCACGGCCGGGGCGCCGAGCACCGAGACCAGGAGGCTGGTCGCCAGTGACGACGCCAGGATGTTGACCAGGGTGTTGCCCAGCAGCAGGGCGCCGATCAGCCGCTCCTTCTGCTCGCGCAGCCGGTTGACGATGCCGGCCCGCTTCAGCCCGTGCGTCTCCAACTGGTGCATCCGCGCCCGGCTGGCTGCGGTCAGCGCCGTCTCCGAGCCCGAGAAGAAGGCCGAGGCCACGAGCAGGACGACGATCCCGGCAAGGTGGAGCAGCAGGACAAGATCGTCGGACATCGGGGGATCAGGCGGCGATGGCGTCGGCCAGCACCGCGGCGACCGGGTCGGCCGGCACCTCGCTGGTGACGAAGGCCTGGCCGATGCCGCGCACCAGGATGAAGGTCATGCGCCCATCCCGGACCTTCTTGTCGCGGGTCATGTGATGCAGCAGGGCGTCGACCGACCATGCGCGGTCCCGGGCCGGGCGGGTCGGCAGGCCGACCGCCTCCAGGTGCCGGGCCAGCCGGTCGCGGTCGGCGGCCGGGCACAGGCCCAGGCGCACCGACAGGTCGAAGGCCATGACCATGCCGATCGCCACCGCCTCGCCATGCAGCAGCGCGTCGCCATAGCCGGTCTCAGCCTCGAGCGCGTGGCCGAAGGTATGGCCGAGGTTGAGCAGGGCGCGCCGCGCCGCCTCGCGCTCGTCCTCGCCGACGATCTCGGCCTTCATCTCGCAGCTGCGCCTGACCGCCCGGATCATGGCGTCGCCGTCGCCGGCCAGCAGCGTCGGGCCGTTCCCCTCCAGCCAGGCGAAGAAGGCAGCATCGCCGAGCGCGCCATACTTCGCCACCTCGGCATAGCCGGAGCGCAGCTCCCGCGCCGGCAGGGTGGCCAGCAGCGCGGTGTCGGCCAGCACCAGCAGCGGCTGGTGGAAGGCGCCGATCAGGTTCTTGCCATGCTTGCTGTTGACGCCGGTCTTGCCGCCGACCGAGCTGTCGACCTGGGCCAGCAGCGTGGTCGGGATCTGCACGAAGTCGAGGCCGCGCAGCGCCGTCGCCGCCGCGAAGCCGGCCAGGTCGCCAACCACGCCGCCGCCGAGTGCGACCAGCAGCGTCCGCCGCTCGATGCCCAGCGCCAGGATCCGGTCCAGCAGGTCGGCCAGCACCGTCATCGACTTGGTCGCCTCGCCCGGCGGCACGGTCAGGGTCTCGGCCGCGATCCCGGCGGCGGCCAGAGAGGCCTCCAGCGCCGCGCCGTGCAGCCCGGCCACCCGGGCGTCGGCGATCACGATCACCCGCTTGCCGCGGCCCAGCGCGGCGATCCGCTGCCCGGCCTCGGCCAGGGCTTCGGGGCCGATGACGATATCGTAGCTGCGCGGGCCCAGCCCGACGCGGATGGTTTCGCGTGTCATCTCAGGGGTTCAATCCGTGTGCCCCGCGGGCGCGTTGCCCAGGGCTGTTTCGGTCGCGGCGGCCTCGGCCGCCAGATGGGCGTCGATCGCGGCCAGCACGCGATCGACCGTCTCCTCGACCGGGCCGTCGCGGCTCTCCACCGTCATGTCGGCCAGGGCGTAGATCGGGTGGCGCCGCTCCATCAGCCCCTCCAGCACCGCCTTCGGGTCGCCCTGGCGCAGCAGCGGCCGGTTGCTGCGCTTGGCGGTGCGCGCCGCCAGCACCGACAGCTCCGCCTTCAGCCAGACCGACAGGCCGTGCTCGGCGACAACCGCCCGGGTCTGTGGGTCCATGAAGGCGCCGCCGCCGGTCGACAGCACCTGCACCGGGTCGTGCATCAGCCGGGCGATCACCCGCCGCTCCAGGTCGCGGAAGGCGGGCTCGCCATAGCGCTGGAAGATGTCCGGGATGGTGCAGCCGGCCGCCGCCTCGATCTCGTGGTCGGCGTCGATGAAGCCCAGTCCCAGCCGCGCGGCCACGCGCTTGCCCACCGCGGTCTTGCCGGCGCCCATCAGGCCGACCAGAACCAGGGTGCGAGGCAAAGGGCGGTGCAGCGTGGTGATCATCGATCCTCTTCCGGGCCCAGCGCGGGCGTCTGTGGCACCGGCTGCGGTTTGCGGCCGCGGTGCCGACGGCCTAAGATAGGGTTGCGCCGGGCCTGCCGCATCTGCTTTCTCCAGCCCTGGCCCGCGCATCGGCCTGAATTCACACCTGTCAGGGGTCCGTCTTGTCCCGTCGTCGTTCGAAGTCGCGCTATTCGCAGGGGTCCGGTGGCGGCGGGGGCGGCGGCCTCGGCCGCGTGCTGGCGATCGCCGTGCTGCTGGTCATCGTCGGCGGCGGCGTCGCGCTCGCGGTGATCGATTTCCGGCCGCCGACCCAGACGGTCGAGAAGGTGATCCCGAACGACAAGTTCAAATAACACCTTGGCCGAGGCCGCAGCCCCGAAGCGCCGGCGCGGCCGTCCGCCCGCCGCGCGGCTGCTGCCGCCACCCTCGGTCGAGGCCTTCCTCGACATGCTGGTGGCGGAGCGCGGCGCCGCCGCCAACACCCGCGAGGCCTATGGCCGCGATCTGCTCGACCTGAACCGCTTCCTCGAGGGTCGCGGCGGCGCCATCGACCGGGCCGTGACCGAGGATCTGCGCGCCTATCTCGGCGACCTGGCGCGGCGCGAGGGCGCCAAGGGAGGCCGCACCGCCGCGCGCACCGCGGCGCGCCGCCTGTCGGCGATGCGGCAGTTCTACCGCTTCCTGGTGTCGGAGGGCCGACGCCAGGACGATCCTTCCGCCGCGCTCGATTCCCCGGTGCTCGGCCGGCCGCTGCCGAAGCTGCTGTCCGAGACCGAGGTCGAGGGCCTGATCGGCGCGATCTCGGGCCTGTTCGCCGATCCGGAGCGGCTGGCCGAGGGGCTGCGCCTGCTGGCTCTGCTCGAGATCCTCTATGGCGGGGGCCTGCGAGTCTCCGAGCTGGTCGGGCTGCCGCTCTCGGGCCTCGCGCGGGACGGGCGGGCGATGATCGTCCGTGGCAAGGGCGACAAGGAACGGCTGGTGCCGCTGTCGGAGCCCGCGCGGGACGCCATCGCCGCCTACCTGCCGCATCGCGGCGTATTCTTCGTCAAGGGCCGCGACCGTGGCTTCCTGTTCCCCTCGCGCACCGCCCGCGGCGGCTGCCTGACCCGGCAGCGATTCGGCCAGCTGCTGAAGGACTTGGCGGTCGAGGCCAGGATCGAGCCCAGCCGGGTCAGCCCGCATGTGCTGCGCCACGCCTTCGCCACCCATCTGCTGTCGCACGGCGCCGATCTGCGCTCGGTGCAGACCATGCTGGGCCATGCCGACATCGCTACGACCCAGATCTACACCCATGTGCTGGGCGACCGGTTGCAGAGCCTGGTGGCCTCGGCCCACCCCTTGGCTAAGATGAAACGGCCGTAGGTTTGGGTCGCGACGCGAACCCGACGATTCACGTCTCAGCGAAGCTCCACAGCCGATTCGCCAGGAAGCCCCAGACCAGCACGGCCAGCGTGGTCGCGGCCTGGGCCGGCAGATAGGGGGCGCCGAGCCGGCCGGTGAACAGGACCATCAGCAGGCCGGTCCAGGCGAAGCCGCTGGCGGCGACCAGGGCGAATCGCCAGGCCGCCTCTCCATGCGGCCGGCCACCCGTGAAGGTCAGCCGTCGGTTGAGCGCATAGGAGACGAGCCCGCCGGCGACGTAGCCGGCCAGCGTCGCCGGGAGCGGCGCCGCGCCGCCCGATTCGACCAGGCTGACCAGAACGACATAGTGCATGGCGGTCGCCACCAGCCCAGCCGCCGCATAGCGGGCGAACTGGCGATGCATCGCGGGAAACGGCAAGGCCTGCATGCGGCCTGTTTGACAGGACGGCCACCCGGCGTCACATGTCATCGCCGTAAACATGAGCCGAGAATCTTAAGCATTTGCATTGACAGCAAGGCCTGGTTGCGGTTTCGCTGTCACCGCTGATTTCATCTGGAACGGATCGACGTGATTCTCCTGCCCCCGACGCTGCGACGACGACGCCTGCAGCCCGCCCTTCGCGGCGCGGCGGCCTGAAGGCGTTCCGGGGTGCCTGCGACACCATGATGCGGGCAGGACGGAAGCCGGTCGGCGCGCGAACCGACGCTCTCCGTTCCAAGGATCCTTCTCCAGTGTATCTCCTGAAGACCGAACGGCCGCGGGATGCGGCCGAAGTCGACGCCCTGCTCGACCTCGCCTTCGGCCCGAATCGGCAGACCAAGATCTCCTACCGCTATCGCCGGGACATCGCGCCGGTGCGCGGCCTGTGCTTCGTGGTGCGCGAGGACGGCCGGCCCAGCGGCACGATCCTCGGTTCGATCCGCTACTGGCCGATGCTGGTCGAGCCAGGCCTGCCGACGCTGCTGCTGGGCCCCCTGGCGGTGCGGCCGGAGCTGCGCGGTGCCGGCGTCGGGGCGGCGCTGATGCGCGGCAGCATGAAGCGGGCGGCCGATATGGGGTACCGGCTGGTGCTGCTGGTCGGCGACCTCGCCTATTACGCCCGCTTCGGCTTCCAGCCGGCGGCCCCGCTGGGCTTCGTCATGCCGGACGAGCAGCCGCACCGGCTGCTGGCGGCGGAGCTGCGGCTCGGCGCATTGGAGGATTGCCCCGGCGGCACCCTGCTGCGGGCGGATTCCGTGGCCAGCCCTGCGCAGATTTCGGTCTCAATGCGCGCGGCCCTGTGTTAGACAGCCCCCCGATCCCGAGGGCCAGTCTCAACGCGGTATGAAGACCTTTCTCGAATTCGAAAAGCCGATCGCCGAGATCGAAGGCAAGATCGAGGAGCTTCGGCACATCACCGACGCTGGCGAGCTCAACATCGCCGACGAGGTCTCCCGGCTTCAGACCAAGGTCGACAAGCTGCTGCGGGACACCTATCGCGGGCTGACGCCGGCGCAGAAGGTGCAGGTCGCGCGGCACCCGAATCGGCCGCATGCGCTCGACTACATCCAGGCCCTGATCACCGAGTTCCAGCCTCTGGCCGGCGACCGCGCCTTCGCCGAGGACCGCGCCATCATCGGCGGCCTGGGGCAGTTCCAGGGCCGGTCGGTGGTGGTGATCGGGCAGGAGAAGGGCAACGACACCGAAAGCCGCATCCGGCACAATTTCGGCATGGCCAAGCCCGAGGGCTACCGCAAGGCGCAGCGCCTGCTCGACCTGGCCGACCGCTTCCACCTGCCGGTGATCACCTTCGTCGACACCGCCGGCGCCTATCCCGGCGTGGCGTCGGAGGAGCGCGGCGTGGCCGAGGCCATCGCCAAGTCGATCGAATCCTGCCTCAGGGTGCGGGTGCCGCTGGTTTCGGTGGTGATCGGCGAGGGCGGCTCGGGCGGTGCCATCGGCATCGCCGTGGCCGACCGCGTGCTGATGCTCGAGCACTCGATCTATTCGGTGATCTCGCCGGAAGGCTGCGCCTCGATCCTGTGGCGCAGCAGCGCGCAGAGCCAGGAGGCCGCGGCGGCGCTGAAGCTGACGGCACAGGACCTGAAGCAGCTCGGCGTCATCGACGGCGTGGTCGAGGAGCCGGTCGGCGGCGCCCACCGCTTCCCGCAGCAGGCCTTCGACGCTGTCGGCGACGCGATCGGGACGGCGCTGGCCGGGCTGGTCGACCTCGACGGCAAGACCCTGCGCAGCAAGCGGCGCGAGAAGTTCCTGGCGATCGGCCAGAACCTGGGCTGACCAGGCCCTAGAAGAACCAATCCGTCATCCCGGGCGCGACGCAGCACGAAGTGGTGCGCCGCAGAACCGGGACCTCTTCGACGATAGCGCCGAGATCCGGTGTCTGCGCCGCGGTACTCCGCACCGCAGCGCGCACGGGATGACGATCAGCTCTCGAATAGCCTTTCTGGCTACCAGAGCGACCCCGAGGCCCGGGCTGGCGCCCGGGCCTCGCCGGCCTCGATTCGGTCCAGGAAATGGCCGAGCAGCCGCTCGTACAGAGCGTCGCCCAGGCAGGCATCCTCCAGCCCGACATCGATATTCGGGTTGTCGTTGACCTCGATCACCACCGGGCCTTGCACCGACTCCTTCAGGTCGACGCCGTAGAGGCCGGTGCCGATCAGGGCGGCGGCGGCCAGAGCGGCCGCAACCACCTCCGGCGGCACGCGATCCAGTGGCACCGGCTCGGTCGCGCCCTCCTCGCTTCCGCTCTGGCCGTGGCGGAAGATCTGCCAGTGGCCGCGCACCATGCGGTAGCGGCAGGCGAACAGCGGCTGGCCGGCCAGCACGCCGATGCGCCAGTCGAAGTCGGTGTAGAGGTATTCCTGCGCCAGGATCAGGCGCGACCGGCGCAGCAGCCGGCGGCCCGCCACCGGCAGCTCAGCCGGGGTGTCGACCCGCACGACGCCGCGCGAGCAGGCGCCGTCCGGCACCTTCAGCACCAGGGGAAAGCCCAGCGCCTCGCCGGCGGCGGCCAGCGTGTCGGCCCGCACCGCCAGGGTGCGCGGCTGCGCCACGCCCTCGGCCTTCAGCCGTTCGTGCAGGAACACCTTGTTGCAGCAGCGCAGGATCGACACCGGGTCGTCGATCGCCGGCACGCCCAGCCGGGCCGCGGTCTCGGCGAAGATGTAGCTGGGCGCCTGCAGCGCCGTGGTCTCGCGGATCAGCAGCGCGTCGAAGCCGCCCAGCCGCGGCAGGTCGCGATGGCCGAGGCACTCGGTCTCGATGCCCATCGACGACGCCACGTCGCGCAGCCGCACGATGGTGCCGGGCTTGGACGGCGGCAGCGGGTCGTCCGGGTTCACCAGGATGGCCAGGCGAGGGGCGCGGCGAAACGGCCGTGGCGTCGGCGGGGGGCCGGCCAGCCGCTCCAGCGCGGCGCGCAGCAGGCGCTGCTGGCGCGGGTCCAGCCCGGCCAGCGGCTCCGTCATCACCTGCAGCAGCTGCTGGCGGACCGGGTCGATCTGCAGGGTCATCAGCGGCAGGCCGAATGCCTCATAGGCCGCCTCGGCAACCTCCTGCAGATGCGGCTTGTTGCAGCGACCCAGCGCCACGAACAGGCGGCGCGGCAGGATCAGGCGCTCGCCCTGGCGGCGCAGCGCGGCGAGGGCGCGGTCGACCGGCGCGTAGCGGCTGCGGGCCAGCCGGTCGTCGGCCTGGTCGGCGAGATCCGCCGCGGTCGGGATCGCGGCATAGCCGCGCGCCTCGGCGATCAGCGAGACGTAGTAGCCGAAGGAGAGGGGCCGCTGGTCGCGGCAGAGATTGACCACGGTGACGCCGGGCGCCCCGTCCGGCTCCGGCAGGTGGTGCCCGTCCAGCAGGTCGTCAGGGGCGACGACGCGGCATTGGCGAGGCAGGTCGTCGGCCAGCCCGTCGGGCTCGTCGGCGACGATCAGTGTGATGGCCATGGGTCCATGCGTGATGTGGCAATGACCATCAGCCTCCCGCCGATCCGGATAAAGGTGCCATTCGGATTTGCGGACGCGTCAGTCTACCGCGAACACCCGCTGCGTGAACCTCTCGGCCAGACGGCCGAGCTCGGGGCCCAGCACCCGGTCCTCGGCCACTGGCGGCACCACGTCCCGAACCTCTTCAACCAGGGCGCGTAGCGCCGGCGGGGCCGCACGGCCGGTGACGTGCAGCGCCTGGGAGGCGATCATCGCCAGCATCACCAGCGCCGCATCCAGGCAGCGGCTGGCCCGCTCCTCCTTGGCCCAGGCCAGGAAGGCCGGGGCGGCGACGTCGTCCTGGCCGGCGCCGGCGGCCTCGGTGCCGGGCAGGAAGGTGCGCTGCGCCGCCGCCTTGGCCTGTTCCAGGTAGCCGGTCACCGCCATCGGCACGTAACCCAGGTTGCCATGGCCGTCGCTGTCGCTGGGGTCGCGGCCGACCATCAGCAGGTCGGGCAGATGCGACACCCGGCCGGCCAGGAGCTTCGAACTGTGCCGGTCGCACAGCAGGCAGAGATCGGCCCAGATCGCCGCCAGGTCGTCCAGCGCCGGGGCGGCCATGGCGTTGTGGTAGCCGCCGGTGCTGATGCAGCGGCCGTCGGGATGGCCTGGGCCTGCCTCGTCCGGCGGGATGTAGACCGGGTTGTCCGAGGCCGCGGCCAGCGACACCGCGGCCCCGCGCTCCGCCGCCGCCAAAGCGCGATGCGCCTGGCCCAGCAGCCGCGGCACGATGCGGTAGCTGACCGGCGC